>Ga0207032_1072_pt1 | contig 29097 bp, 25 predicted proteins | sample Alteio_BWMinCont_38_FD_153308 | JGI IMG/M metagenome (GOLD analysis project Ga0207032, IMG submission 153308) | Enriched cells from forest soil in Barre Woods Harvard Forest LTER site, Petersham, Massachusetts, United States -... | ecosystem: Environmental > Terrestrial > Soil > Temperate forest >... | reverse complement strand
TTTGTACTTTGTTGGCGAGGTACATGGCGGCCATTTCGCGCGCGCCTTCGCGAGCGGTTTTCGGATCTTCGCCGACACTGCCGACGACGACGCAGCCGAGATCGAGTTTCGAGCTGTCGCGGCCGGCTTTTTTCGCGCCCTCTTCCATCATGTTGCGAGAATAGGTGGCAAATTTCGGCGTGGTGATGCTGGCGGTTAGCAAGCCTTGCGTGATGGCGCCGGCGAGACGCTGCAAGACAGGGCCGGTCGCGCCGATATAGATGGGAGGCTGCCAGCGCGGAACGTGGGCGTCGGCTTTCAGCGGCGGAGCAAAAGCCTGGAAGGCTTTGCCTTCGTATTTCACTTCGTTACCGGAAAGCATGGCTTTGATGATTTCGATGCTTTCGCGCATGACGGTGGCGGGGCCGACTTCCCTGCCCTTTTCGCCTTCGCCGATTTCCTTCATGAAGATTTTCGAAGCGCCGAGGCCGAGGAGGAAGCGGCCTTCGCCGGCGGCCTCCTGAAGGATGCGCGCTTCCATGGCGATTTGGACGGGATGGCGTGTGTACGGGGAAATGATGCCCCAGCCGATGGCGATTTTTTTGGTTTCGCGAGCAACGATGGCCGTGGCCGCGGTGGACGAGCGCGCCTCCATGGAATGCTTGCGCCACCAGGGATAGGCTTCAGCAAGCCAGAAGACATCGAACCCCGCGGCGTCGCAAGCCTGGGCCATGTGCACGGTTTCGTTGAGCGGCTCCATGCTCAGTTGCAGCACTCCGATTTTGAAAGGCGGGGTCATGGGGTTACGATTCTCCGTTTGTAAACCGAGCCGCTATCATCTCTTTCACGCCGGATCGGTCCAGGAATGCTCGAGTCCTTTGATCAGTTGCCACATGGCGCGATTGAGAGGCGTTGGAACCCCGGTTTTTTCGCCCCAGTCCACGATCGCGCCGTTCATAAAATCGACCTCGGTTTGGCGCTTGGCGAGGATGTCCTGCAACATGCTGGCGTTGTGTTTGCCGGGCGCGCTGGCGCCTTTTTCGACGAGAGCGCGAGGGTCGCCGTGCAGTGCAATGCCCAAAGCTTTAGCGACGGCTTCGCCTTCGTCAATCAAAGCGTTGAAGAGTGCGCCTGTCGATGCGAGACGCGTGGCGGCGCGGTGATGCAAAAGCGTGAGCGCACCGACGGGGTTTGTAGAAGCATTGAAGATGAGCTTGGTCCACTGCGCGCCGCGAGCATCTTTGAGAGGGATGACGCGCATTCCGGCCCGATTGATCAACGCGGAGAGTCTTTCGACGAATTCGTACGGAGTATTCGTGGGCTCGAAGGGGCCGATCCAGGTGTCACCACTGATGTCGAAACCGACGTGGCCCGGCTCAATCAGGTGGCCAGCAGGAAAAGTTGTGCCACGAATGACGTATTTGACGTGTTGGGCAAGAATTTCTTCGTTGCCGGCACCATTTTGAACGGAACAGACGGCGCTGGATGGGCGGAAGATGTGCTTGGCTTGCTCGATGGCACCGCGCGTGTGGGTGCTCTTCGTGGCAACGATGCCGAAGTCGCAGAGTGGAATTTCCGCGGCGTTCGAACTCGCATGCAGGCGCGCCGTGAAGTCGGCGGCTCCGCTGATACGCAGGCCGCGCTCGTTGATGGCGCGCGTATGCTCTTTCGAAACGTCGTAGGCGTGAACCTCGACGTCTTCGAGACGCGCAAGGTGCGCTGCGAAAAGACTTCCGATTGCGCCGCAACCCACGATGCAAACTTTCACGCTCATGCGGTTTTTAGAACCTCTACGCCAGAGTAGAACTTCCACGGCACGCTGGCCAGGCACTCGCCTTCTTTTTTGCCGATGCGGAAGGTGTCCTGGGTGTAGAGGCAGACCTGGCCATCCTGGTCCACGACTTGCGGGTGGAAGCTGAGAACCATGTCTTCTTTCAACTCGATCTGTGTATTCGCGCCGATCGCGGGGTATTCGATCATGGTCATGCCGATGGAATGGCCCGTGAGATGGCCAAGCTCGAACCCGGCGTGCTTGAAAACGTCGGCGGCTGCTTTGTGAACTTCGCAGGCGAGAACGCCGTCGTGCATTTTCAGGCGCGCCGCTTCCATGGCTTCGGGATAGACGTCGCTCATGGCGCGCGTGCGAGCGCTGGGCTGGCCTTGAATCAGGGCGCGAGAAAATTCAACCCAGTAGCCGGCCACGCCGGTGACTTCCAGGGAATAGAGAAGGAGATCATCGGCGGCGACTTTGCGCTGCGAAGGGACCTTAAAGTGCGCTTCGGCTTCGCCGCCCGTACCGCTGAGGACGATGTTCATCATGCGCGGGCCGGCGCCGCGGGCGAAAAAGCGTTCAACGGCGGGGGCCATGATTTCCGCTTCACTTTTTCCGGGCTGATAGGCTTTCAGCAAAGCTTCGAATCCGTCCAGGATGATGTCCATGCTGTCGCGGAAGCCTACTAGTTCTTCGGCACTTTTGACGGCGCGCGCCATGTCGAACTGAAAATCGAAAGGGACCAGTTCGAATGAGCCGCTCTGCAGCTCCCGGTAATCGCGCACCGCCATGATGAAATCGAGGCCGTACACGGCGACGCGTTTCCATTTCTTTTCCTCGATTTTTTCGCGTAGCCACTTGCCTGGAATTTCTGCCCAGACTTTCTCGCTGACCCAGGGCGTCTTTTTGTCGCCGATCCAGCGGGCTTCACGCGGGAAGAGCAACGTGGGTTCACCGGCTAGAGGAATAAGAACGTAAACGTAGCGATGGACGATCTCAAACCCAGAGGTATAGCGGATGGCACCTTCAAAGCCAGTGTACTGGTTGCCGCAAACGATCAGGGCATCCACTTTTTCCGCCATCATCGCCGCGCGGATATTGGCGTAGCGGCGGTCAATTTCTTTTTGGGTGGTCATGGCGACTCTCGCGATCTTCTATCGGTGCGCGCCGCAAATTTCCGCAACGGCCAGCGCATAAATTTTCGTAGTGTTGAGAAGCGTTTCGACTGCGACTTTCTCGCCTTCGGCGTCGCGCGGGCCGCTGGAGGGGCCGTAGTTGAGGGTTTCAATACCGAAGCGCGTCATCACCGAGGCGTCGGAATCCCAAAGAACCGTGGAGTGTTTCGCAGGCGAACCGAGCACCTTCTGATGGCATGCCTCGATAGTTTTGACGAGTTGGTGCTCCTTCGAAATCTCCGCACCGGGCACGGAAACGAACGTTTCGTATTCGACGCCATACTCAGGATATTTTTTTCGAAGATCGAGAACAAGTTGTTTGATGGAAACGCGGACCTCCTTCAGAGGCATGGTCGGAGGAACACGCACATCAAGAAAAACGTCCGTGCGGTCAGGCGTTCGGCTGACGCGCCAAGGGTAGCCGCCGCGGAGGCAGCCGACATTCACGACCCCGGGCTGGCCATCGTATACGGCGCGCTTTTCCCAGGCGGCGATCCAGTCGTAGACGGCCGGGAGAATTTCCTTCATGCGGAAGACCGAGCTTTGGTCTTGCTTGCCGCGCGTGAAGCCAGTATGCACGTAGTGACCATGGACGGAGATGCGGACCCAGACGGTCCCATAGTGGCCGAGGACAAGCTGTAGATCCGTGGGCTCTCCGAGAATGCACATATCCGGCAAGACGCCATGATTGACGAGATGATGCGTGCCGACACCGTAGCCGCGAAATTCCTTGCCGACAAATTCGTTGCCCCATTGCGTCTTTTCGATTTCGCCAACGACAGCGGCGATGAGCACATCGCCTTCCAGCTTCACGCCGGCGCGCATCAGAGCTTTCACGGCCTGCGTATAACAGACGAGTGCGCCCTTCATGTTGTAAATGCCGAGACCGTAGATGAAACCGTTCTTGAGGATGGCTTTGGCTTTGTAGCCGATTCCAGTGAGGTATTCTTCGCGGCCGGTATTCGAAGTGTCCATGTGCCCATTCAACATGACGCTCTTGCCGTTGGCAGAGCCTTCCCAGAACCCGACGACGTTGGCGCGGCCCTCCTCGACTTCCTGCCAGGAGACGGTAAGTCCGGCTTCTTCGAGAGCACGGCGCATGTAACGTCCCATTTCGAGTTCTTCGCCGGTGGGACTGGGGATATTCACGACGTCGCAGCACATGGAGACAAGTTCATCCTCGCGGATCTGCGCCAGAATGGCTTTGGCCAGGTCTTCCTTCATCGCGTCAGTTTCCTCTCTTCCGTCAGTCGTCTTCGCATGGCAGCCTCAGAAACGAAAATCGTCGGGATACGAACAAAGCTTTTCGCAGCCGGTCGCGGTCACCAGAAAATTGTCCTCGAGCCGCAGCCCGCCTCCGCCTTCCCAGTAGACGCCGGGCTCGATAGCCAGCACCATTCCGGCACGCATCACTCCGGCTGCGGCCTGATGAGAATACGGCGCTTCGTGGGCCCGCGCGCCGACGCCGTGGGCCACTGGATGTGAAGGCTGGCCGGGGTAACCTGCCGCCTCGATTCCCTTCCGAAGAATGCGATCAATGTCGCCGAGCGGCGCGCCGTCGCGGACGCAGGCAATGCCTTCGCCAAAGATTTTCAGTAATTGGTCGAGCAGGCGGTTGTACTCCGGCGTAAGGAGGCCCGGGCAGATATTCTTTGTAAGGTCGGTCCAGTAGCCGTCGGCGCAGACCCAAATCTCGACGAGTGTTGGTTCGTTTTCGATTACCGGGCGGTGGCTGGTAGCGGTAAACGTGGCAATACCCTTCCCGGACCAGACAAGCGTGAAAGCGCGCGCCATTTCGATTTTTCCCTTGTAGCCCACGCCGACGGCATGAATGTGGCCTTCGATCATAGCGGCCACTTCACTCTCTTTCATGCCCGGTTTGATATTCTTTCGCGCGTACTCCATCCCGAGCGCCGCGATTTCATTCGCGAGGCGTATGCGCTCGACTTCCTGCGGCGTCTTGATCATGCGCACTTCCGCAAGCAGCGGAGCGGCGTCCACAACTTCCCGGCAACTAGAGCGAAAGGCGTCGAAATAGCCCTGCCAGTAAACCGTAGGCTCTCCAACCATGCGGTCGCAGATTTGTGAGGTTTGCGAAAGTTCAATGCCAACGCGCCCGTTTAGCTTTCGCTCACGCAAAACGTCGACGGCCATTTCGACCGCGCGAATCATGGGCGGGCGAGGATCCTTCGGGTGGTAGAACGGGAAAAACCGCACGTCCTTGTTCCACGCCGTGCGCTGGGCTTCGCGAAATTGCGGCTCGATAACGAGAAGCGTGGGATCGCCTTCGGGTGGAAAAATCGCCAGGTCGTAGCCTTTCATGGTCCAGTAATCGGTCAGGTAGAGGACATTGTCGGGGGCGCGCGCGACGACGGCATCCAGATTGTTGCGCTCCATCATCTGGCGCACGCGCTGCCATTTTTCCTGATCGAGCGGATACGTCATCGGGCTTCTGTCCACTTGGCGGCAGCCTTCTCTTTGCCCTCATAAGTCCACGACGCCTCTTTGCCCTTGATGAGCCGGTATAAAGCGGTGTGCAGAGGCGCGGGAACCCCGGCGCGGTGCGCTTCGCGGGCGATCGCGCCGCCCAGGAAATCGACTTCGGTTGGCAGTTTGTGGCGAATGTCGTAGAGCATGGAGGGCGGATGGTCGGTCTGCGCCCCGATTTTGTTCATCTCCCAGGGATCTTCGTACAATTTCACGCCGATGGCTTCCGCCACTCTCTTGCCTTCTTCGATCAGACCGTGGAGCAGGTGGCCGAGATCGCCGAACTTGGTTTCCTCAGCGTAATGAAAAGTGTGTGGCAACTCCGTAAGCGCAGCGACGGAATTCACCGAAGCATTGAAGATGAGCTTGGACCACTGCGCTGGTCTGGCGTCTTCGAGCGCGACCGCGTTGAGGCCGGAAGAAGCGATCAGGTCCGCGGCTTCCTGAACGAGGGAGAAAGGCGTCTTGGTCGGTTCGAAAGGGCCCATCCACGTGGCCGTATCCAGTTCGTAGCGCACGTGCGTGTCGGTCACCCGCGAGCCGCTCATGAAAGTAGTGCCGCGCATCACGTAGCTTTGCGCGATTCCAGCGATGACTTCCTCGCTGCCGAGCCCGTTTTGCGAGGAGAGAATGGCGCCCTTTTGAAAAAGGTGCGCGACGGGAGTGACGGCTTCCAGAGTTTGCGTTGCTTTGCTGCAGACAATACCCAGGTCGAATTGCGGCAACGCGGAGGGATCGTTCGTCGCGCGGACGTTGGCATGAAAATCGTGCGATCCGGAGACGCGCAAGCCGCGTTCGTTCAGCGCCTGCGCATGATCCGCCCGCCTGACAAACGCCCAGACTTCCGCTATGCGCGCCAGATGCGCGGCGTAAAGGCTGCCGATCGACCCACACCCGATGATGCAAACACGCTTCATCTAGACATTCCGAAATTGCCGCGATGGCGGCCGGACATGCTACCGGGAGGCGCGGTGATGTTCGACGCGAACCATGCCGGCGTATCCGCCGCTTTCCGCCTTTTGCATCGAGCGGAAAAGAGAATCGCCGGTATTATGCGAATCATCGATGATGACGCCGCTCGGGTACAACGCATCCTGCAGCGCCGCACAAATCGTGTGCACTGGAGCGGCACCGCCTTCGCCCATTCCCTTGGCCCCGTTCAGAGTGAAGGGGGACGGCGATTCCGTGTGACCATACAGGAAATCTGGAATATTCATGGCGGTAATCGGCGTGTAATCGCTGAAGGTCGCGGTCAGCAAATTGCCGTCGGAATCGTACCTGCAGTCCTCGAGCAAAGCCGCACCAACGCCATGCGCGGCCGCGCCATGCACTTGGCCCTCGACGATGCGCGGGTTGATGGCTTTGCCGCAATCATCGACGCAGGCGTACGCGAGAATCTTGGGTTGAAACGTCTCGCGATCGACTTCTACGACTGCGGCGTGAACCTGCGCGGCGTAGGTCAACGTGAGATTACCGTACTTGCGCTTTACGTCGGGAATCTGAAAATCGGCATGGAAGACGTGGCGGCAATTCAACGTGATGTCCCAGAGACCTTCGGGCATTCCGGCATTATTCACATTCACGATGTTCGCCAGCGCCCAATAGTTGATGGACTTCTGCGCCCCCTTTACGCGCACTTCCGGCCCCTGTGCGCCAACGCCAAATTCCAGGTCCTTTTCCTTTGCTTGTAGCTTCCAGGCAGCAAGACGGCTGAGCTCTTTGCGAAGCTTCATCGCCGCGCCGTGAATCGCGGTAAGACCCGTGACCGCAAACTGGCTGGCATACGTTCCCGTGTGCCCGGTGTAAGCGTTGTGCGCGGTGTCGAATCCCGGTTGCACGTTCACCATGTTCGGGGGGATGCTCAGGACGTCGGCAACGACCTGTGAAGCCGTCGTCTCGTGGCCTTGTCCCTGCGGCACAGACCCCATGCTGACGACCACTTCCCCGTAGATGTCCAGCTTGACAATGCCGACCTTGGACTGGCCGGAAAATGGCGCGTCGGGATTGATGATGCGCGCCTGGCCAAAATTGTTCGTGCCCGAATCGAGCGTCGAACCGATTCCCAGGCCGATCCAGCGGCCTTCTTTGCGCGCCGCGGATTGCTTCTTTTTCCAATCGTCCCAGTTGAGGAGCTTCTTGGCCACTGACAGCATGTTCGCGTAGTCACCGGAATCGTAGACGCAGCCGTTCGGCGTTTTGTAAGGCATTTCGTTTTTGCGGATGTAGTTGTGCAAACGCATCTCATCGCCGGGAATCCCCAGGGTGTGCCCGCAAATGTCCAGGATGCGTTCCATGAACCACAGGTGCTGCATGCGCGAGTACCCGCGGTTCGGACCGACGGGACACTTGTTCGTGACGACTTGGTGCAAGTCAATTCGAATATTCTTTACGCGACAGGTTGCCGGAAGCACTTGCGCCCAGATCACGCAGCCCAGAGGTTCGTAACGCGGAAACGCGCCGCAGTCGTCGACATGCTTCGAATCGATTCCGGTGATGACGCCGTTCTTGTCCAGCGCCACGCGCGTATCGAGAAACGTCCGTTCGTTTCCATGCGCGCTGGCTTGCATGTGCTCGATGCGCGTCTCAACCCATTTCACTGCGAGCCCGCCCGCCTTTCGCGACGCCAGGGCGCAGACCGCCATATACGGATAGTTGGTGATCTTGATGCCGAAGCCGCCGCCGATGTCGTAGCTCTTCATGTGAATCTGGTCAATGCGCACGCCCAACGCCGGAGAAAGAAACTGTGCCGCAAAGGAAGGAAACGTGTTATTGCAGCGGTAATCGATATCGCCGGAACGCGGGTCCCAGGTGGCGATGATGACATTACATTCGAGGGGTGTGCTGGAAAAACGGTGGAAGTGCATGCGGCCGATGTGCACGACGTGGGCAGCCTGCCTCATGGCTTTTTCGACGTCGCCGTATTCGAACAAGCCATGCCAATTGCGGTTTGAGCCCATCGCCGGATGCAAGAGGCTTTCGTCCTTGAGCGCCTCTTCGGCGAGGATTACGGGCTTCAGCGGCTCATACTCGATTTCCACGAGTTCCGCAGCGTCTTCGGCGCCCAGTCGCGTTTCAGCCACGACAGCGGCGATCGGTTCGCCCTGATACAGAACTTTATCCACGGCCATGGGGTAGTCGGCAATTTTCTGCGCACCGCCGGGGCCGATTTCAATAAATGGCTGGACCTGATTTTTGACTTCCGCTCCGGTCATGGTGCAGACCACACCGGGGAACTTTTCCGCCTTCGAGACATCTACTCGCGTGATTTTCGCGTGTGCGTACGAAGAGCGGACAAACTTGATGAACAGCATGCCGGGCATCCTCTCATCATCAACGAAAATGCCCCTGCCACGGACCAGGCGCTCTTCTTCCTTGCGGCGAAGAGGCTGCCCCACCCATTTTGCCGGCGCGCCAGCCTGCGCCCCGTTCGCCTGCACGCGTGGCGTTGCCTTCTTTTTCTTCGAACTCTTTGCGGCTACTTTCTTGGCCATCCGCGTTATCCGTGTTCAAGCAAGCGCTTTTTGCAACCCGTCAATCAGTTTTTGTACGTTCTTTTTTCCCAACGGCTCAAGCAAGCCGCCCGCGAGCGAAATCACTCTTCCCAGAACACTTGATTGACCCGACCAAATAACCTTGGTTTGCCCGCCGGGCGCTTCTTCCAACTGAAACTGCGCGCGAATGGTGGCGGAACCACCCGGAACTTCTCCCCGGCCCTCGTAACTCGCCTGTTTCGGCCGCTGCTCATCCACAAGCGCCATTTTCACCGTTGCCGTGCCCCGAATGTGAGCTATTCCAACGCTCATCTTGATCAGAAAATTTCTGGCGTCCACGATCTCCATGCTCTGGAAGTCCGGAAGAAGCGGGCAGAAGCGGTTCGGATCCACCAGAAAGCAGTAGACCTCGTCGCGGGTTTTCTTCACCGTAAAATCGCCGGCGAGCTTGATCTCCATGGCTTAGCGCTTCTCCATTTCCGCGGCCGCCATTCGAATGGACTTGAAAATATTTTGATATCCCGTGCAGCGGCAGGTATTGCCGGCGATGCCCTTGCGAATCTGTTCGCCGGTCGGCTTCGGACTATTCTTCAGCAATTGGAGCGTGGAAAGAAGGAGTCCCGGCGTGCAGTAGCCGCATTGCAGGCCGTGGCACTCCGCGAATGCTTCCTGAATCGCATGAAGTTTGCCGTTCGTGGAAAGTCCTTCGACCGTGGTGATCTCGCCTCCTCCAGCCATGGGAGCAAAAATCGTGCAGGACTTCACCGTGCGCCCGTTCAGAATCACCGTGCATGCGCCGCAGTAGGTCGTATCACAGCCGACGTGCGTCCCTGTCAGATTGAGATGTTCGCGCAGAAAATCGACCAGCAGCGTGCGCGGCTCGACTTCCGCTTCGCGAAGTTCGCCGTTGACGCGAACTTTGACGAGAACCTTGTTAGCGCCCGACATATTCGTGTCCCGTTTCCACGTGTTCTCCGCGTGCACGTCGCGAGGCAACGCCAATAGCGCGCTTCACCAGCGTGGCCACCATAACGCGCTTATAATCCGCCGAGCCGCGCATGTCGCTCTGAGGTTCCGCGGCCTGGCGGGCGGCCTCCGCGGCGGCATGAATCGTCTTTTCGTTGAGCGCTTTCCCACGCAGTTCGGCCTCCGCTTCCTTCGCGCGAATGGCCTTCAGGCCCACGCAACCCAGCACGATGCGCGCGTCCTTGCACATGTCCTTGCCTTCCAGCGTCAGTTGCACAGCTGCACTCGCCGTTGGATAGACAGGTGCGCTTCTCTTGAAAGCCAAGTGCGCTCCGCCGCTGCCCTTTGGCGGAACCTTGACGTGAACTCCTGTAAGCAGTTCGTCGTGCGCCAGAATCGTGGTGTAGGCGTCCTTGATGAACTCTTCGAGTGGCACCGTGCGCTGGCCCTTTGGGCCCAGGCAGACCACGATCGTCTCCAGCGCCAGCAACGCCGTGCCCCAGTCTCCGCTGGGATCCGCCTCCGCCAGTGATCCCCCGATAGTTCCCTGGTTGCGCACCTGCACGTCGGCGATGCCCGCCGCGCAATCGTGCACTATGGGAATCGCGGAAGCAGCGTCCGAGTTCTCGATGTCCGCGTGCCGCGCAAGCGCCCCAAATCGCAACTCGCCCTTGGGAGCCTGGATCTCGCTAAACCCGGGAATAAAATTGATATCCACCAACGCGGTGGGCCGCGCCATGCGCATCTTCATCAAAGGGATCAGGCTCTGTCCGCCAGCGATGACGCGCGCTTCTTCTCCCAAGTTCTGAAGAAGCTTGATCGCCTCCTGCAGCGATGCGGGACGATGATAAGAAAATGGCGCTGCGTACACGTTAAATCCCACTCTTTTCCGGGCGCGCAATCGGCGCGCACCTTGCTCGTGCCGTCCCGCGAATCCATTCAGGCGGTGTCATTCTAGTTCCCCAGCTACATCGTGGCAAGGCGAGGCAGCCCATTCGAATCGTGGTTTGCCGATGGATTTCATTCTCCGCTCGGTCTCCGACGATCCTATAGATCAAGAACTCCTTCGCTCTCGCGCAAACCCAAGCGTCATGCCGCCCAGCGATGCGATGACCAGCGCCGAGCCCATTACCGCCAGCCCTCTAGGGCCCGAATCATGGCTGAACGTCTGGAACAAAACACCCAGGGGGAATAAAAGCGAGCCTATCAGCAAGCCCGTCGCCAAAAACATCTTGATGCGCTCGCTGAATTCGACTCGATCGTAGGCGATTCCCAGCAAGATCAGCAGCATCGCTAGGCCAATCCAGTGACCGTGCACATCCACGTGCCGGTCGTAGCGATACTTCAATTCACTGTACCGCTTCAGTGCAGCTTGGGCTGCAACGGGATTGCGTTCCGCCGCGGCCGTAAACCCAGCGGCCAGCGTTCCTCCGATACTTCCCAATTCCTGGTGTTCCAGAAAAATCGCGTACCACATCCCGTAGGCCATTCCGAGCAGGGCCAGCGCGATTCCCCCCAGAATCAGCAGTTTTCGAGCACCAGCCATCAGCGGACTCCTTCGGCCGTGCGCACCTTCCCATCAATCCCTCCGGTGTAGCGCACAATTCCGATCCACATCGCCAGCAGCGCGATTATCACCAGCAGGCCGCCTACGTCAGCCATTCCTCCCGCGAGGAGCCCTAAGTTCAGCTCCAAGAGCACACACACCGGGAGCAGCAACGACCCAAACAGGAGTACCCAAGCCCAGCGCCGCTTCCAGGATTCCCGTAAACGAACATACGGCTGAAAAAACGCCAGCAAGATGGCCAGCAGCCCGAATTCGATGGCGTGCGCGTGTGCGGCGATCTTCACTGCTTTGTCTCCTCCCAGTTGCGCATACTGGCCGAGTGCAGTGTCCACCATTCCCACATCGTTCGCCGCCGCGCCGACGCTCATCTGTGAGAGCAAAGAGAAGTCGAGAGCTTCGTGCTTGTAGAGGTCCACCGCCGCATAATACGCACCGTGCACAAAACCGAGCAGTAAGAGCGCCAATCCGCCCGCCAGAAGCGTGCGCCCAGCAAGACTGCGGTCCTCCAGCAAGCTATCGCGCAACTGAAGATTTTCTTTTTGTTGAACCCATTTTCCCAGCCCAAGAAGGTAGCCAAGCGTCGCGACTATCACCAGCAGCCCACCGAAATCCGCGGCAATGCTGGCCCAGCCAATCGATTCCGACGGACTGTAGGCCAGGCCGACGTAATGAATCAGAAAAACGCCGACCGGCAACAGTCCCGCCCCCAAAAGAAATGTCCAGGCAAGTTTCTTCTTCGCATTTTCACCGAGAGCAATCCATGGCTGAAGAATCGCAAGCATCAGGGCCAGATAACCAAACGCGATCATGTGAACGTGCGTATCCACCTTGGTGCCCCGGTTTTCGAGAAAGCCACCCGTTTCTTGAAACGAAGCAAGGACTGCTTTCGAATCGCCCGCGGCCGCTGCGTGGGCCGCCACCGTCAAACTCGCTCCAACTCTTGCGGCATTTTGATGCAACACAAACACCGCAAAAATATCTCCGACGAGCATCCCCACTAGGATTAGTCCGACGCCCCCCAGAGCCAGCAGTCTTCGCGCGCCCATGGGCGCAAATGCCCCTGCATTCGTAACTGCCAGTTCGGTATGCGTCCTTGGCTGGGAGAAACTCATCCGATTTTGTCCGCAGATTGCCGCACTCTAACTTCGGTCCGGCCGCCGCCATGCGCATCGGCTGGACCTTCGCGATCAAAACTCAAAATAAGGTTAGAAGTTGAACTTGACCGCCAGCTGAATCTGGCGCGGGTTGTTCACAGCGCGCGGCGTTCCATAAAGCGGGTTTGGCGAGCCTTCCCGGTTCGAGAATGGACCGCCCTGGCATCCGAATGCTCCTGAATTGAACGGGCAAAAATCCGAAGCGCCGTAAACGGTGTTGAAGAAGCGCACGTTCAGGGTATTCGATAGGTTGAAGGCTTCGGCAAAGATTTCAAAGCTGCGCTTCTCCTGGAACGGAATCCTGCGGCCAATGCGTAAATCCACGGAGCGGAAATCGTCCCCGATAAAAGTGTTGCGTGGCTCAATGCCCACGCGGTCGTTGTTGCCGAAGATGTCGCCATTGGCGTCAAATCCGGCGAATTTGGTGAAGCGCATGGGCGACTGAATGGAGGTGATCAGGCCGAGTTGGAAGTCGCGCGCGAAAACGTTCCAGGTCTTGGGCGTCGTAACGGTGGCGTTGAGCACCAACCGATTGCGCACGTCATCGGATGAGAGCGCGCGCTCAGCACGAAAGTTCTGGCTGTCCTGAGGAATGAGAACGAAACTCGGATTCGGCCCGTCGTCAATGCTCTTCGACCAGGTGTAGCTGGCGCCAAAGGAGAAATTGTGCGACAGCCGTTTATTCAAGTTGATCAGCAGCCCATCGTATTGCGAATCCCAGCGCGAAGTGGCTTCGAAGTAGACCGCGATCGGGAAGGTGCGAACCCCGGGATTGAATGGACATGGAACGGGGCCGACGCCGCAGTATTCGTTTTTGGGGCCTGTGCGACCTTGGGAGTCGTGAAGAGTGACAACCTGGGTTGGATCCGGTTGGTTGACATTGAAAAAGCTGCCGAGATGGACTCCGCGAATATGCAGGCCGCTGATACTGACGCTTGTGTCCGGCAGCGGTTCGAATTCGACGGCCAGACTAGCCTGGATGCCGTAAGGATTCTTGTGATTCTGGTCGAAGCGAACGATTACGGAAGGACCGAAGAATCCGCAGTTCGCAATGGGGTGGCAACCAGTCACATTCGTGAAAGGGTCGGTGGTGTTATCGGGATACGCTCCATCCTTCATCAAAGCTTCCAAGCCCAAACCGGTGATCCCCGGCCCGCTGGCGAAGGCGAAGAGTTCTGTCTTGGCGTTTAGGCTGTCTTCGAACGGGCGGCCGGGATACTTGCCGTTGTTGAGTTGCGTAATGTTGGATGTGCCGCCGCAGGAGGGAATTTGACACGCCAGCAGCGGCGCCGGAATGATCCCGTGGAAGAGACCAAACCCGCCGCGCACCACGACATTTTTCTTTGTTCCAACCCGGTAGGCCATGCCCAGCCGTGGATCAAAGTTCTTCCACTGTGTATTGAGTGCGTTCGAAGGCCAAGTCTCCCACTCCCAGCGGATCCCTCCATTCAACGTCAGTCTGCTGGAAGCCCTCCACTTGTCCTGGATGTAGAGCCCGTCGTAAGTATGATTCATCTCGCCTTCGGCTTCGTTTCGAATCGCGGAACTGATTCGCCCGCCGGCATACACGGAAGCAAAATTAGGCAAACTTTGCTCGTTGAAATTGGGCGCCTGGAAGCGCTCGAAGAAAATCACGTTGGGGTGCTGGCAGCCCGCAGGGCCAGGGCCGCCCGGATCGCCAACGGGCGACACACATTGTGGGCCAACGCTTGCGGATGGATTTGCAGGGTTAAAATCGTTGCCGAGGTACGCGCCGAGGTTCGCAAAGTCCGCTTCGAACGGGTAAAAAAGTGGGAACGATTCGGTGGTTTTCACAAAATTGAAATTGCCGCCGAAGCTGATGGTGTGTTTGTCGTGAGTAGAAGTCAGATTGTCCACGATTTCGTACCGCGACTCACGATAAAAGTCTGGATTCCCGCGGTTTACGCCCACTGTAAAAATATTCGAGAGCTCTAGGTGGGGTTGCGTGGAAACAGTCGGAAAATCAAAGGAGCGCCGTGCAAACTGCATGCGCAGTTCGTTCACCAGCTTCGGATTGATCACCGAAGCGAGCGTTCCCGCGATCGACTGGTCGCGGTAAAAATTCTCCTTGAAAGCAGACGGCAAATCGAACCCGTCATTGAGCGGGGATTGATTCAGTAACCGGCCGTCGTTCACGAAATACCGCACGAACATATTCTCTTTATCGCTAAAACTATGGTCGAAACGGATGAAGCCGTTGTCCGTGTTGTTGGTGCGCAGCACGCTGCCAAGATTGGGCTCGAGCGGCAATCCGTAGATGGCCTTCACTTCATTGATGAATTTAATGTTGGAAAGCACGGCGGAATTGTAAAAAGGCGACTCGCCCCGCCGCTGGACTTCATAGTTGCCGTAAAAGAAGGATCGGTCCTTCTGCACCGGGCCGCCGATGGCCGCTCCAAACTGGTTCTGGCGCAACGTGTGCGCCCCGGTTGCTTGCAGCAAATTGATGGCGTCCATTTTGTTGTTGCGGAAATACTCGTAGAGTGTACCGTGCCAATCATTGGTGCCGCTGCGCGTGATGATATTGACGATGCCGGCGCTCGCGCGGCCGAACTCCGTCGAATAGTCAGTGTTGATGACGCGAAACTCCTGCACCGACTCTTGGGGTGGCGTGCCTCGCTGAATGCCTGAGGCTGTCGAAATGTCATCGTTGCCATCGACGGCGATGAAGTTGTAGTGAATATTCTGCCCCGCGAAAGAAAGCTTCGTGACCGGCTCGACGATTACGTCCGTGTTTCCGGCCGTCGTATCCCCGATGGTAACCGCGGGCGAGAGCAGCGCGAAATCGATGAATTCGCGCCCGTTGACGGGCAGGTCCATGATCTGGTGTTCCGTGATGACCGTGCTCACCTGAGTCCGCGTAGGCTCCGCCAGTTCTGAAGTTGCTTCCACCTCAACCTTCTCCTCTACACTTCCCGGTTTTAGGCTGAAGTCCAGTTCCGCCGATTGACCGACTTGTAGTGTGATTGTCTTGGTTTGCTTGCCGAAGCCCGTGTATGCGGCAGAAACGGAGTATTCACCGGCTGGAAGCGCTGGAATGCTGTATTCGCCCGCGTCCGAAGCTTGTACAGATCGGGAAAATCCCGTGGCCGTGTTGGTGACGCTTACGGTCGCCTTGCCGACGCTCCCGCCTGACGTGTCCACAATCTTGCCTGAGAGTGTCGCGTTCACCGCCTGCCCTCGTGCGGTAGACGGGTTCGAGAGCGTGAGTCCGATGACAAAGAAAAAAAGAGCGGCTTGCAAGCAGACAACAAACTTGGTTTTGCTCACCACACACCCCCTGATATCAGAAACGGATCTCGTCCGAAACAGCCTGGGAATTCCGAGCAGGGAAAACTCTCCCTGCCACGCAAATGAAAATATAAAATATATTGTTTGTTGGACGGTTCGAATCGAAAAAAGTGCCGCTTGCTAGACGCACAATAGACCCGGCCACGAGCGCACCGCGCATCCGTTGCAGACCGGAACGGTCGAATCAGAAGTGCTCGCATCCCCTACCCACCCCCATGGAAAAGGGAAGAACGACGGAAGCCTATGTCTAGCGATATAGCAAGTCAATAGGAGCTTCCTTTGATGGAGTGCAAATTTAGAGGGCACGTGACCCAGGTTCTAGCTGTAAACTGGCTGCCTCTTCGTGACGAAAGAATCCATTTCAGCGAGCAAGCACTCTCATGACTAGAAAAATTGGCATTCTCGGCGGGACCGGGCCAGAAGGATCGGGACTTGCAGTACGCTGGGCCGCGGCCGGCGAGCATATCGTAATCGGTTCGCGCGACGCACAGCGCGCGGTGGAGGCGGCACGTCAACTTTGCGGGCGGCTGAGACAAACAGCCAATATTGAAGGCGCGGACAACGCCGCTACCGTTGCGCAATGCGAGGTTGTAGTTCTTACTGTTCCATTCGCCGGACACGCGGCTCTCCTCAAGCAACTAAACGCGCTCTGGAAGCCGGGCCAGATTGTCATCGACACCACCGTTCCGCTAGCTGCGTCGGTCGGCGGCAGTCCTGCCCGCATGCTGGGAGTCTGGCAGGGTTCCGCCGCGCAGCAGACCCGAGAACTCGTGCCACCGGAAGTCGGCGTGGCGGCCGCGTTTCACAATCTCAGCGCCGAACTGCTCGGGAAAGAAGGTCCTGGAGATTGCGACATCCTCGTCTGCAGTGACGATTCAAATGCCAAGCAAGCCGCGATTGAACTGGTTGGAAAGATTCCTGGAGCGCGCGCGGTGAACGGCGGAAAACTCGAAAATGCCCGCATCGCCGAGTCTCTGACGGCGCTGCTGATCGGATTGAATGTGCGCTACAAGGTCCATACGGCGGGGATTCGCTTTACGGGATTGCCGCTGAAGTAGGAACGCAAAAGATACTTTCGCTTCGAAGTTTTTCTAGCGCGCAAAACCGCTTGCAGCGGCAAGCTTGCTGACCTTTTCGCTCACCCGCGCGGAAAGAAATCCCTGGCGCGAAATAAATTCCGGATACAACGCGAGCCTTTCGCGCAGAGAGAATCCCCGGGCTTCAGTTTCGGATTGCAGTAGCGCGATCTGTGGCCAGGCCGCTTCCGGATTGATGAAGTCTTTTGTCACCGGGGATATTCCGCCCCAGTCGTTGATGCCGGCTTCCAGCAACCTCGGAAAATCTCCGTAACTCAAATTGGGTGGCGCCTGGACATTCATGTTCCGTCCCAGGATTAGCCGCGCCACGGCGATCGTTCGCAACATATCCTCGAGCGTAGGTTCCGGGTGTCCAGCCATCGGTATGTCACTCTTCACCCGGAAATTCTGCACAATGACTTCCTGGATGTGCCCGTATTTTTCGTGTAAATCGCGAATGGCCAGCAGCGAATCAATCCGTTCTTCCGCGGTCTCACCGATTCCGATCAGAATCCCGGTGGTAAACGCAATCGACCGCTTCCCTGCTTCTTCCATCGCGCGCAACCGTAGCGAAGGTACTTTGTCGGGAGCCTTAGCATGAGGCAACCCTTCGCGCATCAGGCGCGGACTGACGTTTTCCAGCATCAGCCCCACGCTAGCGTTCGAATCCTTCAATCTCTCCAGCGCCGCTCCATCCATCAATCCTGGGTTCGCGTGCGGCAAAAGACCCGTCTTTTCCAAAACCAATTCACACATCGCCGCAAGATAATCCAGCGTCCGCGAGTAACCCTGCTGCCGGAGAAATTCTTTCGCCTCTGGAAAAATCCGCTCCGGCTGATCGCCTAAACTGAAAAGCGCTTCTTTACAGCCCGCGCGCCGTCCTTGCTCCGCCAATGCCAGCACTTCATCCGGTGTCATGAAATGCGCGCCCGGCTGCTCTGGATCTTTTCGAAACGTACAGTAGCCACAATAATCGCGGCACAGGGTGGTCAAGGGGATAAAAACTTTCTTCGAAAAGCTAATGGTCTTCCCTTTTCCCTTTTCGCGCACTGCGCCGGCCGCTTCCTGCAGCGCGGAGAGTGGCGCCTCTTGAAAAAGCGTCAGCGCTTCATCGCGGCGCACGCCGCAGCCGCTGCGTGCACCATCAAGCAGTTCATCCACGAGTCCGATCGTAATTCTTCGATCCACAGAACTTTCACCTTCCTGTTTCTGGGTGCTTAAGCGAGCCAGCATCCCGAATCGTAACATGTTGCACTTTCGCCGGTTCAGATTAGGATACGAACATCTTGATCCGTCAATTTCCTGGTGAGAGGAAACAACCATGCGCACATCCCACGTAATTGGAATGGCCGCCATTTCCCTTTTGTTCTGGAACACGCCAGCGTTAATCGCGCAGGAATCTTCCGGAGCAGCAGCGAGCGCAAACGCGGCTGCAGCCGGCGTTCGCCAGACGGAGATGGACGAATACACACGCTACGAACTGCTCGCCCCGGAAAGTGCCAGCTTCAAAATTCGCTACGAGGTAACGGCAACAGCGCCAGGCGCAATGGTCTATTACAATCCGATTCGCAAAGGCAGCGTGGCCAGCGACGAGGCGGTGTACGACGCCATGACCGGCGAACCACTAAAGTTTGAAGTCATTGGTGGCGAGGAGGCACGCAAGGACCCGCTTATGGCGGGCGAGGCTGCTACAAGCGATTTCATCAAGGTCCATCTTGCACGCCCGGTTCCTGCGGACGGCGAAGGACGCATGGTGATCGTAAAAACTTACAAAGACGCGAAGAGCTACTTCCGCGAGGGAGACACCATCGTCTTCCAGCGTTCCCTGGGGATTCGCAGAAATAGCGTGGTCCTTCCCGCCGGATACGAGTTAGTGGAGTGCAACGTGCCCTCGCAGGTTTTGCCGGAAGCAGACGGACGCATCGCCGTCAGTTTTATGAACGCTGGACCTGGTGAAGCTGCACTTACCCTGAAGGCGAAGCTCGGTGCGCAGACCGCCGCGTCCGCAGCACCACGAGCTTTGACGACGAAGAAAAGTTGGGAAGCGCCCTTTGCAGGCGAGACCGAGCGAGAACGTCTCTCCGAACGCGCACACCAGGACCGCGACATTGTGTATTTCCTTCAGCAGCCGGAGACGCACTCGTTCAGCCTGTATCACGATTACACAGAGTCGCGGCCTGGCGTGAACCGGTATTTGAATGTCGTTCGCGAGGGCAGCAAAGCCTCCAACCCGTCCGCCTATATTCTGGACACCGGCGAAAAACTCACCACGCGAGTCATGACTGGGGCTGAAATGGTCGCGGAAAAAATCACCGCTGAGGAACCAGTGAGCCCGACTACGGAAGTAGTCCTGATTCCCTTCACGCCGGTGAAGAAGGGCCAGTCCATACGCTTACGTATCTCTGAGACCTACACCGCTCCGGCCAGCTATGGCCTCGACGGCGACGACCTGGTCTTTGACCGCAGCTTGGGGCGGCCGCGCAATGCGGTGGTCTTGCCGGCAGGCTGGTATCTTTTGGCCAGTTCGATTCTCGCTTCTTTCCGACAATTGCCGGATGGGCGAATCCGCCTCGATTTCTGGAATGGCCGGCCGGACCCCGTGGATGTGCTGATCAAGGCGAAGCGGCGAGTCGGTGCGGGCACGGAGTCCTCTTCAAAGTGATTCTGTGATTGAACCGCGCCGCCCCGAAGATTAAGCTACCAACTTTAAGAGGGTTTCACCCCTTCCGTGGCATCCTGATTGTTCGCGATAGGAATTTGGGAAAACGGCTTGGCCGAGTTTCAGATGAGGGTCCTGGGGGTTTTATGGATAAAAAAAGGATTCTGATCTATTTGATCCTTGCGGTATGCATTTTTGTGGCAGGGTTTGCGCTTCGGATGAATGGGGCGGCACCCGGCAACGACGTTAGGGATCTTAAGGTGACGATCATGGAATGGGCGGTGCCGACGAAGGGCGCGCATCCGCACGATCCGGCGGTCGGCGCAGACGGAGCGCTTTGGTTTACCGAACAGATGACCAACAAGATCGGCCGGCTCGATCCGAAGAACGGCGCGTTCAAGGAGTATGCGCTGAAAGTGGAAGACTCCGGTCCGCACGGACTGGTGGCGGATCGCGAAGGAAATATCTGGTTCACCGGAAATTTTAAGGGTTACATCGGCAAGCTCGACCCGCGTACGGGAGCCGTGACGGAATACAAAATTCCCGATCCGAAGGGCGAGGACCCGCACACCGCGGTTTTCGATGTACACGGCATCCTGTGGTTCACGTTTCAGGTGGCTAACATGGTGGGCCGCCTGGATACGCGCACTGGAAAAATCGACCTGAAAAAAGTGCCGACTGCAGATTCGCATCCTTATGGCATCGCCATCAACAGCAAAGGGATTCCTATTTTCTGCGAGTTCGCGACGAATAAAATGGCGAAAATCGATCCGCAAACCATGGACATCACAGAATACATGCTGCCGGAGGGCGCGCGGCCGCGGCGGATGGCCATTGATTCGAATGACCGCGTTTATTTCACGGATTACAGCGAAGGTCATCTTGGGCGGCTCGACATAACTTCCGGCGCGGTGAAGATGTGGCCGTCGCCGGGCGGTGCGAAGTCCGCGCCGTATGGCATTGCCATTACCGGAGACGGAATGGTGTGGTACAGCGAGTCCGGCGTGAAGCCGAATACCATCATTCAGTTTGACCCGAAGACGGAAACCTTTGCGCGGGCGAACATTCCCTCCGGCGGCGGGACGGTGCGAAATATGGCTGCGACTTCCGACGGGCGGGTGTATATTGCGTGCAGTGGCGTCGACAAAGTGGGGGTAGTGGAACCCGCCCACTGACATCCCTCTCACGGAAGAATGATCTTCTGTGATTTGGAGGATGCGATGAGCTCGACAGGCGTTAAAACAAAAGAACAGATGTGCCAGGGCGTTTCGCGTATGGACGAACCCTGCGATGAACAGGGCCAGCGCCACTGTGAAAAATGCGGGCTGTGGTTCTGCCGGTCACATTTCCCCGACCCGGAATGGCATCACTGCGCACCAGAACAGGGCGAGAGCTAACCCCTGCCGCCTCCCCTGCCAGACCGTTGGCGATTGCACAGCATAGTACGCGCGAAGGATTGACGTGGAAGCCTTGCTCCGTTAGCGTCAGAAGTGACGGAGTTCCTCCCTGCTCCGCTTGCGAACCAAGCAAAAACATTTTGGGTGAGAGAAGCCATTGGCCAACGCAATCATCACACTGACAACCGACTACGGCACGAACGACCATCTGGTTGGGGCGCTCAAGGGCGTCATTCTGAAGATCAATCCTGACGTGGCCATCGTGGACATCACGCATAATGTCACGCCATTCGATTTGCTCGATGGGGCTCTGACCATCGGCGCGGCCTATTCTTATTTCCCGTCGAAGACCATTCACGTCGTGGTGGTGGATCCCGGCGTAGGCACTGAGCGCAGGCCCTTGCTCGTCAGCGCTACGAACCAGTATTTCATCGCGCCGGACAACGGCGTGCTCTCCGTCATCTACGAACGCGAAAAAGAAAGTCTTGTCGTCCGCCACGCCAACGTCGAGCATTATTACTTGCAACCCGTGAGCAAGACCTTTCATGGGCGCGACATTTTTGCTCCCGTGGCCAGCTGGCTTACGAAAGGCTGGCAGACCCCCAGCATGGGCGACGAGATCACTGACTACAAGAAGTTTGCGATTCCCCGCCCGAAAGAGGCGGACGGCGCTCTCAAGGGCGTAGTCCTGCGCACCGATGCCTTCGGCAATCTGATTACGAATTTCCGGTCAGAAGATTTGCCGGAGTCCGCGCTGGCCAGCGGCGGCATCAAGTTCCAAGTCGGAAACCAGTCGGTGACGCGACTCGTGGAAACATTTGCCCAAGGCAACAATGGCGAAGCCATCGCCTATCTAGGATCAAGCGGATACATCGAAATTGGAATCAACAAAGGAAATGCTTCCCGGACTTTGAGCCTGGGCCGCGGCACGCCCGTAACTCTTTCCAAATAGTTCTCCACTTAACGCGTTGCGTTTGGGAATAATGGTATTCGCTATCGTGAAAATTCCTGCGCGGCTATCTGCGCGCGCGTCCGCGAATCGAACTACGCGACAGCGGCTGGCGCCGGTTGCTTCCGCCTGTGCCAGTAACCCAATGCCGCGAACAGAAGGACCGCAGGCACGCCAGTCAGTCCGCAAACGATGAAGAAAATGCCGTAGGCGTGAATGAGGCCGTGTGTGTGGCTCAGGCTTTGGACCATTGCACCGGAAAACCCCTTCAAGATCTTTCCCAGCCAGGCATAGGTCGAACTCAACAGCGCATACTGCGTGGCGGTGTATCCCAGATTGGTGAGACTCGACATGTACGTAACAAGCGCGACGCCGGCAAAGCTGAGGCTGAAATTGTCACCGACCATGACGACAGCGAAGAGACGAAGGCTCAATCCCCAGAACGCCAGAGTCGCGAACGCGGCGGTCGCGGCCGCCTGTAAAATGCCCCCTATGATGAGCGCACGCATGTTGCCGAGCTTCAGCGAGCAGTATCCGCCGGCTGCGATTCCACAAAACGTGGCGATGAGCCCGATGGAGCCGCGTATCGCTCCGACGGTTGGCTTCGCTAGACCGAGATCGACGTAGTAGGGGCTCGCCATCGGCCCCATCATGAAGTCCGGTATCCGGTAAAGGCTGATTGCCGCTAACATCACAAGCGCGAGCCAGCCATGTGCACGGAAAAAAGCGATGAACGGTCCGACAACTGCGTCGAAGAAACCGCGTGGCGTCGAAAGCGGCGCTTGGCGCTTTTTTTGATCCATCACCGCAACCGCGCGCTCCGGTTCCTTCGCAAACCAGGTCGCGATCATTCCAACGGCCATACATGCCCCGTAGATGCCGTAGGACATCCGCCAGCCCACGGCCGCTGCCACGATGAGGATAAGGGAATCCGTAGTCAGGAGCGCCAGGCGGTAGCTGAACTGATAGGCAGACGCGAGGAGGCCTTGTTCTTCTCCATCGTCTGCCGACTCAATTCGCCAGGCATCGACCACAATGTCCTGTGTCGCTGAGGCGAATGCGACGACCAGCGCGAGAGCGCCAAGCCGGCCGAGCCCGGCTTTGGTGCCGGTTCCTCCCATGGCACATAGCGCAAGCCCGACAACAATTTGCGAGAACATCATCCACCCGCGCCGATGTCCAAGTCGCCCAAACAACGGCAAGTCGACGCGATCGATCAAGGGCGCCCACAAAAACTTCAGCGAATAGGCAATGCCTACCCAGGAAAGAAACCCGATGGCCGTCAGGGAGGTGTGTTCATCGCGCAGCCAGTAGCCGAACGTATTGCCAACCAGATAAAAAGGAAGGCCTGAAGAAAACCCGAGCAACAACATCGACAACGTTTTGGGCCGCAGGTAATCGGCGATCCGGTGCTTGTGCGGACTCACGCCTTCATTGTCAACCGGGGCCTTGTGAAACTCAACGAAGGAATCGCGATGGTTGCGCAAACCACTAGCGCCCGGAAAGCAAGCTGCAGCGTTACCGGGTAGCGCTTAAAAATAATCCGGCGCACGGGAGCCACTTGAGTTCATTCACTTACTTACCGGCGCGAGAAGCGGCCGGATTTTTCTGCGATTGCTGCATTTGTTCCGAAGTGCCACGCGTTTTTGCTTCGCTTTCCAACGGGCGCACACGCTGAACCTTCACCCGCGCGACGCGCCTGCCGTCCATTTCCACAACCGAGAAGCGAAAATTGCCGTACTCGAAACTTTCGCCTCCTTTCGGAATAAAACCAAGCTGATCGAGCACGAAACCGCCGACCGTGGCGTACGCCGGGTCTTCCGGCACGGTGATGTTGTATTGCGCGTCGAGGTCCCGTACGTTGAGCGCGGCATCAAAGAGCAGCGCCCCGTCGGCCAGCGTAAGAGGCCGCTCCACAACGTCAAACTCGTCGTGAATTTCTCCCACCATCTGTTCGAGGATATCTTCCATGGTTACCAAGCCGAGGATGCTGCCAAACTCATCCACAACCAGGGACATGCCCACGTGGCGCGTGCGCAGCTCGAGAAGCAATTCGCTGGCGGGCTTGGTTTCGGGAACGATGAGCACTTCACGCAGGACGCGTCGCAAATCGAAAACCGGAAGCGCGGCATTCTCTTCGAACCGTCGCTCACGATCGAGCAGGATCCACATCATGTCCTTGATATGCACGAAGCCGAGGATCTGGTCCTGTGTGCCGCGGTAGACGGGAATCCGCGAACGCTGCGTGGTGGCAAAGGCGCGCATCACTTCATCCAGCGTGGATTCTATGGGAAGCGTATGCATGTCCGGCCGTGGAATCATGATCTCGCGAACCTGGATTTGCGAGAGTTCGATGGCACTTAGAATGAACCGCTCCTCGCCAGGCGCCAGCAATCCGCGTTCGCGCGCCTGCTGAATCTGGATTTGCAACTCTTCCGTGGAGTGCGCTCCGCCGTGAGCTTGCGCCGAAGAAACGCCAAGCGCCTTGACAATCGCTCCCGATACGCCGTCGAGCAGGTTGATCACCCAGCGAAAGGTGTTCAGGAACCAGTGAAACGGCACGGCCACCAGCAAAGCGACTCGCTCGGCACGAGCCAGGCTGACGGTCTTGGGAACCAGTTCGCCAATGACGACGTGCAAGGCGCTCAAGAGCGCAAACGCGCTGGCAAGAGCGGCGGCATGGGAAAACAAAACGGTACGCGTCCCCGGAGTGCCGGGCCAGAGCGTTTGAAAGCCCCTCGCCAGCGTGGATTCACCGAGCGCCCCGATCGCCAGGCTGGTGAGGGTAATCCCCAGCTGCACGCCCGAGACCACGCGATGCAAGTCCCCCAGCAGGAGTTCTACGACGCGCGCCCGGGCAACCCCCTTGGCCACGAGCTGCCGCACGCGGGACAAGCGCACGGCCACCAGCGAGAATTCCGTCGCCGCGAAAAAGCCATTGAGTGCGACCAGCGCCAGCACGCCGATCAAGCGCACGGCAAACATAGGCGAATCCTCTCTCCTTGCGGCATTGTAGCAGTACTCCAGCCGAACGAAGGCAACTGTTGGCCCATAAGCATCGTCGAATGGAAGGAACTCTCATCCACAGGACCGGAGAGAGTGGCCAGGAGCCTCAAAAAAAGTGCGGTTGAGAGGTTGACACGGGGCTCGTTGAATTCTTAGGATATTATTCTGAATCCTGAATGTTCGAGAAAAACTGCGATAGGTGATACCGTTCTAGCGCGGGCATCCTACATTCAATGAAAAATAACTATGATCAGCGTTAAGGAGCTTTCCAAGAGGTACGCGCGCAATACCGCGGTGGACCATATTTCGTTTGAAGTCGAGAAAGGCCAGATCGTCGGCTTTCTCGGGCCCAACGGCGCCGGCAAGACGACGACCATGCGGATGCTCACCTGCTTCCTGCCGCCCACGGCGGGCACAGCCATGGTGGCAGGCTTCGATGTCCTAGAGCAGCCCCTGGAAGTCAAAAAACGCATCGGGTACCTGCCCGAAGCCCCTCCACTCTACGTGGAGATGAGAACCGCCGAATACCTGATGTTTGTCGGTAAGCTAAAGGGGCTGTCGGGCGCCGACCTGCGGCAACGCGTCGATAGCGTTTGTGAGCGCTGCGCGATAACCGACGTAAAAAATAAGCTGCTCGGGAAGCTTTCGAAGGGTTATCGCCAGCGTGTCGGGCTGGCGCAGGCCATTATTCACAATCCAGACGTCCTCATTCTTGACGAACCCACCGCCGGCCTTGATCCCAAGCAGATCAATGAAACGCGGGACTTGATTAAGAGCCTGGCGGGCGACCACACCATCATCCTCAGCACGCACATCCTGCCCGAAGTGGAGCAGACCTGCCAGCAGGTCATCATCATCAACAAAGGCAAACTCGTGGCGACGGACTCCGTCAGCAATCTGCAAAGCCGGGCGCGCGGGGCGGAGTCGGTGCTCCTTGAAGTGGCAGCACGCAACGGAGACGTCGATTCATCGATCGTGCAGAGCAGGCTCGAAAGAGTGTCCGGCGTGAGCCGCGTGGTTTTCAAAGAGAAGCGGCAAAACCGAAGTCTGTTCGAGGTGGAGAATCGCAAAGGGAGCTTCGTTCGCGGAGACCTGGCGCGCGCGGTGGTGGAATCAGGCTGGGACCTGAATGAAATGCGCCCGGCGGCGGTGAGCCTGGAAGAAATCTTTCTGCAGCTCACCGGCGAGCAAACCGCGCCGCCTGCGCAAGAAACCCCAAAGGGATCAGAGTCATGAGGAACATCTGGATCATTTGCCGGAAGGAGTTGCACAGCTACTTTGTGTCGCCTATCGCGTACATATTGTTTGTGATGTTCGCTGCGATCTTTGGGTACTTTTTCTGGGCCGAACTTGGCATGCTCAACTATTACAGCAATGCGGCAATGATGCGTGGCGAGGTGTTTCCGATGAACGTCAACGAGCAGTTGATTCGGGGGTTTCTCGCTAACATGAACGTGGTTAATTTGTTCTATGTTCCTCTGATCACAATGCGCCTGTTTGCCGAAGAAAAACGCAATGGCACGATCGAACTTCTTGCGACGTCACCTATTAGCGACCTGGCGGTTATCATCGGAAAATGGTTAGCCTCGGTTCTCCTTTATGCGGGGATACTCTTTGTAACCGCGTTGAACTTTGCGTTCTTGTTTAAGTACGGGAACCCCGACTGGAAACCAATGGCGGTTGGTTACCTTGGTGTGTGGCTGTTCGCGGCGGCAATGTTGGCGCTGGGGATGTTTATTTCCACGCTCACAAAAAATCAGATCATCGCGGGGGCTGTCACCTTTGGCTTGTGCCTGTTGCTGTTTGTTTTGGGCTGGGCGGGCAGCTTTGAGAGCGCGACTTGGGCACAAGTACTGAACTACATGGGCGTAAACACCCACATGGAATCGTTTTCGAAAGGCGTTCTGGACACCAAGGACGCTTTGTATTACCTGTCCGTGATTTTCCTGGGACTTTTTCTGACGGCGCGCTCGCTCGAGTCGCTGCGGTGGAGGTCGTAAATGAATCTCCAACTGCTTAAAGCGCGCCAAACGAAATACGTAGGCTATGCCGCTGTGTACATCGCTATAGTGATTGCGGTTATCACGGTCGCGAACGTGTTGGCCAACCGCTATGACAAGTCTTACGACACAACTTCCAACAAGCGCTACAGCCTTTCCGAGCAAACCGCAAAGATTGTGAAGGGGCTAAAGCAAGACGCAAGGATCACCTATTTTGACCAGGGCACGCGGTTCGAGCGCGCCAAAGACGAATTGCAGATGTACGCGAATCTCTCACCGAGGGTGCACGTGGAATACGTTGACGCTGATAAGAAGCCCGATCTGGCCCGAGCCGCCGGAATCAAAAGCTACGGCACAACCGTCGTGCAGATTGGCGAAAAGAAGGAAGAGGCCAAGAGCACCAGTGAAGAAGACATCACTGGCGCCTTCATCCGGGCATTGAAGAACAAAGCTCGCAAGCTTTGCTATGCGACGGGGAGCGGCGAGCACCAGCCCGATGACACCGACCGCAGCGGTTACTCCCGTCTTCGCGACCTGCTTGTCAAGGAAGAATATGATTCGCGACCCATCAATCTGCTCCAGCAGGCAGAAGTACCAGCCGATTGCACGGTCTTGGTTGTCGCCAGACCAAAGACGGACTATCAACAACCCGAGGTCGATGCCATCAAGAAGTATGTAGAAGGAGGCGGCCGCGCGTTGTTTCTGCTGGACCCTCCTCTGAAATCGCGGGGCTCGGAGATTGGTGACAACGACGCCTTGACTGGCCTACTGCAAAGTTGGGGAGTCACGGTCAACAAGGACGTGATTCTGGACTTAAACCCTGTGGGCCAGCTAGTCGGCTTGGGACCAGAGATGCCGCTTGTAACGACCTATTCTCCCCATCCGATTGTGAGCGATATGAAGGGGACGGCCACGGCCTTCCCATTGGTGCGTTCGCTGGACATCAAGAATGGCGACAAAACTACGATTGACAAGCTCTTCGGCACATCGGAAACGAGCATCGCCACCACGAACTTGAGTTCCGGAGAAGTCAATGTCAACGACCCGAAGAACAAAAAGGGGCCGTTTACGATTGCCGCCGCCGGAACCTATCAGAACGGCAAGGAGAATTCTCAAGGCCGATTTGTTGTGGTGGGAAGCTCGACCTGGGCCGCGAATTCGTTCATCAATTTCAATGGGAATCGCGATCTGGCCATGAACACCATCAATTGGCTGGCTTCCGACGAGGATTTAATCTCCATTCGTCCTAAGGATCGCGACGACCGGCGCGTGTCGCTCACACAGTCGCAATTCAGTTGGGTGCGAATCACTAGCCAGTTCTTGGTTCCGCTGGCGTTCCTCATTGCAGGAGTTACGGTATGGTGGCGCCGTCGATAGATAGCCTTGCCCGGCTCGATCTCTTACACACAGGAACACCCTGATGAAATTCCGTGGACTACTGATTGCCACCATCGTGTTGGCGGCGCTCACTGGAACGCTCTACTGGTCGAATCATCGCAAGCCCCCGGAAACCACAGGAACGGCATCCGCGGACACGCCTCCGAAGATCCTGACCCTCAACCAAGGGGATGTCATTGGAATCGCAATCAAGAAGAAATCGGGCGAGGATGTGACGCTCGGAAAGACAGACTCAGGCCAGTGGCAGATCACAGCACCGAAATCACTTGCCGCAGATCAAGATGCGGTGACGAGCATGCTGTCATCGCTCTCCTCTCTAAACTCCGATCGCCTCGTGGATGATAAAGCCACCAACCTCGACCAATACGGACTGGTCCCGCCATCCATCGAAGTGGACATCACCAAGAAAGGCAAAACGACTGTGAAGCTCCTGATCGGCGATAACACACCCACGGGCAGCGCGGCTTATGCCGCGGTGACGGGTGATCCGCGCGTTTTCACCCTCGCGACCTATAACAAAAGCAATTTCGACAAGGGTCCCAACGACTTGCGCGATAAGCGCCTGTTGACTTTTGACTCGGACAAGCTCAGCCGCCTCGAGCTATCGGCAAAAAAACAAACCATCGAGTTCGGCCGCAATAAGGACCAATGGCAAATCGAAAAGCCTAAACCGCTCCGCGCGGACAGCTTTCAGGTGGATGAGCTCGTGC
>Ga0207032_1073_pt1 | contig 30157 bp, 27 predicted proteins | sample Alteio_BWMinCont_38_FD_153308 | JGI IMG/M metagenome (GOLD analysis project Ga0207032, IMG submission 153308) | Enriched cells from forest soil in Barre Woods Harvard Forest LTER site, Petersham, Massachusetts, United States -... | ecosystem: Environmental > Terrestrial > Soil > Temperate forest >... | reverse complement strand
AATAGAAATCTTTTTCAAGGTGAAACCACTGGTCTAAAATCGCAGTGATTAAACTCAGCGGGAAGCCGACGACTGCAACCCCTAATATCATTGCAAAGAAAGCGGCACAGCCGCGCTTAAAGATATGGTGCAATTGAAAGTGAGAAGCTTCATGGCAAAGTACGGCTTTTAATTCATCTGCATCTAACTTTTCGAAAAGATCTTCGGTAATAAAGAGAGAGCGTTTGAGTGGCCCGATTCCAAATTTTGGGCCGCACACTAATGCGTTTGAAAATTTGAAGAGAGAAGAATTAATGAGATAAATTTCGCCAAGGTTTACTTCAGCTTGAGAAAAGATCTCAAAAATCTCGTCTTTTAGGGTCGAGGGATGCATTTTTCCCGAAGGGAAAAGAATGCGTACAAATAAAGGTGTCATGAAAACCAAGCTCGCAATAGCAATTGCAATCGCCGCAAGCGGGTGAATAAACGAAGTGAGCAGAGTAGAAACGCAGTAGTACCAACCGTAGATCACGACAAGCGCAAAAATTTTACGAGCACTCGATTGCAATTGTTCCTGTGGCTTCACCTCCATCTTCGCCGCAGTATTGGCAGCCTTGGTACGAAACCAAAACAACATCATGATTGCCAGCACCGCTGCACCGAATGAAATGTCTACCGGCGAAGACTTCGTTCCACGAAACGCGATAAACGTGGTGAAATATAAAACCACCACAAGAAACACGGTCAACTTAGCTGTCGTCTTATTCATTTCCTGCACTGTCCGTGCTTCTTTCTGCACCCAATACTGAAAATAAAACGGCGTCGCAACAGAGATCAATGTCAGTACTATCTTAACTAGTTCGTTTGGCATCCATGCCTCCACGAACCACCTATCGGTAATCCTCGTCTCTTAATAAACAGGCAAAATTTGCCGCCTTTCCCACCAATCTGGATAAAAAATAATTGGGGTAGGAAGCCTTCTCAGCCCCGGAAGGTCCCCAAGCTGAGGAGGCCATGGAAGGCCGGAGGTTTCCTACCCCAATTATTTTTTAGCCAGATTGGTGGGAGATACGAGATTTTGTGTTGATGAGAGATTACGGCTTTTTGGACATTAATGGTTTGGGAGGGGGAGTGGTGATCAATGTTTCAAGCTTCGATGTAATTGTCTCTACCATTTGATTGAACGGCATCTTGAGTGCTACCCCCGCAGCAAACTCATGTCCGCCGCCGCCGAGGTCCATGGCAATGCGGTTTACGGCGTATTGGCCTTTTGATTTAATCGACACGCGAGTCATCTCGCCGTCATCTTCTTCTCGGAAGATACAAACCACTTCAGCATCTTTAAGCACTAACAAAATATTCAAGAAAGACATCGTATCATCCGCAGTCGCTTTGAATTTCTTGCGTAAATCTAATCGCATTTCCATCCAAGCAAGTTTTCCGCTTTTAGAAATTTTTGTATTTTGTAACAAGATGCCAAGCAACTGAACGTGCGATAGCTCTTTGCTTGAAAAAATCTGCTGATAAACTTCTTCTGGATTTACTCCAAGCTCAATCATTTCTCCTGCGATTCGATGCGACGCTGGAGTCGTTCCTGAGTAACGAAAGCTATTCGTATCGGTCATGACAGAGACATACAATCCGGTCGCCATGTCTCTATTGAGCTTAGTGAGATCGAGCTCATGAAAGAGGGTATAGAGTAGCTCTCCAATTGAGCTGGATTGGGTGTCAGAGACAATCATTGCATTGGGCGGATAGTGAATTTTTTCTGGTTGAATTAATTCTGGATGGTGATCAAGAAAAACAATTTTCTTTGCGCGTAAGGGAAGTTCTGTCCAAAGTTTTCCAAGTCGACGGGGATCATTCGTATCCACGATGATCCATAAATCAAAATGATCCCATAGCTCTACCTCGCCGGGGCCTAAAAGAAATTCACCTTTTGCGTCTAAGAAGCGATAGCGACGAGGGAGTAAATCGGGATTGTAAACGCGGACTGATTTTCTTGCTCGTTTGAGATAATGAAAGAGAGCCACTTCGGTACCCAGGCCATCGCCATCGGGCAGCATGTGAGTCGAAATTAAAATTCTTTTTGCGTCGTTGATCAGCGCTTTAAACTGAATGAATTCTTTACTATTAGATAAAGAAACATTTCCCGCCGCGTTCTTTGGGGACTTTTTTAGACTCAAGCTTTCACCTCTAAAGATTTTACACCGTATAACCGATTGTATCTTAGATGCCAAAGGTACCGACAACTAAAATTGATCCGTTATATACCATCTTCGAGCAACACCTGTTCAACTTTCAAGATCCGAATTCTGACAGGAAGACTTTTGTGAATGGAATCGTCAAAGATTACCTCAGCCACATGCGCAGGCTCGGTTTATCAGTACCGAGTGAATGGGAAAGCCACATTTTTGAAGAATTGTTCTTTCAAGTGAATACAATGCTGGTTAAAAAGATATACGGATGCCAAACGATCAACGAATTCACCGCCAAAGCGCCACCGCAAAAGAAGAAGATAGCCGGAACTCGGTATCAGCAACTTCGCGACGTGGCGAACCACCTTCAAGAAGAAACGCAGCAGAAGAAAGCGGTTCGCCTCAAGAAAACCGGGTGAGTCGTCAAAGAGTTGCCATCGTTCACGATTGGCTAAACGGAATGCGCGGCGGAGAAGCCGTATTTGAAGCTATTCTTGATCTTTTTCCGGGTGCTGACGTTTTCACTCTCGTTTGCGAGCCCGATCAACTTTCAAAAAAACTCAGAGAAAAATTAGCGGCGAGAAAAGTTCACACCTCTTGGCTCAATCGTTTTGCATTTACGCGTAAACGTTATCGCCAGCTCCTTCCACTGCTTCCTTTTACGATTCGAAGGTTTAATCTCTATCCCTATGACGTGGTGATTTCGTCATCGCATTGTGTGGCAAAAGGCGTGCGCAAACACCCCGATGCTTTTCACCTGAGTTACATTCACGCGCCCATGCGATACATGTGGGATCGTTTTGATGATTATTTTGGCAAAGGCCGAATCAATCCTGTTTTAAGATTAATCGCAAAACTGCTCAGGCCGGCTTTGCAAAGTTGGGATCGCGCCTCTGCGCAAGAAAATAATATAGATGTATTGGTAGCAAACTCTCAGTTCATCGCCCAGGAGATCAAACGTTTTTATGGAAGAGAATCCACGGTGATTTATCCTTTCGCAAATTTCGAGCGCTTTTCACGCCCAAGAAATCGCAGTGGCTTCTACTTAATGGTGGGCGCATTCGCTCCTTATAAGAGAGTGGATCTCGCGATTGAGGCGTTTGCACGCATGAGCTTGCCCTTAAAGATTGTGGGGCAGGGCCAAGACGCGCAAAGACTTTTGGAGTTGAAAGAGAAACTTCACGCGAAGAATGTTGAGTTTTTAGGCTCAAACGTCAGCAATGATCAAATTGAGTCCCTGTATTCTCAATGCAAAGCCTTCATTTTCCCGGGCAAAGAAGATTTTGGGATTACCCCGCTTGAGGCAATGGCTGCAGGTGCTCCGGTGATTGCGTATGGCGAGGGTGGAGCTTGCGAAACGGTAACGCAAGAGACAGGCATTCTATTTTCACCACAAACCATCGACAAGCTCTGTGAGAGCGTGATGGATATTGAGACCGGAAGAAAAGCGTTGAGTGAAGTAAATTGCCGTGCGCGAGCTCAATTTTTTACTCAAGAGCGCTTCAAAGCAGAATTTGTAGAACTTTATTACTCGAAACTAAACGAAAACACATCTAATTAACGCTCACCGCAAATGCGTCGTGTAATTTGACGAATCGCTCAAATTTTTTTAAAAAAATAAAAAACAAGTAATAACAAAACGTTAAAAAAATGCACATTTTGGCCTGATTTTCGATATTTTTGGGCGCAGTGGATTAGTAATCGCACCCACTACTAATAGGTGCGTTCAATGCCTGAGCATTGCCCGACGCGTTTGGAGCACCAGGAAAATTGACAAAGCAACAGGGTGCCTTACTCTTGAAACTATATAGTTAGGAAAAATTGACCTAGTTCAACTGAGTCTTCAGTCGGGTTAGGAAAATAACTAGAGAGAGATTCAATAATGAGTTTCTCCAACCACAACGAAGGAAAAGGAGTGTCTGGATGAAAAATTATCTAACACTAGTATTAGCACTATCATTTGCAGCAGCGCCTGCGCTCGCATCACGCGCCCGCCTAGAAGCACTCGGCGAAGGCCAAGGCGGATCTTATTACATCGACGACAGCCGTAATATCTTTTTGAACCCAGCTGAAATCGTTCACTACAAAAAGAAATTATTGTTGGAGTTAGGCGATAACAACAACGCAGCTCCAGAAGTTTCTGCAGCAGGCGCTCTTACTTCACAAGTTGAAGGCGGATTCACCAACACATTCGGTGATTACACTTACGGCTTGTACTTGAACAACAACTCACAACGTGCTCAAACCATCACCGGTGGCGTGAATTCAGCTCTTGCTGCACTTGGATCAACCGAGAGATTTCTTGGACCAGATAGCACTCTCGAGTTTTTCTTCGCAGGTGAAGGCGCTACTAACTGGGGTGTAAGTTTATTTTACGCAGGCAACAATGCTCGCGTAGCTTCTGGAATTCAAGAAACCGAATACTTGATGGGTCTTCGCGCTGGTGTTGATATGAACAACTGGGCAGTATTCACCACGATCGGTCTTGCAGAATCTTCTAAAAATAAAAATGCAACCAACGACGAAATCAAAGGAAAACCATCTTTTGATCTAGCGGCAACTTATAAATCAGATGCAATGACTTATTTTGTAAAAGGATCTTCGTACGGAGCAGATATTACTCTCGGCGGAGCTGCTGCTACTCAAGATCGCAATACTGCTTTAGGTCTCGGCTTTGGTCATAAACATGATTTCAGCAAGACAGTTACCATGTTCACCCGCTTAGAAGCTTCATATTTGAAGTCTACTAACGAAGGCGGAGCAGCACCACAAGCGGCGTTCATGATGTGGAACGTTCCAGTTGTATTCGGTGCAGAAGCTCAAGCACTTAGCTGGCTCGCGATTCGCGGATCAATCGCTCAGTCACTCTTAGGACAAACGATGAACGGCGCAATCCAAAACAGCTTAGCAAACACTACTACTATCGGTGCTGGTGTTGGCTTAACTTTCGGCGATATCCAAATCGACGGTTTAGTTGCTTCAGGAATTGCAAACAATGTTGAAACTGCTTCAGCAATCGGACCAACACCAGGTTTCGGAACTGCTCCACAAGCGAAGAACAACTTCGGCTTTGGCGACAACATGCTTACTCGTATTGCAATGACTTACAATTTCTAATTGTAGATCATTCATAAATATTAGTTACCTAGCGGTAACTTAAACTAAAGGCCTCTGGAGAATCTCCAGAGGCCTTTTTGTTTTGAAAGTTTGGTTTGAAATAGATTAACGGAGTGAGCAGGTGAATTTTGCGGCGGTAAAATTCTCACGACATACTTCTGCATTTGCCAACCCGTCGCTACCTGCGCTTACCCCTGCTATTGTTTTACAGTTTTCCCACAAATTCATGAGCGCCATTCCGCCATGTCTACCGGTTCCAGTTACAGAAAAGCTATCGCCCCATGCATTTGAGAAATTTAAAGTACATGAAGCAAAGCGACTCAACTGGGAGTCTTGCTTTCGAGCATAATCAAACGTATTTAAGCAAACTCCTGATGCCGATGAAGCTTGGCAAGCCTCTGAATTAGTGACGTTGCTGGCGGGAGCGGATCCGGTAATTAGAGAACATGAATTACTCAGAGCCATCAATGCAGAATCGTCATCCCTTCCTTCACTTGAAGTTGAAAAAACAGTTCCCCAAGAGTTTGTAAATCTCACGCTGCATTTTGAAGCATTAACTCCCTCGAGTGATTGAGGCGCGGGTTGAAGCGGCATTGGATCGATAGCCGGTGCGGGCGGCGCACTCATTTGGACTCCAAATTCAAAACTCACTGCACCTACCGCTTCTACTAATGAATAAACATAAGAAGAGAGTGGCATCATGCGAGTATTTACGTTTGCACCTTCTAGCATAATATTCATTGCAGAACGGCTAACGCGATCGATTTGTAATTTTATTTGATCCATGTTTAACGCAACGGGGCCGTTTACTGTCGCCGACAAGTCGCTGATGTCTGATTGAAGAGTCACCGTAAAATTACTGAAATTTCCAGGAGCTGCTGGGCTTCCATTAATCACGTCTCGAAGCGTGTTACCTGCGTACGTAAGATTGTTTACGGCTTGCACTTGTGACGGTGACGCACCCGAAGCATTTTTTTTGTTAACTTTCACGTCGTAATTTTTTACGGCGTCCTTAGCTTGATTAATGAGGCTGTTAAATTGAGCAAAGCTCGGAGTGGTGATCATGAGAGACAAAAGAGCAGAATAGAATATTTTCATAAGAGTTCCTTTAGTTGACTTTTTTACACTTGTTTTATGTAAAAATCAACTTTATTTATCCTTTTTCCGTTTCTAAAATTCAACAAAAAGAATTGCGAGCGGCATTTTTATGCGACGAATTAACAAAACAATAACATATGGTTACAACCAAATTCTTGACTTCACGCCGCAAATATCGCTAGAGTCAATTCATGCTCTATTATTTGCTCTATCCGCTACACGAGACAATTGGTGTTTTTAACGTTTTTAAATACATCACTTTTCGTACCTTCGGAGCAACGCTCACTTCAATTCTCATTTGTTTAATGTTCGGCAATCGCTACATCAATTGGTTAAAGAGCAAACAAATTGGCCAAAGTATTCGCGAGCTCGGCCCACAATCTCATTTTTCAAAAAAAGGTACGCCCACCATGGGTGGCGGTTTAATTATCACTGCGATTACCGTTTCTACACTTCTGTGGTCTGAATTAAAAAATCATTATATCTGGGTCGCGCTCTTTGTATTGATCGGGAGCGGGCTCATCGGTTGGGTAGACGATTATAAAAAAGTCGTTAAAAAAGACTCAAAAGGAATTTCAGCAAAGCAAAAAATTATTTCTCAAACGATTGTGGCAGTTGCCGCCTCTGCATTTCTTTATTGGATGCGCGACACACCACCCGTTCTCAAATTCCCATTCTTTAAAGATTGGGCAATTGATATGGGAATTTTCTTTATCCCATTCTCTGCATTCGTGATCGTTGGCGCATCAAATGCTGTCAATCTTACCGACGGCCTCGATGGACTTGCGGTGGGTCCCACGATTACCACTTCACTTACTTTTGGTATCCTTGCTTATTGCGCAGGTCACTTTGGAATTGCGGAGTATCTGCAAATTCCATTCGTCTCTGGAGCGGGTGAGCTTGCCATTTTTCTTGCGAGCACTGGCGCCGCGTGCTTGGGATTTCTTTGGTTCAATACTTACCCAGCAGAAGTTTTTATGGGTGACGTAGGCGCGCTTGCGCTCGGCGGAGCACTCGGCGTTGCCGCAGTGATTACAAAAAATGAATTTTTGCTCGTGATTTGTGGCGGTATTTTTGTAGTCGAAGCCATGAGCGTAATGCTTCAAGTAGCTTCATTTAAACTCACCGGCAAAAGAATGTTTAAAATGGCACCGATTCACCATCACTTTGAACTTAAGGGATGGGCTGAGCCTAAGGTGATCGTACGGTTTTGGATTATTTCAATTATTTTAGCGTTGGCGACGCTAGCAACACTTAAATTACGTTAATTAATGGTTAAGGAGTAGGAATTCATGAGTAAGTATAAAGGCAAAAAAGTTCTCATCGTTGGTTGTGGAACTTCAGGCGTCGCAGCAGCAAAGTATTTGGTAAAGCAGGGTGCGCGCGTGATGATCACCGATACCAAGCAGAGAACTGAATTAGCAGAACCATTAAAAGAACTCGGAGATTTAAAAGTAGAGTTCGAATTCGGTGGCCATACCGAAAAATCTTTTTTAGGTGCGGAGCTCATTATTGTTAGCCCGGGTGTGAACTTTCAAAATCACCAACTCCTTCAAGCTGCAAAATTAAAAGGGACTCCGGTGACGAGCGAAGTTGAACTTGCCGTGAGCGAACTTGAACAGCCGCTGATTGCAATTACCGGGACCAACGGGAAATCCACTTTAACGACCATGGTGGGTGAGATGTTTAAGTCCGACAATAAGGGCGCTTTCATGGGCGGGAATTTGGGCACGCCACTCATTGATTATATTAACCAAGGACAACCGGGCCAAGTTGCCGTGTGTGAACTCTCGAGTTACCAACTTGAACTCACCGAAAAGATGGTTCCTGCGGTGGCGATTTTTACCAACATTGATCAAGACCACTTAGACCGTTACGGTTCGATGGAAAATTATATTGCGGCGAAGAAGAAACTTCTTAAAGTGTGCGATCGCAACTCTTGGGTAGTTTTGAACTACGATGATCCTGTTCTAAACGGTTTCGCTGCTGAGAATCACGGTAAGCTGATTTGGTTCACGATGAAGAACCCAATCACGGTTGGCGGCGAGTTTGCTGAGAAGTTTTTCGGCGCCTATTTTGATAGCGTCAAAAATGTGATTGTCACTAAAGTTACCGGTAAGGACGAAATTTATACGCTAGATAAGTTCAAGCTCTTTGGCGAACACAACAAACAAAATCTGATGGCGGCAATTTGTGCGGCTCGGGTGATGGGCGTGAGTCAGCTTGCGGTTCAGGCGTGTATTGATACGTTTAAAGGCCTTCCGCACCGCTTAGAGTTTACTCGCAAGAAAGATGGCGTGTATTTCTTTAACGATTCTAAGGCCACTAACATCCAAAGTGTTCAGGCTTCCTTGGCGGCATTCAAGCGTTCACCGATCATTCTCATTGCTGGCGGCAAAGACAAGAACATGGATTTTACTGCACTTGGGCCAATGGTGAAGCAAAAAGTGAAATTATTGATTTTGGTGGGCGAGGCAAAGGAAAAACTCAACCGTGCTCTGGGCGATTTCGCTGAGACGTACTTAGTGGGTACTTTTGAAGAAGCCGTATTGATGTCCTTCCAAAAATCCCGAAATGGCGATATTGTTTTACTATCGCCGGGCTGCTCTTCTCAAGACATGTTCCGCGATTTTGAGGAGCGGGGGGATTATTTCAAAAAGCTCGTTAACCAACTCTAGTAGTTTTAAAGGCGCTAGCTTTAAAGCCTCACGTACACTGACCTCTCCTTGGGATGAGGTCAAAAAATTCTTTTCCCGCCAACCGCGAGGAGACATGTTTCTCGCATTCTTAGTCGTCGCCATGGTGCTCTTTGGGCTACTCATGGTTTACAGCGCTTCGTACATTTTTGCTGAAGAGCGAACCGGCGACGGATTTACTTTCATTCGCAAACAAGTTTTTTATGCGGTACTTGGTTTTTGTGCATTTTTCGTTTCATCAAGAGTGCCGCATCAAAAATGGTATCAGTGGGCACCGATGGCGCTTCTGACGGTGACCGGCATGCTCGTGCTCGTGATGCTTCCTGGAGTAGGTGCAAAAGTGGGTGGCGCTCAACGTTGGATTAACCTTGGCCTCTTTCGTTTTCAACCCGCGGAGTTTGCAAAATTATTTGGAGTCATGTTTGTTGCTCGTCAGTTGGTGAAGCATCAGCGGCATCTCAATACTTTTCGTAAAGGAGTGGTCGCGCCGATTGCACTGTTGCTTCCGGTGATGGTGTTGCTTCTTGCGCAACCTGATTTTGGTTCTACTGTTCTTCTTGCCGGGACTACTTTTATTTTGATGTTCGTTGCGGGCGTGAGACCTCTTTATTTATTTGGAGGTTTATTTAGTGCAGTAGGCGCGGCTGTGACTTTGGTGGTGACCTCGCCTTACCGCATGACTCGGGTGATGACTTTTATTGATCCTTGGCGTGATCCTGCAGGTAAAGGGTTTCAAGTGATTCAGTCAATGCTTGGACTTCATAACGGGAGTTTATTTGGTCAAGGTCTTGGTAACGGAAAAGAGAAATTATTTTTCTTACCCGAAGCACACAATGATTTTATTTTTGCAGTCATTGGAGAAGAACTTGGGTTTATTGGCGTCACCGCCGTGATCTTTGCCTACATTTTTTTCATCTACCGTGGTCTTCGCATTTCTTGGAATGCGCTCCACGGACGCCAAGATCGTTTTGGATTTTATTTGGGCGCAGGCATTTCTATTATTCTCGGGCTTCAGGCCTTTATTAATATGGGTGTGGTTATGGGTTTGCTCCCGACGAAGGGACTCACGCTACCCTTTATTAGTTACGGCGGTTCGGCGCTCACTCTCAATCTCTTTGCGATAGGGATTTTGTACAGCATCTCTAAAGCAAACGAAGCCTCTTATCGAGGATCATTCTAGTGACCACTTCTGGTTCTCGTTCAAAGCGTTTACTCGTCGCCGGCGGTGGAACGGGCGGGCATGTCCTAGCCGGTATCGCGATTGCAGATGAGTGGAAGCGCACGTTTGGGGAAAAGAGCGACGTGCTTTTTGTTGGGGCTGAGCAAGGGCTTGAGACAAAACTCGTTCCTAAGCATGGTTATGCTTTAAAAGTGCTTAAAATTGGGGCTTTAAATCGGGTGAGTTTGAAAACTAAGATCACCACTGCGTTTCAATTGCCACTTAGTTTTATTAAAGCGTTTTGGATTTTGCTTCGGTATCGACCTAACGCCGTGATTGGTGTTGGAGGCTATGCCTCTGGCCCGGTGGTGCTGCTCGCGCGAATTCTTTCTATTTTCTCTGGAGCGCGCACTTCGATATTGGAACAGAATTCGGTGGCGGGATTTACGAATCGAATGCTTGGAAAATACGTGCACCGAGTATTTTGTGCGTTTGAAGCGGGGGGTAGTTTATTTTTGCCTAAGAAAATTTTAGTCACGGGAAATCCAATTCGTTCTTCTTTGAAAAAATTACCGCCGTCTACCCAAGAACCATTCACACTATTTATTTTTGGTGGCAGTCAGGGTGCGCTTGGGATTAACACGATGATTTTGGATGCACTTCCGTTTTTGAAAAAAGAGAACGTGAAATTTATTCACCAAACTGGGGTGAAGGACTATGAACGAGTCGTCGCGGGTTATCAACGTGAGGGCATAACCGCACGGGTAGAGAAATTTATTGATGACATGGGCGGATGTTATTCGCAGGCCAGTCTGGTGATTTGCCGAGCGGGCGCTTCGACGATGGCCGAGCTTGCGTCGGTGGGGCGAGCGGCAGTTTTTATTCCGTTACCGACGGCTGCCGATAATCATCAAGAGAAAAACGCTCGCATTTTTGAGAAGGCGCAGGCTGCGATTGTAGTGCCGCAGGCGTCGCTTACGGGTGCGCAGTTTGCAGAGAAGATTCTTGAGCTAAAGAATAATCCGGCGCGGATTCATGAATTTGAAAATCAAGTGTTGAAATTTTATCAGAGTGATTCAGCGAAGATGATGGTGAAGGATTTGTCGGGTGCGTAAAAGCCAGTGTTAGGCTGCCCTTTTCTTTTTGGGATATTCTTCAGTGTAATATTTAACTTCACCCGAAAGCCCTTCTTTACGAAGTAAGTCGTTGAGAGCAAATTGCACAAATAGTACGTCAGGATGACCTAATTTATGCGCAAACTTTGCTGCTCTTCCAGGACTCACAAATCTTCGCATCTTTTCGATGTCACAAAGGTGTGCTGGAGAAATCCCCAAAAACTTTGAGAATTGAGCAAGTGACATTTCCTCGCCCAAGCGAAAAGCCGCGAGAACATCACCGAGGGAAAGGGGGCGCCCACGTTTTTTTAAGAAATATTCACCAGCATCAACGCCGGGCAATTTTTTTGTAGTCATGTAAATTTACCTCTTCTATCAAAACGAATTCAATTTGTTCCTTTACGATCCTATAGTATGCACGGTACTTCAAAGTCAGACGGATTGATCGAAGTCCGGACAATGCACCCTTTAAGGGCTCGTCGTGGTAGCTCGGAATTCTCTGTGCTAAGTGTAAGCCATGTTTAACGACGTACAGTCGCCATTGCTCTAACTTATCTCCAATAAATTCAGGACACTTATCTAAAGATTTCTCAGCCCGCGAACTTAAAATCACCGTCTTAATCACGGTTATTCCTTTCTATTATACCCCTGACAGGGGTATAAGTCAAATCGATGTAAAGCTTCAAATAGTACAAGTTTTATGCCACTCTATTAGAGATGAATCCGAATCAAAAATTCAAACTTCACTTCGTAGGCATCGGCGGAATTGGAATGAGCGGTATCGCCGAGATTTTCCTCTCGCAAGGTCATGAAGTAAGTGGATCAGATACAGCACCCAGCGAAATTACTGAACGTTTAGTTCGGTTGGGCGCAACCGTTTATCCAGAACACATGAGCGAAAATGTTCATGATGTGGATGCGGTCGTGATTAGTTCGGCAGTGAAAGCTGATAATCCGGAGGTGATCGCGGCAAAGGAGCAGGGGATTCCTGTCATTCCTCGCGCTGAAATGCTTGCCGAAATCATGCGTGGAAAAACCGGTGTTGCTATCGCGGGCACTCACGGAAAAACAACAACCACATCAATGGTCGCGCAAATTCTGATCAAAGCGGGGCTCGAGCCAACGGTTGTGGTGGGTGGTAAAGTCGAAGTCATCGGCGGAACTAATGCAAAATTGGGCTTGGGAAATATCGCCGTCGTAGAAGCCGATGAAAGCGACGGCTCATTCCACTTTCTTCCTGCTCGTTTCACTGTCATCACTAACATTGACCTCGATCACATGGAGTTTTATAAAACCCGTGAAAACCTAAACGAAGCATTTGTTCAGTTCGCAAAGAAAATCCCTTTTTACGGGTGCACTTGGCTTTGTGGCGACGACGATGGGGTAAAAACAATTCTTCCCGAGCTCACCAAGCCTTATCGCACTTACGGATTCGAAGAAGAGAATCACCTGATAATCAAAAATCTTACCGTTCTTCCTCATCAACACCAAAAGTTTGGAGTTTGGACTCGCGAGAACAAAACTGATCCATTGGTTTTTCATGGCGATATGGAACTTTCAGTACTCGGAAAACACAACGTCTTGAACGCCGCTGCCGCTCTCGGAATTTCGCTCAGCTTAGGTGTCCCTTTCATGGCCGCAAGAGAAGCACTCGCCGAATTCAAACACGTGCGCCGCCGCTTCGATGAACGCTATTACTCGCCCGCTAAAAATATTCGCGTGATTGATGATTATGGTCATCATCCCACCGAAATCAAAGCTGTCCTTGCAACCGCTGAACAAACTGGCCATAAGCGAATCATAACGGTGTTTCAACCTCATCGTTACACACGTACGCAGTTGTGTTGGAATGAATTTCTTTCTTGTTTTGATGAGACTGACGTTTTACTCATGCTTCCCATTTATGCAGCAAGCGAAGAACCGATCGAAGGCGTCTCCACTTCAACGCTCTGCCAAGATATTGCGGCCCGTTTGAAGCAAGAAAAACGAGAGATTCAAATTGTAGAAATCGAAAGCTTGCTCGAAGCAGAACAGTGGCTCTTTAAAAACAAAACCGATGGCGATTTAATTCTCACCCTTGGCGCGGGATCGATTACGAAGCTCGCCGATCAAATGGCCAAAGCATTTAAGGATATTTAATCGAGCGCGTTACCCTCGAGTGGGAAAAATCTGCCGATTGGAACTCCCCCAAATCAGAGTAAACTAAAAGAAGTGCCTGAAATAACACAGCTTCATACGATTGTGATGAGCGATCTTCACCTAACCGATGCCGAACTCGGAAGACCGGGCCGATCTTTATGGAAGCGATACAAGCGCCCAAAATTTTTTATTGATCAAAGTTTTAAACGATTGCTCACGTATCTTCAAGGCGAGGCAAAGCTGGTACCAATTGAGCTCGTCTTGAACGGTGATATTTTTGATTTTGATTCCGTAATGAGATTGCCGCTTCATACTCGTTTTCATATTTCATGGCTTGAGAGAAAACGCGGTCTATTTCCTGAAGAAGAAAAATCTAGATTTAAGATGGAGGTGATTTTAGCAGATCATCCTATTTGGGTCAGCGCGGTTCGCGAATTCGTTCGCGCCGGAAATACCGTGGTTTTTGTCATCGGCAATCATGATATTGAACTCCATTGGCCACTCGTTCAAAAAGAAGTGATAAAATCACTCACCCTCACGGAAGAAGAAGAAAAACGAGTTCGATTTTGTGAATGGTTTTATATTTCTGGCGGCGACACCGCGATCGAGCATGGAAATCAATACGACGATTATTGTGTCACGGCGAATCCGATGCACCCTTTAATTAAAAAGGGGAAAAAGATTGTGGTGCGCCTTCCATTCGGAAACATTTCTGGACGATACATGATTAACGGAATGGGCTTATTTAACCCGCACGTTGAAAGTTCATTTTTGATGTCACTGCCAGAGTATTTTAAATTCTTTTACAAATATGCGCTTCGAGTTCAGCCGTGGTTGCCGCTCAGTTGGTTGTGGAGTTCTACTGCCACGTTCTTCGCCGCGCTGGGAGATGGATTTTTACCCGCGATGCGTGATCCGCTCTACATCGAGCAACGGGTAGAAGAAATCGCGCATAAATCAAATGCTTCTCCTAAGGTAGTCAGAATGATGTATGAACTTCGCGTGCATCCCGCAATTTATAATCCGATTAAGATCGCGCGTGAACTTTGGTTAGATCGTTTTTTACTTCTCACGTTTATTGGTTTTATCGCGTTTGAAATCTACGCGGTGGTTCACATCATGGTGGCAATCTCTTGGATTTGGTTCTTGGTTTTCTTTATTCTTTTGATCCCACTTCTCTTTTATTATTCGCGCAATATTCAGAGTGAGGTGATCGAATCGACCGATCACGCGTTAAAACAAGCTCCGCTGGTCACTCAGGTGACCCAAACGAAGCGTTTTATCTTTGGTCATACTCATCGGGAGTTGCATACTTTTGTGGATCAAACCGAAGTGATTAACACCGGCACTTGGTCGCCCGCATTTAAAGATCCCGAATGTCGTGAAAGTTATGGTAAAAAGTGTTTTGCGTGGATTCGCCCCGAAAAAGAGGGTGATCGAACCGCAAGACTTTATCTTTGGAAGGATCCTCATCTTGAGGAAATTCCGGTAAAAAAATGAGGAACGTATGGAGAAGATCACTCTAGAAAAAGTCAGGGCAGCGCAAAGGCTCTTAAAAGATATTTTACTTCCAACTCCGCTCGTTCGAAACGAATGGATGTCTACCGCTTATGGCTGTGAGGTTTATCTTAAGCTTGAAACGGCGCATCCCATCGGTTCGTTCAAAATTCGAGGTGCGACTTATAAAATTTCTCAATTAACTGAGGACGAAAGAAAGCGCGGAGTGATCGCTGCGAGTGCAGGAAATCATGCTCAAGGAGTGGCCTGGGGGGCGCGGCATTTTGGATGTAGTGCAATGATTGTGATGCCAGAAACGGCTCCACTCATGAAAGTACAAAATACCAAAGCGCTGGGAGCAAAGATTCACCTCGAGGGCGAAAATTACGATCAGGCATATCAAGCTGCACAAAGAATCGCCAAAGAAACTGGCCGAGTTTATGTACACGCTTATCATGATGCAAATGTGATTGCAGGCCAGGCGACGACTGCTCTTGAAATTTTGGATCAATGTCCTGGCGTTGATTTTGTAGTCTGTTCGGTTGGCGGCGGCGGACTCACTGCTGGGCTTGGGATCGTACTCAAAGAACTCAAACCCAAAGTAAAACTAATTGCGTGCCAAGCAACGAATGCAAACTCAATGATCGCGTCTCTTCACCAACATCAAGTCACCAAAACTGAGTTTAAAGGTACCTTCGCAGACGGGATTTCGGTGCAGCAGGCTGATCCAGATTTATTTGAAATCCTCAATCGAGTGGTTGATGAATCTTTTGATTCGGACGAAGAAGAAATCTCGATGAATGTTTTAGCGTTCATGGAGAAAGCAAAAATTGTCGTTGAAGGCAGTGGTGCAGTGGTACTCGGTGCGCTCGAACGTTATAAAGATCAAATGAAGGGAAAAAAGGTTGTTCTCGTCGTCACGGGCGGAAACATTGACGTGAATCTTCTCTCTAGAATTATTGATCGTGGTTTGATTCGGTCAGGAAGACGCGTGCACTTGCGGGTTCAAATCTCAGATCGACCGGGTTCACTCTCAAAATTAACTGCACTCATCGCCTCTCTTAAAACCAATGTACTGCAAGCCGTTCACGATCGTACTGAGATGACGATTCGTTTAGATGAAACCGAAGTGGAATTGATGTTAGAAACCCGCGGCCCAGAGCATACCGCCGAAGTGATTGAAGCGCTTGAAAAGCACTGTAAAAAAGTGCACGTTATTCTTTAAAAAATCTAAACGGCTAAACTTGAGTCAACGTCTCAATATTCTTCATTGGATAACCCAATTTTTGAGCAGTTGACTTGAGATGAGAAAACCCTTCAGTAGTTTGAGGTTTAATTTTCGTATAATGAGATTTCAAAAAAGCTTCAAAATCAAACGGGGCCAACTTCACCGCTAAGTTTACGATGAGTCTAATAAACCACGGTTGGGTGAATTGGCGTTTGATTGGGTTTTTGGCCGGATTTGCAATCCCATAAACTTTTGATTGAATGGCGAGTGTTTCTTGAATCGCACGCGAAGCCAGGCTTACATTTTCACCGTGCAGAAACTTTTCAATCGACCAGCCCGATTTCTCTACGCCAGCAACTACGGATTGCAAAACGCAGTCAGGAATCATCACTTCAGATCGAAGATCTGCAACTTCGGACGAGGCAAGGCCTCCACGACTCAGCAAAGAAACAAGATTTTTAATTTTCGGTGACGAGCCACTAAACTGTGCTCTCGCCAAAGGGTATACCCAGAAGCCATAACAGGTTTCCTTTGGCGTTTGAGTTCCCAATGGATAATGAAAACTGCTAAACGGAATCAGCCCACTGATGATTTGCGATTCTTGCCCGCCCTGAGAAAGAAGCCACTCTTTATTTTCAAAACCCGATTGAAGGCAAACCACCGCAGTTTCAGGTGACAAAGCAGAGAGAAGGTTTTTTAGCCAATTCCCTTGGCGAAGGGTATTTGCAGCAACAGCGAGAATGACGAAATCCCATTTTTCTTTTTTCACATCAACGGGATCAGTAATCATCTTAAAATTTTTGAAAGAAATTGGCTTTGGAATCGCTCCCTTTCGAGTAAGACGATACAATTCAAATCCATTTTGAAGTGAAGCCACATACTTTGGTTTCACCAAAAATGTAACCTCTGCGCCCCCCTGTGCAGCGGCCATTGCATAAACACTTCCTACGGCTCCTGCTCCTACGACTAAAACTTTCATGTCATTGCCTTTCTTAATTCTTCGCGGTCATCAAAATGCTTTTTGGTGACGCCCACGATTTGATAATCTTCATGGCCCTTGCCTGCTACCAATATAATATCGCCCGATTTTGCGAGCGAAACCGCGTGTTGGATCGCCTCTGCGCGGTCGGCGATCACGGCAAAGTTCTTTTTCGTAATGCCGTTTTCTACGTCTCTTAAAATTTGAATGGGATCCTCGGTGCGCGGATTGTCGCTGGTGAGAATCGCATAATCAGAAAGTCGGGTGGCAATTTCGCCCATCAGGGGACGTTTGGTTTTATCGCGGTCGCCGCCACATCCAAAAACGGTAATGATTTTCTTTCCTTGTAGTGCGAGTAAAACTTTCTCAAGCGCTTCAGGTTTGTGGGCGTAATCGACAAATGCAAAAAGTCCTCGCTCATTTGCAATATACTCCATTCGTCCTGGAACACCCGGAAAGGTGGCAAGTGCTTCACACGCTACCTTTGCGCTTACCCCTAATCCCACCACGATTGAAAGTGCCGCCAATATATTCTCAACTTGAAAAGTACCAAAGAGTGGGCATGAAAACTGAATCCACTTTGAATTGATTTCAAGTTTTACTTCACCTTCAATTCCAGTTGGGGTGTTTTCTAATTTTTGGATTTGGTTTTTTACCGAATAGCCATGGGTTGACGGATTTTCGCTCATTATGCGTTTTCCGTAAGCTGCCTCGGCATTGGCAACGGCATAATGCATTTTCCCGATTCGTTTTGAATAGTCAGCATGAGTAGAAAATAAGAGCGCTTTTGCTTCAAAGTAATGATCAAGGCTTGGGTGATAATCTAAATGTTCATGGCTCAAATTCAAGAAGACGGCGCCGTCCCAAGCGATTCCCCAAGTGCGATCTTGATGAAGAGCATGAGAAGAGACTTCCATCACGACATGAGTTGCTCCTTTTTTTTGAACTTCGGAAAACCATTTTTGAAGCGTGATTGAATCGGGAGTGGTGTTTAGGGTTTCGATTTCTTGACCTTGAAAGAAACCACCATTGGTTCCGAGGCGCGCGCAAGAAAAGCCAGCAGCGGTCAGAAGGTGATGAATGAGATAGGTTGTGGTTGTTTTCCCGCTCGTGCCAGTGACGCCAATCATCTTCAGAGAATGAGTGGGATTGGCAAACATCTCGCTTGCGAGTTCACCCAATTTTTTACGAGCTTGATCGCCGAGCGAAACCACGCCTGACTTTGCGACTTCTCTTTCTGAAAAAATTTGAGAGGCACCTGCGCGAATCGCCTCATCGATAAAATCGTGACCGTCTGATTGAGATCCTTGGAGCGCAAAAAAAATGGATCCAGGTTTTACTTCTTTTGAATTCGCGGTGACATGCATAAATTACTCTTCGAGAAAGAGCGTAACATGAATATTTGGAGAAAGAATAGATCCACTTTCTGGAATTTGTTTCTTAATAAAACCGAATCCATGAAGTTGAATATGGGGCGAAAAAGGTTTTAAAGACCGAAGCGCTTCTTGCGGTGTGAGGCCCAAAAGAGAAGGCATGACCGGGTGATCAATATTTACTTCGCTTGCACTTTCGACCGACTGTGCCGCTATTTCTGCGCTGGATTGCGCAATTTTAATCGATTCAGTTCCGTCAATCGAATCTAGTTTTTTAGGCGGGGTAGGGCTTTGGAGAACGAGGCGGCTCTCTAGTTTCTCGGTGGTCGGAATTCCAAAACGGCTCACCGTTGCCTTGAGGACTTCAGCAAAAAGTGGAGCCGCTGTTTCTGATGCAAAATAAAATCCTTTTGGATGATCTAAAAGCGTGAGCACCACGATGGATTGTTTCGTCCCTACCGGAAAACCAATAAATGAAGCGATGTAACGTGAGTTTGAGTAACGTTTGGTACCTGAATCAACCGTTTGAGCGGTGCCGGTTTTACCAGCGACAAGATAACCCTCTACGCGCGCTTTTTTACCGGTTCCCTTTTCACCTTCGGTGACTGAAAGAAGCGCGTCGGTAGTTTCTTTCACCGCGAGCTGTTTTAAAATGGGCACTCTTCTGGTGTTTTCACCTTCGGCGCGTTTTAGGAGCGTGGGTTCAACCAGATAACCGCCATTCGCAATCGCCGCGTAAGCTCGAACCATTTGCATCGGCGTGACCATAATGCTTTGTCCAAAACCCATTGTTGCGAGCGTAAGAGGCTTAATATTTTTGGGTTGTCCCGGCATCCATCCTGAAATTTCTCCGGGAAATTGGCTGCCTGTTTTTGCGCCAAAGCCTAATTCCTTTAGCGCGCCAATGTATCGTTCAGCACCAAATTTCAGCGCAAGCTCTGCAGCAACCACGTTGCTCGACATCTCAATCATCTTTTTTAGGGAGATGTATCCAAACTTTTCTTTCGCTTCGGCTTCGTTGATCGTGCGTTTTTGAATTTTAAATTTTCCATAGTGTCCAAAGTAAACATCACTCGCATGTGCCACGCCTTTATTAATTGCTGAAGCAAGCATGATGGGCTTGAGGGTAGAACCCGGCTCGTAGCCGTCGGTGAGCGCCATTACCTTTTTTACTTTGCTATGATTTGGAGCCTGCGCCAATGCCAAAATTTCTCCCGTGTTTGAATCCATGACAATGGCGAGTCCACCTTGTGCTTTGGTTCTAGTCACTGCATCTTGAAGTGATTCTTCAACTGAGTATTGCAAAGAAGAATCAATGCTGAGCTCAACGTTTTCACCATCGCGCATGTTGGTTTGAGCATTTGAATTATAAAGGGCGGGCCGCCCGAGCGCGTCTTTGAAAGCATCAAAAGAAGCACTTTTACCCCGTAAAGTCGTATTTTTCCAAAGCTCAACGCCTTCAATGCCGTCAGTATCAACATTGACTCCACCCACAAGTGAACTCGCTAAATCATTGTGGGGATAAACACGTTTCATTTCTTTTACGATGGAAAGGCCTTCAGGCATATCACCATTCGCTAAAATAATTCCACCCTTGCGAAATTTTTCAAGTTGCTCATCACTGAGGTGACGTTCAAACCAGGCGAATGATTTCTTTGGATCTAATTTCTTCTTCAAAATTGCCGGAGTGGTTCCGAGCGTGTGTGCAAGAAGATGCATTGTGGTTTGAGATTTTAAAATCTTTGATGGGTTTCCGGCGAGACTTGAAGTTTCTAAATTAATAGCGAGGGGTTCTCCCGTGCGGTCGGTGATGAGACCGCGGCGAGGTTTCATCAGAATTTTAGATTGAAATTGTTTTTTTGCGAGTGATTCAAGTTTGGGGTCGCCGATGATTTGAATCCAAGTAGAACGAACGAGCATGCCTACCGAAATTAAGGCAAATACACCAATCACCAAACTCAACCGGATGCGAATAGAAGGCGTTTGATGAAAGGTAGAATGAGCGCTCACGCCAAAGTTATTCCTTCATCTGAATCATGCGATCGGGAGTCGGCGGATTCAGTTTAAATTTTTGTTTAGCGAGCAGTTCTAAATGTCGGGGAGAGCGAAGTTGAGCGACTTTCAACTCCAACCGTTCGTTTTCAAGTTTTAGATTATTCAAGGTCTTGTTCGCTTCGTTCAATTCGTAGGTGGTTTGGACAACGGTAAGCCTGAGCCAAACGGTGGCAAAGGCGAATAGGATCAACACCGGAATGGTCCAAAGCGGGAAGACTTTTCTCATGGGTTACCTGATTAAAAGCCTAACGGAATTTGAAGGATGAAGCAATGCGAAGTGTGGGTGACAAGATTTTGACAGAAGTCTATTTTTTGCCCTTAAAACAGCGAAAATATCTCGCCTAAAGAATGATTCGACAACTTTATTACACTGTGCTAATTTAATAATCCAAACGGAGGAAAGTGTGCGTTTTTCCATCACAATCAGCTTAGTGGGGGTGCTATTTTTCGCTAGCATGGCAAGCGCCGCGCCCGCTTGGAATCTAAACGACGTTGCCTATCTATTTCCTCTGCCTGAAAAAAATGAGACTGCGAGCTCTCTTTTATCGCCGACCGATCAAGATTTACTTCCAAAATCTCTCTACCTCAAATTTCCACTTCTTGCCGACACCGCTTTGCCGGTCAAGGAAACGAAAGAAGAGTTTTATGGTGAGCTTCGCGTCGTTGCCGTTCGAATTGATCCATGCGCGCCCCTCACGCTTGATTCCTATGATTGCGATCATCAAGTGCGCATGGTTTTTCAAGCGGTTAAAACGGATGATTCGGGTAAAAACTATACCACCGCCGATGCGGGGATTCACGTGTTCTACCGTCTCACCCAGATTCAAATGAACTTACTCTTGAAGCAACTTTGGGATTTGAAGCTATTGGGTCTTAAGCAAAATCCAAAAGTGGATACGACTTTAGTTCCACTCGGCGTTCACCCTGCCTTTTCAAATTCTACTTATCGAGATCAATTTTCAAATCAGCTAAAATCCATTTTATTGCGATACTGTAGCCCTGAAAACATTGTTCAAATCACGATGGCGCGCTTGATGGCGGCCTCGATGGATTGGTGGGGATTCAATGGGCTAAAAAAAGTAAATGACAGATGGGTAGATATTAAAATCCCAAGACTCAAGAATGCAACTTCTGAGGAATTCTTCAATACCTCTTCTTCGGTGGATGCGATAATGGGTTTTCCCAATCAAGTGTTGGGCTCGAGTATCAAAGCCACCAACGCAAAACATACTGACTTGAAATTGAAAGATGATTTTTTCTCTAGAGACAATCCAAATTCTAAAAACAAAGCTAAAAATCTTTCAGACGTGTTGTCAGACAATGCGGGCAATGAAACAGCTCGAATTAAGCAATTTCAAGATGGCCTCACTCTCATTCATCAAATTGAAAATCCTAATCTGAATAACCCTCTGACCATGGATTGCGTTCATTGCCATATCGCCGAGGCAACCCGTTATTTTATGACGAGTACAGAACCCGGGCTTAATCTTAACGATGCGACCGACCGATTTAAGAATCCAAATCCATCGCTTTACAATTTATCGAATCATACCGTGGTTACTGAGAGCACGAAAGCCTTGCGCGCTTTTGGTTATTGGCGAAATTTCCCGGCGGTGAGTCGTCGCGTGATCAACGATGCGGCAGAAACTGCTGAGTTTTTGAATAAGAGATAAATTAGGCGACCCAGCTAATTTTAGGTTTTTTTTTATTTTTCACACAATCAAGTAAATAGAGGTCGATTAGTCTTTGGTAAGGGATACCGCTCTCGATGGACAGATTTTTGAAGTAGTCAATTACTTCATGGCTAAAGTTGATTCCCACTGCGACTTTATTCGCGTAAGGATTCTTTTTGGCTTTCATTTTTGACAGATCATATTCTTTTCGCATAACCTTCTATTTCCTTTCGCGTTGCTCGACGGGCAGAGATAATTCGAATAATGGGTTCTTTTTCCCGCTCACAATGCACCACTATTAAAAATTTACCGAATGCCGTTTTCCCAAGTAAAATATAACGATCCTCTTTAATTGAATTTTCTGAATCAAAAAGGAGGAGGGCTTGAGGGTCATTAAATATCTGCTTGGCTTCTTCGAACCAAATTCCATGTTTATTGCGATTGGTCCGATTTTTATTGTAGTCCCATTCAAACTTAAATTCTTTCACTAGTATATCCTATAAAAAATCTAGATACAATCTAGATTCTAATTTGCTGTTATGATAGGAAAAAAGAGCAAGAAATGAGCCGCTCTGAAGTTAAATACAATGGATTTAGGGCTAATTTGGGATTGTAAAGCCGAACAAAAGACCAGAAATCGGACTGAAAAAAGGCTTACTTGCGAATCGCAAATCTCAGCTTTGCGCTTCGTGAGCGCGGGTTCTGTTCTACTTCTTGATCACTCGCCTGAATCGCCTTGCGCGAAGGCAAATCATAAAGCTCATGCGTACGAAACGCCTCCTTCACTAATCGATCTTCAAGAGAATGAAATGCAAGCACGGCAAGATGCCCGCCTTGAGCAACGCGAGGAAAAACTTCTCGAATCAATTTCTCAAGTTCCCCAAGTTCATCATTCACATAAATTCGCAGCGCTTGAAAAGTACGAGTCGCCGGATGAATCCCTTTATATCGTTGCGCTGGCGGGAACACCGTTGCGATCGCTTCAGCCAACTCTGCAGAAGTTTTGGGAAGTGCCCCGCGAGAACGAAGATCAACAATCTTGCGCGCGATCTTGCGAGAGAAGCGATCTTCACCATACTTCCAAATCATATCGGCAAGCGCGGTCTCGTGAATCTCTGAAAGTAATTCTGCAACCGATTCTCCTGCGGCCGGATTCATGCGCATGTCGAGCACACCTTCAAATCGAAAACTAAATCCGCGAGTTTCAGAATCGATCTGGTCGCTCGACACGCCTAAGTCAGCAAGCAACCCATAAATCGGCCGATCACCGACCGCTTTTAGTGCATCGCTGAACGCGGAATACACCACCTCCACTTGGCCTTTTGAAATTTCTTCAGAAAACTTCGCGCGATTTCGTGCGACGGCTTCGGGATCACGATCGAGCCCCATCACGCAGTGCTTCAACAACGTCGGATGAGCCTTCATTTTTGCCAGAATACTTGCAGAATGCCCACCCCCGCCGAGGGTGCAATCCAAAATGACTCCTTTCGGCGCTGATTCGGGAAGGTTTCGTAAACCCTCTACCAAAAAATCGCTGATCGGTTCAAGCAAGATGGGGATGTGGCGGCTGGTTTTAGTTAACATAATCAATAATTTCGCTTGTTTCGGGGTTCACGCCTCGATAATCTATTATCGTGGAAAAAAACCCCTATTTAATACCGAATACTAACCGTATTTATTCGAATAAGCGAAAGCAAAAAATCGCTAAAGACATTCTCGAACGGTATACCGGGAGTACGCTTGGGCAATTCCAAAAGCAAATTATTCTCACCAACTTTGGTTATTACATGGAACGCTTTGCGACCCTCACCAACGGTGTCGTGACTAAGGGTTCGGCAATGAGTGCGGTCCATTCTAAAAAGGATGGAGTCTCGATCGTAAACTTTTCTATTGGCTCTCCAACCGCGGCCCTCATCATTGAAGTGCTCGCGATGGTAGAACCGAAGGCAGTTTTGTTTTTAGGAATGTGCGGGGGGCTTCATCGCTCTTTAAAGAAGGGTGATTTTATTATCCCCACTGCTGCAATTCGCGACGAAGGGGTGTCACATCACTTCATGCCACGCCAAGTGCCAGCGCTTCCAACCTTCAAGGTACAAAAGTTTATTTCTCAGATCTTGGTTGAACGCAGTATCGACTACCGTACTGGCGTAGTTCACACCACCGATTACCGGTTCTGGGAATTCAACGACAAATTTAAAGCAGACCTGTATCACGAACGCGCACTCGCGATTGATATGGAAACCGCAACGTTGTTTGTAGCGGGTTTTGCGAGCAAAGTGCCTATCGGAGCACTTTTATTAGTTTCGGATTTACCTCTTAAAAGAGGTGGCATTAAAACGAAAAAATCTGCCTCTTCAGTATTTAGGCAATACACTGATCTGCATTTAGAACTCGGATTAAAATCCATGAGTGAAATTGCAGAACGCGGTGAGCACATTCGGCATTATAAATGGTAACTCTCAACAGAGGCGAAACGCCTCAGGTGGAAAAATGATTCAAAAGATACTCGATTTTTTTACAAATGATTTAGCGATTGATTTAGGCACGGCGAATACGCTCGTGTTTTCAAAAGGTCGCGGACTCATCATGAACGAACCCTCGGTGGTTGCGATTCACCGAAATGCACGCGGACAAACTCGCGTTCTCGCCGTGGGTAAGGAAGCAAAAGAAATGTTGGGCAGAACCCCGGGTTCTATTCAAGCCATTCGCCCACTCAAAGACGGCGTGATCGCCGACTTCGAAGTCACTCAAGCGATGCTGAAATATTTTATTGGTAAAGCAAGTGAGGGCAGAAGCTTCATTCGCCCAAGAATCATGATTTGTATTCCTTACGGGATCACGCAAGTTGAGAAGCGCGCAGTTAAAGAATCAGCGCAATCAGCCGGTGCTCGTGAAGTTTATTTGATTGAAGAGCCTATGGCCGCGGCAATCGGAGCAGGTTTACCGATTCGTGAGCCAAGCGGAAACATGATCGTCGACATCGGTGGTGGTACCACCGAAGTTGCGGTGATTTCACTCGGCGGGATCGTGTATTCAAAATCAGTACGCGTTGCCGGCGATAAATTCGACGATGCTATCGTGAACTACATCAAACGCAAATACTCACTCCTCATTGGTGAGCGAACTGCAGAGCAAATTAAATTGGCTATCGGTTGCGCGTATCCGTTTGAAGAAGAAAAAACTTACGAAGTAAAAGGCCGTGACTTGATCAGTGGCGCTCCGAAGACGATTGAGCTCAACAGCGAAGAAATCCGCGATGCGCTTGCAGAACCGGTTTCTGCCGTAGTGGATGCGATTAAAATCGCACTCGAACGGACTCCTCCAGAATTGGCTGCCGATATCGTTGATAACGGGATCGTGCTTGCCGGCGGTGGGGCGCTTCTTGCGAACTTAGATATTCTCATTAAAGAGAAGACGGGTTTGCCAGTAACTGTGGCTGAAGATCCACTCACTTGCGTGGTCCGTGGTTCGGGTAAGGCGCTTGAGGATCTCGATCTGTTGCGAAAAGTTACTGTAATGTAATTCGCCCTGTGCTACTCAATTCCCATGGAAAAACAACCCTGGTTCGAATTTAAAGAAGGATTCCAGCGTGCCCAGCCTATTTCGGCAATGGGTTACCTTCTCAGTTATGCGCCAGCAAGTTTTATCATTTTCGCATTTCTCTCGGTACCGATGACCGAGTCTCAGCCTCAATTGCGGATGGCAGTGGCAACCGTATTTCTTATTCTTTCTTTTTTCTCGATCCTACTTAAATTTTATTTCTTAAGAAAAAGAACCCGAAACAATTTTACTGCTCCGACCAAAGTAGGATGAACCGATTTTATGGCCTACATTAAAAAAGATCATTATTACTACAAGGCTAAAGAAGATAACTTTGCGGCGCGCTCTATTTATAAGCTCGAAGAGCTTGATAAAAAATACAAACTCATTAAGTCCGGAAATAAAGTGCTCGATCTCGGTTCTGCTCCCGGTTCTTGGTCGCAGTACCTTTCTGCCAAAGTAGGCGAGAAGGGGCGTGTTCTTGGAGTTGATTTAATTAAAGTAGAGCTCACGATTCCGAATGCACTTTTCATACACGCGGATCTTCGGGACTTAGATCTGGATCAAACGTTTATTGATAACGGTTTTGAACCCATCTTTGATGGTGTGTTCTCAGACATGGCTCCAAAAACAATCGGCATTCGCATTACTGACCAAGCCCGCTCGATGGAGCTTTGTGAGCTTGCCCTGAATGTCTCTGATCGATTTTTGAAAATTAACGGAAACTTTGTTTGTAAGTTCTTTCATTCTGACGATTTTCAGTCCCTCAAAAAAATGGTCGACGAACGCTTCAATAAAGTTGAGGTTCTACGCCCCAAAAGTACTCGAAAAGAGAGCAAAGAGATATTCCTGATCGGAATGGGCAAGAAAAAACACCCTAATCCGAAGGGTTAATTGCGCGTAATTACGACCTATTTATTATATTACACTAATTTAATTTAATTATTGACCCCTCACTCTATACGCGATAGGAATGGGGCATGAAACATCTTGGAATTTTATTTGCCCTAGTCCTAGGATCATCTCAAACCGTGTCTGCACAAACGTTGCATTCGCTTGAGGTAGACGGTGTTGTTTATTCTACTGAGTATTTGCTTAGCCTTACCTCAGAGAAAACAGGCCCATCTGATGTCAGCAGAATTGGAATTCTGCTTGATAATAAAAATGAAATCGAAGGAATTTTCTTTGAATACGTTGATAAAGGCGAAGTACATGTAGAGCACCATTCATTAGACCAGTTGAGCTCACGAAGATCGCTAGTGAGTTATATGGGTGTAAAAATTGTGAGCGCAACCGCAGAATCAGTTACCCCACAAGACTTAAAGCTTCACGTTCGGTACCTTTATGAAAGATCGATGCTGGTTTATATCGGTTCCGATTATCACGTGAAAGACCTTGAAGTTAAATTTGATGTACACGCTGGAGTTTATCGATTGTATGATTCAGATTCTGATAAGGTGATCAGCCATGCCAACGCGACGAACCATATGGTAGACGGCTCACTAAAGGGCATCGACGAGATTAAGACCTGGTGATAGATTAGGGCCATGAATCAATCTAAAGATCATCCCCCTATTCATGCACCCCATGGCTCAAAAATAACTTGTCAGGGTTGGGTTCAAGAAGCGGCCATGCGCATGCTCATGAATAATCTTGATCCCGCAGTAGCAGAAAATCCGGCAGAATTAGTAGTGTATGGTGGAATTGGTCGCGCGGCTAGAAACTGGCCGTCTTACGATGCAATCATCGCAACGTTAAAAAAATTAAAAAATGATGAAACCCTTCTGATTCAAAGTGGGAAACCAGTAGCCGTTTTTCGTTCACACGAAAATGCTCCTCGCGTCCTCCTCTCGAACAGCATGCTCGTTCCAAAATGGGCAACATGGGAACATTTTAATGAGCTTGATCGTAAAGGCCTCATGATGTACGGCCAAATGACCGCGGGTTCTTGGATTTACATTGGCACTCAAGGAATTGTTCAAGGCACGTATGAAACTTTTGCCGAAGCCGGCCGCCAACATTTTAATAATGATCTGGGCGGTAAAGTTATTCTCACTGCAGGATTAGGTGGAATGGGTGGAGCACAACCTCTCGCTGCTTCAATCGCGGGAGCCGTATCACTCACGATTGAAGTCAATCCCACCAACGCTCAACGCCGAATTGAAACTCGCTACCTTGACGAACTTTATCATTCACTCGATGAAGCACTTGCCGCGGTCGAAAAAGCAAAAGCAAAAAAAGAAGCAAAATCAATTGGAGTCATCGGCAACGCCGTAGACATTTATGTAGAGCTATTGAAGAGAAAATTTTTGCCTGACATGGTGACTGATCAAACGAGTGCGCACGATGAATTGAATGGTTATGTTCCTCAAGGTCTCACCGTGGCGCAAACTGCAGAGATGCGCACCAAAGATCCAGAAAAATTAAAGAAGCTCGCGATTGAAAGTATGGGCAAACACGTTCAGTACATGCTTGAGTATAAAAAGCGCGGAGCAATTGTTTTTGATTACGGAAATAATATTCGCGCGCAGGCAGTGAAAGCGGGCGTTAGCAACGCATTTGATTTTCCGGGTTTCGTACCCGCTTACATTCGTCCGCAATTTTGTGAAGGCCGTGGGCCTTTTCGTTGGGTTGCTCTCTCGGGTGATCCCGAAGATATTTTTACTACTGATCGTGAACTTAAAAAGCTTTTCCCAAATCACGAAGGGCTTCATCGCTGGTTGGATGTTGCGGGGAAACGAATTGCATTCCAAGGCTTGCCTGCACGAATTTGCTGGCTCGGTTTTGGCGAGCGCGTGAAAGCTGGACTCCTTTTTAACGAACTCGTTCGTACCGGAAAAGTGAAAGCGCCCATCGTAATTGGCCGCGATCATTTGGATTGCGGTTCAGTCGCTTCTCCGAATCGCGAAACGGAAGCGATGATAGATGGTTCAGACGCCGTTGCCGATTGGCCAATTTTAAATGCGATGATTAATGCCGTGAACGGCGCTTCTTGGGTGAGTGTTCACCACGGCGGTGGGGTCGGGATGGGGTATTCCATTCATGCGGGAATGGTGATTTTAGCGGATGGAACCAAAGAAGCTGATGTGCGTTTAGAACGAGTTCTGACGAGTGATCCTGGAATGGGAATTGTTCGCCATGCTGATGCCGGCTACGAAACGGCAGTTGAGAACGCAAAAGAAAAACTTCCTGAATACGGCGCTTATATGCCGATGGTGAAATAACTTTGACTAAGCAAAAGTCCCCTGCAATTAGCGTTTTTAAGCATGCCTCATTCGTTTACACCGGTGATGGAATCGTGAACAAAGAGGGCCGCTGCCTCACGCCGGAAGACACGGGCGCGATTGAAGATGGTGCAATTGTTTTTGATCAGCAAAAAATTATTTGGGTGGGGGAATCTGATAAAATTCCTACAAAATACAAAAAGCTCAAAGCGACAGACTTACAAAATAAAAGGGCGATCATTCCTGGATTGATCGATTCGCATACGCATTTAGTATTTGCTGGCTCGCGCGCGCATGAATTTGCTCGTCGATGCGCGGGTACGACTTATCAAGAAATAGCAAGCGAAGGCGGCGGAATTCTCACTACGGTAAAGGCAACTCGCGCAGCAAGTTTTGATGAACTTTATACATCGGCGCTCAAGCGCGCTCTAATTGCCTACCGCATGGGTGTTCGTACAATTGAATGCAAATCAGGTTATGGTTTAGAGCACAAAGCAGAAATTAAATGTTTGAAGGTAGTCGAAGCGCTTAAAAAAACACTTCCCCAAATGAGGTTCGTATCGACCTACTTGGGCGCCCATGCTATTCCTTCTGATAAAAAACGTCTTGAGTATATGGAAGAGATGTTACACACCACGCTCCCGCTCATCAAAAAACAAAACCTAGCCGAAGTTTGCGATATTTTCATCGATGAAGGTTATTACACGCTTCAAGATGGCGAACGGTTACTGCGAGCAGCAAAAAAGCTTGGCTTTAAGACCAAAATTCATGCCGACGAAATGGGAAATACTGAATCTGCTCGTCTTGCGGCAAAACTCGAGTCACTTTCTGCAGATCATCTGCTCAAAATTTCTGAAAAGGGAATTCAAGCGCTCGCGAAATCAAATACGGTCGCCACGCTTCTTCCTGGAACCGCTTTTTATTTGAAAGAGCCATACGCGCCTGCACGAAGGTTACTCGATGCCGGTGCTCGCGTCGCCGTCGCCACTGATTTTAATCCCGGTTCGTGTTACTCACTCAATTTGCCGCTGATGATGAACCTCAGCGCGCTCTACATGAAGATGAACGCGGGCGAAATTTTTGCTTC
>Ga0207032_1071_pt1 | contig 30387 bp, 26 predicted proteins | sample Alteio_BWMinCont_38_FD_153308 | JGI IMG/M metagenome (GOLD analysis project Ga0207032, IMG submission 153308) | Enriched cells from forest soil in Barre Woods Harvard Forest LTER site, Petersham, Massachusetts, United States -... | ecosystem: Environmental > Terrestrial > Soil > Temperate forest >... | reverse complement strand
ATCAGGTAACCTTTATCTGGATACAACCAAGGGAGCTATCACAGGTGTTCCATTCTGCACACCGGCTACAACAAGTACTATCGCATTTTCTGGTGTAAACCATGATATTACTGGCAGACAGCGTTGTCAATTGTTCCCTACAGTAGGAGCATTTGAAGATCCTTATGGCAAAGCACCGAAAAAAACCAAGATATATGTACCTTCATCAGGTGTATATCCTGGATCTCCTGCTACCATATACCAAAGCCATACTACAGGCGACCCTGCGATCTATGTTTGGTATATTGAAAACTCAAATTACAGCAGCTGGCATGCCATCAGCACCAGTACTGACCTGTACTACAGTGGCTGGACCACCGGTACCAACCAATTGAAACTTGTAACCCAATCATGCTATGGTCTTGATTCTGATCAGGTTTCATTCACAGTTACCGCTCCTACCGCTGTTCCTGTTACAGACTTCATTGCAAGTGCAAACACCATTCAGCAAAACTCTTCAGTACAATTTACTGACTTGAGTACGAATGGTCCTCAAAAATGGTTATGGGCAATTACCCCAGACTCTATTACTATTGGAAGCACTAAAGTGCCAACAACAACTGAATATAATGGTAGCCCTGCGTTGAACGTTACGCAAAACCCATCTGTTCAATTCTTGTATCCTGGTTTCTACAAAGTATGCCTTACAGCATATAATGGCCTGGGTAAAGGTGCTATAGATTGCAAAACCAATTATATTAATGTAGTACCTGCTACTAACCTGAGCAGTACACCACAGACCGTGAATACACCTACGGGTTATATTTATGACAATGGTGGTCCTGGTACCGGTACCGTAGGCAACTACGTAGCTGTAGGATCTCCATATATCCAGTCAATTTTAATTCAACCATGTGCTGATAGTATTTATTTAACATTCAGCCAGTTTGATACCAAATGCGGTACTGACTATGTAAGGTTGTACAATGGCTCAACGCCATCAGCTAAAGTTCTGAATACTGCTTGTACCACAAATGCAGGTACTGTAGGAACTGGCCCTGGATTTACTGGCGGACCTACTAACCCTTGTTCTGCTTCTTGTATTCCTAATGTAAACAAACCGGATACTTTCAAAGCAGGCAAAACAATGTTGCTGCAAATGGCTTGCTACACGGGTGGCGCTCCTGGTTTTGCTGCATATTACTGGGTTAAACCAAGTTCAGATACTAAAGTTATGCCATCATTTGCGACAGCAAACGGAAGCGATTCAGTTTGTGCCGGTCAGATTGTTTCATGGGTAAATACCACTACAATCAATCCTGCAGACCCACCATCATTCCAATGGGATTTGAACGGTGACCTTACGGATGGTTTTGAGTGTACAGGTACTTGCGCTTCAGCTATATGGCCATATTTCCTTCCAGGAAACGTGAACATTACGCTTATCGCTACCAATTGCGGTGGTTCTGACACACTGGTGAAAACAATCACCATTATCAGTCCTCCAAAACCTGTTGCAGCTTTCACAGCAAGTATCCTTGCTCCTACAACATCTGATATCGATGTGTTCACTTCAGGTACTGTACAGTGTGTTGACAATTACAAATGGAATATTACACCTTCAACGGGCAATACCGGTGGTGTGGTACCAACTTATGTAAACAACACAACCAATACATCTGCAAGTCCACAGGTAACATTTGCTGATACGGGATACTATGATGTATCACTTTATGTAGATAATGCATCTGCAACACAAACCAATACGTTGACAAAAACCAAATACATTCACGTACGTGCACCATATTGCCAGCCATCAGTTGCGCAGTTAAGTTCAGGTATCGGAATAAGCCAGGTTGTTTTCAACACTATTAACAATTATACCAAACCTCAGGCATCTGCAGGCTACCTGAACTTTACAACCAATAGCAGCATCAGCACCAATATCGCTATCGGTGCATCATATACTGTTACAGTTGCAAGGGATGCGAGCAGCATATTCAGCCCGATAAACAGGGACGTATATATTGACTGGAACCAGGATGGCTACTTTACCGGAACCGGTGAATTGGTTGCCCAGGATTCAAACTCCACTAAAACTTCATTCTCAGCAACAGTAAAAGTACCAACAACTGCAAAGCTTGGTGCAACTGTAATGAGGGTAGCAGTGAACCTGTACCTGTATCCAAACGTACCATGCGGTCCAAACCAATTCGGTCAGTTTGAAGACTACAGGGTATATGTAACACCATACAACATTCTTCCTGTGATCACATTGAAAGGCGTAAGCACCCTTCAGGACACAATCAAGGTAGAACAAGGTTATGCATATAAAGAACCAGGCGACTCAGCTTCTTCTTACCTTTATGGTGATATCAGCAAGAACATTGTAGTAACATCTAAAATTGTAGGCGGAACATCTTCGTTCAATATTTTAGTACCTGGTACTTATGTATTCAGCTACAATGTAACAGATGCAGCAGGCAACAAAGCGATTACCAAATACAGGATAGTTAAGGTAACACCAGACAAGACCCCACCTGCATTGAAGGTAGCTAAGAACAGTGTAAGCGGAACTGATACCATTTATCAGGAAGTATCCAGCTCACCAGTGAACCTGAAACCATCATTGAGCTCATATGTTATCAGCTCAATAGACCTGGTAGATGGTAACCTGACCAGCAGTGTGTATATAGACTCAAGTCTGGTACAAACTACCGTAGTTGGTGTATATCCTGTTACCTACAGTTCTACTGACATCAGTGGCAACAGGGCAACAGTAACCCGTTATGTAGATGTAATTGACACGATCAAACCGGTATTGACGCTGAATGGCGCCAGCCCATACACATTGGAAGTATACACACCATTCAATGATCCTGGCGTTAAGATAACTATTCCAAATAACTATCTTACCCCGGCACAGGTGTCACGTTACTTACATGTGGTAAGCTCGGTTGATGATTCACTTCTGGGAACATACAAAGTAACTTACAGCCTTACTGATACCTTTGGCAACAAAGCAGTATCTGTAACCCGTATAGTACTTGTAGTGGACAACATTCCACCAACATTAACATTGTTTGGTGCATTGAATGACAGTCTTCCTGTATTCAACAATTATGTTGATCCGGGTTATACATTCTCAGATAATTACACCAAAACTGCAAACATCAAATTTGCTATCACAGGAACGTTCTATACAGCATTCCCAGGTGGTAAAGGTGTGAACAAAGTAGGTGGTGGCCGTTATGCAGGTCAGAAAGGCGTAGCACCTGTATACACAATTGTATATACAGCTACAGATGGTGCAGGAAACGTAACATCAATCACAAGGAACGTAGAAGTATATGATGCAATAGCTCCAACCATTCAACTGGTAGGACCATATAACGTATCAGTATGCCGCTGGTTCCCATACATTGACCTTGGTTACACATTGTCTGATAACTACGAAGACTCTACAAGCATGGTTACAAATGGTTGGGTTAAAACCCTTGGTGATTTCACCAGCGCAGGCGGAACAAGCCTTCCATTCAAAACCTTGTATCTGTACTATACCGCAATGGACCAGTCACATAACTTAGGTCAAACGGCAGTTCGTGAAATTTCTGTTCTTCCTTCAGGTACTTATCCTTGCCAGTCAGGGATCGAGCCAAACCTGAGCCTGGATAAATACATCACGATATTCCCGAACCCAAGTAATGGTATCTTTACACTTGACGCCAATCTGCCATCGGCACAAAACGTTCGCATCAGTGTAATGAATATGCTTGGCCAGGAAATTGCAGTGGTACACAACGGTACGCTGTCAAACAATAGCTTCAGGGTTGACCTGAGCGATCAGGCAAGTGGTGTATACTTCCTGAATATTGTTACTGACAATCAAACCCTCACCAAGAGGATTGAAGTATCTAAATAAGCAATAAAGCGGGGTTTATCCCGAACTTTATATAATTGATAAAAAGCCCGTCCCTTTTCAGGGGGCGGGCTTTTTTTAATTACAGTGCTAAGGGGTCAGGAATCAGAAATGATCAATGATGCAATGATCAATAATTCCAAATCAGAGACAGATGAAAATAGCGGATCATTGTTAATTGATCATTGATCAGGGATACTTACCCCTTATTACTTACCAATATTTTTTAAGGAACAAAAAGAAATCCGTTCGGCTCTACGCCGGTATGATGTGATTTGAGGAGCTTACCGGAAGAATTATATTGAAATACAATCCCCGGTTGGACATAATCAAGCGCATCGCCTGCATAAATATCTCCGTTTGAAGGATTAACGCCGAGACCATAGAAATTATGCCCGGAGCCACTAATAATGCTTTTGCCAGGCAAGGTTCCCTGATTTATCCCCATTTTAAATACGCCGTCATAAAAATAAAACAATGTGTCTTTTGCGGCATTCATAGTGAGGTTACCAGGGCCTGTGTTTATATCAGGGAAAGTATAAGCATTAAGGATTTTGCCAGAAGTATCGAGGCAATATAGTTTTGAATTGATGATAGGATTGGCAATGGTGCCGTCACATAGCACCCATATCCTGTTTTGGTTGTCCAGCACTACGTCTTCAGCCCCTTTGCTTAGCGATATGGTATCATTGATCTTATCTGTTAGAGCGTTAATGACAAGCAGTTTTCCTCTTTCCACACCTGCAACATATACTTTATTGCCGTACTGTACCATTTGCTCTGTCCAGCTTGCATAAGCGGAATCCGGTTTGGGATTATAGGGTATCTGCCCTGAAACTGTATTGGACTGGAGATCAATAATGTTGATGCCTTTCCCTGTATTATCAGTTACATAAGCTTTTTTACTACTTACCGGCAAAAAATAGCGGGGATAAGTGATGTTTGGAATAACAGCCGAAACTTTCAAGGTTTTATCATCTGCTACGAGGATTTCATTAGAAGCATTTACAACCAGGTAATACTTGTTATTATAGTGGTACATACATTGGCATACATCTCCAAGCGGTTTGCCATTCACATTTTCAAATACATTGCTTTCGAGCGTATCCTTGTCTAGATGGTAAAAGTCAAGGCCTGCATTGCCAGACATGAATAGTCCTTCATCAATAAACCAAACACCGTGCTGGTAGTTACCGGAAGGAGCCGGGTTATCAACTGTTTTCTGACACGAAAAAAATAACAGACCCATGGCAAATAGAACTGCGAGTGATATTCTTTTTATTTCCATAGATCAGCTTTTAAACTCAGTTCATACCATCTACCGGGCATCGGCCTCCAGATAATGGCCTGGTAAGACATGTTGAGTAGATTATAACAGCGGGCTGTAAGATCAAATTGGATTTTATGAATTCTGAAGGTCTTCCCCATAAAAATATTTACCAATGAATAACCCGGCAGTGGAATATCTGTTGTATTTCTTGCTCCCGTGTAAGTATATTCAAGTGAAGCGTGGTATTGCTTAAAGGAAGCCTTGCAGAGCGCCTGTGCCGCTTCCAGCGGGATATAGATCAATTGAGTACCGAGTGTGTGGTCATACGGAGAAAGAAGGCTCTGATCAGTAGATGGCGTATATTGAAATGAACCTCTGATCTCATAATTTAAATTATTGCTTTTATGATTATAACTCATTGAAGCCTCCATGCCTCTTGCCCATACTTTTTTAAGATTTTGTGCCTCCCAGAAGCTGCCGGAACCCGGGGTCCACAGGATATAATTATCAACCCAGTTGCTGAATGCTGTGAGTTCAGAATGAATGATATTTGTTTTCGATATGGAAATATCTGAGGTAAATCCGGCTTCTCCAAACCAGGTATGTTCCGGCTGAAGATTGGGATTGCCGCCCGGATACCAGTACAGGTCATTAAGGTTTGGGTAATTGTAATTTCTTCCACCATTAATGTGCAGATCCAACAGATCTTTTTTCAGGATTTTATAAGATGCAGAAGCTGTAAATGCAGTTTCTAAAGTTTTGAAATTCACTTCTTCAGTTCTGGCAACCAAACCAACCTGGAATTTTTTAGAGAGATCATAACCGGCATCAGCCCAGGCACCAAGCCTGTTGCGTTGTTTTGGCCCATTATACTCCTGGGTATTGGCAACTTCTTCTATTTCTTCTGTGCCTGCATTTAAATGCAAAGGCAATTTAAATTCCGGGTTGATATCGGCTTTTAAATTATACCGCTGATTCGTACTTGGTTCATTGATGTCATCCAGTTCATTATGATAAAAAAGAAATTCATTCGCATAAGATCCATCAATACCCCAGTTATAATTGCTTTCATAATGCCGGTAATTTATATCAGATCTCAGGGAAGCGTCAATCTGGTATTCACGGTTGAGGTCCGAAATCATGGTTTGAGGTAATTGCCTGTCCGTGTATTGATACCAGATATTTGCGGTGAGCATATCTTTTTCGGTTGGTCTCCAACCGATTGATTGTAAGAGACCGTATTCTTTAGTTGCTGCATCATTTTCAGTTTGTACCGGATTTCCCCATTGGAAATTGTTGATAAAAGGGAAATTATTTTGCGCAGTTTCTTCATATATTTTTGTGCCGGCCCATATTTTATTTGTGCCATAATTTACACTTAATCCGTTTTCTATTTTGCCAAAACTCCCGATTGTTGAAATCAGTTCGGCCTGGTAAGGAGCTGTTTTGCCGTCGCTTATAAGGTTCATACTGCCTCCGAAACCACCACTTCCGTTTACAAGACTGGCGCCTCCAAAATTGATATCGACACCATCGAGTAAAAATACCGGAATCAGGTTAAGATCCTGTGTACCATACATCGATGAATTGAGCAGAATGCCATTCCAATAGATTTTTGTCTGGTCATAGGATGTACCTCTGAATCCGGGAGTAGCCATCATTCCGGGCCCGTAATCTTTAACGAAAACAGAACTCTGAGAAAGTAAATCGGCCAGGGTTTCTGACTGATGATTATTTAATAGGGATGAATCAATGTGTATTGTTTTCAGTCGTTCTTTATCCTGTTTTTTTTGTGCGTTGAGCTCTACCTCCTTCATCCGGAAGGTATCCTTATCCAGTCTGGATTGTCCAAGAATCGGAAAGGACATGAGCAAAAACCATATCAGTGTCAGGTATCTCATGGATTGACAATGATCAGCTTTTGAAAATAATTGAATTCTGCATTATAAATCCTCACAATATAAGTTCCGGCTTGAAACCCTGATAAAGGTAAAGATGCATTTTCTGTGGCATAATTCTTAAAAAAAAGCATTCTCCCAGGCAAGTCGGAAATCTCCAAATAATATGGCATCGGATTTGAAATATTAATTTTCAGATTTTCCGAAGTTTTGATGGGATTGGGATATAAATTAATGGATTGAAACTTGTTTGATACAGAATTGATATTCAGTACAATATTACTTATTTCAGCAGAGGCATAGCCATCGCCCTTGCCTCCATGGTAAGCGGATTGGGCACTTGTACTCATGGAAAAGCAAATCAATAGGGCTGTTATTAATAATTGCATCAAATACTTATGTAGTTTATGAACGATCATAATTACTCTTTTTAGTCTTACTGTTTTCTCCAGCGTTTGCTGCATTCGAGGGCTGCACCCCCTGGCTGATATATTGCGCCCTTTCAGGGCTGTTTCTATTTTCCGTTCTCCGCTTTAATCAATCAATCGTATCAATTTTTGCGTCGGCCAATTTTCAAATTTTCAAATCTCCAAATTTTCAAATAGCTTATCTCACACCCCGTCCTCCGGATGTATTTCGTCTGTCACCAGGTAAAAGGGTTATGTAAAACCTGTCTGATACGGCAAGGTCCCGAAACTGGCCTGCTATACCACTATTCCACGCACCTCCTTTATATCCGGCACCATTGCAATCTTTGGCCGGCCAGCCCGTCGTGTTTGCAAATCCATCGCCCGGCATTGTGCCGTCTCCCGTTATTCCGGTAAAATTTAATCCGGCTTTCGTTAAAACAATGCACATTTCCCAGAGGTTGCCACTCATTTCCATCGCGCCATAATAGGATGCCCCGGATTGAAGTCTGTTTGTATTCTTATTAGCCGCAAATCCGGTTCTTTGCGGCCCCGTTGGTGCCGTATATCCATAACTGGCCAGACCGGTATCCGCCCCGGGAACTTCCTTTACGCGCTGACTGTCTGTTCCATCATATTCAGGGGTATTGGCATCAATAGCATAAGGGGTACCCCATGCAAATTCGTGTGCAACAGGCTTGTTTGACCCCCTGCATATTTTTTCAAATTCAAGCTCTGTCATAGGCCTTAAAGACGCCCATTGAAGATAGGCAGCAAGATCATTCCAGTTCATAAAATTGCAGGCCCTTGTCTGCCCGTCTTCGGGGTCATTATATATGGTATTTGCATCGGCATTGCATGTAAAAACTGCGGGCAGATTATTATTTGTTCCACTGGATTGAATGACAATACCATTTCGGTTTGCCATGTTGGCGCCGAATGCAAAAGAACCGGGTGCAGCATCGGGGGATGTTGTCACGTGTGTAGTTTGTTGGTTATAAGTCAGGCAATTCAGAAAATCAACATATTGGTCCTGGCTGATTTCATATTTCATGCAGTAAAAGCCATGATACCCCTTTGGGAAGGCCTGAGGTATATTTCCTCCGGGAGCAAAAGAACCGGTATCAAGCATTGAAGAGGAATCCTTCCCGACCTTTATGCTGTTTTCTGATTGAATAAAATAAGGCATAATTTTATCTCCCCTGCTTAATGTTTCATAACTAACCCCATCACCAACATAAAAACTACCCTGCGGAACCCAGACCATTTCAATTCCGAAGACCTTAAAATCGAAAGTCCCGGATGAAAGATAACCAGACCATTTCAAATTGACATTTGCATTTTGGATGGTTCCTGAGCCCTGGTGTTTTCGCTTAAGAAACACACCCGCGCCGTCGCTTACTGTTTCAATGGCAAGGGAATCGGACTGATGCAACGCGCCATCAGTTGAAAGCAGGAGGGGAGCCCAGTTCCCATTTGCGGCACGGAATTTTATAAATATCCAGACGGCATCATGATTAAAAGGAGCTGTACTGCTATCCAAAGCCCAGCTGTTTTCCCAACTTATATTGAACGATATATTGTTATTCCCGGAAACCTGTACATTATTGATATGCAAATTATTGGCATGGCAATGCCAGCGGCATATCAATAATGCAAGGCAGAACAATATCCATATCCGGAATATTTTCATTTTCTGAATTAGTTTTTAACAAATTGCCTTGAAACGGTACCTTCATTACTTTGAACGGTAATAAAATAAATGCCCGATACAAGACCTGGAACCGGAATACTTAAACTGCCTGTTGCATTCAGATTTGTGTACTGACTGTATAGAACCCGACCCGTAATATCCATAATCCTGATTTCAGCATGATCTGCTGTAATCCCGGAAATATTAAGCTTGTCATTAGTAGGGTTCGGATAGATATTTATGTTTTGACCAATATTTTCAGCTTCATTGATGCCTGATTTGAGTTCATAATCTATAGCTATACCTTCAGGTGCAATTCCAATATCAAAGGAATCAACAGGCGTACCTTTATAATTATAAATCCATGTTTTAGTTGGTTTTGAATAGCTTGCTCCGGTGCAATAGAATAATTTGTTTAACGTATCAAGAGCCGCAGCAGCGTATCCGGCATTGAGATTGAAATATTTATTGATACTAAAATTTGAAGCGTTAAAACCCTGGATATCATTTTCAATTTCTGAATAAAGCGTGTCATCATAAAAAGCAAATGGGGTTGATATGCTACTAGCACCTAAAGAAAGGATTTTTTTAGCACCGGTCAGGATGTTCATTTCGGAAATACGTGTGTATGGATATTCCGTAACTCCTATTATCGTTGTAGAATTTGAAAACATATCACTGATGCCCCTGGTACTCGTATCAAGAGTAATAATTCTCTTAAATTTTTGATGGGCAAGATCTTCAACAGCAATTCTGCCTGTGTCGTTATATCCGGGATATTGCCCTTGTAAGGCAATATAGGCAGAATCGCCTACAATCGTAATGCCATTGCAATAAATATTCGGGATTTTGTTTTCAGAATAAATAAGGCTTAAGTCACTCTTTTTAAATATTTTAAGATGGGTTGTGGTCAGGTCGTACCCAATGGCTGCAACAATATTTCCTTTGTATGCTGCAATATACCTGAGGCTCTGGCATTTTGCAATGGCAACCCTTTTCAGACCGGCTAGTTCATATTTGACGAGATAACTATCAGTAGCCATGTACGCAAAACCGCTATCAATAATGATCTGGGTAACACTGCCGCCTGTAACAGAATCAAACAGCGAATATTTTTTTAATATCGGGTTGTAAGAACCAATGGTTATATAATTGCCATTGAAGCCAAAAGCACCACCGTTTGCCACAAGCACTTGTTTTACTTTGTATTGGGCGTTTGAGGTAAAACATATAAGCAGTAATGCAAATCCCAGGAGGTTTTTTAGAGCGTTTCGGTTTATCATATTATCATTTATTAAAGTTGCAAACATCTAATTGCATACGGGAATTAATAAAAGCAGGGATAAATGACAAAAAACCATCAACAGACCATTTATCCATTGCCTTTCATCCCGAAAGCATGAACCTAAAACACCTCATTACAACTTTCCTTCTCCTTTAGGAGAGGGGTAGGGGTGAGGCCTATGTCATGGCAGGTCTTCTGGCTTACTCTTCTTTTTTCAGGCCTTCCCATCCCGAGTAATCAGGACAGTGGCGAATGGTGAGAAAAAAGATTCTAAAGAGCTTACAGCAGCGGGGACTACTCCGGATTTTCACCGGATTCCCTATTATGGCCATGTTTTCGGCATTCCGAACTTACGCTGGCCACCATAACGGGGCAAATATAGGAAGTTTTTCGATGGACAAGAAAAATTTTGAGGGCGTCAAATGTCAACAAAAAGATAATTAAGACATAACCCCAAAGAACCCAAAGGTTTGGCTAACTGGCTAAAGTTTTTACTTTATGTGCTCAAAAGTGTTCACTCGAATATTTATACGGCCACGTTATCAGGAAACCGTTAAATTTGCCATCCAATTATGAAAAGATATTATTTAATCATATTAGTTCTTTTTCTTTTCTCCGGATGCGGGAATGGAGCCGATGATCTTGCGGAGCTATCCGGAAAAGTTTTTAAAGCACTGAAGTCCCAGGATCAAACATTACTGGCAAAATGCGAACCTTCCGTGCCGGAAATGGAAAAAGCCATTGAGCAAAACCTGGAAGATTCAAAAAGAAGCAAGGATGCCAGGCATGATGCCGCTGTGAATAAAACAGCTTCCATGATGCTGAACCTCGATCAGTCTTATGCCAATGTAATTGCAGGTGCCAAACAAAAAAATATCGACTGGAAAAACTGCCAGTTAAAGGATTTTCACTACTCCATTCATGAGCAGGTTGAGGATTATAAAGACGCAGATGTATTGATTACGATTAAATCAGGTAAAATTGAAAACAATATAAGGTTTAAAGCTTACCTGTTTGGTAACAGGTGGTATCTGATGGAAGGGTTGGGATGGGATAATTAGGAAAAAGGCGTAAGGCATATGGGGTAAGGCGTAAGCAAAAGAAAAGTCATAAAATGATAACTATTATTTCAGGCACAAACAGGGAAGGCTCTTATTCAAGGGTTGTGGCAGAGATATATGGTGAAATACTCGAGCAAAAAGGCCATACTTTTCGTATTGTAGATCTGAAAGATCTGCCGCCTGATTTTATTTTCAGCGCATCTTTTGAAAAGACGGGTGCCCATACCGGTTTCAATGAAATTCAGGCCCAGGTAGACGCATCTGATCGGTTCGTTTTCGTCGTTCCTGAATATAATGGTTCGTTCCCTGGGGTATTGAAAGCTTTTATTGACGGATTACGATACCCTGGTTCTTTTGAAGGTAAAAAAGCCGCACTTGTCGGCCTGGCATCTGGGCATATGGGAGGCGCACTTGCATTAAGTCATCTTACGGATGTATTGCATTACATGGGCATGATGGTGCTGCCTATCAAGCCAAGATTGCCCCGAATAAGCAAAATACTGGTGAACCGAAAATTTGCAGATGAAGTATACACAGGCTTGCTGGAATCACAGGCTGAGATGCTGATCGCGTAAAGTTGTCAACTTTAAAAAGCTACTCCTTCCCCTTTACAAATATCTGTGTAAAATAGTAATCTCCATTGGCAGCTTTGGCAACCCCCATACCGGAAAGATTATAATCACCTTCAATATTTACCCTGTGGCCATGGCTTTTAAGCCATCCCGCAACAGCAGTGCCGGCAAGGTTTTCATAGTTGCCGGTACAGTAAAACACATTCTCAGCCCCTCCTTTCATATCTTTTAATGATTTTGAAATGATATCCAGTCGTGCATTGGCGCCATCATGGCCGAAATCCACCTTACCAGAAGCCATGTCTTTGCTGTGCTGCCTGGCCTGTGCGGCAATATAATCCCTGTTGACCAGCGCGGGCAGCGCAATGCTTTTTCGGTGTTCATTTACCAGGTCGAATGCTTGTTTTTCAATCTGTTCTATGGTAGCACTGTTGTCAGTGGCTGCTTTATTTTTACTGTTTTTATCAATCCGTTTTGCGGGTGCAAAAGCCAGAAATAAAAGGGCAGGTAGCAAAATCAGTATTTTATTGTTTTTTTTCAATATTTTATAAATGTTTAAGCGATAAAATGGCAAAAAACGTGCCTCGAAGTTCAAACGTCAGAAGGGATTTGATTGTTTTGCTAAAATATTCACCAAAAGCAGCTTTTAAATATTTTTTTCAGATTGGAAACGTGTTCCCGATTTTTATACGACTTTTGTGCAAACTTTTTAAGTATATGGATTTCAAATTCACACTGAAGAAATACTTTTATATGGTATTCTTCTTCGTTATCTGCCCCATTGTAGGATGGATTGTTTATGCACACAGGCATAATGCACCTGCCAATCAGTTTCTTAATGAACAAACCGGGGATGTAAATTCAAATAATATCACGATTCCGGATAACCAGTTGGATTTTTCAACTCCATATTACCAGAATGATGCCGCTCAGAAACTTGAAACTGAAAAAGGCAGGCCTACCATTTCTAATTCTGAAGATAAATATTTCGATGGACAGCCAAAGGAATCAAAAGAACAAGGTAAAAAGGAAGGTTCTTCAGAAGCAACACAAAAAGAAAACAAGTAAAATGAAGATTAAATATTTTATTTCGCTGTGCGTTATTGCTGTAATATTGAGTTCCTGCGGGGCAAGATATAATAATGCTGAAGAACTAACAGTTCCTGTTTTACAAGCCATAAAATCAGATGATATGGGCAAACTGAGGCATTTGCTTCCGCCCAAAGATAAAATCAATAACGTTTTTACAGCCAATAAGGGAACTGTGGGCTGGACCTATTATAACAAATATGGCAAAGATTACCACGAAATGCATTTGCTGGCACGTTTACGAACCAATATGGATATTATTAAAACCATTTCAGACGATAATAAACTGGACTGGGATAATGTGGAATATACCAAGCCTAAAAAGGACGATGTAACTGACAGCTTATCCTCATATTCCATCATTTCTACAAATCTGAAATTTCCTACTGGTGGTGAATATGAACTGAAATTCCATGCAGCTAATGATAATGGCAAATGGTACCTGCTGGACGATATCTATTTCGGGACCAAGCAACAGGCTAGTAATTAGGTTGAAATTTGTATTTCGTACCCGGCGATAACAGGAATACAAACCCTAAGAACAAAAAGAAAAATACAAAGCGGCTGTTCATCACTTGGACAGCCGCTTTTTTATTGGTTCTGATTCTGTTTCTAAAGTTATTCCATCATTTCTATCATCAAAGCCTGATCGACATCATTCATGCCAATACCAGAAACCGCCCGCCCCAGATAGACCTGACGCTTTTGGAATCTAAAGATTTCGGGTTGCCGGAGATCAAACCTCTGGATGAAATTGTGCGGCACTATGCCTATACCCTCAGCTTTAGCAATAAGGACAAGGAAGCGTATTGGGTCGCTTATACCTTTAAAGCAAGTTATCTGAATGGTGAGATAAAGCGTTCAAACCATTTCGAAGCAGATCCATATGTACCTAAGGGTTCTGCAGTCCCTGATGATTATAGAAACAGCGGTTATGATAAAGGCCATCTTGCACCTGCGGCAGATATGAAATGGGATAAAAAAGCCATGGAGGAGTCTTTTTATTTATCAAATGTTTGTCCACAAGACCATAGATGCAATGATGGTATCTGGGCCGACCTCGAAAAGGCCGTGCGGAGCTGGACAAAAGATGATTCGATAGAATATATTGTTACTGGCCCTGTATTGCCTGCTATCGGCCAGCCAAAAATAGGAGAAGACAGTGTTACCGTTCCCGCTTATTTTTATAAAGTGATCTTAACGCCTTTTCCATATCCCAAAGCCATAGGTTTCATTGTTCCCAACCAGCCCGGCAAAGTATCATTCTGGCACTATGCCTGTTCAGTAAGCCAGGTGGAAAAAACAACAGGAATCCATTTTTATAAAGCGCTTCCGGTTGCTGTTGCGAACATTGTAAAAACAGAATACAATATCAGAGACTGGAAAAGCGGAGATTCATTTAATCCCTGATATAAAGCATGGTTGTTCTTTATAATCCCGAAATTTGAATCATGAAAATAAAGGAAAGATTAAAAGCATGGGCACCTTATATCATGTCTGACGGTTTAATGTATATCATTATGTTCGTCGTCATTGGTCTTGGTGTTTTGATTATGGTTGTGTTCAAGTTGTAAACTTTATTTTCAAAACCGACTTCTCTTTATTATCTCTCCGGCCAGGCTTTCCCCAATTTTTTCAACAATGGCTTTTCAAGATATCGGTAAAGCATAAAACTCAGCCAGATTGTAAATATTACAACAGGAATAGACAGATTCATTATCCAGTTTGCGGAAAGTTTTAACGGTATAAATATAGTATCGCTGATAAAAATGAATAGGTTTAAATGAATCAGGTACAATGTATAAGAAGCGTCTCCAAGCATAACAAAAATTCGTGGTGTTTTAAGCAAATTAAGATGGTCTACGGCTGCAAATGTTAGTACAGCTGCAAAAGCAGGTAGTCCAAACGGAATGATGCGTTTCCCGTAGGCCATGTCCTCAAAATTTAAACCTGTAAGGAATAATATTTCAAGGATCATTGTGATCAGTAGACAAATCAATAATATGATTATCATTGATTTGTTTATTTTCGGGTAAATCAGGAATGCAAGAATCCCAAATAAAAATTCAATGTTAAAAGGAGAGAAGAGATCATTTAGTTGCTTATTCTGAAACAAGCCATAAGTTCCGGTATTCTGAAGTACAGCATTGATAATAGAAATGATGGCGATAAGAGTTATGATTACAAGACTCCATGGGCTGAATATGAGTATTGCAAATAATGCGTAAAAAAAGATTTCAAATTTGAGAGTCCAGCTTGTCTTAATGATATGCGGATGTCCGGGAAATAATGTAATGGTTTTCCAGATGTTATCGAATATATGCATATCATGGTATTGGAGAAAACATACTGCTAAAACAACCATCAGGTAAACCCAATAGATGGGGTAAACTCTTAAAAATCTTTTTCTTATAAAGGATATTGTTTTTTCTTTATGGCCAATAAAATGATAAGAAGTATAAGCAATAATAAATCCGCTGAGCACAAAAAAGAAATCTACACCGGCAAAACCCAGGCTGAACATATGCCCGAAAAAGTGATTGCCTCCGAAACCGTATTTGATATTGGCGTGATAGAGCACAACCATGAGCGCGGCTATACCCCTGCCGGCTTGTAGACTATTCAGTTTTTTGGTTATCACGATTGCAATTTAGGAATTCGGTTTAAGAGATTGCCGGTTTCATTCCGGAGCCTCTTCCCTGGCAAGGGGTTTTTGCGAGGTAATGAGGATCAAAGCGAACACTATAAATACCGAACCGATAACAGTATATTTATCAATAGTTTCATGAAGAAAGAGCCACCCCAGGAATATTGCGATTACGGGATTAACATAGGCATAAGTTGAAACCAAAGCAGGGGAGACAACTCTTAACAACCAGCTATATGCAGAAAAAGCGATAATGGAACCGAATGTAATCAGGTAAATCATTGCTAATATAGAATGTGATGATATAGATTCATAATGCACCTGTTGATATTCCCCTTTAACCAGCCCTGCAACAGTCAGTAAAAAGCCACCGCACAGCATTTGCATCCCAATGGTTGTGAGGTGATTTTCAGGCAATTTGGCTTTGGAAACATACAAAGAACCTATAGACCAGCCCATACTTCCTGTGATGATGATCATGACACCTGAAAGATTGATCCCCTGTCCGATATGAAATATATTTTTGGGACCAACAAGGATAATAATACCAATAAAGCCAAGGATAATCCCGGCAATGGTCAAAGCTCTGGGTTTGCCTTTATTAAAGAAAAGCCACCCAAAAAGTGCGAACCACATGGGTACAGAACAGACGATGAGTGAAGCGATACCGGATGGAATAAGTGACTCAGCCAGTGCAACCCCGCCATTGCCCATTAAAACCAATAATGCACCAATAATAAAGGTATTGCGCCAATGAATTTTTTTAGGTGCCGGAGCTCCGGTTGAAATGGCTATAAGGTATACAATAAGTCCTGCTATAAAATACCTCACCCCAGACATGAGCAAAGGGGGTATAGTCTGGATGGCATATTTAATTCCCAGATAAGTGGATCCCCATATGATATATACAGCGGCAAATGCAAGAATGATAGAAATACGAGAAGGTTTTTGACTGGGTTGCATGATGGCAAAATTATGCTATTAATCTTACTGGCAGCATTACATTTTAAAAAGAAGAAGCTTGTTTTATAGCTATTTATTATTCTGTTTCATTGTAATCATATCTTTGCTTCAAATGGGCTATGTTGCTAAATTATGAATCACTTACATGAAAGACATTGAAAATAAAGAAGATGTAAAATTGCTTGTGGATTTGTTTTATGAAAAAGCAATGAAAGATGAATTGCTCGGGCCGATATTTGACCATGCTATAAAAGACATGAGTGCCCATCTTCCTAAAATTTACAGTTTTTGGGGAACGTTGTTGATCGGCGAGATGAGTTACCATGGCAGTCCTTTTGGAGTCCATAGGAATGCCGGTCTTGACAAGAGGCATTTTGACAGGTGGGTGAAATTGTTTTCAGACACGGTGGATGAAAACTTTGAAGGTCCCGTTGCAGTTTCCGCAAAGAATTTTGCCAAAACCAACGGGTACATTTTCGAGTCGAAATTAAAGATGCTCGAAGGATCTCGTAAAGATATCTGATCGTTAGTCAAATAGAAATGCATTTTTTACTTTTTTAAATATTACAGTCAAATTGTATAATCTTTGCTGAAGTTTTCGGAATTTATGAACAGAAGGATATTTAAAGGGATGAGACTATTATGTTTGCCGATCATTTTGGTATTTATCTATATTCCATCACGTGCCGTTCATATTCAGCATCACAGGATGTCAATTGATTCTTTAAAAACCGATTCGGATTCAACAGATGACACCAATGATGAATCTAAATCGGATCATACAAGATATATCGATATATCTACCGAATACGGAAGTAATTTCACCTATAGAAACCAGGTCGGGCCAACTGCAGTAGATGCACCCTATCTCTATCCATCCGTTTTATATCATGATAAAACAGGGTTATGGGCTTCAATTTCCGCATATCGACTCATCAATCCATACAAGCAGATACAGATTGATGGAACGGTCTCATCTATCGCTCCCACATGGATTGAAGGCGATCTAAATGTCGGATGGGATTTCAAATTGGGAAAAACAAATGACGCAACCGTTTCATATCTGTTCAGTAGGTTTGACCGGAATATTGAATTGGTAAAAGAAGCACCGGAAAATACTTTTGAAGGATATTTTGCGCATAATTTCACCTGGCTCTATTCAGGGATCCGGGGTGATTATACCTATGAAAATTTTACCGGCATTATTCACGGGAAGAGAGTAAATGTGCCGGTTGCCGATTATTATGCTTCCTGGGAAACATCAAAAGAGTGGTTTATAGATGCGATACTAACCCACAAAGATTATTTTGACATTAACCCGATGTTTACTTTGCTCGCGGGGACTGATAATTTTATCGGGAAATTCATAGTAGCCCGTTATCCAACAAGTAAGCTTGCAGCACATTATGCCAATATTGCCAGCGAGTTCCTGATCCAGGAATTCATTCTCGATATACCGGTAGCCTATAATATCGGTAACTTTACGATAACGCCTTCGTTTGAATATACAGTTCTGACGCAGAAAGTTACAGAAACGGCACCTACATCCTACCCCATATATCGGTTAGCGCTTGCGTACCGGTTTAATTTTAAATAAAATTTTAATTTTAGCTGATTTGGATATTATGGAATCAGTGATTGATAATATTCGTTAGACTCTAAATATGAAACAAAATATCAGGCATTTGAGTCTTGAGGAAATTCAGGAGCAGTTCATTGAACTTGGTGAACCGAAATTCAGGGCGGGACAGATATGGCAATGGTTGTGGCAAAAAGGAGCGCCGGGTTTTCATGAAATGACCAATCTGCCAAAAGCTTTCCGGGAAAAGCTGGAATCGCATTATGATGTTTATAAAATGTCTGTCAGCGATCGGCAGCTCAGCAGCGATAAAACGATAAAATGCGGGTTCAAACTCTACGATGGTGAATTTGTTGAGGGTGTGTTGATTCCGCAGGAGGACAGGATGACTGCCTGTATATCAAGCCAGGTAGGTTGTAGTCTCACATGCTCTTTTTGTGCAACGGCCAGGCTGCCACGGAAAAGAAATCTTTTTTATGACGAAATATACGACCAGGTTGACCTGATTAATAGAATGGCCCTGGATGCCTATGGCACAAGGCTTTCCAATATTGTTTTTATGGGAATGGGCGAGCCGTTATTAAACTATAACCAGGTAATGAAAGCTATAGAACGTATTACAGCTGAAGATGGTTTAGGGATGTCGCCGAAAAGAATAACTGTTTCAACGGCAGGTATTGCAAAAATGATCCGCAAGCTGGGTGAAGATGAAGTGAAATTCAATCTTGCTTTATCGCTTCATGCTGCAAATGACGAAAAACGAAATAAAATCATGCCTATCAATGAAACAAATTCATTGTCGGCTTTGATGGATGCATTGATCTACTTTTATGATAAAACAGGAACCCGTATTACCTACGAATACGTGATGCTCAAGGACGAGAATGATACGCTGCAGGATGCCAGAGAGTTATCAGCATTTGCAAGACAGATTCCTTCCAAAATAAACCTGATTGAATACAATCCGATTGAAAACGGACTATATGAAAAGTCAAGCGGAAATGCCATGCATCGCTTTAAAGATATGCTTGAACAAAACGGGTGCATTGTAAATATCCGCCGCAGTCGTGGTCAGGATATAGATGCCGCCTGTGGACAATTGGCTAATAAGCAATTGTCATCCTTATAGGAATAAGACCGATTTTTTGTTCTCTTCGATTCGTTTTTTTTAGCAGGGATTTTAGCTAAGCTATATTTATAGGTTCATTTCGTATAGACTTTGTTTGTGTTTTTTTATGTTATTCCGAATGGTAACATATTTTTTATATTAACAAAAAGCCCTAAATGTTGTTACATGATTAAAATCAGTCAACAATATGATTTAGATCATCTTTTAATCAGCGTTATAACAGGAATATTGCATGTCTTTCTTAATGAATAAATGAAACCCGGGAATATGAAAAAAAACAAAAGCAACGGAAAGCTAAAAGAATACGGCATTTTTATAGTGCTCCTCACAATTTGTAGTATCTATTCTACAGCATTCAAAAGTTATAAAGGAGGCCCACGGCCGCCATGGGTTGCACCAACAGCTGCGAGTGCTGTCGCAAATCCTTTAAAAGGCAATGTCTCCGCTACAGATGCAGGGAAAAAAACATATACCACCTATTGTGTAGTTTGTCATGGCAATAAGGGTAAGGGAGATGGTTTAGCAGCCTCAGGTTTGCAGGTTCAGCCGGCAGATCATTCATCAGCGAAAGTTCAGGCGCAACAAGATGGCGCTCTGTTCTGGAAAATGAGCGAAGGCAGAAGCCCCATGCCTCCTTATAAAGGGGTATTGAACGAAACTCAAAGATGGCAATTGGTCAACTATATCAGAACCCTTGCCAAGCATTAATCATAAAATTAAATTTTTATAAAAGATGAAAAAACTCCTACTTACTTCTTTTGGTTTTTTTGTAACCCTCTGCTCTCTTTCTGCACAGCAATTGGATTCAACATCGCAAACACCGGGCACAAAGAAATTTTTTATGCCGGGCGCTGCCGTGGCCATGTATCAGTTAAATAGTACGAGCGGATCTCCTGCAATTGGCAGTTTCATGCCCGTTAACCTGGCGCTGTTCCCATTGGTAAAAGCGAGCGACCGTTTGTTCCTGGATGCTGGTTTGAATTTTAGTGTAAATCCTGACGGAACAGTTACGCCTTCGCTTATTGAACTTATTGCATATTATCGTATCAATCATTGGATGTCGGTTTTTGCGGGTAATTTTAGTCCGCACTACGGTGTCTACCTTGGCCTTTTAGATGACTATACCAATCGTTTTGGGGTAGGTGTTCCTCCGGTAGGAATGGGACATGGTTTGCAAAACGAGAATGGGGTGGGGATTCAAGGCGGCGTTCAGGCCGGATATTCGAAATTTACTTATCAATTATATATTGCTAACGGGCCACAACTTACCGTAGATAGTACTACTGTTGGCAGTAGCAATCAAAGTGGTAAATTGGATTATGGTAGCATTCTTGATAATAATAAAAATAAATCCATCGGCTGGCATCTTGGATACTTACCTTTTTCAAATTCATGTCTCGAACTTACTTTTTCAGGTGAATATGTAGGTAAAACAGGCCCGGCCGGGTCTGCACTTGAAAATGTGAGTGCATTATCCTGGGCTGTCGGTTTAAATTATTATCATATTTTCAACCCTATTATGGTAAGAGTAATCGGTGAATACGATAAAATCCAGGTAGGGAATGCGAATTATTACAATCCGGATACTTCACTTAAAAACCATGTCTACACATTCAGCAATCAGCAAAACGGTTGGTTTGCAGGAGCAACCTTGCGTGCGGCAGGTTCCCGCAGGCAATTTTTGAAAAACCTCGAATTAGGGGGGCGGGTTGGAGAGTACACCCCACCAACTGGTGCGCTTTGGGGAAGCACTCCAATAAATCAGACTACTGTGGCTCTTACAGAGTATGTTAAATGGGATATCCCCGTAACTCTGGAATATGATATTCTTACCCAGAGTGGAGCTCCCAAACAAAATATTTTATCAGCAATCATTTTCTTCAGATTTTAAAAGAAAACCAAAATGAAAATAAAAATAAAACTCTTATATATTCTCGTGTCTGCTTTGATTGTTTCTACAGCAATAATGAATGCATGCAAAACCCCTGAGGCAATATCCTCCAAATCTGGGGCACAACTTTGGGGCGAAAACTGCAACCGTTGTCATAATGCACCTGACCCATCAACTTACGGCGATGATCAATGGGAAGTAATCGTAGAACACATGCGTCAGAAAGCATTATTAACAGATACTGAAATAGCCAAGGTTCTGGATTTTATGAAAACGGCTAATAAACAATAATTTATTTTTACATTTTAAGAAACAGTACTTCAATTCTTACAAATATGAATCAGAAAATTTTCTTCCTCTTAGGCGTTCTGGCAAGCTTCTTCACGGCCAGTTGCAATTCCGGCAAGAGTCCTGAAGGTCAGGGCTCTCAAAAAGTTGAAACAATCATAAAACATGATACCGTTGTTGTGTCAGAAGGAATAAACTCCAAAGGCATCGGGAGGTTTAAGGATGTAAAACTCAGCCATCCTATTGATGAGGCGATGGCAGCAAAAGGAGAAGCGATTTTCAACGCCAAATGTTTTGCCTGTCATAAACTTACCACCGAGAAACTGGTTGGGCCGGGCTGGAAAGGAATAACAGACAGAAGGAGTCCTGAATGGGTGATGAATTTTATAACCAATACACAGGTAATGCTTGACAGGGATCTCACTGCCCAGGCTGATCTTGTTACTTGCCTGGTAAGGATGCCGAACCAGGATCTCACGGATGAGCAGGCAAGAAATGTTCTTGAGTACATGAGGAAGAATGATGGCAAAAACTAAATAAAGTATTCTGGGATTTTTGCATTCGTATTTAATCTGAATGAACGAACGCGAGTCGTATTTGCATTCAACACGCATTAAAATGAGAATACCAAAAATATGGCTTAACCTTTCCATATTTAATCTTTGTATTGTCGCGCTGCTTGGGTTCCTCTTGCGGAGTAAGCAATTGTTTGAAATGCAGTTTATTGATTATAATCATCTTGTCGATGCACATGGTCGTTTTGCTTTCGGCGCCTGGGTTACCCTTACATTATTTTCATTGTTAATATATGAAGTGTTACCTGAAGCAATTTCTAAAAAGCGGATTTATTCATGGTTATTAGCTGGTATATTTATTTTCTCCTGGGCTGCGTTAATCAGCATGTCCATCCTTGGTGGCAACAGTATGCTCTCCAATATATTCGCTACGTTATTCATTTTCGTATGCTATATTCTAAGTGGTGTTTTTATTCGTGATATCCTGCAAACTTCAGTCCATAAAACAGTGATGATGCTGTCAATTTCGGCTGTGGTTTTTCTGATAATGTCTTCGGGGGCCACGTTCTCTTTTGTTATATTGTTTTATCTAAAATCTTTAAATGCCATATATTATCGGGATGCGCTATTTACATATCTGCACATGCAGTACAATGGATTTTTTACGCTTGCCGTATTTGCATTGCTTTTTCATAAACTTCTTCCGAAAGTTTCAGACAATGCAAACCGTCAGATATTCAGGTTTTCTGTTTTGATAATCTGCTCTATAATACCATCATTATTTCTTTCATATTTGTGGAGTGATCCTCCTCAAATTTTCTGGATACTGGCAGGTATAGGGAGTCTGTTTGTTTTTTTGACTTTTATCTCGTTTGTTATTTTATCATTATCTGTTCGTCATGTTATTCATCTTGTTAGCCCAATAGTGAGATATTTCGGAATTCTTTCTATGTGCGCCTTCGGTATTAAAGAATTTTTGCAGGGGTTTACCATATTTCCGATAATCAATAATGCTGTTTTTGCGAGCCGACCCACCATTATCGGTTTTTTACATCTTGTTTTCCTGGGATTTGCAACGCATTTTATTTTGGGGTGGTATTACAATCGGGAAGTTTTTGGGCCACCTAATAAAAATGCCATAATCGCTTTGGTATTCTTTAGCATAGGCGTTGTTATGAATGAAGTTATTTTAATGATACAGGGACTTGGGTCCATGTTTATTATCGGATATTCTATCTTCGCCTGGTTCCTTTGGGCTGCGAGCATCTGGATGCTTGTAGGGACTCTTATGATAGGATTCTCAAGAATCGCCGCAAAGAAGGTTTAATAAGTCCTCTGAAGGCCGGAATGATTTCAAATAATTTCAGATTCAAACATAAATTTCTACAAAATATAACCCATGAAATAATCTGTTCGGTGATTTTATAAATTAAAGACCATTCGCCAAGCATTTTACTGGAGTGAAGGAACGATAACTGATATCTCCATATTTGTCCAAAAATATCCAATAAAAAAGCCCTCAAAAATGAGGGCTTTTTATCATAACCATTTACTAACCCGAATGATGGGCTAATTTTTGAACATTACTTCTTTTTAGCAGGAGCAGCTTTCTTAGCTGCAGGTTTTGCCGCTGCTTTTTTAGCAGGGGCAGCTTTCTTAGCTGCTGGTTTCGCTGCTGCTTTTTTAGCAGGAGCTGCTTTCTTAGCTGCTGCTGGTTTTGCTGCTGCTTTTTTAGCAGGAGCTGCTTTCTTAGCTGCTGCTGGTTTTGCTGCTGCTTTCTTTACAGGAGCTGCTTTTTTAGCTGCTGGTTTCGCTGCTGCTTTTTTAGCAGGAGCTGCTTTTTTAGCTGCTGGTTTCGCTGCTGCCTTTTTAGCGGGAGCTGCTGATTTAGTTGCTGCTTTTTTAGCCGGAGCTGCTGCCTTTTTTACTGCTTTTTTTGCTTTTGTTTTTGTTGCCATGACATTAAAATTTAGTGAATTAAGTTGTTTAAAAATTTGCAAATCACAAACATAATTACGCATTAGTTTTGCAACCGCATGAAAACTGATTAATATTTTATCCACGATTTTTTTACACAGTGATTGTCAGCGATTAGTGAAGTCTGTGTTTCAATGAATGTAATTGATAGTTATTCAGTGAGATATGAATTATTGAAAATATGTAGATAACTTCGTTTCATATTTTTACAATTGTTGAAAACCTCATATTTGCATAATGTGATTTTAGTAAAATATTTTCAGATTTTTCAACAAAATTGCCAGTTCAGTCCTTTCGATATTTATACTATTTTGTATCACATTTTTAATGTAACATAGCTTACCTTTGCAGTATAATTAATCAATCAATAATCATATGCCATTTGACCTTGATCTCATCCGCAGTGTTTATGAAAAATTTCCTGAAAAAATTAGAAAAGCAAGAGAGGTTCTTCAACGGCCACTTACGCTTTCTGAGAAAATATTATATGGACATTTGTTTGAAGGAGATGCGGATCGGAAACTGGAAAGAGGAAAGGATTATGTAAATTTTGCTCCGGACAGAGTGGCGATGCAGGATGCTACTGCACAGATGGCATTGCTTCAATTTATGCTCGCCGGCAAAAAAACAACAGCCGTTCCTACTACAGTTCATTGCGATCATCTTATAGAAGCAGAAGTAGGTGCCGCTAAAGATCTTAAAACGGCTTTGCATCAAAATGAGGAAGTTTATCATTTTCTTTCATCGGTCTCTAATAAATACGGTATTGGTTTCTGGAAACCCGGCGCAGGTATTATCCACCAGGTTGTTCTTGAAAATTATGCATTCCCGGGCGGAATGATGATCGGGACTGATTCACATACCCCAAATGCAGGCGGATTAGGAATGATTGCCATAGGCGTAGGAGGGGCAGATGCCGTAGATGTTATGGCCGGGATGGCCTGGGAATTAAAAATGCCCAAACTGATTGGCGTTAAGCTTACGGGAAAACTTAATGGATGGGCCTCTCCTAAAGATATTATCCTGAGGGTAGCCGGAATTCTTACTGTTAAAGGAGGAACGGGTTGCATTGTAGAATATTTTGGTGACGGTGCTGATAGTTTTTCTGCCACGGGTAAAGGAACCATTTGTAATATGGGTGCTGAAATAGGAGCTACAACATCTTTGTTTGGATATGATGCAAAAATGAGTGATTATCTGCGGGCAACCGGAAGGGAAGAAGTTGCTGCTCTTGCTGATCAGATCCGAGGAGACCTTAGAGCTGATAAAGAAGTTTACGAAAAACCATCTGAATATTATGACCAGGTCATTGAAATAAATCTTGATGAACTTGAGCCCTATATTAATGGCCCGTTTACACCTGATGCAGCTTGGCCAATAAGTAAATTTGCCGAAGCTGTTAAACAACATGGCTGGCCTGAGACATTGGAAGTAGGGTTGATAGGATCCTGCACCAATTCTTCTTATGAAGACATGACCCGTGCTGCCTCGGTTGCCAGACAAGCCAGGGACAAACACCTTAAAGCAAAATCAGAATATACCATTACGCCCGGATCTGAACAGATCAGGTTTACAATTGAGCGTGATGGATTAATCGATGATTTTTCTGCAATGGGCGGAGTGGTACTGGCCAATGCTTGCGGGCCTTGTATAGGACAGTGGGCAAGGCATACCAATGACCCCAATAAAAAGAATTCTATTATTACATCCTTCAATAGGAATTTTGCCAAAAGGAATGATGGCAATCCTAATACGCATGCTTTTGTAGCTTCCCCAGAAATTGTGACTGCCATGGTTTTAGGAGGTAAACTCAGCTTTAATCCGCTCAAGGATAAAATCATGAACGAAGACGGGCAGGAAATTATGCTTGATGTTCCTGTTGGTATTGAATTGCCTCCAAAAGGATTTGCTGTAGATGATCCTGGATATCAGGCCCCTGCCAAGAATAGTGAAGCTGTTCAGGTTAAAGTTGATCCTGATTCAGACCGTTTACAGTTGCTTACGCCTTTTGCGCCATGGGATGGTCATGACCTCAAAGGACTAAGATTGCTGATCAAAGCAAAAGGAAAATGCACAACGGATCATATTTCAATGGCTGGTCCCTGGTTAAAGTACCGTGGTCATCTTGATAATATTTCCAACAACCTTCTGATGGGTGCTTTGAATTATTTCAATGAGCAGACAAACTCAGTAAAAGACGAAATTACAGGTGCTTACGGCAAAGTTTCTGATGTAGCAAGGGATTATAAATCCCACAATATCGGTAGTGTTATTGTTGGTGATGAAAATTATGGAGAAGGATCTTCCCGAGAACATGCAGCAATGGAGCCCCGGTTTCTTGGTGTGAGGGCTGTGGTTGTGAAATCATTCGCAAGGATTCATGAAACAAATCTTAAAAAACAAGGGATGCTCGCTTTGACTTTTGCGAATCTTGAAGATTATGATAAAATTCTCGAGGATGATAGTATTGATATTACAGGTCTTGAACATGATTTTGTCCCTGGCAAACCATTAACACTTGTATTGAACCATAGTAACGGTAGTAAAGAAGAAATTAAGGTTAACCATACCTACAATGAGCTGCAAATTGATTGGTTTAAAGCGGGTAGCGCTCTTAATTTAATCAGTGCCGCTGCTGAGGCCGGGAAATAAACAAGACTGTTTCACATCGATCTATAATCCTGGAATGGATTATTGCATTTTAATGGCTTTGCCTCTGTAAATAACCTGATTGTCAGAGGTTAATGTAAAGAAATAGCATCCATTGGTTAAAAATGGTAAATCAGCGCCTCCTGATCCGGAAGATAAATTCAACTGCATATTGCATACATTTTTACCAAGGCAGTCGTATATCTTTAGCGTGCATTTTTTCTGTGCTAAACTTTCATCCAGCGTTTTAAAATCCAGTTTCTGATTGCTGAAATAACATTGAATTTCAGGAGCGTAAATGGTTGTGTTTTCAGATATTGAGGCACGGTGTTTGGGGTTTATACCCAGTTTCAGGCTTACGGGCATGTGATTAGACATGTGGTACACATCTGATACAATTTGTGACGGAGCAATAGTATCAGTAGGAGAAGATAACAAAGCATTTCCTGTATGCTTGCCATCCTGGGCCACAACTGTAAAACTCCCTGGTACATAAGTTAATGCATCTGATCCATTCATAATATAATCTGAACACATAATGTGATCAAACCAATCCGTTAAACCGCCTGATGCCCCGCAATCGGTGAGGACAGCTGTGCGGGTTGAGTTGTTTATATACTTACTGAAACTTGCAGAATTTGAACTCCAATTGCCTAAAGCGCCGGTGGGTTCATTAAATTTTACATTTGAATTTGACGGGTTCAACATGGCCTGAAAACAGCCTTCATTCGAAGATGTTACATTAAAATCGCCCATGAATATATAATTACCGGGGTTCTTCACGTTTGCATCCAGCCAGGCCATGGCGCCGCCGATCTCGGTAGCCCTCTGGGCTGAACTTGACCCTCCTGAAAGGTCATGAACCAATATAATATTGAGGAATATTGTGTCGTGAGTTCTTGCCAGTGAAGTATCTTTAATATACAACTGGTGCATATTAATGTCACTGATGGATGCATCTGCCGAATAAATTGTTTTAGTGCCGATAAACCCAAATTTCGAAGTCTTGAAATAGAGCTGATTGCCTTTGCTGTATCTGGAATAATCTGTAAAAACACCATGATCCCAGCAGCCATTGCAAACGGAATCCAATACAAATTTCGGGATGCTGTCATTTACAAACGAGGGATCCTGGTTCATTTTTACAAGGCCAAGAATATCAGGGTTTACATATCTTACAATATCCCGTAAATATTTGTTCTTCAGGGAATTTATATTTGTCGGGCAGCTTCCGTCATATATGTCATAATTCAAAGTGTTATATGACATAATTTTGATGGTATCTGTTTGGGCTTTTGCATAGAAAGTTTGCATTTGTGAAACAAAAGCAAGAGAAAAAGCAATAAAAACGGAGTTTTTAGTCATAGCAAGCCAACTGATAATTGGCGCGAAACTAAACAGACGAATGTTTCCTTTTTATTAAGTTATTCAGCTTCCTTTAACCTGATCCCGATTTCAGAAATCCCTTCCAGTTTGTCAACCCGCATATTATGGCGAATAGAAAAGGAGTACTGCCCTTTAGAAGGGAAATTCAGGGTGAGTTGTTGGGCTTCCATCTGTCCATCCGGGAAATTCCGGTCATAGAATTTTCCGGCAAATGAACCCAGTGGTCTGCCGGTGATATCAAATAATGGGATATTAATGCGCATTGCCGCATGTTTGCCATTGGGGCTTTTTTCATCGAGGGCCACCCATATATTGCTAAAGGAATATTCCTGGGTATATCTCAGCTGGATCAGCATTTTATAGACACCCGGACTTGTAATGTTGACAACAAAATTTTCCGGGCTGTCAAATAGCCATGTTCTGTCAGAAATTGTTTTGAACTGCTCAATAGGCTGCTTTCCACATGCGGAAAACAGAAATAATGAAAGGATTATCAGCGCAAAAACTCTCATCAGGATTCGGGATTCTCAGGTTTATTGCCGCCCGGATTATTATTGGGGTTTTGACCACGATTGTTGCTGTTTCCCCGAGGCGGATTATTTCGGTTGTCATTACGGGGTGGCCTCTGGTTGGTGTTTCTCTGGTTTTGATTGCCTGGGTTCGGCTGATTTGGAGGCCTGTTACCCTGACCCTGCGGCGGCCCCTGCCTGTTTTTGCTTTTCTTCTTTTTATTAGTTCTTTTAGTATCAAACCGGTCAAGACGTTCTTCTCCTACTGTGTCCTTAAATTCAATTTCTTTTTCAGGAGCTTCAGATTCAGAAAGATGTTCTTCAAGTTCAGTCGGCAATACACCGTCACGGTTTAATGCCATCAGTTGATTGAATTTTGATAATTCAAGGGGGAATAATTTCCCTGACGGATCATCAATATATTTCAACCATATAATTTTCTTCAGGATATCAGTTTTATCAATCCTGCAATCTCCTTTGGCAGTCTTTAAGATCACATTATCATTAGGAAATTCACGAATGGCTTCAACATAAGTGTCTAATTCATAATTCAGGCAGCATTTCAGCCTTCCGCACTGTCCTGATAGTTTTAATGGATTCAGAAACAGGTTCTGATATCGGGCCGCTGTTGTTGGCACCGAATGGAAATCAGTGAGCCAGGTAGAACAGCAGAGTTCCCTGCCGCAAGAACCTATACCACCAAGCCGACCTGCTTCCTGCCTGAGTCCGATCTGGCGCATTTCTACTTTTATTTTAAAAGAATGAGCCAGGTTTTTAATGAGTTCCCTGAAATCAACCCTGCCTTCTGCCGTATAAAAAAAAGTAGCCTTGGTCCGGTCTCCCTGATATTCCACATCGCTGATCTTCATCTGCAAACCAAAGCCATAAGCAATTTGCCTGGCTTTGATCATCGTTTCCTGTTCCAGGCCTTTGCCTTCATCATAGCGATGCATATCCATATCATTGGCCCTGCGAAGCACCTTTTTCATCATGTCACTGTTCTCATCTATCTTGTATTTGCGCATCTGCAGCTGCACCAGTTCACCTGTAAGGGAGATATAGCCAAGATCCCAGCCCCCGGTTGAACTTTCAACCACTACTGGGTCGCCCGTTTCCAGCTCGTGATTAAATACGTTTTTATAATATTCCTTGCGGGTTCCCTTGAATTTTACCTCAATGATGGGAGGACGATGGTAAGATTTTTCAGAAACGTATATATTCGAAAGCCAATCATATACATCAAGTTTGCTGCCGCATCCGCCCGTCTGGCACGTCCCATTATTTTTGCAGCCCATCGGAAGCCCGACACTTCCTTTCACACTACATCCTTCACAACCCATTTTATATGTTTTATACTAATTCGTTAAAACCGATACTATTGAATCAATAAAACTTATTAATTATTGCATTAATTACGCTTTTTATAGCGTTGCAAAAGTTCATTGATGAGCAAAGATAAGTTAAAAAACATAATCTTGGGATGGGCATTGCGTTCGATATGGTAATGTGCGGTGCTGAACGCATCATTAAAATCCGCAATATTATCAGGTCCGATAAATGCCGAAAACTTTGAAACAAAGTCTTTTTCGCTGTCAAGAAGATGATTCATGGCTGTTAATCCCTGGTTCTGGAGAAGGCATTCCCGGAGTATAGCGAGGCCATAAAGCAAAAAATTCTTCTG
>Ga0207032_1068_pt1 | contig 30397 bp, 21 predicted proteins | sample Alteio_BWMinCont_38_FD_153308 | JGI IMG/M metagenome (GOLD analysis project Ga0207032, IMG submission 153308) | Enriched cells from forest soil in Barre Woods Harvard Forest LTER site, Petersham, Massachusetts, United States -... | ecosystem: Environmental > Terrestrial > Soil > Temperate forest >... | reverse complement strand
TTAGCGGGTAGCGCGTAGTTGAAACCTCCTGCGGCGGGAGAGAACAGCCGTTGACTGGAAGGATGCGCCCCCTCCCCCGGTTTCTTGTAAGTGTTGCATCTAAAGGATTTAGCTTTTCCGTAAGCCTTTTAGAATCAACACTTAGGGGCACGTCTGTAAGTGTTGCGGATAAAGGATTTGGAAGGATAGTACGGATTGACAGGTTGCAAGGTCCCGTAACCCCATCCGGGATGCAAACTGCGCGTTTGCAGGTTCGAAGGTTGAGAGCTGCCCCCGGCCCCCCCATGCTTTTTGTAACGATATGATGTGAAAGGGTTTAAGGGGTAGGGGTCTGCAAACGATATGATTTCATGGGAGTTAGGGAAATGAGGGCAGGGGATGAAGTTCCGGCCACTGGAAAAATCAAGAGGTCGGCGCGGCATCATGGCAGCAACTACGCGCAAAGAATAGCACGTCAGTATCACAAGGTCAAGTATTTTGCAGTGTATGGTAGAAAATGAGGGTTAAACGGTCGTGGGGAGGGTTGAACGGCGCTGGCGGACCCGAAGCGGAGAGCGGCCGAGTCTACTCGGTCGAAGGAGCCGACGCCGTCATCTAATCAGCCTCGCTTTAGTTTAGCTTGCGACGAGTTTGCTCATCTATGTTTGAAGCGGTCGGGACTCAGCGCATTTTCGGGGAGTTTTCTTCCTCGGATTCGGTCAAGGGTTATGTGGCCTGGGGCGGGCCGCCGGCGCTCGGGCCGATCGATGGCAGTCTCGTTCCTTGCGCGACGGCGGGATCGCTGGCGTTTGATTTCCCGGACACCATTCACGTGTTGCGATGGATTCGCGGACATTTCCCGCAGGCCTGGCAGCTTTACGGTTATGTGGATGCGTTCAATCCGTTGACCGGCTGGTACGACACGGACGTCATTGGGATCGACGTGGGCATCTCCGTGTTGATGGCAGAGAACGACCGCACGCAGTTGGTTTGGAACACGTTCATGAAGGATCCGGCAGTACAGAGCGGGATGAATCTGGCTGGTTTTCAACCGGGATAAGAACACGCTCTTGGGGAGGGTTGCGGGTGTGACAGTCGATCCGACTAAGACAGTTTCGCGGCGGGCGCGGTGCTCTGGCGAACGATCAATTCCGGTTCGACAACCAGCTCTTTCGGATACGGAGCGTTTGCCGGCGCGGTGATGCGCTGCAGCAGCGTCTCTGCCGCGATCATGCCCATTTCACGCAGGGGCTGGCGCACGGTGGTCAGGGCTGGGTTTTGGAATGCGGCACTTTGAATGTCATCGAAACCCACCACGGAGACGTCTTCCGGGACACGGCGCCCCGCCTCGCGCAGCGCCTTGATGGCGCCAATCGCGGAGATATCGTTGAACGCGAAGAGAGCCGTGAACAGCTCCTTGGAAGCCAGGAGTTTTTTCGTGACTTGATAGCCGAGTTCCGGGGACGAAGACTCGCCTTCCAACTGCACGACCAGGCAGTCTTTGATGGAGATGCCAAGTTCTTCCGCGGCGCTGCGGACAGAATCCCAACGAATGGCAGTGTCCGAGCTGAAGGCCTGGCCCTTGATGAACGCCATTTTCGTGTGCCCCAGCTTGGCGAGATGTTCGAGGGCGAGCGAAGCGGCGCGGGAATGATTGAGGACGATGTTGGTTACGCCGGGCACCTCGCGATGGCCGGAGACAGCTACTAGCGGTACCTCAAATCCTTCTGAAACCGCCGTATCAACGGCGATCAGCCCTTCCACCGCTCTCTGTTGCAGAAGGTGCGGATATTCCTGGATCAAATCGTCGCGATGACGATGGCTCACCACGAAATAGAAGTAGCCTTCCTGGAGGAGATGATCTTCGATGCCGGACATCACCAGAGCCGCGTACCCTTCGCTGATTTCCGGCACAACCACACCGATGGTATAACTTCGCTGCTGGCGAAGGGACCGTGCCAGGTGGTTGGGACGATAATTCAGTTCCCGGGCAGCCTTGCGGATCAACTCCTGGGTGCGGTGGGGGATGGATTTTGCGGCGGGAGAACGGTTGATAACGAGAGAGACGGCCGCTTGCGAAAGGCCCAGGTGTTCGGCAAGCGATTTCAGGCTGACGCTGCTCTGGCGTAAAGGTTGGAGTGCGTGAATGCCGGTGCCTGGTTTGGAGCGAGGCATAGGGGTGTCGTGCGTGGTAGTTTGGCACATGGGCCAGAATGGGACAAGCCCCGCGATGGAGACTGACCCGGGCAAAACAAATGCACGGCACCCCTTGTAAGTCTTACTAAATCGGTTTAGTATGCTCTTTTCAAAGCCTCGAGGATGCCCTGAAAACACCCTGGGCACTCCTTTCGGTGAACGCATGTTTCAAGTTTTTGGGAGTTTTGATGAGAGGCTGACAAAAAGCGAGAGAGTTTTTTACTGGGTTCCTGGTGAAAGCGCCTGGTTCCCCGGTTTGATCAAGACGTCCAGATTTGGTTGGTCGGGAATCCACAAGAAACACAGGAGTGGCTGAAACGTGACTTCACTGCTTTATCGCCTCGCAATTGTCGTTGTTGCTTTGATGTTCTGCCAGCCAGCGCCGGCGCAAACGACGTCGCCGGCTCTGGTCTCCCGCGAGGCCAACGCCCACAAGGTTTTTTCCGCGGCGGGTTCGGAACGAAAAGTCGAAGCGCTCCTGCAAAAAATGACGCTCGAGGAAAAAGTGGGCCAGCTAGTCCAGTACTCCGCGGGACAGCCCACCGGCCCGGGCACGGGGCGCACGGATTACGACGACATGATCCGCAAGGGGGAGATTGGGGCGCTGTTTAACATTACAACCGCGAAGCAGGTGAACGCTTACCAGCGCATCGCGATGGAGAGTTCGCGGCTACGTATTCCTCTTCTGTTTGGCCTCGACGTGATTCACGGCTTTCGAACGGAATTCCCCATTCCCCTGGGGCTGGCGTCCAGCTGGGATCCCGAAATCGTCGAGCAAGCGGCGCGTGTGGCGGCACGCGAAGCATCCGCAAGCGGAGTTCGCTGGACATTCTCGCCCATGGTGGATATCGCGAGGGATGCGCGCTGGGGAAGAATGACAGAAAGTTCCGGCGAAGACCCATACCTTGGCGCGGCGATGGCCCGAGCGTATGTCCGCGGCTACCAGGGTACACGGCTCGATGCCCCCGATAGCATCGCCGCTTGTCCAAAGCACTTCGTGGGTTACGGTGCCGCGGAGGGCGGCCGCGATTACAACTCGACTGAGATTTCCGAACACACTCTGCGCCAATTTTATCTGCCTCCCTTTCATGCGGCCATTGATGAGGGTGCCGCTACGATCATGAGCGCGTTCAATTCTCTGAATGGCGTGCCGGCCTCGGCCAATCCCTTCACCTTGACGCAAATCCTCAGAAAGGAATGGGGATTTCAAGGGATTGTGGATAGCGACTACACCTCCCTTGCAGAACTCGTCCCGCACGGCATTGCCAACGACGGTGCGACTGCTGCGCGCAAGGCTTTTCTCGCCGGCGTCGACATGGACATGGTGAGCAGCCTGTACCACGATCACATGGTCCAACTGGTGCGTTCGGGCGACGTTCCCGAATCCGCTGTGGATGAGGGCGTTCGCCGCGTTTTGCGCGTGAAATTCGCGCTGGGCCTCTTTGAGCATCCTTTTGCGGACGAATCCAAAGAGGCAGGGGCCATGCTTCATCCGGATAGCGTGCTGCTCGCGCGAACCGCCGCAGAACAATCCTTTGTGCTGCTGAAGAATGCGAGCGTTGCAGGGGGCCCTCTTTTGCCATTGTCGGCCGACGCCAAGACCATCGCGCTGATCGGGCCTCTCGCCGACGACCCCGCGAACATCCTTGGCTCGTGGGGGGGACTGGGACGTCCTGAGGATGCCATTACCTTGCGTGCCGCCCTCGCTGAAAAAATTGGCGCGCAAAACCTTCGCTACGCTAAAGGAGCGGAAATCATTGGCGGCTCGGACGACCAATTGGCGGAGGCCGTCACCGCTGCCGGGCGATCCGATGCAGTGATTCTTGTCCTGGGAGAAAATGGGCCGGAGATGACTGGCGAGGCCGCCTCGCGCGCGTTTCTGGGTTTACCGGGCCGCCAGGAAGAACTCCTCGAAAGAATCGTCGCTACCGGAAAGCCCGTCATTCTCCTTGTCTTCAGCGGCCGGCCGCTCACTCTTCCTTGGGCGTTTCAGCATGTTCCCGCGGTGATTGCCGCTTGGTTTCCCGGCATTCAGGGGGGGCCTGCCCTTGTGCGGACGCTGTTTGGCGAAGTAAACCCGCGCGGAAGGCTGGTCGTGAGTTGGCCTCGCAGCGTCGGCCAGGAGCCGCTATATTACGACGCACTGAGTACGGGCCGCCCTGAGGTTGGCGGTGTAGAGCCAACCGAGAAAAAATATGTTTCGCGATACATCGACGAGCAGAGCAGCCCGCAGTTTCCCTTTGGATTCGGACTATCGTACACATCTTTCCGCTATGAAAATCTGCATGTCGACAAAACGCAGTTGAGCGCGAGAAGCTTGAATGAAGAATTGAAAGTCCGCGAGCGCCAACAGAGCGCCGTCCTGACCGCAACTGCCGATGTCACCAACACCGGGTCGCGCGCAGGCGTCGAGACCGTGCAGTGCTATCTCCGCTTCCAAGGAACGAGTGTCGCTCAGCCGGTCCGCGCCTTGAGCGGCTTTCAACGCATTGCCCTTGCGCCAGGTGAAACGAAAAAAGTGACCTTCCAGTTGGGCCCGGAGGCGTTCGCCATCTGGAATGACCAGCAATTGTTCGCTGCCGAGCCGGCGAAGGTCACGCTGTGGATTGCGCCCGATTCGAGCCAGGGCCTGCAAGCCACACTGGAAATCACGAAGTAGGTTGGAAGTCCAATAAACCATGACGAACAAAACGCCCCTGAATCGAAGGGAAGTGATGCGGCTATGCGGCGCCGGATTGCTGGCATCTCCCTTGTCGACACTGGTTGCTTGCGGAATCGGAATAGACATTCCGCAATCTTTTGTGGAACCGAACGGAGCGCCTTACGAGGGGACGGACGAGCAACTCCTGGACGAAATTCAGCGCGCTATTTTCAGTTTCTTCTGGAATGAAGCCAGTGCGAAGACCGGCCAGGTAAAAGATCGCGCACTGGCCAACGGGAACGATTCGCACACGATGTCGAGCATCGCGGCAACAGGATTTGGCCTCACCAGTTTGTGCATCGGCGACCAGCGCGGCCATGGAAAATCGCCGGACATCCTCGAGCGCGTGCGCCGGACGCTGCGCTTTCTCGCGAACGATTTGAAAAATGAGCACGGATTCTTTTACCACTTCGTCCACATGGAGACGGGCCAGCGATGGGAGAAGTGCGAGCTTTCTTCCATCGATAGTTCCCTGCTGCTTTGTGGGGTGCTTACGGCGCGGCAATACTTTGCGGACCAGGAGATCAAGGATCTGGCGACGAAAATCTACGAGCGCGTCGATTGGCCTTGGATGCTGAATGGCGGTTCCACGCTTTCCATGGGCTGGCATCCGGAATCCGGATTCCTGAACGCGCGCTGGGAGCATTACTGCGAGTTGATGATGATTTATTTGCTGGCGATTGGTTCGCCGACGCACCCAGTGCCAGCAAGTTCGTGGAATGCGTGGACGCGCCCGACGATCAAGTACCAGGGAATCGAATATATTTCGGGAAACGATCCGATTTTCACGCACCAGTATTCGCAAGCGTGGTTTGATTTCCGCAACAAGCGCGACGCCTACACGGATTATTTCGAGAATTCCGTGAAGGCCACCAAGGCGCACAAACTTTTCTGCTTGTCGCTTCACGACAAATTTCCCGATTACAGCGAAAATCTTTGGGGGATCAGCGCGTCGGACTACGTGAAGGGCTACACCGCCTGGGGAGGACCGCCGCCACAGGGGCCGATCGATGGAAGCATCGTGCCGTGCGCGACGGGCGGGTCGCTAGCGTTTTTATTTGAAGATTGCATCAAGGTATTGCGGAATTTGCGCGGGCGCTACCGCGAAAAAGCATGGACAAAATATAGTTTTGTGGACGCTTTTAATCCGCTGACAGGGTGGTATGACCCCGAGGTGCTGGGCATCGACCTGGGAATCACCATGCTGATGGCGGAAAATCATCGCACGGGATTTGTGTGGAACACCTTCATGAAGAACCCCGAAGCACAATCGGCGATGCAAAAAGTGGGATTCAAGTCGAAGACTTGAAACATTTTCCGCCCTCGATCTAAAGAGCGTTGTTACTTGATTCCGGATCCTTCAACAATAGTGATGTAGCGGTCGATGGGGAGATCCGTGAACGTTTCCACTCGCCCGCTGGGCTGCGGCCAACGAATTTCCAGCCGATCGATTTTCGCGCGGTTGCCGATGCCGAGAACTTCGCGTGGATCGTGCGAGGAGAGATAACTCCCGCCGCCGGTTTTCAAGCGACTGCGCTTCAGATCGACGGCCTGCCAGGTGATGCGAGCGCCGATGGCATCCGGATTTGCTTTCTTGCCGATCAATCGCACTCCTAACCAGTGGTTCCCCGTGGCGGCGACATTCTTTAGCAGCAAGGGCGCACCACCGTTGGCGGTGACAAGCGCGTCGACGGCGCCGTCATTATCAAAATCACCGATCGCCAAGCCGCGGCCCGCCAAGTTTTGAGCAAACGCCGGCCCAGCGGAAGCGCTGACATTTTCAAATACCTTTCCTGTGTTGCGAAACAAGAGTAACGGCTCCTTGTACATCACGTGGCTCGAATGCTGTTCGATCTTGTCGTCTGGATGACCGTTCACGACGAACAGGTCGATGTTGCCGTCATTATCGTAGTCGAAAAATTTTAGGCCCCATCCGCTCATCAAGCGGGTAATCCGGCCGATGCCCATCGGTCCTGTCATGTCGTCGAACGTAAGGTCGTGGTTGTTTTTATATATGGAATACATTTCCTGGTCGACGTTGGTGACAAAAAGGTCCTGCCAGCCATCTTGATCGAAATCGGCGGAGTCCACTCCCATCCCGGAGCGCGGCCGCCCTTCCTGGCTGAATGCCACGCCGGATTCCAAGCCGATATCCGCGAATTTTCCGTTCTTCTTATTCAGAAACAGAAAATTTTCGACCGTGTCATTGGCGACGAACAAATCCATCCAGCCGTCGTTATTAATGTCGGTCGCCACGACACCCCAGGCTTTGCCCAAGGACTTGGCGATTCCCGATTCCTCGGAAACATCCTTGAAAGTCCCGTCGCCGTTGTTGTGAAAGAGCCAGCTGCGCACCCTCGGGTAGACGCTCGGAATGCAATAGGATCGCTCGCCCGTTCGCTCGTTCTCGCAGTATTTGTTCTTCGATTTACCGAAGTCGCCGAAGCGGCATACAAAAAGATCCAGCTTGCCGTCATTATCGTAGTCGAACCACACCGCGCTCGAAGCCCAGCCCAGCGCGGGCACACCGGCTTTCTCTGTAACATCCGTGAACGTGCCGTCGCCGTTGTTTCGATACAAAATGCAACGCTCGTATTGGGTCACGTACAAATCGGGATATCCGTCACCGTTGTAATCACCGACAGCGACGCCCATGCCGTATCCACCGCCGGCGACACCCGCTTGTTCTGTTACATCCGTGAAGGTGCCGTCGCGGTTGTTTTTGTACAAAGCGTTTCGCAGCGGCGGCTGGGGATCGAAGAAATCGCAGTGGCCGCTGTTCACAAAGTAGATGTCCATCCAGCCGTCGTTGTCATAGTCGAGAAAAGCGCAGCCCGCTCCCGTAGTTTCCGGCAGGTAGTAGTTTTCTGAGCGGCCGTTCACGTGGCGCCAGGTGATTCCGCTTTTTGTCGCCGGGACTTCCTCGAATAGCGCCTGTTTTGTTTGATCAGTGCTGTTGTTTCTGCCGGCTGACAGCACCAGAGAAGCCGCGTTGCCGGCCAGCGGCCAACCGCCCGATGCGCACAAGCTGGCGCTCAAGGCTCGCAGGAAATCTCGCCGCGTGAAGCCTGGCTTGCCTTCCGCTTCACCACCGGGAAAAAAGGGCAATGGTAGCCTCACTGGGGCGGATTCTCTTTGTCTAGGGTTCGCAGTTGCCCCTCCGAAAGGCCGGGCGGCCGCTCGCTATACAAGGTCGGACTCCGTTGTTTGGCTTCCAGCGCGTTCAACCTGGCAAATTCTGCGCGGGCTTTTGCTGCTTCCGCTTTCCGGCCGACGCGCGAATACGCGTTCCCCAGGGAAAAGTAGACTCGGGACTCGTTTGGGAACGCCTTCTGAGCGGCTTCGAGCTCGGGAACAGCACCTGCAGCATTTCCCGTGTCCAGGCGCAACACTCCTAGCAGGTAATGGGCAAACGGTATCCCCGGCGCGAGCTTTGCCGCTTCCTCGGCATACTTCAAACCATCCTGGGAATCCACGTGGTACCTGACCGATGCAATTTCCAGCATTGAATTTACATTTCGGGGATCGCGCTTCAACTCCCGCTGAAATTCCTCGATGGCTTGGTCGGTCTCATTCGTTTCCAGCAGCAATCTTCCAAAAGCGAAATGCAAATTCGGATAGTCGGGAAATTCACCCGCTAGCTCCGCGTACCTCTTTTTCGCCTGATCGAAGTCCTTCGCCGCCAAGAGCGTCTCCGCCTCCCCCGCCCGCTCGATCACGGCGGCGCCGGGAGTGTCTTCCGGGGGGGCATCCTGGGGCCTGACCAGGAGTGCCGCGAGGCCGAGCGCAGTGATTGATTCCTTTGTTCTGATCCGGTCCTTGGCCAATTGATCCAACGTTTCTTTTGCATCGCCGAACTTTCGCGCCCGCAACTGCAGCAAGCCCAGGTGATACACCGCCACATGGCGCAACTGCTCGTCTTTGATGACGCCCAAGTCCTTCGCGGCCAGCAAGTTCTTCAGTGCCAGTTGGTCCCGGCCCAGTTCAAATTGACACAAGCCAAGCATGGCGTGCGCCGTGCCGTTCGCCGCATCCAAGGCAATCACTTTTTGAAAATCGAGAGCGGCCTTCGCGTAGTGGTCCTGGTCATATTCGAGTGTGCCGAGTGACCACCAGCCCTCAACCCACTTGGGTTGCAGAGCCAAGGCTCTCGTGTAAAGGGTTACAGCTTCCTCAAGGCGATCGGCGTCGCGCGCCTCGGCAGCTTGCTTGGAGAGCGCTGCAAAGCTCGGCGAGGGAGGTTTCGCTTGTGCGAAGCCACGGCCGGGGGAAAGATAAATAATGCCAGTGAGCGACAGAATCACCAGCCAAAGCCTATGTGCCGATTCGGCAGAGCGGAACATTCTTAGCGGCCGCGGGAAGTGGAACGAGCACATGGGCATTTGAATAGTGTAAATGCAAAGCTGCCAACGAGTCAGCTTCCCGGGGTGTTGGGAAAACTCGTTGGCAGCTTCCTGTTTTGGACAGACGGCGACTCGGCGGGGTAGATCCGCGTCGCCGGAAAAAGTTAGAAGCTAAATCGAGCTTGCATCTCAATCGTCCGGGCGCCCAGAGCATTCTGCGCCTCGCCGAAGTGCGCGTTCATGATGTCGGTCTGGAGGTTCGCCAGATTGAGTCTGTTGAACAGGTTGTAGAAGTCCATGCGGAACTCGAGTCTCGAGTTTTCGCCCAGCACCGGCAACTTTGGCAAACCAAACGACTTCTTGAGAGTAGCGTCCACATCAAAGTAACCGGGCCCGGTGAAGGAATTGCGTGCAATTCCCGGAGCGGTCGGTAGAGGGCCAAAGCCTTGCTGGCCGGTCGGACATTGCGCAACCGGCGGATTCGGGAAGAGGCACGTGAAAAGAGTCCCCGGAGTAATGGTCGGAGCCGTAAACATGGAAGCGGCGTTCACGGTGGCGCTACTTCTGAAACCGGGCGTGAAACCGCCCGCGTATTTCGCGGGAAGGTATTGGCCGTTGCCGGAGTCTCCCGACGAGCCACCAGCGAATTGTCCGAAGTTGAAGACCGGATCAAATCCGTTGGATAGCTCGCCCAAGCCGTAATTTGGAGTAAAGGGGAAGCCAGAGTGAGCGTTTAGAATCCCCGAAACGGTCCAACCCCCAGCGACCTTCTCCATCCAGCTGTGGCTGCCTTTGAAGATGGTTGGAGACCAGATTCCGAACACCTTGAAAGCGTTCCGGGTGTCGTAGTCGGAGGTGGCAAAGCCAGTCGCTAAGTTCCACTGGTAGTAGCCGCCCGCGTAGGCGTTCGAGCCGGAGTCCATGGTGTGGCTCAAACGATACTGCGTGTCCAAGGAGAAGGACTGGCTGAAGGTGTGCTTCAGTCCGAGTAGAAGAGCGTTAAAGCGCGCGTCACCATCATTCGCATAGTAAGTGACCCCGGAAACGGCAGGGTTGAACGCGAGGTTACTGACGGCGCCGACGTCATAAAGGTTGTAATGTTCGGTCAGATGGCGTGTCGTGCTGCCCTGGTACCCAACGGAAGCCACCCACCGGTGGCCTAGATCGTATTCTCCACCAAGTGTGTAGTGGAAGGTGTAGGTTGTGGGCTCGTTCCCCGGGAGCGCAGTCAGATCCACACGGCCGGTGGTTGGCAGATTGTTGCTGCCAAACGTGACAATGGCATTCGGATTTGCCGCATACCCGTTTGGATTGTGGACGTTGGAGGGGAAGCTGTTGATATAAACAATCTGATTGCCCGAAAAAGTTGGGTTGTTGTCAACAAATGGCGGATTGAAACGGGTGTCCAGAGTATTGGACTGGGCAACACCGTTGTAAGCGATTCCAAAGCCGCCGCGGATAACCAGCCGGTTGCCGAAGTCATGCTTGACGAGTTCCCTGGGACTCCACGCAAAACCGAGCTGTGGGCCGAAGTTTGCTTTCTGGGGAGTGAACTGGCTGCCGCCCGCGCGGACACTCATGTTGGAGAATAGGCCTGCACCGCTGCCAAACACCGCGGTGGCCAGCAGACCGTTCTTTTCCGAAATCGCGCCAAAGTACTCCCAGCGTAAGCCGGCGGTGACGGTCAGGTTGGACCTCACCTTGTAGTTGTCCTGAAAGAAGAGACCCACAATGTTGTCTCGCAGGTCCTTGCGGAGAGCGGAGGGCACACCGGTTTTGGGATTGGACTGTGCGCTCTCTTGTATCGGTGCATCGTTGAGAAAGTCCCAAATGTTGTTGAACGTGTAGCTGGGACGATCGGCCCAGAAAGGAGCGTCAACGGAGAGCAGACGGGTAAACTCGCCGCCCATCTTCATTGTGTGCGCTCCATGAACTTTGGTGAGCACATCTTTCGCGGCATAGGTCCACTGGTCGAAGCCGTTGAAAGATCCGATTCCGTAGCCAATCGGCGTAATGCTGCCGGTACCGTTGAAGCCGATTTGCGGCAATCCCCACGGAGCGTTGGGATTGCTTGCCAGATCCTTATTCAACCAGCCCGCTGCGTTGATACGCGCTTCATTGATTAAGCTGCCGCTGAAAGTGTGATCCCAGATCGCCGTTGCCGCGCGGTTGATGTAGGTGGAGTTGAATTTGTTCGCCAGGCGGTCGCCACACCCACCACCATCACACGCCCCATTAATGGAGGTGCTGGAGTTCGGGACGTAGTAGATGCTGAAGGCGATCAGGTCCTTGCTCGTGGGATTAAAGTCCACGCGACCGTTGTACTGCACGCGGCTGCTATTGCCGGGGTTGAGAATGCCCGTATAAAACGCGATGTCCGGAGTGGTCCCCAGGTTGTTGGCGCCGCCTAACCCGTCTCCGCCAGTACCGGGGTGGGTGTTGCTCGTATAGGCGGGATCGTTTTTGCCCACCCCAATGGTTAATGGGGAGCCGAGGTTCAGGCCTTGGCCAGCGATGAAGCGACAGTTGGTTCCTTCGGTCAGACCGATGCTGGCGCAGGTCTGGTCCACAATTGTGCCGCCATCGGGCCCTGCCCCGGGAAAGGCAAAGATTTTTGCGGCGTTCGGTGCCGCGGCCGCTAAGGCGCGGAACTGTGAAGTCTCATACCAGCCGCTGGTGGTCACGGCGGCTCCGTTGTTCTTTAGCGTTTCATAAGAGAAGAAGGCAAAGAGCCGGTTACGGAGAATCGGGCCTCCGGCCGTGCCACCCCAGTCGTTGAAGCGGTTAGAGTCGCGCACGTTGCCGTTGTTATAGCCGTTGTACTTTGTGAAAGCATCCAGACCCGGACGGTGGGCTTTGAAAAAAAAGCTGCCGTGGTACTGGTTCGTCCCGTTTTGGGAGATAATCTGAACCTGCGCGCCACGGTAGCGTCCGTTTTCCGCGTCGTAATTGTCTGTGACGATCTTCACTTCTTTAATGGAGTCCTCATTCGGCGTGACTACGGACGCACCGCCCCAGGTGACACTGGTGGTTCCGACGCCGTCGATCTGGTAGTTGTTATCGCCGGCCCGAGCGCCGCCTGCGGTGATCTGGCCGCCGTTTTCAATCTTGAAGATTCCGTCCGTGGCACCGGAGCCGCCCATGGACGACGACGGCAAACTTTGCGTGCCTCCACCGGCGCTTTGCGAGCCATCGCCGAAGGCGCCGGGCGCCAATTGTAGAAGCTGGAAGGGGTCGCGGCCAAAGGATGGAAGCTTCTGAATGTCGTCAGCCTTCACCGTACCACTGAGATTCGATGTCTCAGTATCTATTAGGGGCGTAGAATCGCCATTCACAGTGACGCTTTCGGTGACCTGCCCGATGTCAAGCTGGACATTCAACGCGTTGGCTTGCTCCGAGATGACCCCTACATTGTCGAGAACCTTTTTCTTGAATCCGGCCTTCTCCACGCTCAAGGAATACTTGCTCGGAGGAAGCCCGTTAAAATTGTAAATCCCGCTATCGTCCGTGGTGGCTGTCTGTTTCTGGTTGGTTTCGAGATTCGTTAGCGTTACGGTCACTCCAGAAACGACGGCCCCTTGCGGATCGGTCACGACTCCTTGAATCGAAGCGCGGTACTGTGCGTGCGCTCCCAGGACCATCAGCAGCAGACACGCCGCTACCGATAAGGCGCGCAATGACAACTTGAATAGGCTCATGACTTGCTCCTTCACCCCAAACAGAATTCTCGACGCTGCCGAGCACCCACAGCTAAATCGGTTAACTACCCATTGGGCGGGGAGTATAGCCAGCTGAAATTCGAATGTCAATCATTCTTAATTTGAATGCTGGAGCGGGAAACAGCCGTTTCATCCGGCTTCTGAATGGCGGCGCTCGGTAAATCGGTTAATTGGTCAGGCGCGAGCGAAAATCTTCACATTAGAAAAGAGCGGTATTCAAGGGCAGAGACACGACCGGCATGCCTGAAACATTTGTTTCGCAACCCCCGCGCTTTTGTCGTAAAACTTCAGAAATTGGGATTGAAATTCATCAGCTTCCAGGTGAGGGCGAACCACACCAGGCCCACGCAGGCCAGGGCCAGAGATGTATCGTGCAGCTTCGTCCAGATCCACCGCCCCGGCGCCGTCCAGCTCTGGAAAGCGTTCAAGCAAGCCAGCAGCGTACCCAGGACACACAGCACGCCGATGACTCCGAACACGGTGACCCAGGTGACGAGGCCGTTGATCGCCGCGGGATCATTCGCCGCCGACAGAGCGGAGAGCCAGCCCACGAAAAACACGACGAAAAGAATGCACACAAAGCGCACCACCAGGCGCAACCGGCGCTCCGACGGGTTGAGGTCCAGCGGCTTGCCATAATGTTTGCGGGCCATGGCTGCGAACGGCCAAAGCAACAGCGTCAAGCAAACCACACCCAGACCAAAACCAAGAATCGTGTAATTGAGGTATTTGTTCTCGCGAAATGAAACTGTTTGAAAAATAAAAATCGGCCAGTCCAGCTGGAACTGCATCTGCCCGTTCGAATCCCGCTTGAAGCCGACGTGGTTACGTCCATTCACCTCGCGATAGAACAACGGAGCAATCTCTTCGAATTTGCGCAGCTCCCCGTTGGGCGCCTTCAAAGAATCGATGCTGATGGTGCCGTCAGGATTCATGAAGACTTTCGTTTGTCCCAGCAAGGAGGTCAGCTTGAGGAATGTCGTTTCGAACCTTCGGCTTGACTGGTAAACGCCGGAGACCGCTTCCGCATCCGCTTTTGCATTCTCGATTTTTGCGCCGGAGGGTTGCGTGTAAGGGAAATACCGATCCAGAAACTTCTCGAAAAGAATGGTCCGCGGGCTTACTTCCGCTTTCCCCAGGCTGTTGTAGGAAACAAAGAATCCCACATTCGAATCCAGAATCAGGTGCAGATCGCTGTGAAACAGGGCCGTATCGCCACCGTGGCCGATAATGCGGTGCCCGTTCGCGGACTCCTCATAAAAACCATGCGCCATCCCGTCCAACCGATCATCGGTGCCAAAGATCCGCGAATGCATCTGTTTGGCGGTTTCGGCGCGCAGAATCTGCGAAGTTCCAAATTGCCCGTTTTGCAGGTGCGCGATCATGAAATTGCACATGTCCCGCGCCGTCGTGGAAACGCTTCCCGCCGGAAACGCTTCGACAAATTCGAAAGGCTTTGCGGGAGCGGAAGCCCGCGCGTAGCCAAGCGACATCATCGGCTTCATGTCGTCGGGCAAAGGTTGCACAAATGTGGTTCGCTTCATCTCCAGCGGCACAAAAATGTTGTCGGCGACGTATTTTTCAAACGGCTTGCCGGAAACGCGCTGCACAATGTAGCCGGCCATGGCCGTCGCATAATTCGAATACGCGGGAATCGTGCCGGGAGGAAAAATCCGCTCCGGAGTGTGATGCTTGATGTATTGCTCCAAAGGGTGCATGTGTTGCGCGTCGGCGACGAACAGGTCTCTGCCGATCTCTTCAAAGCCTGACGTGTGCGTCATGATGTTTCGCAGCGTGATGGGCTTGCCGAAGGCGGGCGAAATCTTAAAGTCCAGGTAATCGTTGACGTCGCGGTCGAGGTCGAGCTTGCCTTGTTCGACCAATTGCATGATCGAGGTCCAAGTAAAAAGCTTTGAAATCGAGCCAGGCCGGAAAAGCGTGGCGTCCGGAGTAACCGGGATACGCTTCGAGAAATCCGCGTAGCCGTAGCCCTTCGCGAAAATAACCTGCCCGTCTTTCACTACGGCAATGACCGCGCCCGCGATGTCTTCCCGTTCGAGCTGTGCTGGCATCATGCCATCGAGAAAAGCTTCGAGATCGGCGGCCGTCAACTCGCGCGCAGCGGCACCGGCCGCAGCTGGTGCGGCGGAAGCGTTCTTGGCGTCTTTCTGCGGCGCGGCCGCTTCTTTGGGCGCTTGGGCAAACAAACCACCTGCAGCCAGCATCGCTACAGCCAAAAACCCGAGAGTCAGGACCGCTCGATACGCTCTGTTCATGTAATTTCCCTTCTGTCGCTGAAAGAATGGGGCCGGAAATGATGACGCCGGAGCTTGCGTCGCCGTCGTGAGGGACTCTATATCACAGCTTGTGGAGAAAATTCACCGTTGCCGAGGCCGCTACTCGGCAGAGTAGGAATGAGAATGTTTGGCGACTTTAAAATGAACGTGTACCATCCGCGCAGACATTTCCTTCTCTTAACTTTGGCTTTCACTCTTGCTCTTTTCTTCCGATGCGTGGGCGCAACCGTTTCGGCTGCTTTCTCGCCCGTGCCGCTGCGGCAACTCTCTTCCATCATCGGCTTTACCTTGTGTCGCTCTGCCCTCTACACTGCCATCGTGAATATCTTGAGGCCTCGCGGCACCCTCACTCTATTTCTGCAGTCCACGCTTGTGATTTTTCTCGTGTTCTCACTGTGCGCGCAATCAATCCACGCACAGGACGCGGCACAGAAGCCCTCAGAAAAACCCGCCGAGAAAAAGGCAGAAAAAGCAGCTCCACCGGAGAAAGCGGAGAATCCCGCGCAAATCGAACTATTGGAAACCAGCTACCGCTTCGAAGTGAACGGTGATAGCCGCAAAGAAGTCCACACGCGCGTCAAGATCAACAGCGAACTCGGCGTTCGCCAGTTTGCCCGCCTCAATTTCGACTACAACCGCTCCTTCCAATCCATCGAAATCCCGCTCGTGCATATCACTCACACCAGCGGCGGCACCGCCGACATTCTTCCCAGCGCCATCACCGATAATCCCAATCCCGCGGTGGTCGACGCCCCTGCCTACCAGGACGTTCGTGTCAAATCCGTGCGCATCCTCGGCCTCGAGCCCGGTGACATGCTCGAATATCGGGTCATCACCACCACCACCCACCACCCACTCGCCCCCGATTTCTGGCTCGATCACACTTTCGATCGTACCGGCGTGGTCTCACAGGAAATCTTCGAGCTCGATTTCCCCTCGACGCCTGAAACGCAAGTCCATATCAATCCGAAAACACCTGTAACCTCGACACAGGGGACCGGTGAGAACCGCCAGACTTATCGCTGGCGTCGACTTCTTACGGAAGAAAATGCGGCTGCGAAAGAGTCTTCCGTCTCGGAGCCTGATATAGTTCTCACTTCATTTTGGAGTTGGGAGCAACTTGCGAAGCGCTTAAGGGGGCTTCTTGAACCGAGCGGTGATCCCGCGACTGACGTTGCCGACAAGGCCTCTGAATTAGCAAAAGTGACGACCTCCAACCCGGCGAACGCGTCGGAGCTTCGAGCCGAAGCGTTTTATACTTTCGTATCGCAGAAGATAAGGATGATTGACCTTCCTCTTGGCTCTACAGGCTTTCGCACGCGAAAGGCATCGGAGATTCTCAAGACTGGATACGCTACCGCGGAGGACAAGTACTTGCTCTTCACGGCCCTAACAAACTCCTTCGGGATAGCTCAAGCGGGCCTAATTTCAAGCAACGCCGATACGCGAGCCTCTCTTCCGCGCCCATCTGTCTTTAACCAGCTGCTAATGTTAATCAGATGGCCCTCGATCAATTTCTGGTTCGATCTCAATGTTGAGGTTGCGCCTTTTCGAGTCATTCCTTCTGAATTTCGCGGCAGGACGGCCTTTGTTGTTGGACCTTTAGTTTCGGAAATGTGGCGGCGAGTCGAAGATGCTCTGCCCTTTCAAGCCAAGCAGACTGTCTTACTCGATGCTTCTATATCAACCGAAGGAAAGCTTACGGCAAGAGTTCATTACGCGATGCGCGGGGACAACGAACTGGTGTTGCGCGTTGCGTTTCACCAATCGCCCAAAGAAAAATGGAAGGAACTGGCGCAGCTGCTCTCGATCACAGACGGCTTCCGTGGGGAGGTGACCAGCGTCAATGCGTCCGATCCCTACGCTACGCGCGAGCCGTTCACGCTCGATTACGAAATTACCATGCCCAAGTTTGTGGATTGGTCGAAGAAGCCCGTGCGCATCCCCGCCCTGCTTCCCCAGTTAGGCCTTCCCGATCCGCCCGCCAAGCCCGTCGCGGGCGCTGCCACTTCCCCAATCGAGCTGGGCACGCCGCTGGAAGTCGAGACCCGTATGACGCTGCACCTGCCTCCAGGCACAACCGCTCAGACGCCCACCGGCACTTCCGTGCAGCGCGATTACGCCACCTACGGCTCGCAGTATTCAACGAAGGGCCTGTCGATCAGCGCTTCGCGCCATATCAATTTTTTATTGAGAGAGATCCCAGCCAACCGAGCCGTGGATTACAACGCTTTCTTGCGCGCCGTGCAGAGCGACGAAGCCCAGGACTTCACGCTGGACCGCCCCGACTTGGACGATAAGAAGCCGGCGCCTGCAAAGCCCCGACCGTGAGTGGGAAGCTTTCAGTTTTCAGTTTTCAGTTCTCGGTTATTAGTTGTTGGTTTTAAGTTGTAAGTGAACACAAGAACTTGTTTTTGAGTTCGATGTTTGGGGCGGAAATCGAGGGAAAGCCAGCAGGTGAGCTTGCTGCTATGAGTCGCGAGCCTGGCCGGTCACCTCCGGTTCCGAAACTAAGAACTTAAAACTAACAACTAAAAACTGAGCACTACTTGATCTCGAGAATTTCCTTCTCTTTAGCAGCGGAGAGGTCTTCGATCTTTTTCGTCTCGGAATGCGTGACTTTTTCCATCTCTTCGAGCGCGCGCTTCTGTTCGTCCTGGCTGATCTTCTTGTCCTTTTCCAGCTTATCGATGCCTTCCTTGATGTCCCGGCGGATGTTGCGAACCGCCGTGCGATGATTTTCCAGGATCTTGTGCAGGTGCTTGACGAGCTCCTTGCGGCGCTCCTCGGTCGGCGACGGCATCGGCACGCGCACGACTTTTCCGTCATTTGTGGGATTCAAACCAAGATCGGAGGTGCGGATGGCCTTATCAATCAACGGCACGACGCTTGGATCCCAGGGCGAAATCACCAGCAGCGTCGCCTCCGGCACCGTCACCGTTCCCAGTTGATTCACCGGCATGGGCGTTCCGTGATAGTCCACGCGGATGGAATCCAGGATCGAAGCGTTCGCTCGCCCCGTGCGCAGCGTCGCCAGCTCTTTGCGAAAATCCTCGACGGCCTTTTCCATCCGTGTCTTCGCCGCCGCCAGTGCCTCTTTCACTGATCCAAACATGTCATTCCGTCCCTGTAGCTCACCCCTTCAGGGGCGACGCTTTCTTCTGCCCGATCCGGTTTTCAGTGTTCCATTTTTAGACAAAGTGCAAAGAACGGCCCAGCTTCTGGCCTGGGATCCGGTTCTCACTAACAACTAAAAACTTACGACTAACAACTGCTTCAAGCCGGCGTCACCTTCGAGCCCACGCGCTCGCCCAACACAACCCGCCTGATATTTCCCGGGCGGTTCATATTGAAAACCACAATCGGCATGCCGTTGTCCATGCACAGCGAAATCGCCGTTGAATCCATCACCTTCAGGTTCTGGCTCAGCACTTCGCGGTACGAAATCGCCGCGAAGAATTTCGCATCGGGGATCTGTTCCGGGTCCGCGTCGTAGATTCCATCGACGCGCGTGGCCTTCAGGATGACCTCCGCTTTGATCTCCATCGCGCGCAGCGCCGCGGCCGTGTCCGTCGAAAAGTAGGGATTCCCCGTTCCTGCGCCGAAAATCACCACGCGGCCTTTCTCGAGATGCCGCATCGCGCGCCGCCGGATGAACGGCTCAGAAACTTCCTTCATTTCAATCGCGCTCAGCACGCGGGTGAACACGCCCTCTTTTTCCAGCGCATCCTGCAACGCCATCGCGTTGATGACCGTCGCCAGCATGCCCATGTAGTCGCCGGTCGCGCGATCGATCTCAAATCCCTTCTGCCGCGCCCCGCGGAAGATATTTCCTCCGCCAACCATAATAGCGATCTGCACGCCCAGCGCGTGCACATCCTTGAGTTCGCGTGCGATGGCCTGAATCGTTGCTCCGTGGATGCCAAATCCTTGCGGCCCCTGGAACGCCTCGCCGGAGAGCTTCAGCAAAACACGCCGGTACGCGGGCTTGGCTTTTTTAACGGCCTTCTTGCCGTTCTTCTTCGTCGCCGCCATGAGTCTCCGTTCGCGCGATCTAAAATCACCGGAATTGTAACAAACTATCTCCGCCCCCGCACATTTGGAGTGCGGGAGCCTGGCTCCCGCTTTTCAGGATGAGCTAGAGCAAGGATTTTCCCACGGTAGCGGCTACAACTCTGCGGTTTGTGGCGCGGCTGGAAAAGGGGCAGCCGGGCTGCCGCACTCCCAAAAAAAGCGCCCCGGTCTAACCGGGGCGCTTTTACGAGTTCGCTTTGCAATTTACGCGTTCACGGGCGCTGGCAACGGCGCAGTGACTGCCGCCGTATCCGCACTGCCGCCAGACCCGCTCACTTCGCCCACTTTGAACCGGGCAAAGCGCCGGATGGAAATGTTTTCGCCCAGCTTGGCGATGGCCTGGGTGATCATCTCGCCGATGGTCACGCTCTCGTCCTTGATGAAGTGCTGTTCGTAGAGGCAGTTTTCCTCGTAGAACTTTTCCATTTTCCCGTTGACAATTTTCTCGACGACTTGCTCCGGTTTCCCGGTCGCCAGCGCCTGCGCGCGGTAAATATCGCGCTCTTTCTCGAGCATTTCCGGCGTTACTTCCTCGCGCCGCACGTAGCGCGGATCCAGCGCCGCGATGTGCATGGCGATATCGTGAGAAAGCTGCTGGAACGCTTCCGTGCGCGCCACGAAGTCCGACTCGCAATTCAGCTCCACCAGCACGCCGATCTTTCCGCCGGCGTGGATATAGCTGCCCACGAGGCCTTCGCTAGCTTCGCGCTGGGCCTTCTTTGCAGCCGCCGCCTGGCCTTTCTTCCGAAGAATCTCGATGGCCTTCTCGACATTGGCAGCCGCTTCTACAAGCGCGGCGCGACAATCGCTGAATCCTGCTCCCGTCCGCTCGCGCAATTCTTTTACGAGTTGTGCTGGGATTTGCATAGCCGTCTGTTGTGTGCTCATCCTTTTTCCTTGCTCATTTTACTTGTGTATTAAAAGCGTGTTACATCCCTGGGCCTTTTGCAGAACGGCCCGCCCCGAACCGTTCGGGGCGGGCCTCATCCAAGTTTCTACCCGCGCCGTTGGTCTACTTTTCTTCCTCGTCGGGAGGGACCGTCGCCTCGGCGGCTTCCGCTCCCGCTGCTGCTGCCTCGGCGCCCTCGACGAAGTCGCCTTCCTGTTTCTCGTATTGCTCGTAGGCGCTTGTATCCACGTACTCGACGCCTTCCACCAGCGCCTGGTCTTCCGCGGACTTTTGCTCCGCGGCCTGCGACTGCTGGTAAGCGTTGTGGCCCTCAAGCACGGAATCTGCAATCTTGGTGGTGAACAACCGAATGGCGCGCAAGGCGTCATCGTTTCCCGGGATGATCCAGTCCACCACGTCCGGGTCGCAGTTGGTATCCACGACCGAAACAACGGGGACGCCCATGCGCCGCGCTTCCTTCACAGCGATCTCTTCCGCGTTGGAATCAATCACGAACATGGCGTCTGGCAACTGCGTCATGTTTTCGATGCCTTCGAGATTCTGGAACAGGTGCTTCATCTCGCGATCGAGGCGCGCTTGTTCTTTTTTGGAAAGTTCCTTGATGCGGCCATCTTCGTTCATGGCCTTCAGCAGCTTCAGCCGCTTGATGGACTTCTGCAGCGTCGCCCAATTCGTCAGCGTGCCGCCCAGCCAGCGATGGTTCACGAAGAATGCACCGCAGCGCTTCGACTCTTCGGCGACCGCTTCCTGGGCCTGCCGCTTGGTGCCCACAAATAATACCGCCCGGCCTTGTCCGGAAAGTTCGCTCACGAAGCGGCTTGCCTCGCGGAACATCTTGAGGGTTTTCTGAAGATCAATAATGTGGATGCCGTTGCGTTCCCCGAAAATGTATTCCTTCATCTTCGGGTTCCAGCGCCGCGTCTGGTGACCGAAGTGGACTCCGGCCTCCAGCAACTCTTTCATCGTAATTTCTACTGCCAAGTTTCCTCCTAGTAGGATAGCTGTTTGCGGTGACAGCTTGCGCCGCCACAGAACAGCCTATTGCCGGCTCCTTGCCGGCCGTGATCTCAGCGGGCCAACTTGCGTCAACCCGCTGGAGCTCGGCGTAGCCCCCGACCGTGCCGGGGACCACAAATCTTTACCGCTTCGTGAACTGGAAGCGCTTCCGCGCGCCCTTCTGCCCGTACTTCTTGCGTTCCTTCATTCGGGAATCGCGCGTCAAAAATCCGTTCTTTCGCAGCGACGGCCGCAGTTCCGGATTGAATCGCGAAATCGCCCGCGACAATCCCATGCGCACCGCTCCAGCCTGTCCGCCAACTCCGCCGCCATTCGCCGTCACCACCACATCCACCTGGTCGGCGATATTCGTAAACTTCAGCGGTTCGACTGCATCATGCTTCCACGCGTGATTCGGGAAATACTGTTCGACGGTGCGGCCATTGATCGTGAACTTTCCCGAACCGGGACGCAGGAACACGCGCGCCACCGACTCCTTGCGCCGTCCCGTCCCGAGAAACCATGTTTGTGTGCCCGCGAGGGGCGTACCCGTAGAACCCAATGTTCCTCCTAATCTTTCGTGGCCCAGCCACCCTTGCTTGCCCTGAGCTAGCTGAAGGGGCGGCGCACTTCAAAATTCGGATCCCGCACCAGCGCGGGGACTAGCCCCTTGGCAGCCTCGTAGATGCCGGGCCGCCTCCGCTTTGTCCAAACTTCACGTCTGCTTATTCCCTGCTAAGGCACCACTTAGTAGGAACAGCTCCGTGCGGAAAAAAATCGCTACTTCGCTTACAGTGCGACCGCTTGCGGCTTCTGCCCCGCATGCCGCGCCAGACCGGCCGCGTCGCGGTACACGCGCAACTTCTTCGCGCGCCGCGCGCGCAACTTGTTCTTCGGCAACATCCCGAGAACCGCTTCGCGAATAATCCATTCCGGCTTGGTCTCGCGCACGCGCTTGGCCGGCACGGCTTTTAGCCCGCCCGGATACCCGCTGTGCGAGTAATAAATCTTCTGCTCGACCTTGTTGCCGGTCATGCGAATCTTGTCGGCGTTGATCACCACCACGTGGTCGCCCGAATCCAGGTACGGCGTAAAGCTCGGCTTATCTTTGCCGATCAATATGCGGGCGACCTTGGTCGCCAGGCGCCCCAGCACCACGCCGGTCGCATCCACTACAAACCAGTTCGCGCCTACCTTCAGCGCTTCAGCTTCCTCACCCTTGGCTACGTACGTCCTCATTGAAACGGTCACACCTTTCCCTGTAAAGACAAACTCTAATCTTAGGGTTTGCCTCCTCTTTTGTCAACGAAGAGTTGCTCCCAAGTGATTGCGACTTCGAGTGTCAGACGCTGCCAGCCGCGCTAAGTCGTCCCTTCGGCAGGCAACTTCAACCACGCCAATACAAAAATTAGCAGCGTGGTGCCAAGAAACGAAGTGGGCACTATGAAAAAATAATGCAGAGAGATAGCGGTCATCGCGGTCAGCCAAATGACATTGATCAGCGCCGCGCGCTTCAAAAGTCCTGCGCGTTCGCGAGACAACACTAAATCGAAGAGCCCAAATCCGAGCGGTGCCAGCATGAAGGACACGCTAAAACCGCGCAGCATGCCGGCCATGGTGCGGATAGATCCCAGTAGATTGAATTTGTAGCTGGACATCAGGCCCAGCAACTGTCTCTCAGTATCATTTGCAGGAACCGGATCGCGAAGCAGTGAGAGTGAATGCACCAGTCCTAGGACCAATAGCGCCACCGCCCCCGCCTTGAACAGCCGCCTTCCCCATTTGTCCGTCATGGTGGGCAGTTATAACACGAACTGGCCCTAACTTGACTGGGAGGTTGACCATGGTGGTGCTTGCCCCGAGAAATGTTAGAACGAAACATTTCTCGTTGCTGCGCGTCAACAAAATAACGGATACAATTGCCCCACATCTATGGGGAGTGGCGCGGGGCGGGAACGGGGACCTTGAGAGCCCTAGCGCCTTCTAAGTAACAAAAGCAAAGGAGTGCCCTTCATGAGCGAGAACCCTACGAATGAATCGCATTTCGGAGAAGCTATCTTCAGCTTCGTGCGCGACATTAAGTTCGCTGCTCGTTCGCTCTCCCGCACCAAAGGGCTTGCCGTCACGGTGGTGCTCACGCTGGCACTCGGCATCGGCGCGAACGCCGCCATCTTCAGCCTCGTCCGCGGCGTGCTCCTTCGCCCGCTCGTCAACGCCGATGAAAATCGCCTTATTTACATCCGCCAGAGCGCCCTCGGCATGGGCAGCGAGAACGTCAATTTCTCCGTCCCTGAACTCCAGGATCTCAAAGCTAGCGTCCATTCCCTCAGCGAATTCGGCGATTTCTCCACCGTCGGGTTCACGATGATCGGCCTCGGTGAGCCACGCGAAGTCCGCGCCGGCGTTGTGGGTGGTTCCTACTTCGAAGTCATGGGCCTTCACCCCGTCCTCGGCCGCCTCATCGGGCCTGAAGACGACGGTCCCAAAGCGGCCGGGGTTGTCGTTCTCACCTACCGTTTCTGGACGACCGCTTTCCACAAAGATCCCTCCATCCTCGGCAGGGCTGTGCGCCTCGGCAGCTTTGGGGATCGGTCTGCCACCGTCATCGGCGTCCTCGAACCCTCCGTCCCGTATCCCGCGGATACCGAAATCATGGCCAACGTCGTCACCAGCCCACATCATCTCTCCGCCACCATGGTGACGGGCCGCGTCCACCGCATGACCGAACTCTTCGGCCGCCTCGCTCCGGGCGTCACTCTGGATCAGGCGCGCGCCGAGTTGCGTACCGTCTACGCCACGATGAAGAAGGACCACGCCGAGGATTACTCCGCTCAGGCGGACTTTCGCATTGACGCCAAGCTCCTCCGCGATCAAATCACCTCTGGCGCAAGAACCGTGCTCCTCGTTCTCCTCGCGGCCTCCGGCCTCGTCTTTATCATTGCTTGCTCCAACGTCGCCAATCTCATCCTTGCGCGCACGGTTCGCCGCGAAGGCGAGTTGGGTATCCGCGCCGCTCTCGGCGCCTCCACCAGTGACCTGCGCCGCACGCTCCTCGCAGAAAGCCTGGTCCTCTGCACCATTGGTGCCGCGCTTGGCGTCCTCAGCGCGCGGCCGCTGCTCTCTGTCCTTGCTCGCTATGCCTCGCGGTTTTCCGTCCGCGCGCTGGATCTCCCCGTTGAATCGAGCATGCTCTGGGTCGGCGCTCTGCTCGCGATTGTCGCCGCGGTGCTCCTGGCCTACGTTCCGCATCTGCCTACGTCCAATGCTTCACAGAGCCTTGGCGTCGCCAGCGGCGGCGTTCGCATCACCGGCAACACCCGCCGGCGGCTTCGGATTTTTGCCGTAACGCAAATCGCCGCATCCTTTATGCTCCTCGCCGGCGCCAGCATGCTTCTGAAAACGCTCATCGCGCTGCAATCCGCGCAAACGGGCCTGGACACGCGCCATGTCCTGGCCATCAACGTTCCCACCATGACTTACGGCAAGTCCCCGCAGCAAGTCGTCGATTTTTACAAGGAATCAATCCGCCGCGTTGATGAGCTGCCGGGTGTGAACAGGACCGCTTTCGGCATCGTCGCTCCCTGGCGGGATGCCGACAATTTCGGCCCCGGTCTACAATTCTCCGGGGATGGTCACGTCCGTGCCCCCGGCGAAGAGGATCCTCGCGCGCAGTTCCGTACCGTCTCTCCCGGATTCTTTGCCGCGCTCGGTGTTCCCATTATTTCCGGCCGCGACTTCAACGCGCTCGATGGCCAGACCAAAGAGCCTGATGGACAAAGCAAGGAGCCCGTTGTCATCGTCAGCGAAACGCTCGCCAAGCGCATGTTTCCCAATCGGGATGCCCTCAACAGGCATGTCTATTGGACGGACCCAGTGCTGAAGTTCATCCCCGGGTTTAGCGCCACCCCGCACCGCATCATTGGCGTTGCCGCGGACATTGACGACTCCCACGTCGTTCCTGGGCCCACGCTCACGGTCTATAATGCCATTGATGAGGGTCCCCTGTTTGGCGGTCACCTCTTCATCCACACCAGCGCCAATCCGTATTCACTCGTTACGCCGGTCACGAAAATCATTCGCGACATGTCCGCCGAGCAGCCCGTCGAGCACGCTGCCACTCTCGAAGACATCCGTGCCGAAGTTCTCACCCCGGATCGCTTGAATACCGTGGTCTTCGGCATCTTCGCTGGCGCCGCTCTGGCGATTGCGCTCGTCGGCGTCGCCGGCGTGCTGGCGTTTTCTGTCAGCGCGCGAACGCGCGAGTTCGGCATCCGGCTGGCGATTGGTTCCCGCCCGCGCGATCTCCTGACGGGGGTCATTGCCGAAGGCACGGTCATGGCTTTGCTGGGCGTTGTCGCAGGTACGGCATTCGGGTTCGTGGTAGCGCGCCTGGCGGGCAGCTATTTCGTGGAGATGAAGATGCCCGGCTTCTTGCCCGTGGTCGTCTCCGCGTTCGTGCTGCTGGCCGCCGCGGTCGTTGCGTCGTCAGTGCCCGCCGCGCGTGCCGCCCGCATCAACGTGATGGAAGCGCTGCGCTCGGAGTGACCGTGCTCGAGCCTAGCTTTCTATACGCACATTGTGGAATTACAAACTGGCGCACGCAAATATTGAGAACTAGAGTGGCCGAAGACAATACAGCCTAGCTTCGAAGTGGCGAGTCTCCGATCCCGCGACTAATCGGGAGTTAGGCTGCCGGTTCAAGGTAAACCTTGTAGAAACCTTGCTCTTTGAAATAGAAACCTGCGTCAAGGAGCGTATCAACCGAGATATTCTCCTGTGCCTGCGGCACGCTGGCGAAGTCTCCAGCCCAAACTCCATAGAGCTCGACTACCTTATCCCCGGTCGTTCGCAAGAGTGCAACCAGTGCCTCGCAATTCTGGCGATGGGTCATGTCCCTCGCAATGTCGGCCTCATCCTTCTCGGCATGCCTATAGAATTCAATTTCAGGCCAGCCCCCGTTTTGGAACATCGCGTGAGGGAAATCGCAGCCACAATCCGAACTCGAACCAACGTATTGGACTTCAGGGCTACTGAAATGTTGCTTGATTCCGGCGTCTCGCTCGGTGAGGGATTCGACAGGCAAATCTACAGAATCTTTATTGAACTTCTTTCGCGGCAAAGGATTCGTCGTTCCAACGTAGAGAACGAAGCACATAAACCCATTCTAGCATTCTGCCACTCTCGATGACCGCCTGTTCGTCAGAGCCCGCAGCGTTAACCGGAAGCTGAGGCATTATCCAGTCTTGGGGATGGCACTGGGGCCAGCCTCGCTCGCGCCATGGCGCGCCCGTGCATGAACCGTATGCCGAACGATGGCCACGTGTGTTGGGCAATGAGATGAGTCCCAGTACAATTCTCACGCTACCTCAGCACAGTCCAGGATCTGATTAGCGCCGTCGCCAGTTCTTCTTTACGGGTTGGCGTGGATGTACGTAGTGATCTGCGCGTTGTCGGCATTGATTTGCTTCAGCAACGCCACCATGGCATTCACAAAATCAGCGGAATGACTTTGTACGCCGCTCTGAAACTCCGGCCGGTTGAGATACACCAGGAAACGCCGGAAGACGTCGCCTTTCACTTGACCCAGAATCTTCTGGTCCGTTATTGGGGTCAGATTCACAATTGCATTGACCAATTCCGGGTGATGGCCTGCCGCACTTTCGTACGACGTGATTCGCGTGGCCAATTTGACGAAATCTTTGCGTGTCTCGCCGATTCCGCTACCCTTGGTGCCAACGGCATAATACGCAACCGCCGTCCCCGCCACGAGGGCCCCACCCTTCATTACCATTCCAGAAGGCGCTCCATACGAGGTCAAAAACGTCACTTCGGCGAGGTCCATTTCCCAGGGATGCTGGGCGGGGTCAAGATTGACCATGATGTGACGGTCCAGTTCTGCGGTGTAGATGGCCATGAAATCTGTTGCAGTCACCTGGCCGGCGCCGGGCAAAGTTGCGTAATCCGAAGTGTTGCAGTTGGTGAGGACCTTCAGTATCGCAGTATAAAACGGGCTGGCATCCGGCGTTGTGGCCGGCTGCAAATAGGCCGCCATCTCGGTGAGATAGACTTTGTCGGAAGGATCCAGGAGCGCACGCCCCGGAGCCACCGCATAACTCCTCCCGGATTTGACGTTGGGCTTCTGGTATCCAACGTTGTAAAAGTAGTTGGCGGGATCGAGGATCACCAGGGTTCCCGAACCGCTCGCCAGCAGCGCCATATCGGCGCTGGCATCCACCGCGATATTGGGGCTGGCGGTCGGTTTCAGGTTGGACTTGGAAATGAAAGGCTGAATCCCCGCTCGTATAGTCTGTGGTGAAAACGATTTTCCCTGGATGTTTGCCATCACCGAGTGGAAGTCCGCCTGCCCATTCTTGAACATGCCAAAGACCTGTTGGCTGACCTTGGAATCGAATTGATTTACGTCCGCCACGATTTGGTCCGCGGTAGCGATGGTCACCGCTGCAGCATCATCGGCGTCGGTTTTGTCAAAGATTCCGCTTCCGCTGGCTTGCATGGCTTGGAGATAGGTCTGCCCGGCAACACTAGAAAGATCGACGGTGCGGTCAGCTCCCCGCGGCAACAGAACCGCTCCAGCGGGAGCGCCAGTGCCAACCGCGTGGATCGTCCCGATCAGCAGAATTGCAATGAAGACAGAGCCCAAAGTGAGCCACAAACGCAAAGGATGGTTGCCTGGTGTTTTTCGACGGTGGATTGCTTCAGTCATTTTCTTTCTCCTGAGCTTTCCCCGAGTTTTTTTGGAATTGCCCCGCCCCAGTTAGCGAAAATATACACCTCAGTTTGACCGCCCGATAGTGGAATCCACCTCTAGCCAGAACAAGATCGAATAGCTATTGGAGAGTGCACGATGCTTCTGGTGAAGCACTTTCCCTTTGATGAGATAGTGTCCCGAGCCTCGTTTGCGTTTCAGCGTTAGAATGCGCCGGATTGGCGGCGCCACCAGTCCTGGCCGGCAGCAGGTAGGGTGTAGACGGGATCGTAGTATTCATAGAGGCGGCTCATGGCTTCGGGGTCGTCGGCTTCGATGCCGGTTTTGTAATTCTTCGTCCAATACGAAATGCCCTTCTCGTGGTCGTATTCCTTCAGTTGGTGAACCCAGCGTTTGCCGACAAACGGCACGTCGCAAATCATGCGCGGTGTCGCGAACCCCGGCAAGTAGCCCATGATGTCGTGCTGCAACTGCTGCGCTTCATGAATGGCCAGCCGCCAGTGTTCGGCGTTGGGAATCATGTCGCACATATAAAAGTAGTACGGCATGATCTTGGCTTCATCGAGCAAAGTGAAGCAGAGATCGAGAAGTTCCTTCGGCGTGGTGTTCACGCCGCGCAATAACACGCCCTGGTTTCGAACGTCGCGAAAACCGATTTCGAGAAGTTTTTTCGAGGCTTTGGCCACCAGCGGAGTGACTTGTCGCGCATTGTTGACGTGCGTGTGCAGCGCCAGGTCCACGCCGCGTTCCCGGGCCTTCTTCGCCAGCCGTTCGAATCCTTTGAGCACTTCGTCCTGCAGGAAATGCTGCGGAATCCCCATCAAGCCCTTGGTCGCGAGCCGGATGTCCTTGATGTTCGGGATGTCCATGAGCGCGGATACAAACGATTCCACCTGTGCGATCGGCATGTTCGCGATATCGCCACCGGAAACCACCACATCGCGAACTGACGGCGTTTTGCGGAGATATTCGAGCATTTGCTCGTAACGATCTTTCTGCGGAATTTGAAACCGCAGCTTGACCACTTGCGGAACGTCGTTGCCGACCAAGTCCATGCGCGTGCAATGCCCGCAGTATTGCGGACAAGTCGAGAGCATCTCGGCGAGAACTTTCGTGGGATACCGATGCGTCAGTCCTTCCACCGCCCACATGTCGGATTCGTGCAAGCTGTCGCGGCTCGATTTCGGATGGCTGGGCCAGTCGGGGTTGCGATCGTCAAACGCCGGCAGCATGTAACGGCGAACGGGATCGTTCCACAAATCCTTCTCATCCATGGTGTTGAGCATTTGCGGAGGAATGAGAATGGACATGGTGGCGCGCTCTTTGATGTCGCGCTCCATGCTTTCAAGCAGACTTTCCGGGAGAAGCGAACCGAAAACGGCTTGCAGTTCCTTTAAGTTTTTTACCGTGTGACGCCGCTGCCAAAGAGCCGTCTCCCATTCCGCGGCGGTAACATCTTTATAGCCGGGAAGACGGCGCCAATCCGGCTCGGCGAATTCGCGCTCGAGCGGGTACTTGAATGGCTGCGCGCTGGCGTGCACCTTGCCTGCGGGCTTCCACACGGGCCGCAGTGTTTTCACTTCACTCATCTTCTTCAACCTTTGAACCGCTTTTGGGCCGCACAGAGTTTCCCCTGAAACTCGACACGGGCTTTCTAGAAAAATGCGGGAAGGATTTTGTGTCACTCTAGGATACGACGAATCGCGGAATAAGAAAACAGGATCGCCGCGCCATATCGCGCGTCCATCAACCCATTCAAGATGAATTGATTTCTCAGAATGCGTCGCTGCCACTTTCTACAAAATCGAGAAAAAAGATGTTTCGCGGCCTATTCGCTTTATCTATTGCGATTTGCAATGCCGCTGCGGGCGGCATGATATTTTTGTTGCTCGAAAAACGTAGAACTAGTGGAAACTATCTGACGGTTGCACCCAAGCTCATGCGCCCCGCCCATTTTCTTCGCGTCTTTACCTTGCTGAGCGTTGCTTTTCTCGGCGCGGTTCGCGCATATCCGGAAGACATCAAGAATATCCATCCCACCGGCTACGTGACCGATCTCGCCGGAATCATTAACGCAGAAAAAAAGGCAAGCCTCGAAGCGTTGTGCACCGAGTTGGAGCAAAAGACCGGCGCGCAGATGGCCATCATTACCGTCAAATCGCTCGAAGGCGAAAGCGTCGAACAATTCGCAGTGGATCTCTTCAAACAGCTCGGAGTCGGAGAGAAAAAGGACAAGCGCGGCGTCTTGCTGCTTGTTGCTCCGAAGGAGCGCAAATACCACATCGAGGTCGGCTACGGGCTTGAGCCCGTTATCAACGACGCCCGCGCAGGAGATGCCGGCCGGGAGATGGTGCCCTTCTTGCGCCAGAATGATTTCGGCAGGGCTGCCGAAGTCGGCGCATGGCAATTGGCAAAATACATCGCTGATGATGCCGGCGTAACATTAAGCGGTCAG
>Ga0207032_1070_pt1 | contig 30427 bp, 34 predicted proteins | sample Alteio_BWMinCont_38_FD_153308 | JGI IMG/M metagenome (GOLD analysis project Ga0207032, IMG submission 153308) | Enriched cells from forest soil in Barre Woods Harvard Forest LTER site, Petersham, Massachusetts, United States -... | ecosystem: Environmental > Terrestrial > Soil > Temperate forest >... | reverse complement strand
GGGCGACAGTCGTCATCAAGCACTCCCTTTTGTTTTGGTTACCGCCGAGGCTGAACAACATCAGATTATGGAAGCGATGAAGGCCGGAGTGGATAACTACTTAATCAAGCCTTTTACCGTAGACTCACTCAAAGAAAAATTAGAAATGGTCCATAAGAAAAAATCGGCCGCGTAATTTTTGGAGGTTGATATGAACACTCAGTTCACCGCAATGTTGGTTGGGTTAGACGGCCTCTTGCGCTCAACGCTTGATGAACCTCTTAAAAAATTTACGTTGCTCGAGGTTGGGTTTGATCTTGAAGCACTTTTGGAAAATGAGGTCGTTCCCGCTCCGGCGATGATCGTCGTCGGCCCGCCTCCAAAAGAGATTTCCCAAATCGAGGTGGCGCAGGGTTTGAGAATGATCTATCAGGCGAGTCCAATTTATGCAGTTACGTTTGAGAGACAGGGATTTGATCGCAAGAATTTTTTAAAGAATGGATTTACCGATGCGTTTCTTTTGCCGGTTGATCTTTCACTTCTTGAGCAAGCAGTTTTAGACAGCCTCGCGAACGCGAGCAGTGGAGCAACTCGATCTTTCCGTGAAGTGCAACTCTTAGATATCATGGCGGGTGAGGCATTGAGTTTTGATACGTATGTTCATCTTCCGATGAATCAAAAGTACGTTAAATTTTCAAAAGCCGGCGAAGATCTTGATCAGGAGCGAATTGCAAAACTCAAAAATAATCCGGTGAAGAGTATTCATGTTACGCATGATCAGTTGGGAAAATTTTACGATTTTACGGCGACGCAACTGCGAAAGCTGGGAGATGCCGTGGGCATGTCTGAGACCGAGAAACGTGAAAAGATGCAGAACGCGATACGGGATTTGCTCGGAACGCTTTATAAAGATTCAAGCAAGGATTCGAGCACGCTTCATGGAAAGGCACTCGTTACCGATTGCCAACAGATTGTGAAGTCTTTTATTTTGGGCGGAAGCGGAGCAAAGAACTCTTGGTATGAACGGATTCTCATGATCGGTTGTGAAAAAAAAGGGACCGGTTATTCTCATTCTTCAAACGTGGCAACTTTCGCAGCGCTTTTTTCATTGGGACTCGGAATTGGAAAGCCAGAAGACCTAGCGATGGCTGGAATTCTTCATGATATTGGCGTCGCAGATCTTCCACGAGAAATTCAAATGAAACGGGTCGCTGAGCTAAATCCAGAAGAACAAAAGATTTACCAACGTCATCCTCAAATGGCGATCGACATTATTCAAAATCGAAAATTAATCGTTCCCGAGAATGTAATGACGGTCATCCTCATGCACCACGAAAGGATAGATGGTTCGGGATACCCCGATCGTGCGTACGGCAAGTTAATCTCGCCAGAGATTCAGGTACTCGCGCTTGCCGATGAGTTTGATGAGATCGTGAGTGGATCTGCCGGAGTTTCGAAACGTACACCAGCGGATGCGATTGTTGAATTGAAAAAGCGAACCCTGGGGTTAACTACTCCTTACGATCCTGAGTTGATCAAGCGGCTCCTTAAACTTTTTTCTACGAATAGTGAATGCGATGCTTCTAACGAAAGGGTGAGTGCATGAGTACTGCAAGTGAGCCTCGCCCCGTACCTTATGAGTTTCAACCCGGAGTGGATTACACACTTCTCAAACTCAATGGTCGCTTGAACAGTAATACAGTCAAAAATTTTGATAGGGATCTTTCCAGTTACCTCGATACTCATCCTGGAAACGTAGTGATTGATTGTGAATGTTTGGAAGAGATCTCTTACCATTGGATTCGGTCTTTGATGATTTTGGTGCGAAGGCTTGATACTGAAAAAAACAAGCTAGTGATCTTTGGAATACGCGATTATATTTTACAATTTTTGTGTGACCAAGGAGTTTCTCAAGCGTTGCCAGTTCGTGACAGTCTCAGCACGGCCATTCTCACCTTCAAATCCTTACAAAAGGTTCAGCTCGATGTTCAATTTGTAAACCCATTTTTGACCGCGACTATGAACGTTCTAAAAATTCAGGCATTTACCAATGTAAAGGCCGGCGCCATTCGTTGCAAGGCTCGTGATGATAAATTTCTAGGTGATATATCGGGCGTAATTGGTATGTCGAGCGATGGATTCTCGGGCTCGGTAGCAATCAGTTTTCCTTCACAAACCTTTCTTAAAATTATCTCGAGAATGCTCGGCGAGGAATTTAATGCCGTAAATAATGACATCATTGATGGCGCCGCCGAGATTACGAGCATGATCTTTGGCCAGGCTAAACTAGAATTAAATCAAAAGGGATATGGAATCAAAACCACATTGCCCTCGGTTACCTCAGTTGCAAAGGATTCTGCACAGAGCGATATTGCGGGTCCAAGAATCGTGGTGCCTTTTGAAACTGACGTGGGGAGTTTTTTTGTAGAGATTTGTTTGGTTGCTTAGCGAATATCGTAATGAAAAATGAGTTCCTTGCCGCCGCGTTCAACCCACACCTCGAGCGATTTTTTGGTCTTCGCTTTGATCGCCTGAAGGTCTTGGAGTTCCTGCACGACATTCGTAGGCCGTTTACCGTCTAATTTTAAAATAATATCTTTGTTCATGATGTGCATTTTCGTGAGAAAACTACCGGGTTGAATTTCTACCAGTTGGTAACCTTTTACTTTTGAATTTTCGGTGACCTTGATTGCTCGGGCTTGTTGTAACAAATCACCGAAGTGGTCAAGTTGGGCGGTGAGTTCCTGATAGCTCAATGAATAGATCATTTTTCTAGGCGCGCCTGCTAATGAATTTGTGCTTAAAAAAATAAGCGCTAAAAATATTCTCATTCTGGCGACTCTAATTTAGGTTCTTGAAGCTTTTCAACTAATTTTTGAAAATGTTCTGCCGGTAAAATTCCTGGCTGTTCGAACACGAGTTCTCCGTTTTTAAATGCCATGAGAGTAGGGATTGAGCGTACTTGAAACGCTTCAGCTAAATCTTTGGCAACCTCCACATTTACTTTTCCAAAAAATACTTGTGGGTGAAGTTCTGCCATGATGGCAAATGCAGGTTCAAAAACTTTGCAGGGTTTGCACCACTCAGCCCAGAAATCTAAAATAACGTGAGGGTGTTGATCAACCACGGTTTCAAAAATTTCTAGCGTGACGTCGAAGGGGAGGCCGGGTTTATAGTTTTCCATTTGGGTTAGTATGACTGAGTTCTGACGAATGAGGAACCAATTCCATATTGCGCTAAATGTTATGCTTCTATTGTTCCTATTATTACCATCAGTTGAAGATAATAGTTGAAGTATCATTTTTTATACTCCTATAATTTATATAACTGCAAATGAATTGCAGCCCTCTCAATAACGTTCAAAAACTTTCAAGGACGAAAGGAATCAAACGTGAAAAATCAATTCTCGTTTTTAATTTTAGCAATAGCAGTAACCTCGACAATATTGGGCGGGTGTAATTCGAACTCTACATCTTCTCTCCCCGTTTCAACTTCAACCTCGCTCTCGAATCCTGCCGCACCTTCCTCTCCGGTGGCAGCATCACCCAGCCCTAGCTCACATTCTCTTCCTATATTGGCAGGAGAGCTAGGCATTCAGGTCTCGGTCGATCTTCGAGCGAATGACGGTCCGGTTGAAGATCAGTTTGGTGGAACGTGTTCTGCGTTTGGAACTGCGGCAGCAATGGACAACTATATTCATTCCCAAGGAACCAATAAGAATGTTTCAGAAGAATATCTTTGGAGTTTGTATGATCAGTACAGCATTGATGATGCCGTTCAAGCTGCGACTCAGAATTATGTTGAAGAAGAATCAGATTGGCCGGTAGACGGAAGAGCGTTGGCATCGGTAAAGGGATCCTCCTCTTTCAAAATCACTCAGTCGACAGATTTGCAGTACGATCTCAATGCCGCACTTCAGGCGATTAACCTGGGACACGCACTGGTGATGGCAATTCAAGTTCCAGCGAGCATGGACAATTGCGATGACATGGTCGATCCCACCTCGGCTTATACCAGTGGCCAACATGTGATCGAGGCCGCGGGTTATCAACTCGATGATAGTGTTGCTGGCGGCGGTTACTTCATTATCAAAAATAGTTGGGGACCCCAATGTGGGATGAGCGGTTATCAGTATTATCCGTTTGCGCTTTGTCAGCGAAGCGATCTTTACTGTTACTTCATTCAGCTGGACGGGATTGCGCAAAAGACGAATTAGCGAATGTTAATTTTCTCTGATCAACTTAATGTTGAATCGACATTTTTTCTTCGCGGATTTCTTTTTGCGAATCGATAGTAAAGCTTTCGCTGCAAGTATTGACCGCATTGACCGTTTCATTTGCCATGAGTCGGCCAGATTCGTTATTTTTTCGATTCGAAAGAGTTAAAGTATTTGTGCACGCAGGATTTTTTCCAAATGTGAGCGGTTTGATTTGAACAATCTGGTCAAAATCAGGGTCCCATTGCATTTGGTGAAGGAGGTAGGCTTCTTGTTGATCTCCAAAATAGATATAATTCAATGGCGTGGTTGCAGCGCCCACTGCGGGTTGATTCATGAGGCGATTAATTAGTACTTCTTTTACCACGACGGTAACGTTCTTAAATAAATCGGTATCGGTTTGTTTTTTTCCAGCGGCGTAGTGAACGTGAGCAACAAAGGTAGCACCCACTACTGCGTAGTCGGGGAGTACTGCGTATTGCTCGCTTCCATCAGAACGAATGGGGCTGGTTGAAAAAGAAATATTTGGGTTATTTTTACGAAAGCTAAGGAATTGTGAGTTCACATTGGTTGAACCTTGCATGAAATCTGCTTTCAACACGATTTGGTAAGAATGAATCGAACCGAACATAGGGTAGTGAGAGAGATAAATATTATTTTCACCAAAGGTTTCAAACTCGTGAAAACCTTCAGGCATGTCGCACGCGATAACGGTTGAGATTGAAAATGCAAAAATGGCGAGTATTGCTGAACTGGTTAATTTCATGGAGTTAACCATATTATTAAACAACAGAAATGTAAAATTAATTCAGAAGATCAACGAGAAGCATTTAATCTTTATTGAGCTGCGCCTTGAGTAGCTTCAGTTTTTTCTTTTCCTCAGGCTTCAGAACTGGGTATTCAAGATTCATTTTATCAAAGCGGTCTACCAATATTTGAGAAATGCTAAGACGAGCACTTTTTTTGTCATCACCGGGAACAATATACCAGGGACTACTTTTTGAAACCGTATGCCGGATTCCTTCTTCATAGGCAGTTTGATACTCATTCCAAAAGGTGCGCTCGTGAACGTCACCTTCTGAAATCTTCCAATGTTTTTTTGGATCTTGAAAGCGATCTAGCAATCGTCTTTTTTGTTCCTCTTTTGAAATATGAATGAAGATTTTTACCACTTCATAACCTTGACGATGCAAGTATTTTTCGTAGTGAACCATATCTTGATATCGAAACTTCCAAAATGCCTTATCGTGTTTTTTCCCGGTGGGAAGCTTCTCTTTTTCAAGAAGTTCTGGATGCACCCGTGTGATCAGTGTTTCCTCATAATAAGATCGATTGAAGATTCCGAGCACCCCGCGAGCGGGCAGAGCCCGATTCACCCGCCATAAAAAATCGTGGTTGAGTTCTTCTGAGGTAGGGGTTTTAAAGCTAACGACCGCGCAACCTTGAGGATTTACCCCCGAGAGAACGTGTTTAATTGCTCCATCTTTTCCCGCAGTGTCCATTCCCTGAAAAATGACGATCATGGATCGCGAATGGCCTGCATAGAGGAGGGTTTGAAATTCTTCTAATCGAGAACGGTTATGATCAAGAAGTTTCTCATACTCTTGATCAGACTGATATCTTGGCTTCAGTTTCACTGGGACTTTTTTTAGATTGATCGATTTTTTAGAGCTGATTTCGAGGTAGTCTTTCATTTTTAGGAAACCCACATTTTAAACATCCCTCGATTTTAATACCATTTTGATTGATCATCAACAAATTAGATCCGCATCTTGAGCATTGGGTTAAATGCGACTCACTTTTATTTCTTTCTTTGATAAATTCACGTTCAATTTTATTAAAATATGCATTTTCTTGGTTATAGCCAACTTTAGATTCTACTTCGCCGAAGGTAAGGTATTTTTCCATATTAATCTATCTGCACTGAACGAGCCAATTTTGACAGGGCATTTTGGTCACGCATTTTTTTAACCAAACGGATTGCCTTGTGATTCAAAGATTTTTGTAAGGTTTTCAATTTTACATTTTTTATCGTAAATTCCTGAAGGAAATCTAAATCATTTGCTTCACCGAGCACCTCCTGAAGTCGCTTGAGCGGCGTTACGCCTTTTCCCATTGCTTCAAGAGCATATCTGCATTTTTTAGTCGCTATCCGAAGTTGATGAAGCTTTTTTTGGCTGCGGATTTGATGTTTGAAATGACTAGTTAAGTTACTTTTTAGCTTCGCGTTCGCTTGATTCAATAACACAGGTTTGCGAGTATTCATTTTCTTTTTCGCTGAGGCGATTTGTTGTGCCAGGCGCTTTCTCCCTTTTTCACCGAGTGATTTCGCAAGCTGTGTTTGGGCGATTTTGCGCATCTCTATTAAGTGGGAATAGTCCAGTTGAGATGGATCAATTCCATAATGACTAGCATCAATGATCGCCACATCAAGTTCACGAACGCTGCCAAGGACTCGTTGGAGTTTGTGAAAATAGCGATTGATTTTTTTAAATTGTAAATGCGCAGAGCTATGATGAAAAAGCCAAAGCGCCGCTTGGACTCGACGGATTGCTACTCGAAGATCGTGCACACCTTTGCCTGACAATTTTCGTGAAACCTCTGGCTCAAGACGAATGATTATTTTGACCTGATTTTCGAAATATTTTTTGAGTCGATGATGATCAGTCACAGGTTTGCGCTTAAGATGATTTCATTTTTAATATCGTTAATTCCGGCGATGAGTTCAATACTATCTTCTGCGAGTCGCTTCATTTCACGATTGCTAACGGTTCCCGAAAGGGTAACGATTCCGCCGTTCACTTTTACTTCTATTTCTGATGCGTCCAAATAGGGATTGAGAGTCAGCGTTTCATTCACGTCCTCTAGAATACGCTCATCACTTTTTCGGTAGCCTTTCGGCCCTTTGCCAAAATGAAGTCCATCTCTTGACCTTGATTCTCGTTGTGTCCATGCTTCACGCTCAAATGGACCCTCTTCTGGAGGATGTTCGTGATATCGCTCGTTGGCCAGGTAATGCTGATAACGACCACCATTGTAAAAACGGGGATTGCTAATGTGTTTTCGATTGCTTGTGCCTTCATTGATAAATGAGTGTCTGATTCGAGGATTCATAAATTGCCCTTCGGGTAAGTCAAAATGGGACTTACCCTTAGACATGTGCATATTCCGAGCCATCTCGGGCCCGATTTGGATATTGTGCCCCATGTAATCGGGCTCGCATATTGCAATTCTCAGTAATAATGATTCGAAAAATTATCACCTGGATTCAGAAACATCGTATTTCGAGCGTTACGGTTTCATTTGTAATTATTTTGATCATTTTTTTTGTCGCGACTTTAGTGGAGCGTTCTTCCGGAACCCTTTCTGAGCCCCTGAAATTGGGCGCGATTGTTCAATCCGTCTATGGAATTGGAACGGTAACCGCTACGCATAGTTATCAAATTAAAGTGGGTGTCGTCAGCACGATTAACGAACTCTATGTTAAAGAGGGTGACACCGTCACTCAGGGGACTAAGCTCGTTAATATTGATCGCATCGTTTACCGCGCACCTTTTAACGGCACGATTAACTTTCTCCCTTATAAAGTAGGAGAGAATGTTTTCATTCAGTTGCCCGTTCTTTCCTTAGTGAATCTTCTCGATCGCTATTTGGTAGTTTCACTAGAACAACAAGGGGCTCTACAAGTAAAGACGGGCCAAAAAGTACTCATGAGCTTTGATTCTATTCGTGATCAAAGCTACGAAGGCGTGGTGCAATCGGTTTATTCGTTCAACAGTAATTTTCTTGCACGCATCGATGTTTCAAAACTACCCGAGAGAATCCTTCCTGATATGACGGCGGATGTTGCAATTACGCTTGCAGAAAAAGACAATGCACTGATGGTTCCAGTTTCTGCGTTACTGCAAGGAAAGATTTGGATCAAACGGGGACGAGAAGTGCCAAAACTTACCGAAGTAAAGATAGGAATTGTTGACAAAGCATTTGCTGAAGTCGTTTCGGGTGATGTCCAAGTCGGTGATCGAGTTTTATTGAAAGGGAACTCACCGTGATTTTTCTTGCGATCCGATATCTGATGGAAAGAAAGAAGCAAACTCTTTTTACTTTGCTTGGAGTTTTTTTGGGAACGATGGCTTACGTTTCAGTCTCGGGTTTCTTTAAAGGTTTTCAAGGTTATATGGTTCAACAGCTGATTGACAATACCGCTCAAATCCATATTCAAGCTCGGCAAGATTATCTGATTGATCATGAGTTAGATCAAGCATTTTACCACCAAGATTTTATGCACGTTTTTTGGAGTCCTCCGCCATCAGGACTCCTGGGCTATTTAGAAGTACAAAATCCACAAAGTTGGTTCGTGCGTTTAGCTGCAGACCAAAGAGTAGAAGCATTTTCTCCGCTCATGACTGCACCCTCTCTATTTACGTTAGCAAAAACTTCTGTCTCTGCAAATTTGATTGGTTGTGATCCAGTTCAACAGGCGAGAGTAACCAGTATTGCAAAGTACATGACCGAAGGTAAATTCGCTGATATTGCAGGCGGCGGTAATCGAGTGATTCTGGGTGACGAACTGATGAAGCGTTTAGGCGCATCCATAGATCAAACCGTGTTAGTTACGGTTGGAACACTCACGGCAGTTCCGATGAAAGTGGTAGGACGTTTTTTTTCCGGCAATCGCGGATCTGATTTGCAAGCCTACGGTGCTATCAATGATGTTCAAAGAATGAATGGCACTCCAAATCGAGTCAATGAGATTGCGGTCAGACTTAAAGACTATACCCAAGCCGCGCTCATCGCAGATAGTTGGTCGCTGATTGCTCCCGAAAAAATTGAAAGCTGGGACCAACAAAATGTAAATATTTTGTCGATGATGAAAATGCAAACCGCTCTTCGTTTTACGATGATTTTTGCTATCCTTTTGGTCGCCGGTTTTGGAATCTACAACGTGCTCAATATGACAGTGACTCAAAAGAGACAGGATATCGCGATTCTTCGTTCGATGGGATATGACACCTTTGACATTGTATCGCTCTTTTTTTCTCAAGGAATGATAGTGGGGGTGGTGGGAGCATTCTTCGGCCTGATTTGTGGATACTTTTTTTGTCGCTACCTTCAAACCATCTCCTTTTATCCCCCCAATTCTTCGCGCATGGGAGAAACTCTTCATATCGCCCTCAGTGCGCCGATCTATGTTCAAGCAACACTCTTTGCATTGCTCGCTGCCTCAGTGGCAAGCATTCTTCCGTCAAGGTCAGCCGGAAAGCTTACTCCTATTGAAATTATTAGAACGGGAACCTGAAAGAAAATTGTTATGGGTATCATTGCAAAAAATATTGGAAAGAAAGTGGGCGATCCCGAGGTTAGAATTTTGACTGATATCTCTTTTGAAGTTCAAGACGGCGATTTTGTTTCCCTCACCGGTAAATCGGGTTCAGGAAAAAGCACACTCCTGTATATTTTAAGCAGTTTAGATTCTCCCAGTGAAGGAAGTGTTCAAATTTCTGGAAATGATTTAGGCCGGATGGAGTCAGAAGAATTATATCGTTTTCGGAATCAGCAAATGGGTTTTGTTTTTCAGTTTCACTATTTAATTGCGGAACTCACCGTCCTTGAAAATGTACTCATGCCCACGATGAAACTCAATAGGCAGATTGAGCTCAAGCCCTATGCCGAAAGCCTTTTAGAACAATTTGGTTTGAAGGACAAAATGAATCGTTTTCCTAGACAGTTGTCTGGCGGCGAAGAACAACGAGCCGCGATTGCCCGCGCTCTCATTATGAAACCAAAATACCTCTTTGCCGATGAGCCTACCGGGAGTTTAGATTCTGCTAACGGAGAAAAAGTAATGGAAATCATCCAGGACGCAAATCAGAAACAGGGAACCACTGTTATTTTAGTTACCCATGATAAAGATTTTGCAAGTCTTGCAAAAAAGCAAATCCGCCTCATTGACGGAAAGGTTGCAGATCAAAGCTCAAGCTAATCAGTGGAATACATCGTAAGCGGTAAAGAATTTTTTACCGACCGCTACAATTTGAGCATCAGTAGGATGATCAATGGTTTCTGATCCGACTACTTTTTTTGCGAGGTCTTGGTGATGATGGGCTTCTAAGTGACTTTTAAATCTATTTTTTGCAAGACCCGGCCCAACGATGAGAAGCTCTGAGCTGTCTTTTAAGTGAGAAATCACTTCATTAAAAAAGTGTTTCTCGTGCTCTTCATTTTTTTCACCGGTGTTGTGATGCTTCTGTTCGTGTTTTTTTAGTTCTGAAGAATCCATTTTACCTGGGTTCAGTTTAAAAATTTTTGCGTGGTCGCTGTCGATAAATAAAATGCATGCTGCCATGAAAGCTCCTTTTAGGGACGATGAAGAGTTGTATAGGTAAGCAGTATCACGAAAAGAACTATTTTACTCTTTTATAGGTCAATTCCATCATTTTATACTCTTTGCCACTATCAAGGTCAGGAGAGTACATGGTGAAGGTGGCGTTGTTCTTATCGGCAATTTTCAATTCCGTGCGATAGTCACGTTGGTGATCTGCGGCTTTGGTGAACGGGCAGGTGAACTTACCATTGTCGGTTAGGGTTTGAGTTGCTTCATCAAAACTTCCGGTACCCTCCATGATTCCAGTGCCCATGTTATCGATCCAAACGGTTTGGTAATTTTTAGTGAGGTTATTAAAACCGATGAGACCCATGCCATCATAGTTCGAGCCGTGTGATTTTTGTTTCACCTCTTGCTCAAGGTAGCGTCCACCGAAGATCATTTTCATCGTGCTAGTTCCAGTCGATTCTTCTGGCTTTGCATCTGCAGTCATCCACATCTTTGAAGTGTAGGTCCATTTGCCCGCCATTTGCTGAAGTTTTTTATGACCTTCGCTTGGAGTGGAGTATTCTTTAAATTTGTCCATCATTTTGGCGTCATCTGCTGCGAAAACGGGTGATTGAACGAGGGTAAGGGCTAGAATGAATAGTGTGCTAATTTTCATACGGTCTCCTGTTTAGTGTTTTGCGTTGAGCGGTTCAGCTCCAGTAAGGGCAGATTTTTCGAGGCCGTTGGTGCGAGCATTCACGTTTGCCAAATTACCCAGTTGCATCGTATCCAAGACAGAACTCGGCACGAGTACAATGGTGGCATTTTGTTTCAAACCTTCATAAAGCATATTCATTGCTCTGAGATGAAGCGCTACCGGATTATCAATGTAAGTTTCGGCTGCTTCGCCAAATTTTTCTGCAACTTGGCGTTCTGAATCGCCCAAAATAACCCGAGCCTGGCGTTCTCGCTCTGCTTGCGCTTGCATTGACATCGCATTTTCTAAACCCGAAGGAATGAGAACGTCTTTGACTTCAACCGAAATAACGTTAATTCCCCAAGGTTCGGTTCGCTCATCAATAATTCTTTGGAGTTCTTTTCCCAGTTTGTCACGGCCTTCTAACATATCAGAAAGCATGGTTTTGCCAATGACGTCGCGAAGAGCGGTTTGAGAGGCCCAATTGATCGCACTTTGATAATCAGCGATTTCTAGCGCTGCTTTTTTTGCGTCTAAAACTTTCCAGAATAAAACAGCGTCAACATCTACTGGGACCGTATCTTTTGTTAATGTTTTTTCTGCTTTGAAGGAGGCGCTAATGACTCGTGTGTCGATCCAATAGGCAGTGGTGTCGATGATCGGGACGATGAAAAACAAACCAGGCCCGTTAAGAACTCGAAATTTACCGAGTCTCAAGACGACTACTTTTTCCCATTGATTTGCAATTTTTATTGATGAAGAAACGAATATTGCAGCAAAAAAAGAGGCGACGATGAGGATAATGCCAATGGCACCGATCGCCTGTCCCGAGATTCCAAAGGTGAGGAACAATCCGGCCCCAAAAATGGCGATAAAGATCAGCATTGCGAATGAGTTTGTTTTCATAAATTTAGTTCCCTATAAAAACGTTGCAATACCTGGGCCAGGCCCAAAATGGGGCGGCACATTTTATGCAGTTTAATTTTTAATCATCGTGAAAGGAAATTTTATGGAACAAGCACTATCGTCGTCTCAATTTACAAAGGATTTTTTTAAGGAATTTATTGCCCCAAAGGAACAACTAGTTTACATCGAAGGAAAAGCGACTTTGACTGAAGCCGCTCAATTGATGTTAAAAAAACATGTGGGTAACGTTGTCGTGGTCGAAGAACGAGATGGGAAAAAAGTCCCACTCGGAATTATCACTGATCGTGATATTACGATCGAAACGATCGCACAAAACGTTGATCCGGAATCGCTCTATGTTAAAGACATCATGACTTCGTCTTTAGCAACCGCCGTTCAAAATGAAGATATTTTTAGCATGATTGCTAAAATGAAAGAAAACGGTGTTCATCGGCTACCCGTAGTGGATGAAACCGGGGAGTTAATTTCCATCGTCACTTCAAAGAAGTTGGTGCAATGTTTAGTGCAGGGCCTGAATGATCTTTCTGCACTCTCAACGCAGCAACACCAAAGAGAAAAAGAAATTCGGCACTGATTAAAAACTGATTAAAATCAGTTGCTAAATTTCTACTCCCAACTCAAGCGCAGCTTCGTAAGAAGACTCCGCCGTGCTTTGTCGCGTGCCAACTTTTCCCCCGTAAAACAAACCATTGGGGACACCCCAAATGTTTACGGGTTTTCTTAACCATGCAGAAAAATCAACACCCACCGCTCCAGCGAAGAGCGCTGCGAGTTGCGCGCGCCAACTAAAACTTCCTTTGCGTTTAAAAATCGCGGGATCACTTTGAATTGCGGCAATGAGCCCAAACAAATAAGTGTTTTGTGAATTAAATTGCAAACCGTTGGTAGTCACTTTTCGAGAAGTCGCCATAAAAGGCCCAAAATGGAGAGTTTGTGGATGTTCCCACCAATCAAACAATTGCCCGTAGGTAAGCCATAGGTTTACCGACGAGGTTGAAAACGCGGTGTCACTCGGGCTAGGAAGAGAGGCCGATGCTTTTTCATAAGCAAAAGTTCCGCCTACAGAATAGTAATGTCCAGGATCCCGCGCATGTTGAAATTCAAAACCAAACACGCTGGGAATAAAACCACCTCCAGAAGTATCATTCGGCAGTGAAGCGGATGTTTTAAAAGTTCGTTGATCAAACTCTGCGCCATACCAAACCCAACCGGTGTTCCCGGTATTCACAAATTTTGGTGGAACATAAATTTCTTTCGCGACCGTTTGTGCAACCGGTGCAGGTGCAGGTCTTACTTCGACTATAGGTGCGGGAGTAATCACTGGAGTCGGTTTCGGCGTAGGTTCAATTTTCGCAATCGGTTCTGGTGTAGGTTCAGGAGTCGGCACTACTTTCGCAACGGGCACCACGTCTGGCTTCACATCCACTTTTTCAACCGAACTAAAATCGCCAACCACATCTTTGCCAGAAATACCGGCGACTCGAAAATAAAGTTCGCTGTTTACTTTGGGGGCCACCATCTTAAAAAGATATTCTTGGCCTTCCACTTTTTTATCTAAAAGAATTTCTTTAAACTCGGTGTCCTTCGCGATTTGAATCTGGTAGGCGGTCGCGCCGGGAGTAGCCTCCCAAGAAAAATGAATTGCAAGTTTAGAAGGTTCCGCCGCGCGCGCTGATGGAAATAATTTATTCCAAAAAATGACGCCGCTTGATTTTTTCTTTTTCGGCGTAGGTTCTTCTTCATCACGAATAATTTCAACCTTCGCCTTGTTCAAAATCGGCGCCGTCAACTTTGGCGCCTCTCCAGACGACACCGATTGCCCGGCAGCAACCGAATCTTTTTCGTTCACCACGACCGATCCGCTCTCGACGACGATCTCATAACCCGTTACTCGGTAAATCACCCGAAACACTGAATCACCGCGAGTATCTTTAATTTGTACGGGTGCAGCCTCTGGTGCCTGCGAAAGTTTCATAAAAAATGGAGTGGCCCCAGAATTTTTACGCTTCACTGAACCTTTCACGAGTCTCGCCACAAATTTCCCGCTGTGACCGGTAGTGAGCGCAGTCGGGGCCTCTTCTAAAATTAATAAACTGTTGGGTTCTACAATCAACTCTGACTGATCATTAAATTTAAGCACCGCTTCAGAATCATCAGACGTCGCAATTTCTGATTGTCGAAAGAGCGGCATGTTAGAGGTAGGAACTTCCCAAACTAATGTTCCGACAGTTTTTTGGCGGACCATCTTTTTTCCCGACACGTAAACAGCGATAGGATCGCCCACATTCGCCGTTTTCGCCCGACCCATCAAATTCCAATCGTGAAGTAAGAAATAAACCTCTACCGCTAGCAAAAGCGCGCATAGAAATGCAGGGATCCAAAGAATTCTCAGATCACTTTGAGAAGCATTTACGGGCACTTCTGACTGTGTCATCATTTTAGAGTGGCTCCTATTTCAATCCGTTCTAAAATTCTCATCGTCTTGAGCACGGTACTCGTTTCTGCTGTGGGCCTTTACCTTTACTTGGCCTCACAACTTTTCTTCGAAGACAAAAAACTTTTGGTCTACGAACTCAATCAAACTAATGTTCGCACACTCGGCGAAGAAGTGGAAACGTACTTTAAGCGGGTCCTCGACAAAATTCAAATCGTGGCTTCACTTCGCGATCAAGGTTCAAGCGCACTCGCTACGGTTCTCCCCCAACTGATTTCTGAAGACGAAGGATTTCTAAGAGTAGCCATTGTCAATTCGCAAGGCGAGGGGACGAACACTACTTTTAAAACCACGGTGTTAGGGACCTGGGCAAAGCCGCTAGAGCTTGTGAATAAAGATGCAACTTACTTAGATAAATTGCGCGACCAATTTCCCATTCCGTTTGACCGCGTCCTCAAAAATAGTGTGTGGATTCGCAATGCAACTCCCCCTGCGTCTGCCGGCGAAGAAACCCCGGCAATCATCACGCTCGCCTCACGAGTGTCAGACAACGAAGTAGTGTATGCAGATTTAAAGTTAGACCCTCTCTTGAGCACCTTTACGCGCACCGGACTTGCCCAAACTTACCTCATGGATTCTGACGGATTTGCGCTCGCCGATTCAGATCAAAAAAAGATCTCAACCACGACTGATCTCAAAACAGATTTTTTAATGGCGTCAGCTCAAACTTCAAAATTAAGATCAGAAGTTAAAAGTTATAGCGATAACGGAATTGATTATCTGGGTTCATTCTATCGCTTAGGAATCGCTAGTCTAGTCGTCGCTTCAAAAATCCAAGCGGGAGAGGCTTTCGCCGCCGCACAGGTTCTCATGAGAAAATCGCTTCTTTATGCGCTCGTGGTAGTCACTCTCGCTTTTTTAATTTCACTTTTTCTTTCACACTCATTGACCACGCCGATTCGTCGCTTGGTCGAGGCGACCCAACGAATTGCCCAGGGAGATTTTAGCATTTCGCTTCCCACTAAATCGGGCGACGAACTTGCGATCCTTTCTGCTTCATTCAATTCAATGAACACGAACCTAAAAACTTCGTATGATCAAATTCAAGAATACAGTCACAACCTAGAGAATAAAGTCGCAGAACGTACGGTTCAGTTAGAAAAACAAAACGTAGCCATCAAGGAAGCGCAAGAGGCACTCCTTCGCACCACGCGTTTAGCGAGCGTAGGGGAAGTCGCAGGTCGCGCCGCTCACGAAGTGTTGAACCCGCTCACCAATATTTTAACTCGCTTAGAAAAATTACAACGCCAACTTCAAAACGAAGAGAGCCAGGATTTTTCTCTTTTCTCAGAAATTATTTCTGCATGGCAAAAAAGTCTTACTGAAGGTGGAGCAGATGGCCTCTTAAAATCTCTTTCAGGGCCTAGCCAAGCGCACGCGGGGAAAAACCTTCTCGAAGAAGATATTCTAAACCTGGTTGCGCTGGCGACTGATTTTTCAAAACGGGGAACCACCCGCCAAACTGATCTAGATTTTCTCATGAAAGAATCTCAACGCATTACCAAGATTGTAAATGGAATGCGGCAGCTCACGCGAGTCACCGGCGCACGCAAAAATCTCTCTGCTCATCAAACGATTCAAGAATCCATCTCTACGATGAAAGATGTGCTTGCCAAAAATAAAATCGCGGTCGAGACGAATTTTTGCTCAGAAAATCCCACGATTCAAGCCGATTCAGATGAAATTCTGCAGGTCTTTAGCAACCTCATGAGAAATGCAATGCAAGCATTTCACGGTGCGCAAACCGAAGGTGGAGTTGCAAAGAAAATCACTTTCACTACGAATGTAATCACCCACGGCGAAAGCCACAAACTTCAAATCCGCGTTTCAGATAACGGACCGGGTATTGCTCAGGAATATCAATCCATGATCTTTGAACCGACGTTCACCACAAAAAGTATTGAAGAAGGAACGGGCTTGGGATTGGCAATTTGCCGCCGCTTTTTGCGCGGGTACGATGGCGAAATTTTATTAGAGAAATCTCAACCCAACAACACTGTGTTTTTAATTGAACTACCTGAAGTATCATCTCAAGTTTCTGGAGGAGCCGCATGAATAACAGAATTTTAGTCGTCGACGATGAAAAAGATATTATTCAAGCTTACATCGATCTATTGAAACCCGTACGCACCGGCGTGGTGAAACAATCTTCTCGCACAGCTTCAGCAGGCCCAACCAGACCGGCCGCTGCAGAGTACGAAATCATTCACGCCTACAGTGGCGAAGAAGCACTCTCTCTCATGAAGGTAGAGTACGCAGCTGGCCGTCGAGTGGTGGGTGGATTTTTTGACGTGAAGCTTGAAGGCGGAATGGACGGATTGCAATTGATTCAAGAGCTTTGGAAACTTGACCCTGATCTTTTGTGCACGGTCGTTACTGCGTATCATGACCGAAGCGTAGACGACATTGACCAACTCTTTGGCGAAAAATTTAAGGATCAATGGGATTATCTCAATAAACCCTTCACCCAAGCAGAAATTGTGCAAAAAGCGCGACAAATGGTTGCTTCATGGAACCGCAAAGAACAACTCAAGCAAGCGCAACAACAACTCATTCAAACTGAACGTCTCGCTGCCATCGGGCAAGTCGCTCGCTCCATTGGGCATGAATTTGGAAACATTCTACTCGCGATCATGGGCAACGCAGATCTGGCGACGAATCCAAATAATCCAGAAAAAACTCGCGAACGTTTGAAGGTCATCATTCAAGCGGCGGAGCGTGCAAATCTTATTGTGAGAAATTTAAGTTCGTTCTCTAAAGGGAGCAGCACTCGTGCCGAGATTGATCCGGTTCAGCTCATTGGCACCACCTTGAGTTTGATCACTCATGAAACCAAAAAGAATAGTGTGACGGTAAATCAAAGTATTTTGCCCACTTCTAAAGTGACGGTTGCGGTTTCTGAAATTGAACAAGTATTACTCAATCTGATCATTAACGGAATTCATGCGATGCCAAAAGGCGGGGCGCTTGAAGTGGGTTGTGAGGAAGACCCAACTCACGTTGCTCTTTGGGTGAAAGATTCAGGAACCGGAATCGCGCCAGAAGTTCTTCCCCACATTTTTGATTATGCATTCACCACCAAAGGCGACAAGGGGAGCGGGTTAGGTTTAGCCATTTCAAAGCAAATTATTGAGAACCATCAGGGAACCCTTACGGTGAAAACGACATTGGGTAGCGGGAGTACGTTTACCATTAGGTTACCTAAATGAATTTGAATAAAATGAAATTCCTAGTAATCGATGATGATACGGTGGCGAGAGAAACCGTTGTGGAATTTTTGATTGCCGCTGGTTTTGAAAACGTTGCTGAGTGCAGTGACGGCATGCAAGGTTTAGAGGCGATCAAAACCAATTCTGTCGATTTTGTCATCTGTGATTGGGAAATGCCCGAAATGGATGGTTTAGAGTTGGTCAAAGAAATTAGAACGATCCCTCAATATCAAAATCTTCCTTTCATGATGATTACCAACCCCATCAGCAATGAAAAATTAAAAGTGGTAGACGCCGCAGAAAATGGAGTCGACGCGTATCTCATTAAACCTTTTCGCGCGCGTGTCTTGATTCACAAAATTCATGAGATTTTTTATAAGCGATTGGAGGAGGCAAAGAAGACCGTGGTCATCGTCGATGATGATGACGATGTTCGGGATTACGTAACCGAGGTTTTGACCGACATGGGGTTTGATCCCGTTTGCTCATTTACCAAAGCTAACGACGCCTTTCAATTTCTTGAGAAAAATTACCGAAACGTTGCACTCGTGGTGAGCGATTGGGAAATGCCCGGGATGACTGGGATTGAGTTTTTGCATAAGGTACGAATCAACCGACGGCTCGCACACCTTCCCTTCATCATCATTACTTCGCAAACCTCGGTTGAACACCTTAAAGTGCAGAAAGCGATTGAAGCTGAAGTCGATAGTTACCTCATGAAGCCATTTCGAACCGAAATCCTTCAAACGAAGATTCGGTTAGTGCTGACGAAATCAAAATTAAATATTGCGATTACTCTCGGTCTTGAAGGCGCGGCCTCTGCAGCGGCTGATCTTGATTGGGCCGACGCTGAGAGGAGTTACAAGCATGTGAGGGCCCTTGACCCAAAAAATATTGAAGCACTTTTGGGTCTTGCGCGGGTTGAATTGAGACGAAGCCCGTTTAAAGGCTTTGAAGAAGCGATTAAATACATCGAAAAAGCGATCGAAATTAATCCACGCTACGATCGTCCGCACGTTGAATTAGCGCTCGCTTACGAACTGTCGCGGTCGATTGAAAAAGCGATTGGTGTTTTACGAGATGCGCTCTCGCAATGTTTTCCGCAAGATCAAATCCACTTTCAGTTAGGCCGCATGCTCATTCAGCGTGGAAAAAAAGAAGAAGGGTTGCAGCAGCTCGAAAAAGCCCTCGAACTTAATCCAAAACACGAATTAGCAGACTCGCTCCTCAAAGAAACCGAAGAGAGTATGAGTAAAAAGAGACGATGAAAAAATTTCTACTCCCAGCGCAAATTATTCTTTTGGTTTTTTCAGCAAAAGTTTGTGCCGGAACTTTGGTAGAAGATTTTACGACGCTTTCTCATGCCGATCTCGCCAACTCAACGGGTGTGTGGGACACGGTCACGCCTCAAGCTCGCGCGCAGGCGTTTGCGAATGCAGCTGTAGATGCAGCGGCTAGGCCCATCGATTTTGGAAACGGAAGTGATGGAGTCGTCAATTCATCTACCGGTTTCACCTTCAACACCGACACGCATCCCAACGGTTACCAATTTCAATCCCTCACTATTACCGGTGGCACGATCACTGTTGTGGGTTCACATCCACTTGCGATTCGCTCTCTCAGCAACATCACCATTTCTCCGGCGCTACAAGTGAATGGCCCTGACGGAGGAGCGGGAAGCTTGAACGGTCTCACGGTCGCAGGCCAAAACGTTGCCACGTGTTTAGCAAAAGGTGGAGACGGAGGATCGGCAACTATTTCAACCGCGGCAAATGGGGGTGATGCAGTTTTTAGCGGTGGCGGAACTGATCCAGTTACTCACGGCATAGGACAAATCGCCGGCGTATACAACTCCGCAATCGAATCAAATATTTCAGGGACGAGCGGTTCAGCAGGTTTTGATTTTGATACGTCACCGGCACTTGATTTTATTTGCGGCACCAGTGGTGCAGGTGGTGGCGGATACACTACGAACGGCGGAGCATTTGGTTCAGGCGGTGCAGGCGGAGCGGGTGGGGGAGTGATGAAACTCATCGCGATTGGCGATATTAATGTGGGAATCACCGAAGCAAAAGGCGGCAATGGTGGAAACGGAGTTACGGTTGGAGCAGGCCCAGTCTGCAGTGGCACCGGAACTGCTGGATACGGTGGAGTCATTTTTTTTCAAACCCTTGCAAATCTTATCACCGGAGTTGATCCCAATGTTAACGGCGGAACTTCAGGCACCAGCGCCTGTTTTGTTTTAGGAAATGGAACCGTCGTCGCCGGATTAGATCGCGGTGATACCAATTCCACCGGCGCGCGCCCCGCATGGACCGGCGGCGCAGTTGCCTTTGACACCGATATTGTTCCCGCAAATCTTCAGTCATTCGTGCAAAGCACGGCGTATGATTTACGTGTTCTGAACGCAAATTTTACTACTGACAACACTACTAGCGCCGGCACGGTAACGATGACTTATGCAGGATCAATTGACGGCGTAAATTTTAGTAGCTTCACCAATCTCACTTCATTGAACAATAAAGGTTATCGTTTTATAAAATTCAGAGCAACGTTCACGAATCCCGGGGCGGCCGGCGTTGCCCCAAAAGTCACTCAAGTTTCAATTCCCTATACCGATGCCGGATTAGCAAATCTCGACATGAAACTTTCTGCTGGCTGTGGAACACTCGCGCTCGTTGGCGGCAAATCAAATCGCAAGTCTGATGAAACTGGATTTACGTTAACTTTATTTTGGATTTTGCTGGCGTACGGATCCGTTCGCTTTCAGCGGCGTTTCAACTGAATCTAAGTAGGTTCGCTTAAGCAACCCGAACATTTTTTTCCATATCAAGAGGAATTTTAAGAGTAAAAGTTGCGCCGCCTTTTGGATTATTCGCGACCGATAAACTTCCTCTATGTGAAGTGGCGATCCCCTGTGCAATGAACAAACCGAGTCCGGTTCCTTGATGGTCGGTACTGCCGGGTTCGGTCCAATAACGAGTGAAGATGTGTTTTAGATTCTCAGCGCTAATGCCGGGTCCCTGATCAGAGACGCTGATGTTGAGCGATTCATTGTTTTTTTCTGCCAAGATCGTAATGACTCCACGAGTGGGTGAATGCGTGATTGCGTTGGAAACTAGGTTTGAAATAATTTGGGTTATTCTAGATCGGTCAGCAATGAAATGAAATTCGGGTTCGAATGTTTTCACTTCAAATCTAATATTTCGATTTCGGATGCTCTCTTGAAACGCACTCAGGGCGTCGTTGATGATCGAAGTTAAATCTTCTGAAGCAACCTTAATAGAAAAATGCCCCATTTCGATTTGGCTTGCGTCGAGGAGGTCACTGGTGATGCGCTTCATTTTTTCAGCAGAGCGAAGAATTCCATTTAAGAATTCAACATTATCTATTTTATCTGAGGGAGTGTCTGCATTTTTAAGCAAGAGTGAGGTGTAGAGTTGAACACTCGCTAATGGGTTTCTCAAGTCATGTGAAACAATATCCACCACGTGTTTTCTTGCCGCACTTTCCTTTTCAATCTGATCATTTAGATTCTCGGCGCGAAGATACCCTTTTCGTAATTCTGAAGCGGTTTTGCTCAGGAAAAGAGTAATAATCAAAAAGGTAAGGAGTCGTACAATAATGATGGGATCGAAATACCCGTGATTTCCCCCGAGAACCCAATAGTCGAGGCCAAGAGCAGAGATAATGCTGCAAATTAAGGCAGATCGGCGGCCAAGAAGAATTGCTGCAACCATGGTTCCTGCAAGTGGCCAAACGTAGACAAATCCCCAACTGAATCCTGAACTCAATCGAGATAACGAAAGAAAAAAAATGGCAATAACCACAGCAAGGAAATAGTCCATTATTTTTGGACGATGAGTAAGGATGATCTTCAAAATTAAACTTTGATGCGATGAGAGTTGAGGCATATTTTCCATTGGCGACTCCTCACGCATTAATAATGCAATGCTCGTTCCAATTTTTTTTGAGGCTTCCTGGCATCGGAATTGCACATTCTCATGTTATGGCAGATTTACTTGTTGTTGATGACGATGTTGATGTCGCGATGCCGTTAATCACCATCCTAGAAATGGAAGGGCATCAAGTGCGCTACGCTAGGGACGGTGAGGTCGCTCTTCTGAAAATTAGTGAGCGGTTTCCCGATTTGGTTTTGTTGGATATCGAAATGCCTCGACTCAGTGGAACCAAAGTGGCTTATCGAATGCTCATCGAAGATTGCGGCAGAGAAAATATACCAATCTTTGTTCTTTCAGGAGTGACAGACTTATCCGCAGTCGTGAGAAAAATAGGGACCCCTTACTTTCTGTCTAAGCCATATTTATTGGATGAGATGTTAGCCATCCTCAATAAGGCATTGAGCGATCGGGTGCGGCCGAATCCATTGGTGAGTCCTTAAGCCAAATCGGATTTATTTACCTTGTCGATCTTTCACGATCTGATCAGCCCTTTTGCGTTCGGCATCCTGCGTTTTTTCAAATCGTGTTTCTAGCTGAAGCCAACCTAATTTCGAGTATCGATAAATGATTGGCCCAATCACAACGACTCCAGCAATCATAAAATAAAATGCAGTTAGAAAATTAACGCCTTCGCTAAATGCTAAAATCACAAAGATTGGAATTGCGATGAAGGACATCAGAATATACGCGACGGTCATAGGACCAAAAAAATAGCCTTCTTCTTTTTCAAACCGATAGCCGCAATGAGAGCACTTTTTATTCACAAAAAGAAATGAGCGAAAGACTTTGCCTTCCTGACATTCAGGACAAACATTTGCAAACATCGATGGAGGATTTTTTTTGTGGTTCACCGAGGTAGTATACTCCTCGGCGGGCGGGAAAGCGAGGACTCGCAAATTTAATTAAAGGTTAACGAAATGGTCACCATCGGCGTGAACGAATTGAACACAGCCTTTACGACAAATGGCGTATTCGGATAACTACCGGTGTTTACATTGTCGGTCGCCTGTTGCGAAGTGTAAGTCATACTTCGGTAAGTAAGCGTGGGCCCGATCGCAAGGGTAGTGCCGAGCGGAATGTCATAGCCCATAATCACTTGGTAACCGGTTCCACCTTTGTTGTGTTGAGTAAGATCCACGGTCGCGACCCCAGTATTGTCTGCCTCAAAATCGCGAGAATCCATTGTCCCAGCAAATAAGTAAGAACCGATGATTCTAAACTGCCCAGAAAAATATCCAATCGATGCGCCGTACTCAGAAGATTTTGTATATTTTTGTTCTGAAGAAGTACTCGCGGTCGCTGTTTTATTATAGGGAGTATTTGCGGTGTTATAATTAGCACCCACTAATAGTCCACTGCCGAACTTATATCCAATTAAGGTACGAAGATCATAGCTAAATCCTGATCCCATGTTGAGATCTGATCCCGCAGTCGTATCTCCACCGAGAGTTGAGTTATTGGCCGTGTTATTGCTTACGTATCCAGGTAATCCAGTCACTTCGAGATAAACTCCTGAACCTGCCGCAGCTGAAGAAGAATGGCCGTAATTGTCTGCAAACGCCGGAGTAGTATAACCAAGCGCTATCATCGCCATGATCACTTGAATAATTCGAACGATAGAAACTTTCATGTCTCTGCTCCTTCTTGATTCGTATTCTTATATTACTACGGTGATGTTCTGATTTGTTTCTTCGCTGTAGAATACGCGTTAGTGGCCTGGTCTTGACCAGCACCCATTACAGTATAAACCGTATTCGGGTTCGCGCCAATCGTCACGGAGTGCGAAGTTACGAGTGTCAAATTTTCGGCGGTGACATTATTCGTATTCGTACCGGTTCCAAAAAACACCTTACTAGTAGAGGGCTCATTTGTAGTCCAAGACACGGTGATGCTCGTACGAGTCACTGAAGTAGTGAGAGCAGATGGCACCGGAGGAGTTGTATCCACCGTCCAAGCGTAGCTCGCGCCAACCGGATCAGCCACGCCATATTTGTTTAATCCTTGCACCAAGAACGTGTGTGCTCCATCAACGAGCGCACTATATGTAGCAGGTGAAGTGCATGCAGAAGCCGCAGCTCCATCTAAGCTACAAACAAAAGTAGGATTTGCTTGATTCGAAGTAAATTGAAACGTTACCGAATTTACATTCGTCAGCGTACCCACACTCTCGCTCGTCATGGTAGTCGAAACTGGCGGCGAAGTATCCACCGTCCAAGTGATCGATGAAACTGTGCTTAAATTGCCGGCTAAATCGGTCGCTTGAAGTTGAAAGGTGTGATCGCCATCAGCAAATCCAGAAATGGTGTACGGACTTGCGCACGCTACATATCCTGCACCATCTTGATTGCATTGAAAACTTGCGCTTTCATTTGCAGAGAACGTAAAGGTGTTCATCGTTTGATTAGTGATGCCAGAAGAAATCGTGGCAGATAATGTAACAATTGGAGGCGTGATATCCACTGTGAAATCGTGAGTGATTGGAGCTGATATATTTCCCGCAGGGTCTGTTCCAATAATACTCAAATGATAAGCGCCTTCAGGAAGTGAACTCATCACCACCGGTGAAACGCTTTGTCCTAAATCTAAGTTATTCAACGAGCATGAAAGTACCACTTGCTCGCTTGGCAATATCTCAGCGCTAAAAGAAGTAGAATTAATATAACTCGCTGATGACGGAATCATCACGCCAAAATTAAGGAGCGGTAAAGTATAATCCATCGTCCAGTCTACGTAAGTGATGGCAGACATGTTTCCGGCTTGGTCAATCGCCTGAATTTGAACTTCATGCGCACCTTCGGTTATAATTTGAGCAGTAAACGGAGAAGTACATGCAGTCGCTGCGCCACCGTCGAGCGAACAATTTAAATTCGCAATTTTGTTTACGCTAAACTCAACCGAAACCATCAATGCATTGTTGGGTCCTTGCGGAGGAGTAATTTGGCCAAGCGTAATCACCGGCACACTGGTGTCTATAGTCCAAGTGTAATTCGCAGGAAGTCCTACGTTACCCGCGATATCAGTACCGCGAACTTGAAAAGTATGGGCACCATCGGCCAATGCAGTTAAACTCATTGGCGAAGTACATGGCAAATACCCTGCAGAATCTGCGTTACATTGAAACGTTGCCGTTTCACTTGCAGAGAATGCAAACGTAATTGAATTGATATTGGTAAACGCCGCAGCCGGAACCACACTGGTGAATTGCGTGGTCGGAGGAGTGAGATCAATCATCCACTGAAAGGTAGCAGGAGTACTGCTCACATTCCCAAGCGCGTCGGTAGAAAGAACTGAAAACACGTGCGCGCCTTCAGCTAACGAGTTGTAACTTGCAGGTGAGGTACACGAAGTATAAGCAACTCCGTCAACTGAACACGAGTACAGGACTCCATCATCTGATGAAAATTGAAACGAGATGCTCGTTGAATTCGTGAGTGACGGCAATTGTGATGCATTGGTGATCGTTACATTCGGCGGAATCGTATCAATCGTCCAAGAATAAGTTGCACCATTAGGATCAACCACACCCGAAGTGTTGGTTGCTACTACTTTAAAGGTGTGAGCACCATTCGTTAAACTTGAATACAGTGCAGGTGAAGTACAAGCGGTCGCGGCCGCGCCATCAAGTGAACAAGTAAAGTTGCTACCCGACTGACTTGAAGAAAACGCAAACGTCATCGTTGTTGAAGCAACGGTGGTACCTGCTGGGTTCTCACTATCAATAGAGGTTACCGGTGCAGGAATAGGAGTCGGCGTTGGAGTAGGGGGTACTGGAGTTGGCACTGGAGTAGGTACTGGAGTCGGAGTAGGTGTTGGAGTATGTCCGGGTGCCGGGCTTGGTGTTGCAGTAGGTGATGGAGTTGGAGTGCTTGAACAAGGTGCCCGAGTGGATCCTTTAATTTCAATATTTGGATTCACGACTTGAACTGCTTTACCATGAAGCATGACTTCAAATTCGCCGTGATTGAAAAGCATTCTCGACATTGCAAATTGAACGGGCTCTGCTCCGTTCAATCTCATTTGTTGGCCGTGAAATATGCAGTGAGAAATATCATTTTGTTTATCGTAATCCTGGTCTCTGACTTCATAAGAGTGGCCTTCGCCGGTTCCACAAGCTTGAATTCCGTTGATGTCGGCGGTCATTTCATTGTCATAACCTTGGTAGTGCCCTTTGGCGTGAATATCAATATCAACAGAGTCGATTTCAAGAGTTGGGTCTAAAAATAAAGGTAAGAGTGATGACAGATCAAAAACGACACGTTGTTGATTCTCAATTCGAATCGCTGGAAGAACGATATCAAAATCTTTTTCACAAACTTTTTTGTCATTGCCGTGACCATTATTATCACCTGAATCACCGCCGCCCGTATCGCAGGCGCTCAAAGAAACAGCAATAAATACTGTGGCTAGTATAGAGAACAATTTGTGGGTACGGCTATACCCTTTCGTTTGCGTGGACAGAGTTCGCGTAAACATATCAATCAAGTCCCTTTACCCCGGAATTTGATTCTCTTATATTTTACCGCGATGGGGGGGGATTGCAAAGTGTCGGGGGGGACATGGGGGAATTAACCTAATGTAGTTTAATTTTAAATGAAAAGAATTTAGACATCTAAGTTCATCTCGGCTCAGCGGGGTATTAATTTTGAGTTTCGTTGGAGCTTTTGCTAAGACCCAGAAATCTAAACAGGTCATAAAAATTCTCTAAAGAATATTTATGAAAAGCCGATACTAAAATGACGCCCTAATTTTCAGAGAAATACATGAAATATTTTTTAATAACTTTTATTATGATTTTGTCATTAGATTCAATTTGTTTTGCACGCGGCGGTGGGCGTTCCTCGGCCCACATTTCTACTTATCATAGTTCCGGAAGAGCGGTTCGTGTTCATGGTTATAAAACAAAAAGTGGTCATTATGTAGCCCCGTACTATCGTACGAAAGCAGATTCTACGAAAAAAAATAATTGGTCTCACAAAGGTAACATAAATCCATATACCGGAAAAGTCGGTACGAAGAATTGAAGGGAAATAAATGATCGCTTATAAAAACCTAAACAATGATTCCGGTGTTATAGAATATGAAATTGGCAATGGTATAATATCGGTAAAGTTCCGAGACGGAAAAATTTACGACTATACTAACTCCATAACTGGAGCAAACAATGTAATTCAAATGATTAAATTAGCGCAAAATGGAAGTGGTCTGAATTCATTTATTAACAGCTATGTAAAAAAATTATATGCTCGAAAAAGATAGATAACGCAAAATAAACATAGATTCAAGTCTTAAGCGGTCTTTTTTTGATAATTTCGATACTCAAGATTCTGTGAAATGAAAAGTCGGCCGCCAATCCTCAACAAACCCCCATCTCCGTGCCTCTGCAACGTCACCCACAAATCAGCTAGAGTCACACTTCGGAGATGCTTGCAACTGCGAAGCAGTGAATAGCCCATTTGACATAGTTTTTTAGGACCATTAGAGCATGGAACGGATTTGAAGCTTAAAATTCTTTTGAATTTCAGACTGTTGTAATTAAATTACAACAAAACTCTAGACATGCCGATAGTGTTGTAGTAGGATTACAACATAGGCAAATTTCAGGTGTAGGAGAAACCAATATGAGCTTTGGAGAGTTTTTTAAGTTATTACGTATAAAAAGGGGTCTGACTTTGAGGCAGTTTTGTGAAGAGGGAGATTTTGATCCGGGTAATATATCGAAACTCGAGCGTGATCTTATGCCTGCTCCGCAGTCATTAGATAAATTGAAAGCGTTTGCTAAGGTCCTTGGACTAAAGTCTGGAACTAGCAACTATCAAGAGTTCTTAGATCTTGCTACTGCTTCGAATAAGAGTTTTGTTGTGAAAAATATCACCAATCAAGAACTACTAAATCGATTGCCAGTTCTATTTAGGACTTTAGACAAAAAAGATCTTACCGAAGAAAAGCTTGAGAGAATTATAAAAATGATCAAGGAAGAATCTGGCAAATAGGATGTATATTTCGTACGAACAGACCGAGAAGAAAGCGCAAGAGTTTTTAGATAAATATCATCCTTCTCGTTCAATACCGGTTCCAATTGAGCATATTGTGGAAATTCTGCTTAAGATTTCAATAGTCCCAATTAAGGGGTTGTTAGAAGACGAAAGTATCGATGCATATCTTTCGAAGGATTTTAAAGAATTATATATTGATCATGATCATTATATGGGGCAGACGAATCGATCACACTTTACATTAGCTCACGAGATGGGACATTTTGTCCTTCATCGCGACGTGGTAGAGAAAATTTCCTCACCTGAAGAATGGCGAAAATTTGTTCTCGGACAAGGCACTGGCCGTGCATTTTATGAAATCCATGCAGATAATTTTGCGGGTTGTTTGTTAATGCCAAAAGCCCAAATGAAAGCTGAATACAATCATCTTAAAAAAATTGCTGAAGAACGATTGAAGGCCGCTGGCGTAAAGGTGACTGATCCAAAGACATTAGTAGGATATATCGCTAATGATATTGCTAAAAAGTTTGACGTTTCTTCAAAAGCAGCAGAAGTTCGGCTATTAAAATTACTTTTTTAATTTCTTCATTTTGCTGTACGATAAAGCCATGAAGTTAGTCTTTCTCTCCATCTTTTTCTTCCTTAGATGCTCCACCGCTTTAGTAACCCACGCGAGCTAAAAGGTTGCAGATGAAGCACTCGCTTGGATGAAATGTCCTCCAAAAAATCCTTTTATAAAAGATAAGTGCGATATCCAACGTTGTTCGGGCTCAAATTGTGATCTGACTTGCATCGAGTTTGTTGCAAGTGTTGCAGAAAAAGCGAACGGGAAGGCTGATCCGCAATTGGTTGAAGGATTCCCTCAGCCTGGCCAGACCTATGGCAGCGCTCGATGCGTATCATGCGATGGAAAAAGCGAGGCGGGCTCACGCAGACATGAATATTCCGGCGGGGGCGGCAGTGTTTTTTTATATTCAGGGATTTGTTCCCGGGCACATTGCGATTTCATCGGGACAAATCGATGGTAATGGAAGCCCGATGTTTGTGAGTACGGGGGGCCGAAGTGGGGTTCGGGGATTCGGCTTGAGTCACTTGATGAAATGAAATCTCGACCGTATTGGACTTTTTTGGGGTGGGCTGAGCTTTGAGGAGTTCTAGCTTCACGCAGCTTCTTTTCTGACAAATGGTTTTGGAAGATGTTTTCCTAAAGTTTTATTCGCATTATACACGTCAACGGCTTGTTGGGCGTTCAGCCAGAACTGAGCCGTTGTTTTAAAAGTCGCGGCGAGTTTTATTGCCATTTCTGCTGTCACCGCTGAGCGGCCGTTTACAATGCGATTAATGACTTTCACGTCACACTTTAGATGATCTGAGAGTTCCTTTTGAGTAATAGATAATGGCTTTATAAACTCTTCATTGAGAATTTCGCCGGGAGTAGTGGGTTTGCGTTGTAGATTCATGAATTTTCCTTTTTGGAGTCCCCTTAATTATACCTTATATAGGTATACCGTGCAAAGGTATAATTTGTCGTTATTGACCGTTAAATATCATTCAAGGTGGCTTGCACAAAGTAATGAAACCAGAAATGTGCTGGAATTCAGGATCCGTGATTTCCATATTTTCCATCTCCCATACACTCAACCCGAGCCCAAAAAATCCCAAGAAAATCTCCCATTTTCAGGTTATAATTTTATGAAGGGGAGATTGAAATCGCGGTTAGAGTTCAATCAATTTCATTGAAGTTCAGGGATGCTTCTTATGAAAAAAATTCGTTCATTTTTTTTGACTGAACTCGCGCTTTTGCTGGTGATGCTGGCAAGTCCGGGCGTTTCGCATGCGGGCCTCGGTGATGGGCAAGATTCAATTGATAAAGATCGCGGGCAGAGTTTCAAAAGCTATCCCTCTCGTAAAATTTTAAAAACAACTTCCGGTATCAACAAGAATATCAGTCACCGTATTGCAATGAGCGGAGTCGGTAAATCCCGGAGTACAAATCGTCACACTCACACAAGGTTTATTTGGATAAGAATTGGTTGCACAAAGAGAACCATTCACGGTGAGTGGGAGAACATTTACTCCACTCATCGCAGCGAGTGTTGGGCCGTTAGGCGGATCACCGGCAACTCCGCCAGTCGTGGTTCCACCGGTTGTGGTCCCGCCTGTGGTGGTTCCACCGGTTGTACTTCCACCGGTTGTACTTCCACCGGTAGTAGTGCCACCCGTTGTAGTTCCGCCGGTAGTGCTTCCGCCAGTTGTAGTTCCACCGGTCGTCGTTCCGCCCGCACCGAAATTTCCGGTGGTGGTTCCACCTACGGTAGAAACTCCAGTAGCCGGAGACGTTACACTACTTCCCGGAGCAGGAGCGCTACTCTCGGTCGTCGAAACAGAAGTGAGGTTACAACCATTCAAAAAAATAAATAAAGTCAGTGCTACAAAAAAACTATTTAAGTTCATTCGCACCCACTCCCGCTGGAATTAAAGAAGGAATCACAGCACAGCCCTTTAGGTTGCCCATGTGACCACTTCTGATGACGTTCAGGTGATCTGTTTTAATGATTCGACTTCGCTTTCCAGAAATTTTTGGAGTTTGAGTTAATTTTTGCTCAAACTCTCGTTGATAAGATCCCAAAAGACCAT
>Ga0207032_1022_pt4 | contig 31306 bp, 24 predicted proteins | sample Alteio_BWMinCont_38_FD_153308 | JGI IMG/M metagenome (GOLD analysis project Ga0207032, IMG submission 153308) | Enriched cells from forest soil in Barre Woods Harvard Forest LTER site, Petersham, Massachusetts, United States -... | ecosystem: Environmental > Terrestrial > Soil > Temperate forest >... | reverse complement strand
TTCGGGAAGCCATACGGTGATAGTTCTCGTAATACGCCCTTCGCGATGAGCATGGTTGATAGCCGCTCGTAGAACACCTAGCTCTCGCCGAATGGTGCCCGCTGACCGGTTACGGAGCTTTTCGTATCGGCGGCAAGTCTCGCGCGTCACATCCGCCGCGTACCGCCCTTGCCAAAATTCCACGAGATTCTTTACTGCCGCCGCGATGCGCCATGGCGCATCGGTTTCCGGTCCATGCTCGCTGGCATAGTCGGCTAGTATATCGGTTATGAAGATTTGAGACGGATCACGCGGCCCGCCGTGTCGCTGATGACTTTGGAGGAACTCTGCGAGTGCTTGCAGAGCTTGTTCGCGGTCAGAAGTGCCCGTGCTGCGCTCGCGGCTGCGCCCGCGGTCAGTCCAGACGATATAGAAGCATCCCCGCTTTTCGAGAAACCGGAGCCGGGCACCTGGGTTTCTGCGGGGCATTGGTTCTCCGTATTTCTGTCGAGGAAGTCTTGGATTCGGTCTCGCCGGATCATCGGACGTTTACCGATCCGCACACAATCTATTCGCCCCTGACGAATGAGCGCTCTGACGCTGGCGTCACTCACGCCGAGAAATTTCGCAGTCTGCTTAGTTGAGAGAAGCGCTGCGGCCTCGCCATCCATATCCACCATTGAAGCTCGTCCAAAGGTGGGGAGATGACCGGCGCCGAAGGTCCCACCGCATGTTCAACTGCGCTGGTGATGAACGTTACGACAAATCGCGGATTTATGCAAGATAGCCCTGCGGCGCAGGCATTATTAGAGATTCGGTTTGCAGGTTTCCTGCAAGTAAGAATGTCTTAAAGAGCGGTGTAATGCTGTGGTCTTACAGCGGATGGCGGTACGTCTTGTATTTTGATAGCAGAAGCAGCGTGCGTTGTCGGCGGACTCTGTCTTACGTGGAATACAATGTCGCACTATTTCGCGTTTCTAACGGCGGATGTGCGTCATACTCGGCGCTCTTAATCTCGGACCAATTGAAGTTTGATATTTTTTATAGGGATTTTTGCAGTTTTACAGATAGGGAGGGGCTTTCTACATCTCCTCGGTTTTGCTTCCATTGAAAATGTCCGCTATCAGTTCGGCAAGTGCCAATTGTGGAAGCATCTAGGACATCGAATGAAACCAGCGAACTTTCCTTGTTCCGGACTCCCACTTCATGGCCGTATTTCCTGCTCACTTTGTCACACGGAGCCGATGGTCTTTGATAAGACCCGCGCTTGGAGCAAAGAGCGAGATTGGCGCATAACGGCAAATCCGCTCGCTTGGGGTAACAGCCGGCCCGAAATTCTGGTCCTCGGTTTTTCTAAGGGCCCAAGTCAATCGGGGGAGCTGGAGAGAGTTACACATAACGATGTACCCTATCGGAAGGGACGCACGCAGGTTGGCAAAATATTGGCCCATGTGGGGCTGCTGCCTGCGGCCGACCCCGCACATCTGAAGATGATGGTGGATCACGCTATCGCCGACACAAATGGGCGCTTTGGCTGGGGTTCATTGATCCGCTGCACAGTCGAGCGATTTGAAATCAAGAAGCAAGAATGGGTTGGTAGCGGCGGCATGATTGATGAGTTCATGGCGACTGAGTTTGGCAAACGGGTATCGGTGGCCTGCGCTACACGGTTCTTGAGAGACCTAACTCCGGTGACCAAATTGATCGTAATGTTTGGTCTTGGAGCGCGCGGGAGTTATGTAGCCACCGCTCGAAAAGCCATAGAAGCTGCTCGCCCCGGGAGTTGGCAAACGGTCAATGAGGTTGCTTACACTGATGGCGCTATTACCGTTGTGCATGTGGAGTATTTTGCATCGCAAGGGGCAAATATCCCTAACTGGCTTGGACAAAACGCGCACCCACGTTCTCGGTTGGGATTGCTTGCGCGTCAAGCAGCTTCATCCGCCCTGGCTAACTGACGAAAAATCGCCACTCACAGCCTCTAGCAGAGTTAGACGCTCCGGGCCGATGGGCTGGCAATAAGCCACCCACCAAGTATCTTCGGGGTCAAGGGAAACATCTGTATCATCTTCAATCACCAACAGTCCCGTGGTGTCCACTTCCCAAATGTCGATTTGTTCTGCTGGCTCGGGCTGCTTGCTGCTGAAGAAAACTCCACCAGTGATACTGAGCTGTTCTGTGCCATCAGCATTCGTTATGCTTAAAACGAGCCCCCTGTTGAGAATGCTTAGGCGATTTTCCGTAGCGGTTGAGTGGTAAAGTTTCATTGCTCTCGCTCTCTTCTGCATTGTGCGGGTCATGCTTTTCGATGCCGCCCTGCATTAGACGAACCTGCGGCCAGCTACCGGGCATCGAGGGCTACGGTTGCGAGCCGCGATAGTTGTCGGAGGCGGCTGCAAATCCGTGCTCTGCTCAAACGAGACCGATCGTTGCAGGTTCCTGCAACATTGCTTGTCTTACACAGCGGGTAATGCTGTTGTCTTACAACAGATGGCGCGCGTCTGGTATTTTGATAGCAAAACCGATGTGCGTTACCCGCGAATAGCATAATCAAGTTTTTTCCCGGTTTCATGCGACGCAAGTCCCTGATGGGACTCTGTCCTTCACGTAAGACAATGTTGCATTATTCGCGGTCTCTAAAGGTGGGTGTGCCTTATACTCAGCGCTCTTATCTCGGGCCAATTGAATTTGAAAATTTTTGGTAGGGATTTTCGCACTATTACAGATAGGGAGGGGTCGTCTACATCTCCTCGGTTTTGCTTCCGATTGATGTCCGCTATCGGGGGAAGATCGGAAGTCGCTCGATTATGGCGCGATGTCCGAAAAGTGCCAAACCCGGACATCACCAAACGCGCGGCTCTATCGCGACTTCGGCGGCGTTTTTTAACTCTTCAACTTTGTGCTTCGTTTGACCCGCGTTTTGATGTTCGCGATCAATTCTGCCAAAGTCTCAACGCGCGTTGCATCATGAATCGACCTGTCCGAAAAGCCCATGTACATCCCCCGCATTCTTGACGCCGGGAGAACCAAATAATCCTCAATTTCCTTGTTTGATTCATTCAGCCTCAGCACGACCATTAACCCGCACAGCCCCGGTCGCCGATACGCTCTCCAACGAGATACATGATTTGGCCCACGCTTTCGTCCTTGCCGGGCTGCCACGAGGAATATCTTACTCTCTCCATCTATTGCTACGCTGGCTCGCCTTTGATTGACGCTCACCTGAAAGGCATAAGTCGATCTCAACGCTTCGGAGACTTGATTTGCGTGCTTGACTAAGATGCCAGACCAGAAGTCCCTTGTGTCGATCCAATCGCAATCGCGCGGCGCAGCATAACCAATAAGAGCGTAGGCCTTTCTAATTGTTCCAAAATGCTGGACGTAACAGTGATAGGACGGAACACCGATCGCGTCATCGATGATGCCGGCGGTTAATTTTCCCTTGCGCTTAAGGAGAAGCCGCAACCGCAGCAACATCTGATCTTCGGGTATGGAGATACGCCGCTCCGCCATGATCTTTTGCGCGCGAGTGAAGATGTCTTTATCGACAACGGGATCAATGACCGCATCGCTTCGAACCCAGAGGTCAGGATGGTTGTTCACTTGCTTTTGTCCGAGTCGCCTGGATGTTCGGTTGTGAACAAGGTTCCCTATGTAGTTCTCACTCTTGAGAATGCGGTGAACAATGTCGGAGTTCCATACTCCGCCGTTGCAGTTAGCTATGTCCGCTCGATTAAGTTGGCGCGCAATTTCGGCGTCGCACTTTTTCTCAACCACGAACTGATGAAATATCCACCGGACAATTGCGGCTTCGTCCTGCGATCCGAGCCGAAGTCGCACGCGATCCGTTTGTAAGGACTTCCGGTCCCCTCTTTTAAGCTCTCCCTTTGATCGCTGACTCTCATCGACCAATTCTCGGCGGAGACCAAAGGTCAGCGGACTTCCGACCCGATAACCCAAGCTTGCTATTCGGCACTGCCCGGTGTGAACCTTGACCGAAAGCTCCCGACTATATTCGGCGGCCATTACACGCTTGATGTTTTTGACGATGCTCGACAGGAGGCTCCCGTCATTGTCGAACTGTTCGGCGCAGTAGGCGACCTTGACGCCATTCTGCTTACAGACAAACTCGTAGTGGGCGCTTTCGTCGACATCCTGGAAGCGCCCCCACCGACTAACATCGTAGACCAAGATGTGGTTGAAATCAGCGTGACCCGCGCGAACATCATCTATCAGTTCGATGAGACCTGCACGCCCCTTGATCCTGAGGCCGCTGCGCCCCTCATCAATGTAGGTGCGAACTATCGTGAGGTTGTTTTGCTGCGCAAATGCCGCAATGGCAGCGGCCTGATTTTGTTTCGAATATCGTTGATAGTCCGTCGACATGCGAACATATTGAGCGGCCCGAAGCTCTCTATCGCGCCTCGCCAAGCCTGTACCCTTGTGTATGACAAGCGAGTTGGCCATTAGCCTAAAATCCGGATTGGCTAAAATTATTCTAATGACTCTTCAAGGCCGAAACAACGGAAGTAGGTGATGTCTGCTCAGGGTCAAAAGGCGAAGTGGTGAGCCTTCCTGCCCATTTCTGCTATTGGGGTAGCACCGGACCTGTCGTCGCGAGCCGCGAGAGTACCCGTTTCACTTGGGATGCTGACCATTCACCGCCCCGGGGAGCGGTTATTCCTCTTTGGTTCAGACTGGAGGCCACAGCACAAAGCGATTGAGCACCGTTGTGCTGGATTTCAAGAATCGTACCCCGTAAGTCAGATGCCCGCCGAACGGCTTTAGCGGTTCTAGCGGCCCGCGCCCGCGCAAGATCGTTGCAGGTTCCTGCACGGTTGCGGAAGCCCCCGAGGCGGACTCCCCTGGCTTTAGCCGCCGCTAGGGCCGCCCGGGTGCGATCCGAGATCATCCGGGCTTCGTGCTCTGCGACGGCCGCCAGGATATGGATGGTAAGCCGATTGGCTTGCGGAAAATCGACAGCCTCGAACTCAACTCCGGCTTCCATTAGATTTGAGACGAAAGCGACATTCCGAGCGAGCCGATCCAGCTTTGCAATGATCAAGGTGGCCCTGTGGAGACGGCATGCAGCGAGGGCTTCCGCAAGCCTTGGGCGGTCGTTTCGGCCGCCGCGTTCGACCTCAGTGTATTCGGAGATTAGTTCGCCGTCGCCGCATAGGCGGTCCTTTACGGCCCTTCGTTGGGCTTCTAAGCCGAGGCCGGACCTGCCTTGGCGTGGGGTGCTTACCCGGTAGTATGCGACATAGCGGGTGTTTCGCATTGCTTATTCTCCGTAACATTTCGTGCAACGTCGGATGCATTGATTGTTTCTAACGAGCGAGCCTTAGAACAATCAAGAATTGTAACGGTACCGCTTCGAACAGCTTAGACGTTGTTATGACCTTGGTGCTCTTCGAATCTCCAGATTGCCGCTGATTTTCTCAGCTTCAGCTTGTAGAAATTAATCAGAGCCTGTTCGATATGGTACTCGGCAGCAAAAGCCGGATCGATTTCCAATTTAGAGCTATTGCCATCGCTCATATGCTTAACTTCGTTCTTCCACTCGTTCACGCATTTGCGCGCTTCTTTGTTCGCTTCAGCATCCGACGAGGTTTCGGCATGCGGCTGGATTGGGTTCTCGGACTTCAACGCTCTTTCTGCTTTCCAAGCCAGTGTAAAAATGCGCTGTTGCTCTGGAAGATGCGCGCCGAACAGCTCTTCGGCCGCAGCCGCTAAATGGATCACGCAGAAGAAGTTGTTTCGCGCCAGAAAAAATTCAATGGCGGCGTCCAGATACTCGCTCGCGATTTCAATTTTAGAATAGGTTGCTCTAGCCATGAGCTAACTCAGTGATGTTTTTCATATCCTAAGGCTGCCATGAAGCGTTCTTGAACAATGCCGATTTGAGAAGCCTTTCCTCGCGCACTTTGCGCGAATAGCGCATAGAATGGGCCGATCACCAATTGAAGCACGAATGGTCCCGCGAGGGGCCACAGCAGGGCGAGGGCAGCAATCCAAGGTTCGTTCTGTCGCCATAGTAGAAAGGCGATCACGGGAGCGGTGACATATTTGAGCACGACGAACACAGGCCCAAGACCGGCTAGTGCTGTGGAAATAAAGTTGGGAACTACAAGAAGACGCCACAGAAAGCCGGTCAAAGCAGTGACGCCAAGCACCGACGGCCAAGGGTAAAAATACAGAAGCACAGGCACAACGGGTTGAGACAAGAAGAGAGGCCACTCAATCCATTCGACGGCGCGAAGCCAAGACCATTTTGTGTTTTCCTCGGCAGAGTGATGAATAGGATTCCACGCCATTGTGGCCGGCCCCCGCTTTGAAGCGCTTTCGCCTCCGTCACTTTAGCGGAGCCCGCCGAGCGCGCAAGCACTGCCTGCGCGGGAGCTTGTCTGTTCGGCGGACGCTTACCGCGCGAGCTTTGCGCGCACATCGTCGATACCAACCTTCGCGCGGTCCCTGGCCGCTTGATAGTCTGCCCCAGTATGGGTCTTAATAACGTCCCGATATCCATCGTCAGCGAGACTAAAGCATCCCGATGAAAGTGCAGCGTCAGCCAACTCGAACCTTTCATCGAGACTCTTCTGCAATTGGGCGAGCGCCTTACTCATACGTGCTTTGGACTTTTCAAGATATGAAGCGTCCCTAATCTGCCGATACAGACTGTACTCTTGTTGTGCGAGTTCGATGTTCGCGGTTGCCGCTCGCTCCTCACTCTCAATCACTAAGGTTTCTAATCCGAACGAGAACTTTGTTTCAGGACTAGGATTGCCGTTTTTGCAATTGGCAGGAATCTTGGTCAGCTTAAGAAATTCGCTCTCCGCTCTCGCGGGAAGTTGACCGAAAAAAATGGCAATTGCGGCCAACAAAGATAATCGCACAAGGTACTTCACGGACGCCCCTCTTGAATTGCCTGTTCTGAGATTATTCGCCGCGAAGTGCGGACGATGCAGAGGGGTGAATATATACTATAATATATGGCCTGCAATTGGGGTATGCCCTCGCATGCAGGGATGGACGTCCGTCGAATTGTTGGCTTGAATGTCAGAAAGCATCGAATCGCCGCCGCGCTTTCGCAGGAGGAGTTGGCGAGCCGCATGGGCGTTGAGCAGTATTATGTAAGTGGTTGGGAGGCGGGCCGCCGAAACCCAACGCTGATCACGCTATGGCGTGCCGCAGACGCGTTGAAGGTTGCTCCCGCGACACTGTTGGATCAGGCCGGGCAGAAGCCGGAATTTCCCGAAAAGAAGAGATCGAAAGCGAAGTCTCGCTCAAAGTAGAACCCGACGGGTGAAAGCCCACGCGAAGTTTGCAGGTTCCCGCAACCGAAGTCGCTTAAGCGCTCAGGACGACGAGCGCAGCAGTCCTTCTTGAGTTGAGCAATTTGATGCCTTCGCTATTCGTGTTTTCGATAGATGTACCAAAAATCTGCGATGATTGCTTTACATCTGCGACTCTCCGTAAAATTGAGGCATGTCGATCTCGTCGCAGAAGTTAAATCGTGTAAGTCAAAATGCAGCGATAGTTTATCGCCGCCTTTGCAATCCTGCGATCGGCGCGCATTCTTTAAACGAGAAGGAAGTCCGTTCGCTGAAGACCTATTGCTTCGCGCTAATCAGCAAATGGTCGGTGAGTGTTGCTCATGATGTAAGACGCGGGCGTTTTAGGGACGCGAGACGCCTTCAAGTGCGGTTGTTCGAAAGTCCCGCTGCTCGCCTTGTAGCTGCTTGGCAGGCGGATGCCAAAATTCGCAAACGACGACGGCGCCAATTGCGCGCCAGAGGAGCGGTCTCTGTTTTACGGCCGCAACGTTTCGCTGATGTATGGCAACTTGCGGAGCAGCTAAGCAATGCTCGTGCCCCTGCGAGTGCTATCATTCTCGAAAAGCCTAAGCGGAGCGGCGGGTATCGACTGCTGTGCGTCCCTGATCGGTTTGGCGTTGCTAAGCAACATCTGCTCGTCAACGCCATCAAACCCTTTGCAAGCTTCCACCCTTCGCAATTCGCTTTGCGACGTGGACGGTCGGTAGCTTGCGAAAGCCTCTTACGAACAATGAACGAACCTGATCCGTGTAATACCAGGTTCGTACAGTTTGACGTAGTCGACTTTTACACGTCGATCTCACGTCAGTATGTCGAGGAGGTCTTACCAGCGCCCAAGGCTGTAATACGGAATACGCTGTTCTTGGAAGGTTGGAATATTAGTGGCGTTACGATGGACCGGCGCGGCTTACCCCAAGGGTTAGCCGCCTCGTCTCTTGTGGCAGAGATGGTTATGGCCAATGTGCTGCGGGATATAGCCGACCTAACCGCAGACCTGCATTGTATCCATGCCTATTCTGATAATTGGGGTGGCTTCGTGCCGCACGACAAAGACGTAGGCGTCCTAGTGGAGAGCCTAAAGCATGCATTCGAAGTGCATCGCGCCGGTCCTTATCGTATTACACATGACTATGGAGAACGCGGACAGTCGTTTAAGTTTCTCGGCTACTATTTCAAGCCCCGAGCCGACGGTCCGGCCAGAGTCAGCCTGCCGAAAAATCTCGTGCGGACGATGGAATCGGAATTGACCGGGGAGCTCTGCGCGGCAGATAGCATTCAAGAGGTCCTCAAGGTCCGCAGTCGGCTTCTCTCATTCTGCTCTGCTTACAGCTTGGCGGCCGAAACCCGCCCGCTCCTCTCGCGCGTGGGGCGTTTGATTGTTGGTGAGCTAGATTATCGCTACCGGCAATTTGGCGAACCGCGCACCGACGGAACGTCACTGGAACAGGTTACGCGGACATAGTGCGGACAGCACCGATTTGTGGGCTTTGCGGATATCGATTAAGCTATTGAAGACGTTGGCGCACCCGACACGATTCGAACGTGTGACCTTTGCCTTCGGAGGGCAACGCTCTATCCAGCTGAGCTACGGGTGCGTTACCGGTTCATTTAGCCGATTGGCCTGGTGTCGGCAACGGCCCTGCGGGCGCCAAACTGGAAAGATCCAGGACCGCATCTGCCGGCGAAACGTCGGCAGCCCACACAACATGACGTCGCTAGGCTGCCCCGACCGCACGCGCGCGGCATGGGTCCAATAGTGGCCTCACTTCCGGACCCGGCCTGGCCGCGCTGAACAGGTAGCCCTGCATCTCGGTGCAGCCCAGTGCGCGCAGCCGCTCCTTTTGCTGTTGGGTCTCGACGCCTTCGGCCGTGGTCGTCATGTTGCGCGAAGTGGCGATATTCACCACCGCCTGCACGATCGCTGACGAGCCGTCGATTTCCGTGATGTCGCTGACGAAGCTGCGGTCGATCTTGATCTTGTCGAACGGGAAACGTTTCAGATAGCTGAGCGAAGAATAGCCTGTACCGAAATCGTCCAGCGCGATACGAACCCCGATGGCGCGGAGCTGATGCAGGATGGCCAGCGCCGCCTCGTCGTCGCGGATCAGGACCGCCTCGGTGATTTCAAGTTCCAGGCGGCTTGCTGGAAGGCCTGAGGCCGCAAGCGCGTTTGCGACCTTCAGCCCGAGGGTCGGGGATTTCAACTGAACAGGCGAGACGTTGACAGCGAGGCGGACATGATCCGGCCAGCCTGCCGCCTCGGCACAGGCCGTTCTCAGCACCCATTCGCCAAGCTCGACGATCAGGCCGGAATCTTCCGCTACCGGGATGAATTCCGCAGGCGAGATCATGCCGCTGTCGGGATGGCGCCAGCGCAGCAGGGCTTCGCAGCCGGTCACCACGTCGCTGCCAAGGTCAACAACCGGCTGATAGTGAATTTCAAAGGCGCCGTCGACGAGCGCCTGACGCAAATCCTGCTGCATGGCAAGCCGGGCTTTTGCGCGGGCATCCATGGTCGGCTCGAAGAAGTGATGGGTTCGGCGCCCGTCAGCCTTGGCGCCGTACATCGCCAGATCGGCATTCTTGATGAGCTGATCCAGATCGGTCCCGTCGCGCGGGGCCAATGCAATGCCGATGCTGGCATCGGTCGAGAGTTGATGGCCGAGGCATTGATAGGGTTGCCTGATCGCCTCGTGAATTCGTGTCACGAATTCCACGACATCGGCGACGTTGCCGGCATTGGTCTGAATCACGGCAAACTCGTCGCCACCAAGCCGCGCGACAAGATCGGTCTCCCTGATACAGCTCCTGAGCCGGGTAGCCACCACTTTCAGCAGTTCATCGCCGACATGATGTCCGAGCGAATCGTTGATGCCTTTGAATTCGTCGATGTCGATATAGAGCAATGCGAACTGCTCGTCGCGTTTGGTTCGCTGCAGCTCACGTTCGACCTGTTCGCGGAACAGCACCCGGTTTGGCAGGTCGGTCAGCGCGTCGTAATGGGCAAGGTGCGCAATCTTCTCGTCGGCGCGCCTGCGATCGGTGACGTCTTCCACAACGTTGATGATGTAGCGCGGCTCGCCGGCCTGATCGCGGATGACGATGCGCCTTGAGGTGATGAAGCGGTTGCCGGAAGCCTTGCTTTCCCAGCGGTGCTCGTCCAGCAGCAGACCGTAGGCTGACCGCAGCGACTCGTCGTCATCCCTTGCGATTCGCTCTGCAAGCGCCGTCGGGAATAGATCGCAGGCTGTCTTGCCGACGATGGCGCCGTTAGACAAGCCGAACTGAATCTCGGCCACCCGGTTGACCAGCACATAACGGCGGTCGCGGACATCCTTCACGGTGATCTGTGAGGGGATGTGGTCAATGATCTGCCGCAGGAACGCGTAATTCCGGTCACGTTCCTGTTCGAGGAGGCGGTGCTCGGTTATGTCCTCCATCGTCGCCACCCAGCCGCCCTGTGGCAGCGGCCGATTGATGATCCGAACCGAACGTCCATCTGCGGATTCGAGAATGCTTTTGGTGACTTTTCCCTGGGCGACGTTGCCTAGAACGGTTGAACAGAATTCATCGACGCTGCCTTTGAAGGATCCGGTCTCCTTGCGATGCCGCACTATGTCGTAAAAATAGGTGCCCGGCTTTACGATATCCGTCGATAGCCCGTACATATCGATATAGCGCTGGTTGCAGACAACGACACGCGCGGAAGCGTCATACAGCACGAGGCCTTGAGTCATATTGTTCAGGGCAGTATCGAGCCGATGTTTTTCCTGCTCCAGTCGCTGCTGCGAATCCTGATGTTGCCGGGTCATTCGCTGGACGATCAGGAATAGCACGGCGACGATCACCATGGCGGAGAGGCCGGCGGCGGCGACCATGAATCTGGTTTGGGCCTGCCAATCTGCCAGTGCTGCCGCAACCGTTGTGGTCGCGATAATTATAATGGGGAAATGGCTCAATTCGCCCACCGAACCGAGCCTTTCCTGACCATCGATAGGACTTTGCAAACGCAGCGTCTGTTGACCACCTTCGGCCAAAATTTTGGTCAGCAGCGGCCCCGTCCTGAAATTCCGCCCGATCATCGAATCGGCATGAGGGTGCCGCGCCAGCATCGTTCCATCGCGATCGAACATCGAGATTGCCGCGCCCTTGCCAAGGGCGACAGATGCGAAGAACTTTTCAAGATTGGCGGGGTCGATCCGCCTCGACATCACCCCAAGAAAAGCTCCATCAGATCCGCTCAGTCGGTGGACAAGGAGATTGGTCCAGTTGCCGGTGAAACGGCTCCTGACCGGTCCGGCCAGAGCCACGGTCAATCGCGGGTTCGCCTTAAAGGCCTCGAAGTAGGCCCGGTCGGCGATATTGACGTCCGGCGGCGGCCAGACCCCAGACGAATTGATCACTGATCCGTCGGCGGCAACGACAAAAACGTCCCCGATGTAAGACAACTCGCTGACCCTGGACTTCAACATCAGGTGCGCTTCGCGAGTCGAGAACCGGCTCTTGAAAAGTTCGGGCGAGGTAGCCTCGGAAAATTGCATCTGTGAGATCAAATTGCGTGCAATGATGTCCGAATCCTTAAAGTGCTGATCGAAGTGGTGGGTGAGCAGCCGCACTGTATTTTCGAGTTCGCGCTCGCTGTTGCGGAGCGCGCTCTCACGAAACTCCCCAATCATCATTACGGTGCCGATGATGATCGCGGCGATCAGGAAGCCGCCGCAGAGGATAAGCCATAGGACCGGCCCCCGCCGAATCGAGGCCGTGCGGCACGATTCGACCGCCGCGGTTTGGAGATTTTTAATCTCACCCCAAATGCTCGACGCTAATTTTCGCATTCCCCACCAACTCCTGGGGGACATGCATACAATGCATTGATGGCATACCCGTTAGGGAAACCGGTTACCGAAGGCTTAACTTATGGTTGCGTAACAAAATGTCATCGCGGTACGCCTCGCAACAACCTTCGGGTCACGGCGGCAACCGGCTGCGCTTCGACAACCGGGGTTCGCCCAAAGCAAGGATCCCAACAATATCCCGTCATGGTTTTATCACGGGCCCGGCTTCCCCGAGATGCGCAAGGAGCGTAAATCAATTGCACAGGTGGAATTGCCGCGCGAAGCTGTAAGCAAGAAGGGCTGCCCAAACGGGCGTCCATCAGGGGGAGGCAGCGGGCGATGGTGGATACTTCCGGCTCTGCGAATGCTGCGGGCGTGAGCAAGCCGTGGCCAGTGTTTCGTTCGCTGCGCGGGTACCGCCCTCAATTCCTCAGCCGCGATCTGTTTGCCGGCCTGACGCTGGCCGCGATCGCCATTCCTGAGCAGATGGCAACAGCGCGGCTCGGCGGGTTCACGCCGCAGATCGGCTTCTTCGCCTTTCTGGCGGGCTCGCTGGCCTTCGCTGCGTTCGGCAGCAACCGCTTTTTGTCGTGCGGCGCCGATTCGACCATCACGCCGATCTTTGCCGGGGGCCTCGCCGCCCTGGCTGTGGCCGGCTCACCAGACTACGCGACGCTCGCCGCGGCGCTGGCGCTGATGGTCGGACTTTTGCTCTTCGCTGCCGGAATTTTCCGTCTTGGCTGGATCGCCGACCTGCTCTCGATACCCGTGACGATCGGCTTTCTCGCCGGCATTTCGGCTCACATTCTGATCTCACAAATGCCGGTGATACTCGGGCTGCCCGCGCCTGAGGGCCCGATGTTGCAGCGCGTTGCGTCGCTTGCCGCACAACTGAACCAAACAAACCTTTTCACACTTGTCATCGGTCTCGGAGTTTTGGCGATCATCACCGTCTCCGAGCAGATCAATGCGCGAATTCCAGGCGCCTTGATCGGCCTCGCGCTGGCGAGCGCCGCCGTGGTGCTGCTCGGCCTTGAGAGCCGGGGCGTCAGTGTTCTCGGCGCAGTCTCGGCCAAGATGCCGGCGCTTGCGGTCCCGGTCGTCGCGGCCGGAAATCTCGCGAGCCTGGTGTCGCTCAGTCTCATCATTTCGATTGTCATCATGGTTCAGACGGCGGCGACTACTCGATCCTTTCCGTCCGATCCCAACGAGGCGCCGGATGTCAACCGCGACTTCGTTGGCGTCGGCGTCGGCAGCGTGCTTTCAGGTTTGCTCGGCGCGTTTCCTGTCAATGCCAGCCCGCCACGCACGGCGGTGGTATCGGAGACCGGCGGACGATCCCAGGTCGCCGGCATCGCCGCTGTGGCGATCGTGATCGGGCTGCTGGCCTTCGGTGCCTCGCTCTTGCAGCAGATCCCCAACGCCGCGCTCGGCGGCGTCCTGCTGTTCGTCGCACTCAGGATCATTCGCGTCCGCCAGGTCGTCGCGATCTACCGACAATCGCAGGCCGAATTCCTGCTGATCCTGGTGACCGCGGCGGCAATCATCGCTCTGCCGATCGAACAAGGGGTGGGCATCGGCATCGCGCTGTCGCTGCTGCACGGTATATGGAGCACGACCCGCGCCCGCGCGCTGATCTTTGAACGGGTACCGGGCACCTCGATCTGGTGGCCGTCGAGTTCGAGCCTTCCCGGCGAACGGGAGCCCGGCGTTGTCGTCGCGGGATTTCAGGCGCCGCTGTCCTTTCTCAACGCCTATCATTTCCGGCGCGACATTCTGGAGGCCTTGAAGTCCTCGCCGCAAAAGCCGCGACTGCTCGTGCTGGAGGCGACCGGCATTGTCGAAATCGATTTTACCGCGGCGCAGGTCTTGTCCGACCTCATTCGCCGGTGTCATTCCGATGGCGTCGATTTTGCCATCGCACGGCTTGAATCCATCCGCGCGCAGGAGGCCATGGCGCGATTCGGAATCAATGCGCTGCTCGGTCCAGATCGCCAGTTTCACAGCGTGGAGGAAGCGGTCCGGGCACGGGGTAAGGAAGCTTCGGTCGGCTAACGCATAGCCGGCTTCCGGATGCGGGCAGGATCTTCTGACTCTAAGCTTGTACGATCACCTTGCCGATCGGCCACAATGCGATGCCGGCGAGCTTCACATGAGCCCAGGCGAAGGGGATGCCGATAATGGTTACGGCTAGAACCACCGCGGTGGCGATGTGCGCCAGCGCCAGCCACCACCCCGCCAGCAGCAGCCAGATCAGGTTGCCGATCAGACCGAGCGGCCCGGTACCGATATCGGATTGGCCGGTCAGGGCATCGCGGCGCACGGCCCTCTGACCGAACGGCAGCAACGTATAGGCCGCTATATTGAACGCAGCCCTAGCCCAGGGCAGTCCTATGATGGTGATGGCCATGATAACGGCGGCCACCACCCAGCCAAACGCCATCCAAAGGCCCCCCAAAACGAGCCAGACGATGTTGAGAAAAATCGAAACCGGAGGCATGTGATTTCTTGTCAAGGGTCGCTGCGCCGACGCGCCGGGAACTCTCGAACCGTTATAGGCCTTAGGATGTGGCGACGATAGTAAGCAAGATGGGGAATCGGGCGGGAACCGACCGGACGATGCTTAACGCGGGTGCGCGTCTGTCAACGGCGATAGCGGTCGGGACGGACATAGGCAAGGCGGTTTTCCTGCCGCGGCCGGCTTACCTGGCTGACCCGCGATTCGCTGACGAAGGGAACGGCCGGCTTGAGTTCCTCAAGAAAGATCGGCCTGGAAAAATAGAAGCCCTGCGCGTAACGGATTCGGGTAGCGGCCTGCAGGTAGGCGAGTTCCTCGAAGGTCTCGACACCCTCCGCAATGACGGTCATGCCGAGCGCCTCGCTCAGCGATTCGATCGCCCGCAGGATCCCCTGGCTGCGTGGACGCATATGGATGTCGGTAAGGAACGACCGGTCGATCTTGATTTCGTCTGCCGTGATATCCGCGAGCGCCGACAGCGACGAATAGCCCGTGCCGAAATCGTCGATCGAGATACCGACGCCGAGCCTGCGGAACATCGGCAGAATCTCGGTCTGGAAGTGAGTCTTGGCGATGAAGGCGTCTTCGGTCACCTCGATCATGAAGCGCCTCGGAAACTCGGTCGCCTCCAGCGCCTTCGCAAACGAGCGCATGAACTCCAGATTGCCGGCCTGCTTGGCCGCGACGTTGATGCTGATGATGCTGCCCGGTCCGAAATTTTCGTTGATGAGATCGATCGACTTGACGATCTCCGCCAGCACGAGGTGGGTCAGTTCGTCGATCAGCCCTAATTCCACGGCGAGGTTGATGAAGGTGCCGGGAGCCTGGATCACACCCTCGTCGTCGCGCAAGCGGACCAGCGCCTCGATGCCTTTAATCTCCCTGGTCCGGATGTCGACTTTTGCTTGAAAGGCACAGCAGAAGCGCTTTTCCAGAATCGCGAGCCGCAGCGACTGCTCGATTTTCATCCGCGCCAGCGCTTCACGTTCCATGCCGGCGTCGAAAAATGCCGCAGCACCCTTGCCGCTGTTCTTGACCTGATACAGCGCAATGTCGGCGTTCTGACGGAGCGCGTCGAAGCTGCGCCCGTGATCAGGAAAAAGACTAACCCCGATCGACGTCGAGGCGAATATTTCCGAACCATCGATGAAGAACGGAGCCCTCACGCGCTGCAGCGTGGCCTTGATGTATTCCACCACCTCCTGCTCGCTTTGGATCGGATTGAGCAGCAGCAGGAACTCATCGCCACTGATCCGCGACAGCATGTCGGACTCGCGCAGATCAAGCCCAAGCCGCTTTGCGAGCTCGATCAGGAGCGCGTCACCAATTGCGTGGCCATAATAGTCGTTGATGTGCTTGAAATTGTCGATGTCGAGAAAGGCGAGCGCGAACCTGGCGGATGGCCCCTCATGCTCAATCAGGCTTCCAGCCCGATGTTCGATGACCCGTCGCATTGGCAGATCGGTCAATTCGTCAAAATAAGCCGACCGAAACAGATGATCCTCGACGGCCTTTTGCTCGCTGATGTCGGTGGAACTCGAAAGCAGCAGATTGCGGTCGGCAATGCGAACCGGCCGGTGGGCCGTAAGAAGGACCTGCTTGCCGTGATGGGTGGCGAAAGATTCCTCCGCGACGACAGCACGCCCGGTGCGGAGCAACTCCAGCGCGAGCTCACGACGATCGCTTGATTGCTTCGAGGCAAGCACACCTGGCTCGCAGGCGGTCATCCCCAGTTGCGCCGCTGCGGCGTCGTTGACCATCAGGACACGGCCCTCCTCATCCTGAACCGTGACGCCGGCCGGAAGCATTCTGAGGATATCCCTCAGAACGCTCAATTCGCGTTCGACAGCGAATGCGCCTTGCGTCGTGGCGGCTTGCAGATCGAGCGTGGTGCGGCTTTGCATGGCCACCAAGTTTCTCAGAGTCTCTTGTAGTTTTGGTTAAGTGCAGCTTTGGCGTGCAGGCAGGCGCGCTTTAAGCCGGCGCCGCCGTGATCGTCGTTAACAGAACGTCAACAGATTTCGAAAACGCGCCCGTGGCAATAGGGCCGACCATCGAGATCCGCAAGCCTCGAAGGCGAGTGCTCAACTCGACGGTATCTGGCATTGCATTGTGCAATGGACGCCGGTTTTGAGATAAGTGATCTCCGCCTTGCCATCGAAGGGCTTCAACGCCGATTTCAGCAATTTGCTGCCGAAGCCTGCCTCGCCGATCGGTCCCACCGAGGGTCCCTCGGTCTCGTCCCACGAGATATGGAGGCGATTGTCGGTCACGGACCACGACACCTGCAAAAGCCCGCGCGCGGCGGAAAACGCCCCATATTTCCCGGCATTGGTGGCAAGTTCATGAAATATCAATGCAAGACTCACCGCCAGTTGGGCCGGCAGAAACAGCCGGTCACCGTTGAGGGTAAAGCGGACATGTCCGTAAGGTCCGAGCTCGGAGAGCAAGAGATCCTTGATGTCGCAACCACGGCCGTCCAGCTTGGCGATCAGATCGTCGGTCGCCGACAGTGCCCGCATCCGCCGGTCGATACCGGCCCAGATTTGCGGTTGATCCTGCAGGATCTGGTGAAGCACGGCGTGAATGGTCGACAATTTGTTTTTCAGCCGGTGTTGAAGTTCGTCGACGATGAGCTTGCGATAGGCCTCCTCCCGAATCAGGCGCTTCGCAATTTCCCGCTGCTTTGCCGCGACCGACCGATAGTGCTCTACGCCCCAAATCGTGAGAGAGCACACGATCACATAGATTACCAACAGCACCAACCTCGCAAAATCGGTCGGGGTGTCGCCGAAATTCAGAACGACGGCGGACACTCCGCCCAGGATGGCCGTCACAATCCCGATTCGGTACCCGCCAAACGCAGTGGCAAAGAATACCGCCGGAAAATACGGGGTGAAGTAGACGTCCGGCCGGATCAGGGAAAGACACCACCGCGCCGCCGTCGACACCGCAAGGCAGGATACCGCAAAACCCATGCCAAACAGAGGAGAGGTCCGAGACGTTCCTTGCCAGCCCTGCCGAAACTCGTCGATCAATTTCACCATGGGTCACATCAACCGATCAGCGAATCCAAAACAAGGCCAAGCATAGCGAAAATTTGCGTGAGCCACGGCTACAAAAGGCGCGGAGCACCGTTCAACCACCGCACATCTGGGCACAATCAGCGACATGGAGGCCCGTCTGGCCGGACAAGCGCCTCGTTTGTTCGGCAATCGTGCTTTGGAGGGCTCAGCGCCGCAACGCCTGGCTTGCGTTGTTCCGGCGGGCCGGAGATATTTTGAGACCGACAGTGTCAAAAGGAGAACAACATGGGACGGCTGGACGGCAAGGTCGCGGTGATCACCGGCGCGACAAGCGGTATTGGTCTGCGCACCGCCGAAATTTTTGTCGCGGAGGGGGCGAAAATCGTGGTCGCCGGCCGCCGCGTGGTGGAAGGCGAGGCGTTGGCCAAAAAGCTCGGCCCTGCATGCCTGTTCCGCCGGACCGACGTCACGGTCGAGGAGGAGATGCGCGCGCTGATCGGCGAGGCGGTCGAGAAATTCGGCCGCATCGATTGTCTGTTCAACAATGCCGGCGGGCCGGCGCAAACCGGCGGAATTGAAGGACTCGACGCGGCGCGATTCGACGCCGCGATGGCAACACTGGTGCGCAGTGTCATGCTCGGCATGAAACACGCCGCACCCCATATGCGCCGTCAGGGCTCAGGCAGCATCATCAACAATGGCAGCATTGCCGGCAGGCTCGCGGGCTTTTCGTCCTCGGTCGTCTATGGCGCCGCCAAGGCCGCCGTGATCCACCTCACCAAATGCGTGGCGATGGAACTCGGTGAAGCTGGCATCCGCGTCAACAGCATTTCGCCCGGTGCGATCGCCACCGGCATTTTCGGCAAGGCACTGGGTCTGTCGGTCGAGGCGGCGGAGAAAACCCCCGATGTCATGCGCGAAGTCTACAAGACCGCCCAGCCGATTCCACGCGCCGGACTGCCCGAAGACATCGCTCACGCCGCGGTATTTCTCGCCAGCGACGAATCCACCTTCGTCAATGGCCATGATCTGGTGGTCGATGGCGCCATCACCGGCGGCCGCAACTGGACCGCGCAGCAGCAGGGCCTTGCTGCTCTGCGCAAGACGTTCGATCAGGGCAACGGGTGAGCGCTCGAGCGCAGCAGCCACGATACCCAACGCCAATTCCCGCGACTAGAGCAAGATCGGTCCTGATTAAATCTGAACCGACGCTCTAATTTCTTGTTTTGACGCGTTTTCTTCACGCGAACCGGTATCCACTTCGCTCGAAAACGCTCCAGCATGATCGCCTTCCTGAAGGCGCAGACCAAGTACGTCTATAGTCGAAACCGGCGGCAACACGGAGGGCGGGCGGCATGAACGCAAGGCTTGAGAAAAAGCTGCGGTTACTTGCGATCATCGTCGCAGCCAGCATGATCGGAGCTGCGATCTATTCTTTCGCCACTACCCGAGAGATAGCAGCAGGAATCTCATACGGGCTGCTTATCAGCGCCCCTATCACGGGCATTTCACTGTTCGTCCTGGAAGGACCAATGCGCATTTGGCTCGGGGGCCTCTCGTTCACCTCCAATTTGATGGTACGAAGCACGATCTACGCCGCGATTATCGTTCCCATCCTGTTTTTTCAGTTAGGCACCGTCATATCAGGGGTTGCTCGCGATCCGTCGCACAAAACCTTGTGGATCGACATCGCCTACTCCGTTGCGTGCGTGGTTCTGGTAAATCTCGTTCTCGGAATTACCAACATCATCGGGCCGCGCGCCTTCCTCAACTTCATCATCGGGCGATATCACACGCCAATCGAGGAGAAGCGCTTCGTGCTTTTTGTCGACATTGCGGGATCGACCGGACTGGCTGAGCGGCTCGGCGGCCTCGCCATTCATCGTCTTCTCGATCGCACGTTTCGTCTGCTCACGCTTGCGGTGGTAGATTATCGGGGCGAGGTACTGAACTACGTCGGCGACGAGGTGATCGTGACCTGGCCGGAGCGTCTTGGTGCGATTGATTGCCGCCCCTTGCGCTGTTTTAGGGCGATGCGCGATGAATTATCGCGTGCGTCGAGCCAATTGGAACGCGAATTTGGAGTAGTGCCGCGGATCCGTGGCAGCCTGCATTTCGGGCCGGTGATTGTCGGCGAGATCGGCGATCTCAAACGCGCCATCGTCTTCAACGGTGACGTCATGAACACGGCGGCACGGCTCGAAGAGCTCAGCCGCAACGTGGATGGCGGGTTCCTGGCATCCCGCGCGGCAATGCAACGGTTCGATTCGGCGCCGCCGTTTGCGGTTCGCGACTTGGGACGGTTGGCGATTCGCGGGCGTGCCGACGGCATCGACGTGGTCGGGATCGAAGCCCCGGCGTTGGCCTGATCTACTCACCTCACCGGCGACAGGATCACCCGCAACCCGTCTTTCGGCTTCGGGATCGGCCACATCTGCCAATCCGGCTTGGCGCCGGGCTGCAGCGAGACGCTGAGGTTCTGCAGGAAATGCCGCGCAAAGCATTTCGCCTGCATGTAGGCGAAATGCAGCCCTAGGCACATATGCGCGCCACCGCCGAACGGCACCCAGGCGAAGCGATGACGTCCGCGCTGCGCCTCGTCGGTGAAGCGCATCGGATCGAAGGTGCCGGGATCGGGCCATATTTCCGGCATGTGATGGGTGAACAGCGGATTGATCGCGACCAAGGTGCCCACCGGCATCGCATAGCCGCCAAAACTGAAGTCGCGCGTCGCGCGCCGTGGGATGGAAGGCACCGGCGGCTTCAACCGCATCGCTTCCTTGAACGCCATCTCGGTGAGCGGCATGGCTTCGAGATTGTCGAATGTCGTGGGCGCGTCGACCGCGACGCCGAGCGCCGTGACTTCGTCGCGCAATTTGTCCTGCCATTGCGGATTGGCGGCAAGGGCTGCCACAAACGACGTCAGTGAAGAGGTCAGCGTGTCGTGTGCGGCCATCACCAGAAAACTCATATGGTCGACGATGTCCTGGGTCGAGAGCAGCGCGCCGTCTTCGTGGGTGGCGCGACAGAGCTGCGAGAACAGGTCCTCCCCGCCTTTGGCACGGCGGATCGGAATCTGCTCCGAAAAATAAGCCACGATGCGGGCGCGGCCTTTGACGCCGCGCGCCATTTGCGTGCCCGGCCAGGGTTGGCGGATCGGGGCGACCGATGCGGCGACCATATCGATGAACGCCCGCGTGATCTCCTCGACGTCAGGCCCAATCCCGGTGCCGAGAAATGAAGTCGCCGCAAGATCAAGCGTGAGCTGCTTCATGGCCGGATAGAACAATATCGGACCCGGCCGTTGCCGCCATTGCGCCACGCGTGCCCCGATTCCGGCATCGAGCGCCGCAAGATAGGATTTCATCGGCCCGGACTTGAACGCAACCGACAGCGCGCGCCGGTGCAGGCGATGCTCGTCGAAATCAAGCAGCATCAGGCCGCGCGGAAACAGTCGGCCGAGGATGGTTCCCCAGCCATGGGTCGAGGAGAAAAGCCTGCTTTGATCGAACAGCACGAATTCGTTGGCTTCGGGGCCGAGCACGGAAATGCTGGTTTCACCGAGCACGCGGCTGCGATAGACGCGGCCGTATTTCGCAGCCATTCTTTCGACTTCCCCCTTGGGGTCTGCAAGGATCGCCAGCGTCCGGCCGATGACCGGCCAGCCCTCGTCACCGGGAATGTGCGCCAGCGAGTTGCGGTTGGGCGGCGACAGTGTGATCGCGGGGGAAGCCACACTTTGCATCGACATGGCAGTTGCTCCGTTGGGCCACGATTTTGCTAAATTAGCCCTTTGTCGCTCCTGAGCAAAGCCTCTCGGCCACCGCTGGCGAGATTTATGCCAAACTATATTGCACGATAAATCTTTGGCTCGTGATAGGCTGGTTTGCAGCGTGACTTCGGAATAGCTTTCGGTTCTTGGTGTTTACCTTGCATACATCCGGAATTTGATTGAATGAAACGCCGTGAATTCATTGCAGGGTTCGGTGCGATAACGAGTTCCTCGTTTCTTTTGCCGATGGCTTCACGCGCGCAGCAATCGGCAATGCCGGTCGTTGGGTATCTGAGCAGCAGGTCTCCTGGTGAATCCGCGGGCGTCGTCTCTGCTTTTCTTCAAGGCCTTCGCGAGTCCGGACTCGTCGTTGGCCAGAACGTAGCGATCGAATACCGTTGGGCCGAAGGCAACTATGAGCGATTGCCGGCGCTCGCCGCTGAGCTTGTCGGCATGCGGGTCGCCGTGATCCTCGCGGCAGGTGGGCCTCCATCCGCGCTCGCCGCGAAGAAGGCCACCTCCAAAACCCCGATTGTTTTTTCTGCCGCGGACGATCCGGTCGGCCTTGGACTGGTCGAGAGCCTCGGCCGGCCCGGCGGCAACGTAACCGGCATGGGCAATTTCAACTCCGCTCTCACCGCAAAGCGTCTTGAACTTCTGCATGAGCTTGTTCCGTCGGCCAGGACCATCGCCTATCTGGCAAACCCGGCCAATCCGAGTGCACAGCTCGAAGTTCGAGCCGTGCAGGAAGCGGCGAACACGCTCGGCATAAATCTGCAAGTCTTGAACGCCTCGAACGATAAGGAAGTCGAGGCTGCATTTGCGCGGTTGGCAGAGTTGAAGGCTGGCGCCGTCATTGTCGCCGCAGAGCCCTACTTCGATAGCCGGCGCGCGGCGATCGTCGAACTCGCCGCAAGACACGCCGTCCCCGCGAGTTACGGTTGGCGAGAAAATGTCGCGATGGGTGGCCTGTTGAGTTACGGCAGCGTCCTCAAGGACTCCTATCGCAATTCCGGCATCTATTGCGGACGGATACTGAAGGGCGAGAAGCCGGCCGATTTGCCGGTGGTGCAGCCGACGAAATTCGAAATGACCATCAACCTGAAGACCGCCAAAGCGCTCGGGCTCACCGTGCCGCCGGCGCTGCTCACCGGTGCCGACGAAGTGATCGAGTAGTCGGAACGGGTAAACGGCGGGCCGCACCACGCGCTCACGCCTTGCTGTGTTTCGCGGCTTCCGTCTGCAGATCCGGGGCGTTGATGGTCGGGATCGCGACACGGCCGGGACCGGTCAGCGAAAGTGCCGCGGCCGCCTTGTCGTTCTCCATGATTTTCGCCATCACCGCCTGCCCTGCGCGCTCGAACACCGCGCGGTTTTCGATCAGGAACTTTTGCGACTCGCGCAGTTTGGTGATGTAGCCGTTGATTTCCGGGATCACGTAGCGCGCCACCATATCCCAACTGCGTCTCGTGTTCTCCGGGTTGGCCCAGTCGTGGACAAAGCCGATGATGCTGCCGACGCCGCCCGAAACCTCCATCAGCTTCTTGATGGTTTTGACCAGATGGTCGGGGGTGCCGATGGTCGAGGCGGCGGCCTCGCCGCCGGCGGTCTTTTCTGCGGCGTCCTCCGGCGAAGTGAACGGTTGCAGGCCCGGCCGCTGCAGCGTGGCGACATTATATTCGTTGTGCCAGCGCATTAGTCCGGCGCCGGCCTCGCGCCGCGCCTGTTCGCGGCTTTCGGCAATGTGCCAGGACAGCAGCACCCGCCAGTCGGATCGGCTCACGGTGGTGCCGTGCTTCTTTGCGGCGTCCTCGGCAAAACCCCATTGCGTCGGCAGCGCCATCAAGCCCTGGGTCGACATCGAGCCGAGTGAGATGATGCCGATGCCGTATTTTCCTGCCAGCGTCATCCCCGATGGCGAGATCTGCGAGGCCACCACGAACGGCATCTCTTCCTGCAAAGGCAGGATCTGCAATGCGGCGTCGTTCATCGTGAACCAGTCGCTCTTCGCCGTCACGCGCTCGCCCTTGAACAACCGGCGGATGACCGCGATCGCCTCGTCCTGACGATCGCGCTGCGTCATCGGGTCGATGCCGAGCGTATGCGCGTCGGAGGCGAGCGCGCCGGGGCCGGAGCCGAAAATGGCGCGGCCGCCGGTCATGTGGTCGAGCTGCACCATGCGCTGGGCGACGTTGAAGGGATGGTGATAGGGCAGCGAGATCACGCCGGTGCCGAGCCTGATACGCTTGGTGCGCTCGCCGGCGGCTGCCAGGAACATCTCGGGCGAGGCGATCGTCTCCCAGCCTGAGGAATGATGCTCGCCGCACCAGAATTCATCGTAGCCGAGTGCATCGAGCTGCTCGACGAAATCGAGGTCGCGGCGGAATTGCAGCATCGGATGCTCGCCGATCGGGTGATGCGGGGCGAGGAAGGCTCCGAATTTGAGGCGGGCCATGGGCTTCTCTCCGGACAGTGTTCTTGGTTGATCGGCGCCAAACTATGGCCTGGGAAGGGCCAAGGGAAGAGTTAAAGGAACAGGGAAGAGTCAAAGGAAGAGTAATGGGCGCCTGCCCGAATTTACACCCGGAGGCCGTTCCGCTAAGAAAACCTTCGGTTTTTCCGCGCCGAGGGTGAGATGTATTTGAAGCAATCCGACACCACTGCTTCACTACGGCTTGCAAGTCAGCGCAAGCGCGACCTGATCGATCACTTCGAGGCCAAGGGCGAGGAACTCGATCGCTGGCGCACGTTCAATGCCGCCTATCACGAAGACGACCTCAAGTTCATGCAGTTCTTGATTCCACCGGGCAAGCGGGTGCTGGAATTAGGCTGCGGCCGCGGAGATTTGCTCGCCGCGCTAAAGCCTTCATACGGTGTCGGCGTCGATTTCGGCGCCAAGACGATCGCCAAGGCCGACGAGCTGCATCCCGATCTCGATTTTGTCCTCGGTGACGCGGAGGACCCGGCAACGCTGGCTTCGATCAAAGGGCCCTTCGATTATATCGTGATTGCCGACACCATCGGCATGTTCGAAGATATCGACGGCACGTTGAGACTCGTGCATCATTTGTGCGCGCCGTCGACGCGGATCATCATTTCCTACTACTCACATTTGTGGGAGCCGGTGCTCAAGCTCGCGGAGGCGCTGGGTCTGCGGGCCACGCAACCGAAAATCAATTACATCGCTACCGTCGACTTCCTCAACCTGATGGATTTGGCGGATTTCGAAATGATCAGTCAGGAGCAGCGGCAGCTTCTGCCGCAGCGCTGGCTTGGGCTCGGCCCGTTCATCAACCGGTTCATCGCGCCGCTGCCGGGGATCCGCAAGTTGTGCCTGCGAACCTACCTGGTCGGACGCCCGGTCCGGCAATTTCCCGACCGGAAATTTTCCGCGAGCATTCTGATCCCGTGCCGGAACGAGAAGGGCAATATCGAGAACGCTATCCTGCGCATGCCGAGGTTCGGCAGCTCGCAGGAGATCCTGTTTGTCGAGGGAAATTCCAGCGACGGCACGTTCGAGGAATGCGAGCGCGTCCGCGACGCCTACAAGGACCAATGGAATATCAAGGTGCTGAAGCAGGACGGCAAGGGCAAGGGCGACGCGGTGCGCAAAGGGTTCGCCGCCGCCACCGCCGACGTCCTGATGATCCTGGACGCGGACCTGACGATGCCTCCCGAAGCGTTGCCGAAATACCACGCGGTGATCGAGACCGGGAAGGCCGAATTCGTCAACGGCACCCGCCTGGTCTATCCCATGGAAAACGAGGCGATGCGCCCGCTCAATCTGATCGCCAACCGCTGCTTTGCCTATTTGTTCAGCTATCTCGTCAACACCCGCCTGACCGACACGCTGTGTGGCACCAAAGTGCTGATGCGCAAGGATTACGAGGTATTGGCGCGGGAGCGCGGCTATTTCGGCGACTTCGATCCGTTCGGCGATTTCGATCTGATCTTTGGCGCAGCGAAGCAGAATCTCAAAATTATCGAGACACCGATCCACTACAAGGCGCGCACGTTCGGCGAGACCCAGATCTCGCGCTTTCGGGACGGATGGCTGCTCTTGAAAATGGTTTGGTTCGCCTACCGCAAATTGAAGGCGATCTGAGTTCTCATTGCGCGGTCAGTCGCCCGCACCCTGCCCCGCGATGCTGCGAGCTTCTCGCGGCCAGTGCCATTCTTGTTTCCATTTCGCTGTTCGCGCTGTCGATCGCGGCGGCGTCGCATTTCTGTCTTGGATGCGGCATGCTGTTACCCCTTAAGCACGATCGCGATATTTCTGGGGACTGACAGCACACGGTCTTTTTATTTTGCAGTGCAGCAACTATCTGTTTCTGGTGGCGTTGCCAAATCTCTCGCCTAGGAGCTGCCCGTGTCCCTCGCCAGAAATATCGAATTCCTGAAGCACCTGCCCAAGCTTCAAGGATTCAATGCCTTGGAAGGCTTGGGACGCGGCGTGCGGCGAGGTCTTCGCAGCCCGCTGGTCGAAACCAGGGGGTTTGGAGCCAATCCAGGCGATCTCAGGATGTTCTCCTATGTGCCTGATAACCTGCAACCGGCCCCCGGCCTGGTTGTCGTTCTGCACGGCTGCGGTCAGACCGCCGCAGGCTATGATTTGGGCGCCGGCTGGTCCACGCTCGCAAAACACTATGGTTTTGCGTTGCTGATGCCCGAGCAACAGCCCGCGAATAACGCCCAAGGATGCTTCAACTGGTTCAATCCGGAAGACACCGCGCGCGGGCACGGCGAAGCCTGTTCGATCAGGCAGATGATCGCGCGGATGGTGGGTGACCATCAGATCGACCCGCACCGCATTTTCATCACCGGCCTCTCTGCGGGCGGCGCCATGACCTCGGTCATGCTTGCCACCTACCCCGAGGTGTTCGCGGCCGGCGCGATCATCGCGGGATTGCCGTTTGGCGTTGCGACCAATGTACGCGAAGCCTTGAACGGAATGTTTCAGTCGCGTCCCCATCCGGCCAACGAATTGGGCGACCTCGTGCGCAGCGCTTCAAAGCATCGGGGTCCCTGGCCGAAGGTTTCGGTGTGGCATGGCAGTGCGGATCGCACGGTCAATCCTGCAAACGCCGATGAGATCGTCAAGCAGTGGCTCGATGTGCATCAATTGCCGTCGGCACCGATGTCGGCGGGCACCGTCGACGGTTATCCCCGCCAGATCTGGTGGAATGCGGATGGCGAAACGACCGTCGAATCCTACACCATCACCGACATGGCCCATGGCACGCCGCTTGGGACGGCGGACAACGACGAGCGTTACGGCACCCAGGGCGCGTTTCTGATCGAGGCGGGCATCTCGTCATCGTACCACATCGCCAATTTCTTCGGCCTGACCGAATGGATTCGTCAGCCCAAGGACGCCGCAAAGCAATCTGCCAAGGAATCCGCAAAGGAAATTGCAAAGACCGCTTCGGCCGTTGCTTCGAAGAGGCCGGTGAAGAAAGTCCCGGTGACGTCTCCGGCACCGGTGGCGACGCCGGATATCACTGCCGTGCTGTGGCCACTGGCGAGCTTCAATCGGCGCCCCGAACCGCCGCGTCAAGCGCGTCGCGGTATCGACGTCGGTGGCGTGATCACGCGCGCGCTCACGGCAGCGGGTCTTATGAAATAGGATGTCGCCCCAAAGCTGCCGCGAAGGCGGCATTCGGGGATCAGTTCGATCGGCGCGACCACCATCGAGCGGTGATTGAGCGCGCGAAGCGAAATTCTCATATTCGCGGCGATCGCTCACATCGCGCCGGTGAGAAATGGATTGGTCAACCGCTCCTGGCCGATGCTTGAGCCGGGGCCGTGACCGCATATGAAGCCGACATCGTCGCCGAGTGGCAGCAGCTTGTCCTTGATCGACTTGATCAGCGTGGCATGACTGCCGCCCGGAATGTCGCTGCGTCCGACCGATCCGTTGAACAGCACGTCGCCGACATGCGCAAAGCGCATTTCCCTGTTGAAAAACACCACGCTGCCGGGCGAATGACCCGGACAATGCAGGATATCGAACGTCAGTTCACCGATGTTGACCTGGTTGCCTTCTTCGAGCCAGCGATCCGGCGCGAAGTCGCGTACACCGGTCATGCCGAAACGCGCCCCGCTCGCCACGACATTGTCGAGCAGGAATTTGTCGGCAACATGCGGGCCCTCGATCGGCACCTTGAGCGCGTCGCGCAGCTCCGCCGCGCCGCCGACGTGGTCGATATGGCCGTGGGTCAGCCATATCTTCTCGACCGTGACGTTGGCTTGCTTGATGCCGGCCTGAATTTTAGGAACATCCCCGCCAGGATCGATCACGACAGCCTTCTTGGTCGCCGTGCACCATAACAGGGTGCAGTTCTGCTCAAACAGCGTCACCGGAATGATGATCGCGCCGGCTTTCGCCTGGGTTTCGGATTCGTGTGCCATGCCGGAACAATGCCGATTTTTTGCTTGCCGCCAAGGTAAAGATTCGCGCATTGCGGCGGAACATGGCCGCTATGATTTGGCGTTGCGACCCCTGGATTTTCCGTGGCGGCCCCCGGCTGCGAGCCTTTCAAGCGCGACCACCTCGCGCAACCATTGCCGCTTCGGTTTGGCCGGAAAGCCGCCCCACACGGCGCCCGCCGGGACGTCCTCGTACACGGTGGATCGCGAGGCCAGCATCGCGCCCTTGCCGACGGTAACGTGCGGGATGATGCCCGTGCGCGGTCCGAGCACGACGAAATCCTCGATCGTCACGCTGCCGCTGAGACCGGATTGCGCGACGATGATGCAATGGCGGCCGATGACGCAGTTGTGTCCGATTTGGCAGAGATTATCGATCTTGGTTCCCTCGCCGATCACGGTATCGCGCATTCCGCCGCGGTCGATCCTGGTGCCGGAACCAATCTCGACGGCGTTATGAATGACGACGCGTCCGATCTGCGGGATTTTGATATGGCCTTCGGCGGAGGAGACATAACCGAAGCCATCCTGGCCGATATGGCAGCCGGGATGGATCACCACATTGTCGCCGAGATGCACATGGGTGAGCGTGCAGCCGGCGCCGATGGCGCAATTGCTTCCGATCCGGACATGTTCGCCGATCACCGCGTGCGCACCGATCAAGGTGCCGGATCCGATCGTAACCTGTGGCCCAACGACCGCGAACGGATCCACTGTAACGTCGCGCTCGAGCCGTGCGGTGGGATGCACGGCCGCATGGAGCGAGACCCCGTCATTGCCGAAAACCGACGTCGGACGAAGCGCGCTGCTGTAAATCTCGCGCGCGACCATGACGAAGGCGTGGTAAGGCTTGCGCGTTCGCAATACCGCGACGCCGTCAGGAACATGGCGTGCGAAACGCTCGCTGGTCAACACGGCGCCGGCCTTGGTAGATTCCAGCGCGGTGACGAATTTGGTATCGGCGACGAAGGTCAGGTCGCCGGCCTCCGCCTGGTCCACCGGCGCTATCCCCGTCAGACGGCGGGACAAGTCTGCCCCGTCACGCGGATCGGCGCCGGTCAGCGAAGCGATATCCGCCACACTCAAACCGGCCGAGCGCGAAAAAAAACTGAACTCGGTCACGTCCCTGCCCCTCAAGCATCTATGGTAGCCCGATAGGCTGGTATTCCCAAGCCCAATCCGGAACCGCCGTGGCGGGTGCGTCGCGCTTCCCTCCCGAGAAGAGGCGACGCCGGGCCGCAAGCAAAGCTGGGGGAGCAGCGTCGTCCCGGTCAAACGAAACGTGAACCGGGACAGCGCTGTTTGACGCTACCGTGGTTCAACGCTTGATTTGCGCCTTCAGGGTATCCTCGACGACGCGGTCGAAGGACGACGTTTTGGGCGGCAATTTGTCGCGCTGCTCGGCGACAAATCTGTCGCGCTTGGCAACCAGCGCGGCGAGCTTCTGGTTCAATGCATTGCGTTGCTGCATCTGGCTATTGAGTTCATCCAGGCGCTGCCCGGGATTCAGCGCGCGCAGATTGTCCGGCAATTCGTCGTCCTTGACGGCGTCAAGTTTCTTCCGGCCCGCCGCGACGTCGCTGACCAGATCGCCGTCGCCGGTGATCGCTTCCGACGACAGCTTGGCGCGCTTGTTGAGATAGCTTGCCATCTCGGAGGCCTGCGCCGGCGCCGCGGCCGCAACTTGCGACAATTGTCGGGTTCTGTCTTCGGTGCGCTTTTGCAGCGCGCGCGGGCCGTAGGGAATCACGGTGCCGTTGATTTGCTTCTGCAGGATGATGATGTCCTCGTCATAGGGCGTCTCGATGATGACGACCTGACCGCCATCCTGCGGGATCGGAATGAAGCGGCCGTTGCCGTGTTGGGCGATGTCGCGCCATACCCGCTCGGTGTCCTGGGCGTTGCCCGCGAGCACCGCGTTGACGATGATGTCCTTCTGTTTCGCTACCGCGAGCGTGATCGGATATTTGGTATCCTGCGCATAATCCATGTGCGGCGGCGCGTCACCGACCAGGAACACGATGCGCTTGGTGTCGCTCGCCAATGTCCAGTGCAACTTGTTGACGGCGACATCGAGTGCTTCGTTGACGCTCTCCGGCCAGTCGCCGCCACCGCGCGCCTTCAGTTCCAGCAGGTTGGCGTAAAGATCCTGGATGTCGGTGGTGAGATCGAACGTCTTGGTGACGTAGTCATCGCCGATATCGCGATAGGCGACGAGGCCCATGCGAATGTCGGCGTCGGGGTTGGAGTCGACGATCGCGGTCGCGATCGACCATATCTTGCGCTTGGCGCCTTCAATCAGGCCACCCATCGAACCCGTGGTATCCAGCACGAAGGCGACTTCGACGGATGGCCTGGCGGTGGCGGTCGAACAGGTGGCTGACAATGGCAGGACTGCAAGTGCGAGCGCAAATGCGCCGATGGTGATGACTGGCTTCATGATTCTCCTCCGGTGTTCCGTCCCCTGGAACCGAGGTTTCCTTCGCTTCGCGGTCCCGCGAGGTCGAAAACAAGGCGGCACGGGTACAAATTTGCGGCTGACCTGGCGCGACCCGGCTGTCGGGCGGCCAGCGAAACGGATAGATTGACGGCCATGGAATCGCCCGCCCGCCAAGTCAATCTCGTGCCAACACCGGACCGCCGCCAGTCGGAGACGGCGCTCGCGATCGCGCGCGGCACCGCACGGCTATTACGGTCGCTCGGATTTGCCTGCATCAGCGAATTGCCGCTGCCCTCGGGAAGGCGCGCCGATCTGGTGGCGATCAATGAACGCGGCGAGATCTGGATTGTCGAAATCAAATCATCGCTGGAGGATTTGCGGGCCGACCAGAAATGGCCGGAATACCGCGCCCATTGCGACCGGCTGTTCTTCGCCTTCACCCAGGATTTGCCGTGCGAGATCTTCCCGGCTGACACCGGCCTGATCGTTGCCGACGCCTATGGCGCGCATATGCATTGCGCGGCGCCGGAGCACCGGCTGCCGGCGCCGACCCGAAAATTGATGACGGTGCGGTTTGCGATCGCCGCAGCGCAGCGGATCAATCGTCTGGTCGACCCGCAAGGGCATGCGGAGTTTTAAAAGACGCCTCGGGAGAAAGCTAACAAATACGGACAGCGCGTCGATTCCACTCAAAGTCAACGCGCAAAAAGATGATCCGGAAAAGTGGATACCGGTTTTCCGAAAAAGATCATGCTCAAACAAAGGGATAAAGCGGGAAGACGATTCGAAGAAAAGTCATCCCGCTTTGGCCCGGCGTCGCCATGACGAAAGATTGAAGCAGCGCAGGTGGATCAGCCGTGACAGCAAGCCGCCGTCCCGGCCGCGGGCTCATACTGGTCGCGCAGCCGCAGCCAGGCCATCGGATGAGACAAGCCTTCTTCGTGGCGGCCGAGCGGCGTCAGGTCAAGAT
>Ga0207032_1067_pt2 | contig 31438 bp, 32 predicted proteins | sample Alteio_BWMinCont_38_FD_153308 | JGI IMG/M metagenome (GOLD analysis project Ga0207032, IMG submission 153308) | Enriched cells from forest soil in Barre Woods Harvard Forest LTER site, Petersham, Massachusetts, United States -... | ecosystem: Environmental > Terrestrial > Soil > Temperate forest >... | reverse complement strand
ATACATTATATTATGGATAGTCATCCCAAAAGCCGTTACCCGTGCCGACCGTATGGCGATGAAGGGCCAGAAACTGAATTTGCAGGGCTTCAAGAAAAACCTGGAAGATGAAGTGAGTTCCGTTCGCGACCGCTTGTCTGATTTCGGGCACGAAGCAAAGCCTTTGGTTTATAAAGCCCGTGATTTCGCAGGCGATTTTTTCCATCACCTGGGTGTATTTTTTCGCGGTGCGGGGAGTGTGTTGGCTAAATTACTGGGCGCAATTGTTTTATTAACATGCTTTGCGGTATTGATTGCCTTAATAGTTACTATAATCGGGTTTTTAGCTTACGGCAAAATGGGGCTGTATCATATTTTCCCTTTTAATATGCTGGAATATGAATTGAATACCTTCGTTTTAGTTGCGGCCTTCTTATTATTAGCGATCCCATTGTTCGCCATCATAATGATCACTATCAGCGCTTTATTTAAAACCAATGGCTTAAATAGAACAAGCGGATCAACCATCCTGGTAATATGGTTGGTTACACTGGGTATCGTTATCTATTATAGTGCCAAGGTAAGTGCCGGTTTCAGGCACGGCGCCAGCTTTAGCCAGGTCATCAATTTGAAGCCTACACCCAATAATACTTATTGCTTAAAATTGAATGACGTTAAGTATTTAAGCCAGGAAGATAGTATCAAGTTTAAAATTAAGGATAGGTTTAATGGAAAGGTTATTTTAAACGATGATGATAATAATGATGACAATTTTGACTCTCCCGGAAATGTTACCATCACCATTGAAAAAAGCGATGTAAATCAACCGGTATTAGTCGAATCATATAGTGCCCGTGGCGTTGATTATGGTGACGCCCTGTTAAACGCGCAAAACACCACCTACCAGTTTTCGCAGCAAGACTCGGTATTAAAATTCAACCGCCATTTAGAGAAGCCGCTTAACCGCTTATGGCGCAACCAGGAAATACATCTTACTTTAAAAGTTCCGGCAAATGCGAAGCTGGTTATCAACAAGCACCTGCAAAACTATATTGAAAATCTTAATATATATGAGTGTGCCGAAATAAACAAACAACGTAATGCGCAGTCTGCTGCATTTATAATGACCAATGATGGTTTGCAATGCAAAGTGGATACATTGGTAACTTCAGCCACCACTCCGGCTGTAAAATAGTTTGATTTGAACAGCCCGCAATCACCAAACGGGGCTGGAGCAGGAACGCATAGCTAACATTTTGTTGGCTATGCGTTTTTATTTACCAGGCATTTATCTGGCCTGGGTCAAATATTTTATTTCGTAGTATACAGACATTTACGTCTGATTTATCAAAAAGCGTTATACCCACTGTAACTTTTTGTTACAAACGCGCATCTTACAAATAACTGATCTTACCGGTGGCAACCGGATAGCGAAAAAACATAAAGTATCTAATTAAAAAAAGACGACAATCTTTTTATAGGGCATTTTTTGTCCAACCAAACTATTATCTATTATGAAACATCTGCTTAATAAATTAATTTACACTACTCTTTTTTTAATAGCCGGCACAGCAATAACGGCTGCCCAAACAAAAACATCAGCCAAAATATCCGGCCTGTTGGTTGATGCACAAGGCAAGCCTATGGAATATGCCACAGTTAGCCTGTTAAAATCAACTGATTCAACTATAGTTAAAGGCACTTTAAGTACCGGCGACGGCGTTTATCTGTTAGATAATATCAACGCTGGTACCTATGTTATCAAAGCAACAGCGGTTGGCTATACCAAAGCTGTAAGCGCACCCTTTACAATAGCTGACGGCGCTTCAACCATTAAGGTACCCGACCTGAAAATGGCGGATAATAATAAAAGCCTGCAAACGGTAACTATTAATACCTCGAAACCGCTGATTGAACATACGGCTGACCGCACTATAATGAATGTGGAAAACAGCGTACTTGCCGCGGGCAACTCGGCAATGGAAATACTGGAAAGAGCACCGGGGGTTTCTGTTGATAAGGATGATAATATCAGCCTTAAAGGCAAACAAGGCGTTACCGTAATGATAAACGATAAGCTGACCTATCTTTCATCGGCACAACTGGCCACCTTATTACGATCAACAGATGGCAATACCATTCAATCTATCGAGATCATTACCAATCCATCGGCTAAATATGACGCGGCAGGCAACTCGGGTATTATCAACATCAAGCTCAAAAAAAATAAACAGGCCGGCACTAATGGCAGCATAGTTTTAGGCGAAGCATACGGTGCAAGCTGGAAGGACAATGAAACGCTTACTTTAAACCACAAAGAAGGTAATTTAAATGTATTTGGCTCTTTTAGCCATAATAAAGGCGGACGCGAGCAGGACATCCAGATAAAACGGGTAATTACAGATACACTTGGGCATAAGACTTTTTTTAACCAGTATTCGCCACTTAACCAGGCTAATTACAACAACAGCTACCGTTTTGGCGCTGATTATGATCTTTCATCAAAAAATACGCTGGGCTTTGTATTGAACGGCTATTTTAATTCGGAAAATGACAACAATAATAACCGCACTTATATAGGACCTGATTTTAACACGGTTGACTCCTCCTTACGTACGGTGTCTACCAATCATCAAACCTATAAGGATTTCGCCATTAACCTGAATGATACTTATAAACTGGATACAGCAGGTCAGCAATTAAGCGCCGACCTGGATTATTCTAAATTCAGGAACAACACGAATGCGCAGTATGTAACCGATTATTTTTTACCTAATGGCAGCATCCAGCATCCGCCTGCTTTTTTAGGCAATCTTACCCCATCAACCATTACCATACGCACCGCCAAGGCCGACTATACCAAACCGATCACTAAAACCCTAAAATTTGAAGCGGGTGTAAAGTTTAGTGATGTAGAATCGGATAACGACCTGATGCAAACTATCTCGCAAGCCAATCCATACCTTAGTATAAATCATTTTGTTTATGACGAAAAGATTGATGCCGGTTATATAAACTTTAATAAGAGCTATAAAAACACTTCGGTGCAGCTGGGTTTAAGGGCCGAATATACCTCATCAAAAGCAACAGGCGATTCGGCAAACGTGGTACAAACCATAAATCGTCATTATTTGAACCTGTTCCCAAGTATTTTTATTACCCAGACGCTGAACAGCAAAAATGAGCTGGGTCTTAATTATAGTCGCCGAATTGACCGTCCGCAATATGATAATTTGAATCCTTTTACATTTAACCTCGACCCCTACACCTATATAAAAGGTAATCCATATTTAAAACCACAATACACCAACAATTTTGAACTGAACTATACCTATAACAAACAGCTTACCGTAGCACTGGGTTACAGCAAAACAACCGATGTTATTACCGAGGTGCCGGGCACCAACCCGGTAACAAAGGTTTCATTTATCACCAACGAAAATCTGCAGGTTCAAAACGCCTATAATATTAATGTTTATACCCCTTACACGGTGGCCAAATGGTGGGAAGGTAATGTGAATGCAACCGGCTTTTACCTGGGCTTTAAATCAAATGGCTTAGAGGGCGGCAATCTTGATCGCGGACAGGCGGCCTTACAAGTAAGAACTACACAAACCTTTACCCCGCTTGATGGCTATAAAGCCGAGTTAACAGCTAACTATCAAACTGGATTAACCTACGGGCTGTATTATGTTAAACCACAGTATTCGGCAGACGCGGGTATAAGCCATTCTTTTGCCAATAAAAAAGCAAACCTTAAGCTTTCGGTAAGTGACTTTCTGAATGTGTTAAGAAACGATGTGACCAGCAATTACCAAAGTAATAACCTGGACATTCACCAAAAACGCGAAACACGTATCACCCGTTTAACATTTACCTATAATTTCGGCAGCAACAAGGTTAAGGCACGCAACCATCAAACCGGCCTTGAGGATGAAAAAGGAAGGGTGAAAGGCGGGAATTAAGTTTGCAGTGGGCGGTTTGCAGTTAGCACATTACTTAACATAATGAAAAACTGCAAACTGCAAACTGCAAACTGCAAACTGCAAACTGCAAACTGCAAACTGTTTACTGCAAACTGTTTACTGCCCCGTCATAAACACGGCGTTACTGAACAATAGTTTCCCGTTTTCCCAAAAGCTGCGGAACAACGGATCATCAACCATATATACTACCGAGCCACGGCCTACGCGCTGCACACCAAGCAGCATACCGTCTTTGATCTTTTCTTTACTTTTTTGACCAACAAAACCGGCAACCAGGTTGTCTTTTTTTACGGTGCCCACGTTCCAGCCAACCTCGCTGCTTAATGGTTCATAAATATCATCGCTTAATTTTATAGCATAATAATATTTAGGAAATCCAAAACCAAGCGGATGTGAGTTATCCATATTTAATTTATAGATGGCTCCCGGCACACTTGAACGGGTAGCCTCGCGATCGCGGTTTTCATATATCCGGTCATCAAATTGATCTTTCGGCCCGGATTTATCATTCTTTTTCTCTTCCTTCTTTTTAATATCAAACCCTTTTTTATCGGCCAATTGCGAAATAGCATTCTCCATGGCAATAAGTTTGCCGCCATCGCGTAACCAGGCTTGTATTTTATCCATCGGAAAATCGCCATACCTGCCATCCGGGAATATGATGATATCAAAATCGCCTAATTTTATCCGGTTCAGGTCGCTGTATTTTACCAGGGTTACCGGGTAGCCAATTTGCTGTTCAAAAAAATGCCAAACCTCACCCATTGCTTCGCTGGATACGCCATCTCCGGTCATCAGCATTATTTTTGGCGGGGCGATATACTTAACATGATCCGAGCCCAGATCCGGGCCTTTGTCGACAAAGCCTGACGCCAAAGGCACCAGTTCGCGATTATAATTTGCAGCGATATGGCTGATAAGCGTGTTAAAATCTGCCCGGCCATTACCCGCCTTGGTAATGATCAATGAGCCTGGTGCAAATTTTCTATTACCCACTTCAAATGGTGTTTCGGTATATCGCACCTTAATTTTTTCTTTTAATAAAGCAGCCAAAAACCTTGCATCTTCAACAGATTGCCATGCACATACATAAGCATAAGCAGCGCCTGTTGCTGGAGTTGCTTTTACCGTATTTAAACCGGCAGTACCCGGTTTTATAGATTCGGCAATGCCGTAGGCCCCCAAACCATAAACGTAGGGTAACGACCATGCGGTAATATCATAGGTAATTGAATCAGCAAGAAAAGTTTTAGGCTCCAGCAACACATTAAGCAAAACCGCTTTAGGCTGATAGGCATTAATAACCATATCACGCTGCCCAATGCTAAACCCCTCTATTTTACCAGTCAGGTAATTATAGCCGGCGGCATCACTTTTTAAACCAAAGCCATATTGGATGCCGTTAAGGTCAAGCACTTTGGCCAGGGCATTTATCTTATCTGGATTATCATTTTTAATCACATAGGTTTTATACTCACCCGGTGGGTTGGTGCGGCTGTTTTCGAAATATTTTTTAAACTCATCCAATGCTTTTTGTGCATAGGCCGATCCGGTTTCGATAGTGCTTAAGCTGTTTGAAAGATGATGAGCAATCCGGTCGGACAGTTTCAGCGTATCGCCCATGCGGGTAACAATGGCTAAACCCGCGCCAATTCCGCCTTGCTCATAGGTCATGCCGATAGAGCCATTATAGATAGGATAGGTATCTCCATAGGATGGATACAGCAGGTCAAACTCCTGCTTGGTGAAATATAACCAGCCGTTTTGATTAAAATATTTAGCATTGTTTTTTCCGATAATATCCTGGAACTCCTTTTGCCAGGGCGTGATGTCTTTATGAAAAGGTTCGGCTGCAGGTGCAAAATAATAAGGCGAGTTTGACCCCTGCTCATGAAAATCCACATGAATTTGCGGCAGCCATGAATCATACAGGGCCACCCGCGCCTGTGTTTCCTTTTGCGTTTGCCATCCCCAGTCGCGGTTGAGGTCAAAATAATAATGATTCACGCGCCCGCCCGGCCATGGTTCGCTATGTTCCCGTGCCGATGGGTTGGCATCGGGTTTATCTCCTTTTATCGAGTTATAAAAATTCACATACCTGTCGCGTCCGTCAGGGTTTAAACAGGGGTCAATTACCACAACCGTATTTTTCAGCCATGGGCGTGTACGGGTATTGGCTGGGTCGACCATGTCATACAAGGTCTGCATAGCCGCTTCGCTCGAGCTGGGCTCATTACCATGCACATTATAGCTTAGCCATACAATTACCGGCATATTGGCAATATCCGCCCCCGTTTTTTCTATCCCGGCAAGGCGTAAATTATTATGCCTGATCTCTTCCAGCCGGCCTATATTTTCATCCGAAGCGATAAAGGCGGTTAATAACGGCCGTCCTTCGTTAGTTGTCCCATATTGAACCAGCTTAACATTTTTTGAGGCTTTGGCGATATACTTAAAGTATTCAACTATACGTGAATGATAGGTGAACTGGTCGCCCAGCTGGTAACCTAAAAACTCATCGGGCGACAGGATTTTTTGTGAAAAGGCCGATAAAACGCAACTTAAACAGATTAGTAAAAGCGAGATCTTTTTTGACATGTGATTAATTGTGTAAAAGCTAATGTAAAAAAAAATAATCACTTCGCGTATAAGACCTGTTTGCGGTCAGGGCAAACGCATTAAAAACAATTTGAAGCTTTCCCCTCTTTGCGCGCAGCGGAGAGAGGGTGGTCGAGCGATTTAGTCCCGATAGCTATCGGGAGGTGAGTCCTAACGAGGCGATATTACCGCTAATGCCCGTCTGCGAAAACTCACCCCGACTACGCTGCGCTTGTCGACCCTCTCTTCGCCTACGGCGTAAAGAGGGTTGGGAAATCAAATATTCTTAAACTTCACCAATTCCCATTCACGCAAAAAATCCGCACATTTGCATAGCTGCATCCCGATAGCTATCGGGACACATCAAATAGCTGCATATCAAAAAATGAACCCAACCCAGGCCCTGCAAAAATATTTCGGATACAGCGAGTTCAGGCATGAGCAGGAAGCTATCATTCAGCATGTTTTAAATAAAAAAGATGTTTTGGCGCTCATGCCTACGGGTGGGGGCAAATCCTTATGTTACCAGTTACCTGCCATACTATTAAACGGGTTAACCATTGTTATATCGCCGCTCATTGCCTTGATGAAGGACCAGGTAGACAGCCTGAATGTAATGGGCGTACCAGCCGCCTTTTTAAACTCGACACAAACACCCGATGAGCAGTCGCGTGTTACATCGCAACTTATTAACAATCATATCAAGCTACTATACCTGGCGCCCGAGCGGTTATTCGGCTCAGAAAGTAAATTGATTGGGTTTTTAAAAACATTGCCGGTGGTACAAATAGCCATTGATGAGGCGCATTGCATATCGCAATGGGGACACGATTTCCGGCCCGAATACTTGATGCTGGCCGGGTTAAAAAACGAATTTCCCAATATCCCGGTAATTGCTCTTACGGCAACTGCCGATAAACTGACCCAAAAAGACATCCTCGATAAGCTGGCGCTTAAAAACCCCGCCATATTTATTTCGTCCTTTAACCGGGCCAATATTACTTACAGGGTAATGCCCAAAAAGAACAGCTTTAGCCAGCTGCTTGATTTTTTAGATGACCGCAGGGATGAATCGGGCATCATCTATTGCCTGTCGCGTAAATCAACAGAAGCATTAGCCGCCGACCTGAAAGCCGAAGGCTATTTAGCCGAAGCCTACCACGCCGGACTGAACCACGAAGTTAAAGCCCGCAACCAGGAAGCTTTTTTACGTGATGACGTAAAGATTATTATTGCCACCATCGCCTTTGGCATGGGCATTAATAAACCCAACGTTCGCTACGTGGTGCACATGGATATGCCTAAAAATATCGAGGGCTATTACCAGGAAACCGGCCGCGCCGGGCGCGATGGCTTACCATCCGCCGCCTTGTTATTCTATTCGCCGGGCGATACCATCAAGCTCAAACAGTTTGCCCTGGTGGAGAATAACGAGGAGCAAAGCCGCATTATGCTTAAAAAGCTGGATGATATGGCCAAATATTGCCAGTTGCCCACCTGCCGTCGTCAATTCCTGTTAAACTATTTTGATGAGCAGGCCCCCGAGCATTGCGGGTCGTGTGATATCTGTTTAAGTGAATTCACTAAATTCGATGCTACGCTTATCGCTCAAAAAGCATTATCAGCCGTCTCGAGGTTGAATCAGCGCTTTGGCAGCGGTTATGTAATTGATGTTTTACGCGGATCAAAAAACGAAAAGATAAGAGAGGAGCATAAACAGTTAAAAACCTATGGCGTGGGCGCCGATATCAGCAAAACCGACTGGCAGCGCTACCTGCGTGAATTAACAGCCTTAGGTTATTTGCAGGTTACCGAAGACGCCTACCCGGTTTTAAAGCTAACCGCCAAAAGCGATGCCGTATTAAGGGGTTTGCAAAAGGTTGAATTAATAGACACACAAACTATTGATGAACCACAGGAAACTCAAATGCTTCCTTTTGAAAACGATTTGCTTACTGTGTTAAAAAACACCCGCCGCGAGATAGCTCTGTTGGAGAATGTGCCCGCCTATATCATCGTTGGTGATAATACGCTGGTAGAAATGGCTACCTACCTGCCCCAAAGTTTAGATGAGTTGCGCCTGGTATCCGGCTTTGGCGATATCAAGCTGGCTCGTTATGGCCGCGAATTGTTAGAACCTGTAAAAACATACTGCCGCGAAAGAGGTTTATCTCCAAAAATGAATCAGAAAAGCAGGAAAAGGGAGCGAAAACAAAAGTCGGAAAGAGCAACGGAGGCGCGCAAATCTGTTAACGATACTAAAATAGAAACATTCGCCCTGTACCGGTCGGGGAAAAGTGTTAGTGATATTGCGGCAAGCCGGGGTTTGGCAGTCACAACTATTGAAGGTCATTTGAGCCATTTTGTGCAAACCGGCGAAATTGATGTGCTTGATTTTGTACACGAATATAAAATACCCGCTATAAAAGAAGCGGTGGAGAGTTATGGCGGCGAGCGGTTAGCGCCGTTAAAAGAGATTTTAGGCGACGACTATAGTTATGGCGAGATCAGGGCGGTAGTAGCGTGGTTAAACCGGAACAATTAAAGTGTTCCAAAAAGTGAGGATGCCATTTTGGAACAGTTGGAACACCTGGAACACTTTGGAACACCTGAACTTTTATTAGTTATTACCGCCAAACATAAATAAAAATGACAACTGAACAATTACATAGTATTTACCTGCAACACCCGGTCATCAGCACCGATACCCGCAAAATAGCACCAGGCAGCCTGTTTTTTGCACTCAAAGGCGATAAGTTTGATGCAAACACCTTTGCCGAACAGGCATTACTGGCAGGTGCCGCTTACGTAGTAATTGATAACGCAACCTATCAACAAGGTGAAAAGTATTTATTGGTTGATGATGTGCTAACCACTTTACAGGATTTGGCCCGTTATCATCGTCAGCAATTAACTATTCCGGTTGTCGGCCTTACCGGCACCAACGGAAAAACCACCACGAAAGAGCTAATCAACGCCGTTTTATCGCAGCATTTTAAAACATTGGCTACGCAGGGAAACCTGAATAATCATATCGGCGTACCGCTTACTATTTTGACCATCGATAATTCGCACCAGATGGCGGTGATCGAAATGGGCGCCAATCACCAAAAAGAAATTGAAATGCTGTGCAGTATTGCCCAGCCAACACATGGCTTAATTACCAATGTGGGCAAAGCGCATTTAGAGGGGTTTGGTGGGGTTGAAGGCGTGAAAATAGCCAAAGGCGAGCTCTATGATTATTTGGCGCAAGGCGGATATGCCTTTATCAATAGCAATAGCGACACGTTAATGCAAATGCAATCCGCCCGTAAATTTATGTTCCCACCGGTGTTTTATGGCGATGCGATTGACGATTTAGTAAGCGGCGAGATAACAGAAAACTCCCCATTATTATCTTTAAGCTGGACAAACAATGCTTCCGGAGAAAGCCATAACGTAAAAACCCAACTAACCGGCGCCTATAACCTGGATAATATTTTAGCCGCAATATGTATCGGCACCTATTTTAAAATACCGCCACACGAAATCAACCAGGGCATTGAGGCGTATCAACCAAAAAACAACCGCTCGCAAATTGTACAAACGGCTACCAATACACTCATTTGCGATTATTACAATGCCAACCCCAGCAGTATGTTTGTGGCAATCGAGAATATCGGCAAGCTAACGGCTAACCGCAAGGTGCTGGTTTTGGGCGATATGTTTGAGCTGGGCGACGAATCGCCTGCCGAGCACAAAGCCGTTATTGAAAAGGCATTCAGAACGGATGTGGATGAACGAATATTTATAGGCTCCGCATTTTATGCGGAAAGTCGGGAAGTCGGGAAGTCGGGAAGTCGGGAAGAAAATGTTACTTACTACAAAACAGCCGAAGAAGCGATAGCTGGGCTAAAAGCAAATCCTATAAAAAACTCAACTATCCTTATCAAAGGGTCAAGGGGCATGGCTTTAGAAAGATTGGTGGATTTGTTTTAAATGCCCTTGCCAGCGCTGTTTTTGAATTTTGACTTTTCAATTTTGACTTAACAAAAGCCCAGCCACTTCCTCACCAACCAAGCTACCCATGGCAACACCCATACCATTGCACCGTACTGCGCAGAACACATTCGGTTCAACCTGCTTAACTATCGGTGTAATATTTTCTCCAAAACCCATAATGCCACTCCACCAATAATCAATTTCAAAATTTTGCCCTGGCAATATGATTTGCTTTAAATATTGGGTAAGTTGTTGTTTCACGGCTTCGGTCTGTCCAAACTCCCAGGTTTCTTCTGCAGCAAAATCAAGATTTCGGCCCCCGCCAAAAAGTACGCGATTATCAATATTGCGGAAATAGTAATAGCCCTCATTAAAATGATAGGTTCCTTTTAATTTTAAGCCGGTAATAGGTTTGGTTACCAGCACCTGCCCGCGGCCCGGTGTAACCTTCAGCTCAGGAAACAATTGATTGGCAAAGGCATTGGTCGCTAATATTACCTTGCCGGCTTTAAAATTTCCCTGTGAAGTAGTTAAGCTGATAAAGCCGTTTTCCTGTTCTATTTGTCGGATCTCGCAGCCATTCAAAACCAATACCCCCAGGTTGTAAACCTGGTTTAATAGGATTCGCATCATTTTCCCGGTATCAATCTGTCCCTCAAACGCATTATAGATCATTCGGCTGGTGTTCCCAAATCCAAACCCGGGTATTTTAGCATCTGCAACCGAGTAAATAGCCGCCGAACCAATCGCCGGTTGAAATAGCTTATTTAATCGTTCAATCTGGTCGGTACAACGCTCCGCTTTTTCCTGCTCATCATTCCCAAACAGCTCATAGCCGCCATATTGCTGATAATCGATATTTTCATCACCTAAATTTTGTCGTAACCGCTGCAGGCCGCGCCATTTATAATCCACCATCTGTAGCACTTCGTCTTCCGAAGATTTATCCAGCGCCGCCAACTGTTCGGATACCGTGCCAAAGCAGGCAAACCCTGCATTTTTTGTACTGGCACCTGTAGGTAAAAATCCGCGTTCCAGTACCAACACCTTTAAAGCGGGTTCTTGTTTTTTCAGGTGCAGGGCCGCGCTTAAGCCCACCAGGCCGCTACCGATGATAATTACATCCGCATTGTCAATAAAAGCGGTCCGTTCCCAATAGGAGTAGGTATTCATTTGTTTTTACTTAATCAAAAGTATACAAATTACGTTAGCTATGATTAGCGGAGAAATGGGGAATATTTTAAGAGCCATGCGGCACTTCGTACCGACTGAAAACTCTAACCGCATTCTAATTTTACTTTTAAAACATAATCATGTCATACCTGTAATTACCTAAAACATAAAAAAATGAAAAGAACAGCAAAAATATTAGTGTTATTAGTGGCCATTGCCTTTGCTGCGCCAAAGACTTTTGCCCAGGTTAGCGTCGGCATCGCGCTGAATGTCCGTATCGCTCCGCCGCCCATCCCGGTTTATACACAGCCACCGTGCCCAACCGATGGGTATTTATGGCAGCCTGGCTATTGGGCCTGGGACAACGACGCCAGCGACTATTATTGGGTACCCGGCGTATGGGTTTCCCCACCACAGGTTGGAGTGTTGTGGACACCCGGTTATTGGGGATACAGCGGGGGATTTTACGGCTTTCACGCTGGTTATTGGGGCCCGCACGTAGGTTTTTATGGCGGTATTAATTATGGCTTCGGTTATGGCGGTATAGGTTTCGGTGGCGGCACATGGGTTGGCGGCGGATTTCGCTATAATACTGCGGTATTTAACGTTAACACGACTGTTATACACAATACCTATATTGATCGTACGGTAGTTAGAGATGGTGGTAGCCGTGCAGCCTTTAATGGTCCAGGCGGCGTTGACCGCCAACCCATGGCTGACGAGCGCGCGGCAATGAACGAACATCACCTACAGCCAACCGCCGCCCAAATGTCTCATCAACAATTGGCAGCGAAAGATCCGGGTCAACATTTTTCGACCAATCATGGCGCCCCGGCAGCCGTTGCGATGAACCGCGTAAACGGGCGTGCCTTTAATCAGCAGGGACGTATTGCCAATGGCATCAGAAACGGTAGCCTGACTGCCGGCGAAGCAGGTAGAGTTGAAAACCGCGAGGCCAATGTAAACAAAGAAGTGCATGCCGACAGGCAGGCCAATGGTGGCGCGTTAAACCAGCAGGAGCGTCAGCACATTAATCAACAGCAAAATAACATCAGCCGCAATATTTATAACGACCGGCATAACGCGAATAATGCGCCTCGTCCGCAGCCGCAACAACCTCGGCAACAAATGCAGCGTCAGCCACAACCACGTCCGCAGCAACCGCGTCAGCCAGCTCCGCCACATGGTGGTGAGGGCGAGCATCGCCGCCCGTAAATTATATTTAATCATAAACCCCGCCCATTTCGGGCGGGATTTATAATTACATCCATTATTAGTTCTTATTTATGCTGCCGTGACAATCGGGTATTATCTGATCAAACACCCACTCAATCAATAACATCCTGAATCAACTATATTCCAAACATTTCCCTATCATAACTGTACTAACAGATACACAACTCAGTTATGAAAAATTTAGCAAAAATATTTATCTTATTGGCAGCAATCGTTTTTGCCGGGCCAAAAACATTTGCACAGGTAAGCGTAGGTTTATCTGTCAGGATAGCACCACCGCCGTTACCCATTTATGTACAACCGGAATGCCCGGTCGACGGTTATTTATGGGAACCCGGTTACTGGGCCTATGATGATGTGGACGGTTATTATTGGGTACCGGGTGTTTGGGTGGCACCACCTGATCCGGGTTTATACTGGACACCTTGCTACTGGGGTTTTGACAATGGTTATTACCGCTATCACTCAGGTTATTGGGGGCCGAATGTGGGTTTCTACGGCGGCATTAATTATGGCTACGGCTATCCGGGCAGTGGTTTTTATGGTGGTATGTGGAGCGGGCGTTCGTTTCGCTACAATACCGCGGTATTTCATGTAAACCGCACGGTTGTTCGCAATGTATATGTTGATCGTTCTGTTCATAGCGGTGGCGGCAGCCGCGCAAGTTTTAACGGACCAGGCGGTATCAACAGGCGACCAAATGCTACCGAACAACGTTTCTCGGCCGAGCGGCATGTACAGCCAACCCGCACACAACTATCCCATCAGCAAGTGGCGGCTAAGAACCCGGCACAGCATTTTGCTGCAAACCATGGCCGGCCGGCCACACCGGCAATGAACAGGGTTAATGAACGTCCCGCTGCAAACCAGCCAGGGCGCACGCCAAACAGGGGAGCGGTACCTAACAGAGCTACAAATCAGCCACAACGTGCACAACAGCAGGCAAGGCCACAACAGCAACAACGGGTTGAGCAGGCAAGACCGCAGCAACAAGCGAGGCCGCAACAACAACAACGCATGGAGCAACAAAGACCACAACAACAGGTAAGGCCACAGCAACAACAACGCATGGAGCAGCAGCCAAGGCCGCAACAACAGGCAAGACCTCAACAGCAACCGCAACGAATGGAACAACCAAGGCCACAACAGCAACCGCAACCCCGAATGGGTGGTGGAGGCCCACCTGCAGGCGGCGGCGGAGGTCAACCACATGGAGGTGGCGGAGGTGGTGGCGAGCCGCATGGCGGCGGACATCGTCCTTAAAATTTATTAAATAGAAAGCCCTGTTGAACATATTCAACAGGGCTTCTTATATCTTGATTCTTGACTCTTACGTCTTGGTTCTTCTTAATTCATCCTATACGGGGCGATCAAATAAAACTCCGGTATCTGTACATTAAATAGGGTATTGTCCATCAGGCGGGTCATTTGGTATTCGCCCTTCATACTGCCCATATCCGTTTTTAAGTTGCATCCCGATACATATTCGTGCGAGCTTCCGGGTTCAATTATAGGTTGTTGCCCCACAATACCTTCGCCCTCTACTTCGCGTTTGGCGCCGTTCGAGTCAAAAATATACCAGTGCCTGCTTAACAGTTGCACCGCATAATTGCTCAAATTTTCGATGTTTACCTTATAAGCAAACATAAAATGGTCATTAGACGGATTGGAATATTCCGGCTGATAGATAGTTTCTACTGAAACTTTTACACCATCTGTTATATAGGTAACCATTTTTTTTATAGTAACGTCGTTTAGTTCAAATATATAGCTTGATTTGAATATTACAATAGTTAGGCCAAAAAATTTTCATTTGTCTATATATTCTTTACATATATAGTTTATTGTTAGCCAATTATGATCTTATGCTATAGCTGTTAATACGGAGTTAGTGTATTGAGGGTTGCTTTCAATCGAAGCTAAAATATCTTCCAGCTCTTCAAATGTGCCCGCAGTAACCAGTTTCATCCGGTGTTCTTTAAAGTTATCTATCCCCTTAAAGTAGTTGGCATAATGCCTGCGCATTTCAAAAACCCCGGTTTTGGGACCTTTCCACTCGATAGATTTTTGCAGGTGCGTTTTGCAGGCGGCAATACGCTCGGCCATGGTTGGCTTATCCAGGTGCTCACCGGTTTTAAAATAATGTTTGATCTCTCGGAATATCCACGGATAGCCGATAGCCGCCCGGCCTATCATCATGCCGTCAACGCCAAATTCCATGCGCCAGGCCGCAGCCTTTTCCGGCGAATCAATATCACCGTTCCCAAAAATTGGGATTTCTATACCCGGATTCTTTTTTATTTCGCGTATCAAGGTCCAGTCGGCAACGCCTTTGTACATTTGCGCACGTGTGCGGCCGTGTATAGTGAGGGCCTTTATGCCAACATCCTGCAACCTGAGGGCAACTTCCTGCACGTTTTTGGTATTATCATCCCAGCCAAGACGCGTTTTTACCGTTACCGGCAAATGTGTTGCCTCAACAACCGCTTTAGTCATGGCAACCATTTTGTCAATATCCTGCAACAAGCTTGCACCGGCGCCGCGGCAGGCCACATTTTTTACCGGGCAGCCGTAGTTAATGTCGATCAGGTCGGGATTTGCTTTTGATGAGATCTCCGAAGCCTCGCGCATATGTTCGATATCACTGCCAAATATCTGGATGCCGATAGGGCGCTCGTATTCAAAAATATCCAGCTTTTTCAGGCTTTTAGCAGCATCGCGAATCAGGCCTTCCGATGAAATAAATTCGGTGTACATCATATCTGCGCCGTTTTGTTTGCACACATAACGGAACGGCGGATCGCTTACATCCTCCATCGGTGCCAACAACAACGGGAACTCCCCTAAATCAATATTTCCAATTTGTACAGACATGCCTTATCTTTAAGCACTGCAAAAATACGAATTTTAAGCCGGATGATAAATACACCTGTTAAACAACTGCCAAAGGGTCAAAACCATATGCACCCTGCATTACAATTTTTAGTTTTCATCCTTCTGTTTATCGGCATACTGCTTATCGGCAATTTAATAGGAGCAGGCGTAGCCACTGCGCTTTATGGTGTAAATACCGTAATGAATATTGCACAGGGAAATCTTACCTCGCCTCATACTATAAATTCGCTGTGGATAATACAGGTTTTGGGTACAACCCTGCCCATTTTTGCCGCGCCTTTTTTTTATGCTTATGTAATTGCCAGGGACCCGCACGACTATATTAAACCAACATTCCGCTTTCCGTGGGTATTATTGGCGCTGGTTTTTTGCATCATGTTCATTGCCTCACCCTTAATCGAGCTTTTGTCAAATATTAATGCCCAAATGGTTTTGCCGCATTTTTTAAGTGGTGTACAAAAATGGATGAAGGATAGTGAAGATGCCACTCAAAAACTGGTTAATGCCATGCTGCAAATGAATACCATAAGTGCATTAATCGGCGATGTATTTGTTATTGGTTTGTTAACCGCTATTGCTGAAGAATTTATGTTTCGTGGTGTTATCCAAACCATTTTTACCCGGTGGACAAAAAATACCCATGCTGCTATTTGGATAACCGCCATATTATTCAGCGCTTTCCACATGGAGTTTTTCGGCTTCCTGCCACGGTTGTTGTTGGGCGCTATTTTTGGCTATTTTGTAGCCTGGAGCGGCAGCATCTGGACATCTGTATGGGCGCATTTTATTAATAATGGCACGGCCGTTATTGTTACCTATTTATATCAGCATAAAAAAATAAGCGTTAACCCCGACGATACCCATATATTTAATTACACCCTGTATATATTTAGCCTGTTAATTGTTTTATTTTTGCTGTATGTATACCGCAATATTACCTTAAACAAAAAGCCATTGCCGGAATATTAATGGAAAAAAACTGGATCAAAATTTTTACTTCGCCTGATTATTACCGGTCAGAAATTGTAAAGCAGGTGCTTACCGAGCACCATATTGATACCGTTTTGCTCAACAAACAAGCTTCCTCGTATCATGACTTTGGCGATGTTGAAGTGTATATTCACCAGGAAAATTTCAGTAACGCCATTGAGATCATCATCCTGAATCAAATAAACCTATGAAAACACGGGCCATAACGGGGTTCTTTTTTATTATTGTCATGATCGCTTCCAATTTACTGGGGCATTATGTATTCGGAGCCTTTTATTTGTTGCTTAGCTGTTTATGCCTATGGGAGTTTTATGGCCTTATTCATCAAAGCGGGTTAAAGCCCAATTGGATAACCGGGCTATTAAACGGCGCTATCATCTTTACTATTTTCGCTTTAATAACTTACGATAACAATGCCGGTAATCAGCGGTTATTATTCTTGCTTCCCATAACCATGAGCGCCATATTTATACAGGAGCTTTTCAAAAAAACAGAGGCACCGTTTACCAATGTGGCTTACACGTATTTAGGGCTGATATTCACGATAATGCCTTTTACTTTTTTCCATGCACTGGCTTATGTAACCGGTACTTTTAATTTCCATTTTCCATTGGGATTTTTGTTGATGCTTTGGGCCAATGATACCGGCGCTTATTTGGTAGGAAGCCAATTAGGTAAAACTAAATTATTTGAAAGACATTCGCCTAAAAAAACATGGGAGGGCTTTATCGGTGGTATACTTATTACCGCGGGTGCTGCGGTAATAATCAGTAACTACTATACAGAGCTTAACTGGCAGCAATGGGTATGGATAGGTGTGCTTATCAGTACCTTTGGCACCACCGGCGACCTGATAGAATCCATGTTTAAACGCAGTATTAATGTGAAAGATTCGGGTGGTATATTACCGGGCCACGGCGGTCTGCTCGACCGTTTCGACGGATTATTAATGGCCGCACCAATTGTATATGCTTATCTATACTTCATTACAAATGCTTAATTTTGCCTTATGAGAAAAATGACCATCCATAAAGAGGGATATACCTCCATTGCCCTATGCATCCTGTTCATATTTGTGCTGAACGCCTTTATACAGTTTTTCTTCCCGGAAGCTTTGGTAGTTAAATGGTTCGTTTACATTTTATCCTTCGCGCTGTTTGTAATTATCCTGCAGTTTTTCCGCAACCCGCATTTTGAGATTGACAAAGATGAAACACAGATACTTTGCCCGGCTGATGGGAAAGTGGTGGTTATTGAGGAAACGGTAGAGACCGAGTTTTTAAAAGACAAGCGTATTCAACTTTCGGTTTTCATGTCGCCTATAAACGTGCATGTTAACCGCAATCCTATCAGCGGCGTAGTTAAATATTTTAAATATCATCCGGGCAAATACCTGGTGGCCTGGCACCCCAAATCATCTACCGAAAATGAGCGAACCACCGTTGTTACCGAAAACAGCGCCGGTGTCCAGATCTTGTTCCGTCAAATTGCCGGAGCTTTGGCCCGCAGAATTGTTTGGTATGTAAAAGAAGGTGATGTGGTTGAACAGGGCAGCCAGTTTGGCTTTATCAAATTTGGTTCAAGAGTCGATTTGTTTTTGCCGCTCGGCACCAAAATAAATGTTAGTATTGGCGATGTTGTGAAAGGCGGCCGTACCGTATTAGCGGAACTCGTGACCAACACCAAACAAAAAGCTGTTAATGAGCCAATCATCCATAAAGAAGTACCTGAAGAATCTACTCAACCATTATTCGAGGCACAAGCTGAGCCAACATTGGTTATTGAGCATGAAATAGTTGCTGCTGCTAAGCCTAAAACAATAAAGAAAATCACTACTCCGGCCACGCCAAAAACAAAGACTGCATCTACTGCTAAAAAAGCAACTACAACGGCTAAGAAAAAGAAACCCTGACCGCAAATATGCGAGTCGCATATTTATAAAAAGAAAAGGCTCCCATGGAGCCTTTCTTAATGATATAGTATTTTAAATGCTTTTTATTCTGATACTAAAGCCTACCACCAACGTGTGTTGGTTTCTTCGGATGGTGGTGTTGTTTTGGGAGCTACCACCGGAGGTACGGCTGCCTGTATGGACGCATGCGTAATTTGAACCGGCTTGTCCTGCAACTTTTCTTCGTCTTCATTTATAGCCGAATTTACTATAGGGGGTTTATCCTGTAGTTTTTCCTCGGTTACTACAATATTTCCTTCAGTGTTGTCGGTCGGTTGCGCATCTACTAACCAACTGGCTAATTTGGCCTCCAAATACTCGTCGGGCGAATATCCTTTTATTTTTTCTGAAAGATCGGCCATTGCGGCAGTATCCTGCATAATGGTTATACAACCATTAATAACAGCTCCGGGTTCGATATTTATCAATGCCGATTGGATATTGCCTTTAATAATAGCGGTACTCTTAATATCCATCTGATCTGTAGATACGATATTGCCATTGATGGTTCCGCTAACTACGCATGACTTTGAGGTAATATTACCCGAAAGTTTGCCATTTTGCTCAACCACAATCGTTTCGGCACAAAACAAATTGCCCGAAAGGCTTTCATCCAGCAATATCAGTTTATCCGAAAACAAATCGTTTCCCTCGCGTACTAACCCGCTGATATTACTAACCGGGTTACTGTTTAATTCTTTCCTGGGATATTTCTTAAACATTTCTAACATAATTAGTTACTCACTCTCCCGAGAAACGCGTCACTACCGTTGTTGAGTTACCAATATCCATCCCTACAGAAGCATTTTTAAGACCACCCGAAACACGTTGTGAGTTTAGGGTATAGCCTTTACTTGCTAAAGAAGCAGGATCGCTAACAACTTCCAGCTGAACTATTTCTCCAAATTCATTTTTAAAACACTCTATCAGGTCCTGGTAGTACATACCACCGCCACATAAATAAACCTTATTTGCTTTTGTTAAATTCTTATCGGTGATTACATTGCGTAAGTTAGGAGATATAACCTCGTTATAATATGATTTCAAGGCATTCTTCCTGATCTCTCTTACGTCAATATTTTTCTTGTCAATAAATAAATATCCTCTTTGGAATGCTTCATCCAGCGTATGTGCTGTTCTGAAACCCAGGTAATGGTTTTTTGAAAGCTCATTAATCATGTAATTGATAGCATAACGTAAACCATGTGTACTGATCATTGTTTGTTCAACAACGCCCGAATCCATGCTTAATACAGATTCAAACGTTCCGAATCCGCAACTTAGTATAAAAAAGTTACCGCTCGCTTTTTCTTCACCTTTACGCAAAGCAATTGAGCAGGCCACAATTTCAGGTATTACATCCACATTTTTAATATCCAGCATAACCGTCTTTTTGCCCGAACCACCAAAGGTTGAAGCATCATACTCTATCATGTGGCTCTTTTTTAATTGCTCAATCGCGATATCTTTATAAATGCGGTAAGTAGCATAAGGAAATCCTGTAGTAATAGTTACCGGTTGCTCAACCGATTCTGCAATCAGTAGCAAAGCTGCTTTAACCAGCAATTGATAATCAAGATCATTAGGTGATGAGTTGATCAGTTTATGAGGAGATTGTCCTTCATTAAGTGCCAAATTCCCGCAAATATACCATTGGTTGTCATGAAGTATCTTCATACCATTCAACAAATCTGCAGATGTGTTATTCAATGCAGAGTTATTGGCCTCAATTAAACTTGAAAAAGATTGTGTCAGTAACATAAATATCGGGTTAAGGTTTCTGTACAGTATTTTAGTTATTTCTTACTTCGATTAAATTTTTTCGTAAAATGAAACTTTATAAAAAGCTGAGTTTAATTTGGACCTATTTACCTGACCCAACATAACAAACTTATAAAATTTAGTTTGAAAACCCAATATACACCTTTTACATTAGCTAAATAATAAATTTTAAAATAAAATCAATTCTGTTTTTTTTATACTATTTAAACGGATAAACTCGCTTCAAGTTGCATTAAATCTAACCCTGACAAAAAAAGATATTCGTAAAAAAAGCCCTTCAGAATAAACGGAAGGGCTTTTATAAGTTATGTTTAAATTAAACTCTTTTCGATTTGATACGGGCAGCTTTACCGGTAAGCGCACGCAGGTAATATAATTTAGAGCGACGCACTTTACCGTGACTGTTCACCTCTATTTTATCAATATTTGGTGAGTTGATAGGGAAGATACGCTCAACACCTATACCATTTGAAACCTTACGAACGGTAAAGGTTTCTGAAACACCTACACTGTTGCGTTGGATAACCACACCCTGGTAAACCTGGATACGTTCTTTATTTCCTTCGCGTATTTTATAATGAACACTTACAGTATCACCGGCTTTAAAAGACGGGAAAGCGTTAACTGTTACTGTTTGCTCTTCTACAAATTTTACTAAATCCATGATTTTAAGCTCTTAAAGCGACTTTTAGCACCCTAAAAATCGGATTGCAATTATAGGGAAATTTTTTTATAATAAAAAGTTCATTTTTAAAAAAATTGTGAGTGGTTGATTGGGTTGAATAAGTTGATTGGGTTTTAAGGATCAAATGTGTCAACTACTTAACATAATCAACCCGATCTAACCTAATCAACTCTTCTTTCAGTAAAATAACCAATGATAGTATAAACCAATCCTATCAACAATAAGTTAAATACAAAACTGATCAGCGTATCGCTCCCTGAATGTGAGTGGCTGTCAATATCAATAAACGTATATACGGCATAGGCAGCGGCCAATACTAAGATAACCCATCCAATTACAGATACCGGCCAATAGATAATTCCTTTGCGTGTGAACCAATTCAATTTCATAAAATTAATTTTTAATGGATATACTTTCTGTCATTGCAAAACCTATAAACAAACCTATTATAACCAGGCTGATCAAGATCAGTAAAATATTCAATGGCTTAATTTTTACGGTAATGGTAAACTCACTCACTTTGCCATGGTCGGACCCAAGCCTTTGGTAACCTACATGTGTTATGGCAAGCGCATTGATAATAATGGCTATTATCGGCAGTACTATCAGTATAATGGGTGCTAAAAAATCAATATATTTATTATTATCCAGGCTAACTACTAACCTGAACATGGCTTCAAACCAGCTTATATTGGCATGAAAATAATAATACATAAACATGCAGAACAAAAAATAGCAGGGCGCCATAATGAGCCATACACCCAGCGCTGCCGAGCGCCCGGCGTTCATAATAGCCATTTTTACCATTTGGGGATGATCGTGCGGGTTAATATCCGGCACTTGTAAGTTTTCCATTTGCTTTAAAAATTCGTCTTTATCTTTCATGTTAATTATCCTTATAATGTAAACTCCGGCTTCGGTTGCAGGGTTAAAGCATATTTCTTAATTTTTCTAATCCGCGGGATAGCAGTGATTTTACGGTACCTTCATTTTTATCCAGTATCTGGCTTATCTCCGTATTTGTTTTTTGTTCAAAATACCGCAGGGCTATTACTTCCTGGTATTTAATATCCAGTAGCGGTAGTTTTTCGCGAATCAGGTTATAATCGTTATAGGCTTTTAACTCGACTTCCATGAGTTCGCGTTCGTCATCTGCCTCGTGGCGCAGTAGTTTTTCCAGCTGCGGGTTTTCCAGCAATTGTTGTAACGACTGTGGCTTATACTTGCTGCTGCGGTAATACTGGTTAAGCTCATTAGTAGCTATGCGGTATAACCACGCGGATAGACTGATGCCGCGCCACTGAAAGCTGCTTATTTTTAGAAAAGCTTTTAAAAATGTTTCGGCTGCAATATCTTTTGATAGGTCATAGTCGCCAGTGCGCCGGATGATGTAGCCAAATACCGGTTTATACCAGCAATCAAACACCTGCCCAAAAGCTTCGGGGTTAGTTCGGCATTGTTCAATAAGCTGGGCTTCCTGGCTTGAGGTCATGATCGCATTGTACCTTTAATGCAATAAGCATTAATTGGTTGCAATCTAATTTACAATTGTTTAGCTGCAATTAGTGTTGCAGATTTATTCTAAAAGATCCGGGCGGCGCTGTTTTGTCCGTTCCACCGCTTGCTCAAACCGCCATTTTTCAATTTCGGGCGTATTACCGCTTAATAATATATCGGGTACTTTATGACCGTTCCAGTCGGCGGGGCGGGTATAAACCGGGGCATCCAGCAAACCATCCTGGAAAGAATCAGACAGGGCCGAGGTCTCGTCAGATAAAACGCCGGGTATTAAACGCACTACTGCGTCAACCAAAACGGCCGCGGGCAATTCGCCGCCCGATAATACATAGTCGCCTATTGATATTTCGCGGGTAACATAAATATCGCGTATGCGTTGGTCTATCCCTTTATAATGCCCGCAAAGAATAATGATATTTCCCTTTATAGAAAGCTGGTTGGCTATAGACTGATTTAATGTTTCCCCATCCGGCGACATAAAAATGATCTCATCATAATCACGTTCACTCTTTAGTTTACTTATACAGGCAGCAAATGGCTCAATGGTCATTACCATGCCGCTTCCGCCGCCGTAGGGATAATCGTCCACGCTTTTTTGTTTACTGGTCGAGTAGTCGCGCAGGTTATGTACATGTATTTCGGCAATGCCTTTTTTTTGCGCACGCTGCAAAATAGAATGTGCGAAGGGGCTCTCCAATAAGCCGGGCAAAACGGTGATAATGTCAAAACGCATAATTATTCCTGGTTACAAAAAAGGGTTAACAATTTTTAAACGCTCATTTATCACATGCCCATGCTGCATATCTTCAGAATAAAGTATAGTACAATCACACTCAAGTGCGGCAGCAATAATTAACGAGTCGTAAAATGAATAGTTATAACGTGATGCTATTTGATTGGCAAGTAAAATAGTTTCTTTAGTATTGACAATTAAATTACTGTTTTTACAACACTCTTCAATGGCATCAGAAGCTCTATCATAACTATACTTGAATTTTTTAGTAATGATATTGGTTAACTCTTGTAATACCTGGGTGCTAATAAAGGACTGCTTATCAACTATTAAATTTTGTGCGATGGTTTGTTTATCTGGCTCTGTTAAAGAATAGGAATAAACCAATATGTTAGTATCCAAAAAAACACTATCGCTCATTAGCTTCGTCACGATTAAACTTAAACCCTTTGGTGTCCAAAGCCAGTGCTTTAAAAGTGGCTACGTGTTTATTTACGAGCTCGCGGTTTTGACTTTCCTCTTGCGAAAATGCAATTATTTCCAAAACCTTCCCCATATAGCTTGCAGGTACAGAAATAGATATCGTGTCAGAATCAACGGTTAGTATTTTGCGTATCATGTTCAAATTTACAAAAATAATTTCCAAAAACTTCAATTCCCCTCGCCGGGCCTAATTACTTCATCATAAGAGTTTTCAAAATATGACACGGGTAATAATATTCTTTCGGCTCAAAATACTTACCCCTTCCAATCCGGCGAAGGCGGTATCCGGCATTCTATCTGCCAGTGATGCCCAAACGGATCCCTGATTTCGCCCTGGCGAAAGCCATATTCATAATCTGTTACCGGCGAAACAAGGGTAGCACCTGCCGCTATCGCCCGTGCCACCACGCCATGTACATCAGCAGTCATCAGCCCGATGGTTACCGTACCCCCGTTATGTTTTTCCGGACTGAATTTTGCCGGGTTTTGCATCACCTCATGCACATGGAACATCGCTTCGCCTATAAAAAATTCAGCAACATGTACGCTGCCATCGTCATTATTCAGCCGCATCACTTCTACGGCCCCAAAGGCGTTTTTATAGAAATCAATATCCGTAACCCCGTTACGGATAGTTAGCTCGGGGGCGAAGGATGCCCCCCGGCCCCCTAAAGGGGGTGTAATAGTTTCTTTATTCATATTACAACTAATTAATATCCAATCATCAATTCCCCCTTTAGGGGGTTAGGGGGCCTAATCCCCTTCCTCTAATATAAATACTTCTTCCAATGGTTTGCCAAAAACTCGTGCAATTTTCAATGCCAATATGGTTGATGGTACATAGCGGTTACTCTCTATGGTATTTATAGTTTGCCGCGACACGCCAATCAATTCAGCCAATTCGGCCTGGGTAATGTTTTTTATGGCGCGCTCTACCCTGATGTTATTTTTCATATCGCATCCTCTTTTGTATACCTGCTGTTACGAAACATTTTCCACCTGAATAAAACAATAAAGATCACCAATGGCACCCATACATTTAAATGCATAATATCTTTGGCGTCCGTTTTATTGGTGGTAAGCGCCAGGCTGATAATTAAAAGAATATAACTTAAATATACGGCCCATTGCAGCGAGTCCATGCGCAATTGCGCTATCTGCTCGTCCTCTATTTTCTCTTTCGAAAAAGCAAACAGCACCAGGCCGGTAAGCATTAACAAAGTAGTGACCATATAGAATAGGTGATAGCTGCCCCAAAAACCAGCCGCTTTTGATGCTTCAGAAAAATCAAATCCAAGCTGCTTTTGAAACAGAACAACAGGTATGTGAACAACAAAACAGACTATGCCCAAATACTTGCACCAATAGGGAAATAAGAAACGTGTTTTCATGTTTTTGTAAAGTTTAATTTACCAAATGTAAAGTTTGTTTTACATATTTCATAAAGATTTTACAAAAAAACTCTGATTTTTCTTCTACGCTAATTAATAGCTTTGTCCAATTGACTTAGCAGCATGAAATTAAGCGCAAACAGATTTATCCTAACAACGCCAGTACGGCTACCTGAAATAAAGGAGACATTACGTAGGAATACTTTAACCAGGAAGGTGTTAATAAAGGAAAAAACCGATAAGCTATTTATCGGAAAAATTGAAGACGACGGCTTTTATTTAGTAAGCGCGGCCCCAAAAGGTATATTATGTACTTTGAAAGGAAGTTTTGAAGCCGAAGGAAAAGATACCCGGGTTGAAATACAAACTAAAATTCACAAAGCGTTTATTGCATTATTTGTTTGTTGGCTGGTCTTTATTATTGCCATACCAACAGTAACTTATATACTTCACCCGGGCATGGCGTTTCCATATACGCAATTGGGTTTAATTGTTGTAGCTATAATAGTCGCCTGGTGCCTTTTGTATTTTGTATATACCCGAACCAGGGACAAGTCGATCAAAGAATTGGAGACGTTAATTATTCAATAAACAGGGATTTTAAACGCGAACGTTTAATCCAGGTAAATATCCAGCAATCCGTCCGGCAGGTCGATCATCACGATTTCTTTAACCACATCAATCCCTTTAATAATTTCTTCGTTTAACGGAAAAAGCACTTCGCAGCCTTTATAGGTAACAGCTGCTATTAATTGCTGCGGATATTCGTGTATGGCGGTTATTTCGCCCAGTTCGCCTTCGTTATCATCAACCGCAGTAAATCCTTTCAGATCTTTTAGCGTAAAATCGCTTTTTTTCTTTTTGGGTTTTAGTTTGTTGGAAAGATAGATGTCCTTCTTCACCAGCAATGAAGCTTTTTCAATCGTGTCCACATCTTCCAGGTACAGGTAGGCTGCGTTTTTTTGCAAAAATTTTATTGACTCCACAAAATAAGGGACCAGCTTACCCGCTATATCAATAAAAATACTGGTAATATTTATATCCGCCAGGTTATCAAAGTCAACATACAATTGCATCTCGCCTTTTAAACCCTTGGTTTTTAAAATACTACCTATCCGGAAACAGTCTTCAATTTTCATAAAATATTTTTTAGCCTCACCTAAATCCTCTCCAAAGGAGAGGACTTGCCTTTCCTTAAGCTATAAAGCCCCTCTCCCCCTGGAGAGGGGTTGGGGTGAGGCCCAAATAACAAATGGCGAAGAACCTGTAGGTAGCTTCGCCATTAATGTGTGTCTTGATTCTTATAAAAGAATTATTCAGCGCTTTCTGCTTCAGCAGCAGGAGCTTCTGGTTCAGCCTCAGCAGCTGGAGCCTCAACTTCGGCTTCGGCAGCAGGAGTTTCTTCAATTTCTGCTGCTGGTGCTTCTTCTGTTTCAGCAACCGGTGCTTCTTCTTCAACTTCTTCAACCGGAGGTGTGTATTTTGCAGTTATGGCTGCAGCTTTTTCTTCCTTCTTCTTAGCCTCGGCAGCTAATGCAGCTTTGCGGGCAGCATCTTTTGCAGATACCAGGTCGGTTTTCTTGCCGGTTATTTTACCGTCTTTCTGATCAAGCCATTCAGCAAATTTTGCTTCAACTTGTTCTTCGGTTAAAGCGCCTTTTTTAAGGCCGCCCTGTAAATGTTTTTTGTATAATACGCCTTTGTAGGATAAGATAGCGCGGCAAGTATCTGTTGGTTGTGCGCCACTGTTTACCCAATCAAGGGTTTTGTCAAAATTGATGTCGATTGTTGCCGGGTTGGTGTTTGGGTTGTATGAACCTAAACGCTCAATAAAACGTCCGTCTCTTGGAGCGCGTGCGTCGGCTACGATGATGTAGTAAAAAGGTTTTCCTTTTTTACCGTGTCTTTGCAGTCTGATTTTAGTTGCCATTTCTTTACTTTATGTGTTCAACATTATCCCCGGAGTTTTCTTTCAGCGGGGACGCAAAGGTAGGGATTAGTTTTGAATTATAAAATGATGAATGCAAAATAGTTGAAAGTGTTGTAAAGGTTGTAGTTGTTGATGAGGTTAACCCTTACAACTTTTATAACATCTTCAACTCTTATAACCAAACTACAACGACAATATCTCCACAATCTTTAAAAAGTGCGGGTTAATATCCACATGGTGCTTGATGGCTTTTTCCAACGGCGTATAAGTAACTTCATCATGTACCAGGCCTATCATTTCATTCCGGCGGCCATCTTTTAGCGCCTCAACAGCTGCCACGCCCAGCCTGCTTGCCAATACACGGTCCATACAGCTTGGCCTGCCGCCCCGTTGGATATGCCCTAATACAGAAACCCGGGTATCATAATTTGGATATTTTTCTTTGACAATGCGGCCAATTTCAAAAGCGGTACCAGGCTCTTCACCTTCGGCAACAATAACTATACGGGATGATTTATCTTTCCGCCCGTTTTCCAAACGGTCAAATAAAGCGCTCATGTTCGAGCTGGTATCCGGTATCAACACATTCTCGGCGCCCGCGCCAATTCCTGTACGCAAGGCAATAAGGCCAGAATCGCGGCCCATCACCTCTACTATAAACAGCCGCGCGTGTGATTCGGCGGTGTCTCTTATTTTATCAATAGCCTCGATTGCCGTATTTATCGCCGTATCATAACCTATGGTAAAATCAGTTCCTATCAGGTCATTATCAATGGTACCGGGTAAGGCTATAACCGGATAATTAAATTCTTTTCCAAAAACTTCTGCACCTCTGAAGGTTCCATCGCCGCCTATGGTTATCAGCGCGTCTACCCCATTCTTTTTTAGTTGTTCGTAAGCTGATTTACGTCCTTCTATCGTTCTAAATGCCTCACTCCGCGCTGTTTTTAATATGGTACCGCCGCGCTGAATGATGTTAGAAACTGATTTACGGTCCATCGGGAAAAAATCGCCCTTTATTAACCCGTCAAATCCACGGCGGATACCGCTAATCTCCAGGTCATAATAAATAGCCGTTCGTACAACTGCCCTGATAGCAGCATTCATTCCCGGCGAGTCGCCACCCGAGGTCAAAACCCCAATTCTTTTTATTTGCGTCATTTTTTGAAGGGCGCTGCTGGTGATGTAAGTGTCAATGTTAAACTTGCTTTTAAAGCGCTGTTGCAGCAAATTAAAAGTTACGCAAATTTATACTAATTTTTTAATCGGCGCCTGTTTTATTGATGAAATGTATGTTACATCTTCAACCATCGCATTACTATTAAACGCTATAAATGCTCCGTTAGGAGCTATCTATTTGTAGCAAAAACATAATTTTCATTATTGCCTCGTCAGAGGCTACCCACAATTGAAGGGGCCAGGGTTGCACCTACGGAGCAATTAACTCGTGATTATCTAAACTACAAATAGGTAGCCCCGATGGGGCAACTTAAGCTGCAAACTGATAAATATATTATCCTTTGGCTATTATTTTTTATAGGCCGCTATCCCGCTGTCTAAATATTTTATATAAGCCTCAATATTAAAATTAGCGCCTTGTGGCGGCACAAGTGTTTCGCCTTTTTCATTAATCATCACATAAAAAGGCTGTGCGTTTGAATTATATTTCGCTTCTTCCAGGTCAAGCCATTTACCGCCAACCGTGGTAATATTTTTTCCTGTAAGTGCCGATTTAAATTGTTCGGCTGCCGGCAGTTCGGTTTTATCATCAATAACCAGCTGCAGTACTACAAAATCATTTTGCAGCCGCCTTAAAACTTCCGGATTAGGAAAAACATTCGCTTCCATTTTGCGGCAGTTAACGCAATTCCACCCGGTAAAATCTATTAATATAGGTTTATGTAACTGCTTAGCTACCTCAATGGCCTGGTCATAGTCATACCAGTCATCAATGCCTCTTACCTTTGGCATGCGTTTAAAAAGCTCTTCGTATTTTTTTGTTTTTATGGACGACAGGCTGGCCGGCGGCGTAGCAGAACCAACTCCAGCCGAAAGATCAAAATCCTGCGTACTTAACGGTGGCAAAAATGCGCTGATAGATTTTAAAGGCGCGCCCCATAAGCCGGGTATCATATAAATAACAAAGGCGAAAACAATGATGGATATAAATGTCCGCGGTACCGACAGATGTGTCAATTCACTGTCGTGCGCAAATTTTATTTTTCCAATTAAATACAGCCCCATCAACAAACCGATGGCTATCCATAGAGATAAAAATATCTCGCGGTCAAACCAGTTCCAATGATAGGCCAGGTCGACGTTTGATAAAAACTTTAACGCGAAGGCAATCTCAATAAACCCTAACACTACCTTAACACTATTCAGCCAACCGCCCGATTTTGGCAGGCTCTTTAATGCTGATGGGAACAATGCAAATAAAGTAAAAGGCAATGCCAGCGCTAATGAAAACCCGAACATACCAATTGCAGGGCCCAGGCGTTCGCCTTTGGTGGCCGCCTCTACCAATACCGAGCCGATAATAGGGCCGGTACATGAGAAGGAAACAACCACCAGGGTTGACGCCATAAAAAATATACCTAACAAGCCGCCTTTATCCGAATTTTCATCCAGCTTATTGGCAAGCGAGCTGGGCAGGGTAATTTCAAAGGCCCCAAAAAAGGAGATGCCAAAAACAACCAGCAGCAAAAAGAAAAAAAGATTAAATATGCCATTGGTAGCCAGCGCGTTTAGGGCCGAAGGGCCGAAAATGAGCGTAATCAGCAAGCCAACAAAAACATAAATAACAATAATAGATAAGCCATAAAGCAACGATTGAAATACCGCCCGGCTTCGGCTGCCTGCTTTTTTGGTAAAAAAACTAACCGTTAAAGGCAGCATCGGGTAAATGCAAGGCATTAAAAACGCAGCGAATCCACCTAAAAATCCGGCAATAAATATTTCCCAGAGTGTTTGGGGCTTTTTATCATCCGTTGCCGGCTTGGATGTTACAGTTGCAGCTTTTGAGGCTCCTTGTTTTTTTGCAGCAGCAATACTATCGGCGGCGGTTGGTATGGTTGTAAAAGTAACGCCGGCAGTCGAAACGGTCGTATCCGCTTTTTTATTTTGGAAAGCCTTTGCGGGTGCAATATTCACCAGCCAAAGGGCCATAACGATAATCAATAACGGCAATAAGGTGCGGCCAAAACCGCGCTTGGCAGGTAGCATCATCATGAAACAGCTTATTTACCTAATGGAATAGAAAAATCAATATCATCTGGTGGCAGGCATTTATGATCATTACAGGTCATATATTCCAGTTTCCCTTTAACCACCGATGCATTTGGAGATTTTAGTTTGATCTTTTGCTGAAACACCACTTCTTTTTCAAAATAGCTCACATTCATGCTGAAAGTCTTTTCATATTTGGTTATGGGTTTAGGTTCAGATGGTTTACCTACCAAACTGTATTCTTTTGAGGGTGCAAAGGTAAACGAGGTTTTTATAGGGCCGCCGTCCTTTACATTTAATGAATAAATATGCCAGTTATCTTCTATCGTAGCCTTTAAAAACACAACGGCCTCAGTCGGGCTTATTTTTTTTGCTGCGTACGACCATTTTACCGGGGCTTCAATTTGCGCATAGGCCCCTAAGGTTAAAACCACTGCGGCTGCCATCAAGATTAATTTTTTCATTTTATAGTGTATCTGTTTTATTTAAAAATTCAATTTCCTTCAGACTAAACTCCAATTCAGCGCCAATATTATTTTGGACGACTAATATACCGTTGTCCCTGACGCTTTTAATAACGCCTTCGAATATGGTGCCCTGAGTTTTAAATCTCTTTTTTTCGTTTACCCAATATAGTCGCTTTAAATAAGCGTTCCTTACAAGCTCAGTTTTACCGGCCTTCAATTTTAAATACCAGGCTTCTATATGGCTACAAATCTCGGATAATAATGTGTTTAAATTATAACCCTCGTGTAAGATTTGCTTCATCGAAGTGGCATTAGATGCTCCCTCCGGAAAACTTTCCTGGTTTACGTTCAATCCGATGCCAATAATTGAGCTTTTAATCTGTCCTGAAAATGTGTATCACAACGTTTACATAATCCAGCAATATCCACTCG
>Ga0207032_1065_pt2 | contig 32384 bp, 33 predicted proteins | sample Alteio_BWMinCont_38_FD_153308 | JGI IMG/M metagenome (GOLD analysis project Ga0207032, IMG submission 153308) | Enriched cells from forest soil in Barre Woods Harvard Forest LTER site, Petersham, Massachusetts, United States -... | ecosystem: Environmental > Terrestrial > Soil > Temperate forest >... | reverse complement strand
AATGGAAAGTCAATTTGGAGACCATCGAAAAGGAGCTTAACTTTGAAATTGAAAAGTCGGAATTCGAAATCACTATTCAAGGACTTATAGAAGATCTAAACCGAACCATACATGAAACGCTCCAAAGAGCAAAAGTACCCGCCCAAAAAATTTCTTCTGTATTTTTAACGGGCGGTACTACTCAAATTCCCATTATAAAGAATAATATTCATCACATATTCAAAGATGCCAAATTTATCTATGGCGATATTTATGGGAGTGTTGGGAAAGGGTTAGCGATTGAGGCTGCTAGAATTTTTACTAAATAAATCATCCACCCTGTGCCAAAACCCATTCTTGATTTAAATAATCTTCGCCGTATTTCTTTAAATAAGCCTGATAATTTCCATGAAAATCAATAATGCCTTTTTCAGTAAACGCAAGGATTCGACTTGCGATAGCATTGACAAAATGTCTATCATGGCTTACACAAATAACAGTGCCTTCGAACTTAGAGAGTCCATCACTTAAAGCATTACGAGATTCTAAGTCTAGATGGTTGGTGGGTTCGTCTAAAACTAAAATATTTCCTTGTTGTAACAACATATAGGCAAACAATAACCGAGCCGCTTCGCCCCCACTGATATTCAGGATGTTTTTATGATAACTTTACACCCAGAGGGAAGACAATAAATTGTACTGGGTTGAATTTTTTCTTCGTGATTTGCTATTTTTACTGACATCCACGTTTTCCGATTTAATCTTTCGACAAAACTTTCTAAAAAAATCCCGCTCGGCATATGCTGGGCTACCAAAATAGAGGCTGCAAAATTAGCAGGGAGTTGCGTTAAAAGTGCCTCTAAACTTTGGGGTCCTCCTGTAGACGCACCTATCACAATCATTTTTTGACTCTGTTGATTGAAATATCCCAAAGTTTCTTGAATCGCTGTGTAGGGCATTTTGCACTTTTTAGAATAATTTTGAATTTGCCCTATTATTTTAACTTCTTCGATAATTCTACTCCGAATCGATTCTATATTATAAGAGAATTCACCAGAAGGCTTTGGCACAAAACTGACGGCTCCATGCGCTAAACATCGAAATGTAATATCTGCATCTCGTTTGCTATGAGCAGATAAAATAATCGTGGGCGTTGGAAATTTTTTCATAATATTTTTTAAAGTGCTAAGCCCATCCATGCCGGGCATAACTAAATCTAAAGTGATACAATCTGGATTTAACAAGGGTATTTTTTGAATAGCCTCTTCACCCGAACGAACCGCATCAATCACTCGAATATGGGGATCAGAATTTAAAATATCTGAAATTAGGAGCCTCATCGTAAAAGAATCATCAACGACAAGGACCTTTAAGGGATTCATAAACTTCCCCCTAATTTAAATTAGCTTTAACGACTTGAACTAGCTTGGCAGTATCGAAAGGTTTTTCAAGATAATCACGCACACCAATGTCAAAACATTTTTTTACGATCGTCTCTTGGCCTACAGAGGTTAACATGATAACTTTAAGATCCGGATATGAATCTCGAATATTTTCTAATAATTTTATACCTTCTAGCTCACTCTCTTCCATGACGATATCCAACAAGACCAAATTAGGATTTTCATTCTTAATTTGATCCATTGCTGTAATGGCATTTTTTGCTTCTAAAATTTGAAGTTCATCATCACCATTAAAGGAATCTCGCCTCAATGCATCTTTCAAAAGACTTCGAAAGAAAGGTGAATCATCAACAATTAAGATCTTCTTCATGAGGGGTTCCTGTTAGCGCGTTCAGATACTTTTTGGGGATGAGATTTTTTTATTAGATCCGGAGATTCAGATTCTTTAACTGATTTTGAAATTTTTGCAAGACGTGCAAATTCTTGTTCTGAGAGTACTCGCGCCAGATCTAATAAAATCAAAAGCCTTTCTTCGTATACAATAATACCTTTAAGATAGGCTTTATCTATCTGTTTTATCATAGTAGGCGGTGGTTTAATTTCTTTTTCATCAATTCTTAAAACTTCGGTCACTTCGTCCACAATTAAACCAAATAAGCAGTCGTTTTGCCGGGTAATCATAACATGTCGCGCAATATTATCTTTTTTCCTGGTAATAGCAAATCTAGATTTGATGTCTATCGTTGTTACAATGTCGCCTCGTACATTAATAACCCCTCGGATAAATTCTGGTGTATCTGGAATTGGCGTAATGGTTCCGACTTTAATAATTTCTTGTATATCTTCAATAGGTACACCAAATTCTTCATCTTGGATGTGAAACACCACCAATTGAATCAGGTGTTCTTTATTGGTTTTTTCTATGCTATTCGAAGGCATATCCTTTCCTCTACCAATCTATTCACTATTCTGAAGCAGACACTTTGAATCGTTTGAGTGCCCCTCTTAACTCTTCTGCCAACGTCGATAAATTTTGGGCTGAGGCTGTCATTTGCTGCATCGTAACAGTTTGTTGTTGGATCGATGTTGACATTTGTTCAGCGCCAATGGCAGCCTGTTCTGAGGTGGTTGCAATTTCTTCTGTGGTTTTTGCAACTGTCTGGGCACCGGTTGCTTGATCTGAAGTTGCCGTAGAAATTTCTTGAGCTTTGGTAGTAATTTCCTGTGCCCCTACACCGATTTGATCTAAAATCCCTAATGCTTGGTTAACAATATCGATAGATTCTGTGACTTGTTGGGTACCGGTGGTCATTCCATCCACAACACCACCGGTAGATTCTACTATAGTGTTGACCATGCCCTCAATTTGAACCGCTGCCTTTTTGGTTCCTTCTGCCAGTTTTCGAATTTCATCAGCAACGACTGCAAACCCTCGTCCCGCTTCACCTGCTCTGGCCGCTTCAATAGCTGCATTTAAGGCTAGCAAATTGGTTTGATCTGCGATGTCTTTGGTTGTTCCGACAATAATACCAATTTCTTTTGCGCGTTTATCGAGATCTTTCACAGTATCCGTATTGGCTTTTACGATATCGTCTATCGATTTTAATCGAGTTGCTGCTTGTTTTCCGGCTTCACTTCCACGTTCTGCAAGTTTTGCGGCTTCCTGTGTGACTTCTGCAGCGGATCGCGCTTTAGCAGCACCTTGTTGAATTGATTTAGATAAATCTGTCACAATTCGTGTGCTGGATTCTAATTTCTTGGCTTGTTCTTTCGCACCCACTGCAATTTGCTGAGTGGTTTTTGCAGCTTGCGATAAAGTCGAGTTAACATTCTGAGAGGAATCTGCTAATTGGGTCGAAGCACTGGCGACTTTCATGGAACTGTCGGTGGCTAAACGAATCAACGCACCCAAATCGTCAAAAGATTTATTTAAAGCATCTGCCAATGTTTTAATATCACCCTGTGTTTCAATTGACACACGTTGTGAAATATCTCCTTGAGAAAGGGCAATAGCTAAGCGAATTACTTCTTGTACTGGCGTTGCAATCGAATTTATGAGATTATTTAAGGTATCCACAATATCTTTCCAACTGCCTCCCACGCCTTCTACTTTCGCTCTTTCGTCTAATTTTCCTTCTTTACCAGCAACTTGTGCAACGCGCGAGACTTCACTCGCTAATCGATTTAAATCGTCCACCATCTTATTAATGGTTTCTTTTAATTGTAAAACTTCGCCTTGGGCTTCTACGGTAATTTTCTGGGTAAGATCGCCTGCGCTAATAGCAGTCGAAACTTTAACAATATTTCGCACCTGATTGGTAAGGTTAGCCGCCATGGCATTTACTCGAGAAGTCAGCTCTTTCCAAGTACCCGCAACCCCTGGCACATCCGCTTGTCCGCCGAGTTTACCATCCGTACCAACTTCTTTCGCAACTCGTGTGACTTCTGCTGCGAATAGATTTAAATTGTCTACCATTTTATTAATCGTTTCTTTCAATTGTAGGATTTCGCCCTTTACATCCACGGTGATTTTTTGGGTTAAGTCACCATTGGCAACCGCCGTTGTCACTTGTGCAATGTTTCGCACTTGTCCGGTGAGATTGGCTGCCATCGCATTCACGTTGTCGGTTAATTCTTTCCAAGTCCCTGTTACACCTGGAACCGCTGCTTGACCGCCGAGTTTCCCATCGATACCGACCTCTTTAGCAACACGAGTCACTTCTGATGCGAAAACCGTTAAGCTGTCGACCATCTTATTAATCGTTTCTTTAAGTGCTAACACTTCGCCTTTTACTTCTACCGTAATTTTTTGGCTTAGATCTCCTCTAGCCACTGCGGTAGACACTTGAGAGATATTACGGACCTGATTCGTTAGGTTTTCTGCCATGGCATTCACATTATCAGTTAATTCTTTCCAGGTACCTGTTACCCCGGGTACTGCAGCTTGACCACCGAGTTTTCCTTCTGTACCGACTTCTTTTGCAACGCGGGTAACCTCTCCCGAAAAAGCTCGTAAATTATCCACCATTTTATTAATGGTGTTTTTGAGCTCTAAGACTTCTCCCTTTACGTCCACCGTAATTTTCTGTGTGAGATCTCCATTGGCAACAGAGGTGGTCACTTGAGCAATATTTCGTACTTGGGCTGTTAAATTTGCAGCCATGGCATTGACGTTGTCGGTTAGTTCTTTCCAAGTACCTGTCACACCAGGAACTGCAGCTTGACCGCCCAGTTTCCCTTCCGTACCGACTTCTTTCGCTACACGAGTAACTTCACCCGAAAACGCGCGGAGATTATCCACCATTTTATTGATGGTATCTTTCAATTCTAATACTTCCCCTTTGACATCCACCGTAATTTTTTGAGCAAGATCACCATTGGCTACCGCTGTGGTCACTTCTGCAATGTTTCGAACCTGATCTGTTAAATTTGCGGCCATTGCATTGACGTTGTCGGTTAATTCTTTCCAAGTACCTGTCACCCCAGGAACTGCGGCTTGACCACCTAATTTTCCTTCTGTCCCCACTTCTTTGGCCACACGAGTGACTTCTCCTGAAAACGCGCGGAGATTATCCACCATTTTATTGATGGTATTTTTAAGCTCTAATACCTCGCCTCGAACATCCACGGTTATTTTTTGATTTAAATCACCATTGGCAACCGCCGTTGTCACTTGTGCAATATTACGGACCTGACCTGTTAAATTAGCGGCCATAGCATTGACATTGTCGGTTAACTCTTTCCAAGTTCCCGCTGCGCTTGGCACAGAGGCTTGACCACCGAGCTTCCCTTCACTCCCCACTTCCCTTGCAACCCGGGTAACTTCTGAGGTAAAAGAGTTTAGACTTTCCATCATACCGTTATAGGAATCTGCTATTTCACCAAAGATATCATAACGAGCTTTTCTAATTCGTTTTGTTAAATCCCCTCTTCGAACTGCTTCAATCGCATCTAAAAGATTTCCTAATAGAAATTCTATGTACTCATTGCTTAAGCTATCGGTTTTGCCCTCTGGTTCAAAAAATTGGGGTCGACCCAACTCGGCTTTAGGATCCTGCTTAAATTCATTATATAAACCAGGTTCATATTTTCCCTTTTTAGGACTGTAATCGTTTTCTATAATGGGTATTTTACGCCCGCGTCTGCCTCCCGAACCTGAGCCAGTATTCCTTTTCTTTGGAACTTGCATAACCTTCTCCTATGGTCTATGGATTTTGGATTGCATAAATGAAAATATTTAGAGAATCCAAGCCTAAATATAGGTTAGTTGTTTTTGTAACACAAATTTTTGGCAATTTAAAAGGATAAGAATATAGTTTTTTTTACAGAATTAATGAATCGACCTATGACCTACTTTCCCACTCCTTTTCCCAACTCTCAAATTCCAAAGCTGGCATGGCTTTAGAAATATAATACCCTTGAGCTTTATCACAGCCGTAAGATTCTAGAATATCCCAACTTGCCTTATTTTCTACACCCTCTGCAACGATTTCAAGTTTAAGACTGTGACCCAGTTGTATAATAGAATGCGAAATTGCCTGACATTCTTGATCTTTTTCTAGAGCCATTACGAAAGACTTATCAATTTTAATTTCTTGAAAGGGCATGCGATACAATTGAACCAAAGAAGAATATCCAGTTCCAAAATCATCTAGCGAGAGTGAAAATCCTTTAACCCGAAGACGAGTTAAAATATCCATGGCCACGGTGGGTTGAGACATGACTGCCGTTTCAGTGACCTCAAAACACAACTGGCTAGGTGGAATATTATATTCTTTAGCCAAAAGCACAATTTGATCGGGAAGATTCAAATCATTTAACATTACGGGAGATATATTAAGATGGATCGACTTTCGAAGTTCATTCGGCCAATTATTCATATGTTTTAACCCTTGTTCAATAACCCATAAGGTCAAAGGGTGAGTGAGATTATTTTCCTCCATAATACTAATAAATTGATCAGGATAAATCAGCATTTCGGTCCCTGGTCGTTGCCAGCGCACCAAGGCTTCGAGTTGAACTACTTTTTTGGTCTTCATCGACACAATGGGTTGATAGTACAATACCAATTCGTTGTTTTCGATAGCATGTTTTAATGTTTCGGAGTTTATTTCGGACGTGGTGGCCTTTAAATTTTCAATATATTCTGTAAGAGTATTAATATTTAAAGGCTTCTGAAGATGGTGTGCCATATTTAAACCATACTCGGCCCCTAGACGAAACGCTGTTGCTAAAACTCTTTTCTCTTGACCACTCATCAAAATCACTGGGCATTTACAACTCATTTGCGATAAAAACCGTAATATTTCAATACCATCTTGTTCTCCAATACTCAAATCCAACATGATCAAAGTTGGGTTAAAGGCCGAAAATAATTTTTTAAATTCATTCGGATTAACGGTGGCCTGAGTAGAAAAACCCGTGCTCTCGCCTAAATCGCGTAACATCTCGCATATATCATTATCATCATCCACGACTAATAACCGATTGACATTCATCATAAAAATTCCTTACAAGAAGGTTATGTTCTCTTATAGATTACTTCTATAATTTAGTTCATTTTAAACGTTTGTTCTAACACTTTGAAAAATGACCAAAGCTTTTCTGGCGCAAAGGCACAGGCAATTCCGCTTAAAAAGCCAAATAAATGGCTCTCCCACGAGATTTTATCTTCTTGTGGGAAGATCCCTAGAAAAATACTCCCAAAATAATAAATGACTAAAGCTGCGATGACAGCCGTGGTAAAGCTCGGTTCAAAATAAGCGGTTGCTAGGATATACCCAAAATACCCAGAGACAACACCACTCGCACCGATATGAAGTGCAAGTCTTCCAAAGAGCCAAACCAGAAGACCACCCAGTAAGATAACCCCTAAGGTAACTTCAAGAAAAATGTCTGGGCTTCTGGCTAATAGAATAAGTCCTAAAACAAATAAGGGAATAGAGTTAAAGAATAAATGATTAAAATTCTGATGAATAAAAGGTGAAATAAAGATACCGATTAAGCCCCAAAAGTGTCTGGGATAAATCCCAAACATTCTAAGCTTAGATCCCGTTATCCAATTGAGAATATTAATTATCCATAAAACACTTAGGGCAATAAGCCAAGGAACGAGATACAGCTTACTTTTTTCAAAAACGTCTGTCAGTTCAGAGGTAAAATCTTGTAAAGACATAAGGTGGTTCTGTTATCCCCGGACAGGATATGCAAGATATTCAATAATTTCCCATTCTCCTTTTGCATTCTTTTGGAGTACATCGATTCCTTCATCCTGAACTTTGGAAATCACTTTCCCATTTTTATAAATTTTTAGAGTCCAAGTAATTCTAGCAATTGCTATGTTTTGACGTACATAAACATGGTGTAATTTAAATTGATAGTGATACTTTCTTTTTTTCTGTTGAAAAACTTTGTTAAAGCCTCCACAAATGGTTCCATAATTTTTAGGCGGCACCCCTTGGTAGTTGGCAATGACCGAATTTGCAAATAAAGCGCAGGTTTGTTTAAGATCTTTGTTATTGAAGGCATCGGTCCAGTCTGAAAACAGTTTTTCAAATTCATTAAACGCAATAGTATTTTTTAAAGCGGAATTTTCTGGTTTAGAATAAACATTGAATGAATAGATAGAGAACAAGCAAAAAAAACCAATCAAAATACCTTTTTTAATTTTTAACATATTGTTTAACTCCTTGCATCAAATTCTATCCATCATTAACATTGTAATATCATCCGGTAGGCCACGTCTATCGTGAACACCGGATCTATCTAGAAACTCTTCGACTGTATTAGCGCCTTCTCTAACCAATTTTAAAAGGTATTGTTCCTTCTCGACTAAATCTTTAGCGGGAATTACTTCGGCAATACCATCTGAAAACATGATTAAACGAGAACCTTTAGGTAAATCGAGCTTAAATTTTGGATATGTGACTTGCTTCATAATGCCAACGGGAAAGCCTTTACCTTCTAAAAAACGAACATTGTTGTTATTATCCATTAGAATTGGGTTTGGATAATGCCCACCAATGGCATAAGTTAAATAATTTTCATCGAGATTAATAACCCCATAAACCATGGTTAAATATTTTCCCAATTTCGCAGCATAAATTTCGGCGCTTAATCGAGATAATAAATTGTCGGGCTGCAAAATAAGGGGATCTTTTTCCGTTTGATAGCGATTCACAAATTGTGCCACCAACCCCTTCAATAAAACCGTCACGAATGCAGAAGAAGCCCCATGACCTGATACATCGGCAATATAAAATCCAAACTGTTTTTCATCTAATCTAAAATAATCAACAAAATCACCGCTCAAATATAAGGATGGGATTACTCCATGGGAAAAAAGATAGTCTCCAACTCGTAATCCTTGTTCAGGCAATAAGCGCATTTGAACACTTCTGCCAGCCTCTTGATCTTCTTCTAAAATACCTAAGCTTTTCTTTAAGGCTTGATTTGCTTCTTCTAGTTGGATCCGATAGCGTCTATTTTCTTCGACTAAACGAGAACGTTCTAAAGCCTTGCAAACTGCATGCTCCATGACCGTTAAACTGGCAAATGGCTTTGATAAATAATCCCAAGAACCTAATCTTAAGGCTTCAATCACACCTTTAGTATCACCCGCTTCGGACATGACAATAACGGGCGTTTGAGAGGATTCTTTAGCGACTTTGGAAAGAACTTCAAGCCCTGATAATTCTGGCATTTGAATATCCGTTAAAACGAGATCGGGTTTTTCTTTTCGGAATAGCTCTAAGCCTATTTTCCCATTTTCTGCAGCAATGACTTCGAATCCAGCATCATCTAAATAATCTACAATATTTTGGCGAAGTGCAGCGTCATCTTCAATGGTCAGAATTTTTGCACCTTGAGGAACAAACATCATCATAGCTTTTTTGTCCTTCTATAGCTTTATAAGCTATGGAGGTGGTCCGGATAAATCGCCAGGAGCAGATGCTTCTGTCGAAACATTGGCTTCAGTTCCTGCTTCCTTTGTTGAAGGATTTGAGGGAGCAGCTCCCTCCTCATCCGTTATTTGTTGTTCGCCACTAATTTCAAACTGACGATGTTGTAAATAAGCAGATTTCAAAAAGCTATATCCATTGATGGTGGCTTCTTCGATCACGGGTTCAGCTTGTAAAAGCTCGGCTCTAAGCTCAACCAAATTTAAAGCGAGCAAGCCATATCGTAATGGCCGTGAATGAATATAAGGATAAACGCTGGTATAATAAGTGGCTGCTAAACCAATCGTGTCTCGGATTGTACTAGGTCCTAGGAGTGGTAAAACTATATAGGTTGAGTTTTTCCAACCCCAGCGAGCAAGAGTTATACCAAAATCATTTTGACGACGTTCAAGCCCCCCCAACGAGGCGACATCAAACAAACCTGCTAATCCTAGTGTAGAGTTTAATATAAAACGAGCGGCTGTTTGCCTGGCATCTGTAAATCTGCCCTGTAGTATGTCATTCGGGAAAGTGGGAATTTCTCGTAAGTTGGCATAAAAATTACTGATTCCGCTTTGCATGGGTAAAGGTATTAAGGCATCATAAAGTCTAACCACGGGGAGAATAACAATTTTTTCCAACCCTCTGTTAATTCCATAGATCCCTCTGTTTATTCCTCCCCAAGGATCTTCGCAATCTGGTTTTGTGCAAGGCTTTGCGCAGGCTGTAAGGCTAGCTGCTAATAATAGTATTCCGGCTTTCTTGAACTTCCATGTCTTATTCATTGATTTATACAATCCATTACCAATTAAGGGAACATACTAACATTGTATATCAGAATTTAAATTCTACCAAAAAATAATGGTCAAAAAAACATGGGCCGGCATGAGCCGGCCCATGGTATGGGCCTGTACCGGCCCATCTTATTATGGGCCGGCACAGAGACCGGCCCCTAATGACCTAGAAAGATACTTGTAAACGTGCTCCAAAGGTGTCTAAGTGACGTTTAGCCGCATCGGCAGGTACCGTACCCGCAGCACCCAAAGTTCCGGAGAAGTTTGGTTGATTAAAAGTTACGAAATCTTGTGTGATATTCGTATTGGTCGCATAGATATCTGCGTAAATGTAATTCAACATCATTTTTACATTTTCGTTAAAGTACCAATTTAATCCCAAGGTAAAGTTGTTCTCTTTACCACCGTAAACGTTTTTATCGTTGAGATTAACGCGACTAAAGCGTGCTGCAACTTCCCAAGCACCACAATTGGAGTCTGGGATAACTGTTCCAAAGGTTCCACTGGGGAAATGATAAAGATGAGATTCACCCGTCAAGACCCAAGAACCTTGAACATGCCAACCATGGAAACTAAGGTTGCTTGCGCCATTGACTCGCCTTACCCATGCTTGGTTATATTCTGCTTGCAACATCGCTGGACCCCATAACCCTGCAGCTTCTAAACCACCAACGGTATAGCCTTTGGATTGGATGGGTCCCGCATTAACCAACAATGCCGTAATACGTGCTTGTGCTTCGGGAACGGTTTGGAATATGTTGGTGAAAACAGCTTGTCCAGTACCGTCATTACTAATTAAGACTTGATTCTTTAAAGAACCGCCAAAATGGACAACCATATCTTCGCAATGTAATGGAGATATGGTGATGCGACCAGCTTCTCCGATACGATCATCACGAGCAGTATAAGCTCCTGACTGTATAAAATCGGAGATACCAAAGGTTCTAGCCACTTGTCTGGGTTGATATACTGCCCCAGCAAAAGTAAACATGTCTGCAAAATTGGTATCTGCATACACCCCTAAACCAAATTCAGGAGCAAGAAATGCCGTACCCATTAAACTTTGCTCTAGGAACAATAAATCTTTTTTATTGCCAAAATTCTCTAAACCAAAGGGTATAAAGAATTGTCCAATGGCAAGATTGGTGTTTTCTATGCCAGCAAAATTAATGTAAGCATCCCGAATAACAACTGGGTCACCCCGGAAATCGAGCATAATGCGGTAGGACCAACAATCGCCTACACCGCCTCTAAAATCTATCCACGATCGTCGAATATTAATACCATTTGGAAAATCGCTACGTTTTTCTCTCGTGTTACCGGAGAAAACGACTTCATCCACTTGTAAAAGACCACCGATTTTAAACCAGTAAGAATTATCTGCAGGATCGAATACGGTTAAACCACCATGGGATTCAACTTGCATCTTAGCTATTGCGCTACCAGACATTACTGCCCCTAATCCCACCAAGGTCAGACCGACTTTCTTTAATATTGAACGCTTCTTCATGAACACTTTCTCCTAAACTAGACGTTCGTTACGACTTGAGCAAAAAATTACATTAATACTCTCTGTAGTAGTCTGTCAACACAAATTAACGGAGATCTTTTTCTTCAATGAACGAGATCCTACCTAATTTGTCTTGATTGACTTTCGCTGCCCAGCAACTTAGTTGGCATTTCGAATTCAAAGTAATTATAACATCTTTTCTTTCTTTTAAATCCCATAATAAGGCTGCTGCCACATTTTGAGATTCCGCCATTTCTTCTCTACTCTTACTTCCCATTTTTTCCCAAAGGATAGGAACCGTTTTTTCATCCGCAACATTAATAACGGTGGGAGCTTTCATTGATTTGGGAATAATGAGTGCCCTTCCAAAACGAATTTTAAACGTTAAAGCGGGTTCTTGATCTAGTACTTTTGGTTTAATATCTAAGTTCAAATTATCGTTAAATCGAAAAATTCTGGGTTCACTCATCCCTGGTTTTGATAAAGCATATAATTTTGTTCCTATCCCTTGTTTGTCTTTAATGACCCAGGGACCTGCTAATATTTGCAAATCGGTTATTTTTCGGGGTTTAAATTTTTCGTTTGTTTCTTTGGTATCGGTCCTAAGCTTATCAGCCCACAATCCTCCCGTTAGATCTCCAGCATAAATTAAATCAACGACACCGCGAGTATTTAAATCCATAGCCTCCATTAAATGAATGCCTTTTGCCTCTGGAAAACAAATATCTAAAATTTTTTCTGGTGCCTGAAAGGGGATAAATTCGATTCCCCCCTGTCCTTCTCTAGTTTCTCCACCCCATAAAATCCCCCAAAGATCATTTTCTAAGCGAGCAAAAATGGGCTTAGCTAAAATTTTATGCAGTCCTTTGGGTGTAAACGCAGTAAGGGTGTTTATATGAAATTGCTGTTCTGAAGGATTCCAAAACACTTCAAAAACAAAACCCTGATTGAATTCAGGAATAACAACGGCTAATAACAAATGCGCAGCATCGTTATAAAATACTTTTGAAATAGAAAGATGTCCTTGATTAAGAAAAAAGTTTTTATTTTCTGCATTCTCTTTCCCGTTTTCTTCTTTTAATAAGGGAAGTTGTAGTTTTTCTTCGCCGGTTTTATCGTCAAATCCATATAAAACACCTTGATTGGATAGGGCCAGCAGTAATGGCTGTTTATGAACCATTTCTAACCATTCTATATCGGCTCCCTCTATCCCCTTCGGCTTTGGGGTAACAATTGACAAAAGTGGTAATTGAGCGTTTTCGATGATATCTGCAGGTTTATCTATGTGACAATTACCTATATAAAGTATCGATTGTTCAGAATACTCATTCGAATTAGAGATTAAAATAGGGTTACTAAATACTTTAGGCATGAATATTGAAAAAAATAATAAAATAAAAGATAATTTAATGAATATCATTTGATTTCTCTTGAGTTCCAGAAGAAATAATAGCAATAGTTGATTCAAAGGTTTTAACACTTGAACTAACAGTAACTTTATATATATTAATTCCCGTGTCACAACCAAATGCTAGATGATCGGGAACAAATCTAATCCTTTGAACCTCCGTCGTTAGTTTTAAATCTGGCGTTTTTTTTGCCAAAACTTCTTCTGGTCGCATCAGTGTATTTTCTAATATCAAGCGTTCATGTTCACATAACTGCTGTTCGGCGTCTACCCAATCTTTAATTTGCGAAGTTAAATTATAAGCCATTTTTTGGCCTATAAAACTTTGTAACATAAGATGAGCTAATAAGAGCGAACTAGCTCCCAACAGAATTATTACTAAAATAAGAGCCATTCCCGTTTCTAAGCGCAACTTCAACCTCCCAAGGATATTCCTCTGCTGTTCGTTGGTTTCGTGCTTTGATTTTTACCTGCACACTTTTAATAGCTTCCCAATCCTCTATTTGTGTTGCAGCTTTATATACTAATTTAGGTTTACCTGTCAAATGTACTCCGTACTGAATTTTTAATTCTGAGATCTCAGTGAATATTTCTTCCGCTTTGTGAAATAAATCATCTCTAAATAAAGCAGTCACTCCCTTTTGTTTTGATTTACCGACATAGTAAGCAACGCTTTGTAATTCTGTTATCGAACTCCCTTTTAAATAAGCTTTACTCAAGACGCCCGACCAATTACCATCCTTCGTCGCTTGATGAAAAATCAATTTTTCTTTCACCTCATTTGCAATAAACAAATCTCCCTGTAAACCATCTTCAATCAATACCAAAGATTTTGCTCGAATAGTGTTTTTATCAGCCGTTTCAAGGGTATCCAATGGATCTACCCTATCCTTCGCCAACGTTTGCCTATTTTGGGGAATATGATAAATAATCAAAATTTCTGCCTGTTCTTTCTCCTCTAAAGCTCGACGACATAGGGTTTCGGGTAGGTGAATGAGACAATTATTGAGGTTTACAATTAAACCAAACACCATTCTTCGATCGACGGGTAAAGAGCTCCAATGAATTTTAGTTGTAAATTGGTAATGTATTGGAAAAGAGTCGTCTTTAGTGCGAGAGCCTCGATAACCCGAACTACGTAAATCTTGTACTAAATTTTGAAATAGGATCCTTTGCAAATCCTGCTTCGTAAAACTCTCTCGCTGTTTAATATATTGTATTTTTATGAATTGATAGCCATACAGGGCTGCAGCCAAAATGATAAAACTAAAGGCTATGCTAATAAGCACACCCACTAAACTCATCCCCAGCGATCTCTGCCAGCGTTTATACTGCTTTTTACAAGGGATTTTCATTCGCACGTTCCGTACCTTGTAAAAATCTCTGCTCTCTTGATTGAAAAGTTAAAAAGGCTGCTTTTTCTTTTTCTAAAATAGCATGCTGCAGAGCAATTCCGTGCAAAAGAATAACGCTCGCGCAAGAAAGGCCAATGGATAATAACAATAAAGCCATTAAGACTTCGATTAAAGAAAAACCTGTAATCTTTGTAACATCCCTACTTCCTATTTGAGATCCTTCAAAACTTTTTGACATTGTTCCTTTATCCGCTTACTGGACGCCGATATTTTTGTCTTTAAACTTTGCGCAAATAAGGATACACGAAATTTTTCTAACATCCAACGATAATTTTCATATTCTGATATTTCTTGTAGCTAAAGCACTAGATTAGGTTTGCCTTTAGATGGAGGGGCGGGGTCTATTCAATTCTAATCTGGATTTTTAATATCTTGGTAAATCAATAGGATATAAAAATCTTTTCGTTCATCTCTTGAAAAGAGGGTCCTCTTTTTAGGTTCATCTATCAAAAAGAGCCGGCTCTTTTTATATATATCTATGAAAAAGAGCCCCCTCTTTTCTTGACTTGTTCCCCAATTCCCTATAAAATTCATTTAATATCTTAGTGATTTAGCTTTATGGAACGAGGTCCAATTCTTGAATAGAAATATCATTGAACCGTTAAAAAAATGGCTACAGGCAAGGGATCGCAAACCCTTGGTGATTAGAGGTGCGCGTCAAGTCGGGAAAACTTGGCTTGTTCGGCATTTTGCAAAAATAAGTGGGTTAGAATTAATTGAAATCAACTTTGAAAAACGCTTATCTTTGGCCGGTCTTTTTGAGCCCAATGATCCAAAGCAAATCTTACTAAGCTTAGGCGCAAATCTGGTAAAAAACATTGATCCCACGAAAAGCCTTTTATTTTTAGATGAAATCCAAGCAACACCACACATTTTAAGTAAATTACGATGGTTCGCAGAAGAGATGCCGGAGTTAGCAGTAATTGCAACAGGCTCATTATTAGAATTTGCTTTAGAGGAACATTCTTTTAGCATGCCCGTTGGACGTATCTCCTATATGCATTTAGAGCCCCTATCCTTTGAAGAATTTTTATGGGCAAATGATAAAAAACCCTTAAATGATTATTTTGAAAATTATTTGCTTGAATCCGAAATTCCATTGGCAATACACGAACAATCGATGTCATTATTTAAGGAATATTTGCTGATAGGAGGATTGCCCGCAGCAGTTGCATCCTGGGCCAACGAGCGTTCTTTAGGAAAAATAAATCAGATCCATCACGATCTGCTAGCAACTTATCGAGATGATTTTTCTAAATACCGCGATCGTGTTCCATTAGAAAGACTTGAAGATGTGATGATGGCAGTTCCAAAAATGCTAGGGAATAAATTTATCTACAGTCGAGTAAATCCATTAGCAGATTCTAGTTCGATCAAGAAAGCGTTAAATTTATTAACAAAAGCAAAGATTTGTCATAGAGTCTTCGGTTGTGCTGCTAATGGCTTACCTCTTGGAGCAGAAGTAAATGAAAAATATTTTAAAGTTGTATTTCTAGATACGGGGTTATGTTCGGCAAATTTAGGATTGACTTTAAATGAACTTACTGAAAGCAAGGAAATTATATTGATTAACAGCGGAGGCATTTCAGAACAAATTGTTGGACAGCTTTTACGAACCATTAATCCACCTTATATTGAACCTTCTCTATATTATTGGACTCGAGAAGAGAAAGGATCCAATGCAGAAATTGATTATATCATTCAATATGGAAGCAAAGTCATTCCTATTGAAGTAAAAGCAGGGAGCACCGGGAGTCTAAAATCTTTACATTTGTTTATGAAATTGAAGAAATTACCCTTTGCTTTAAGGATCAATTCTGATTCGCCAAGCAAAGTGAAAGTAAGTGTTAAGGATCCTGCTGGAGAGATGATTGAATACACACTATTATCTATTCCTTTTTACTTATGCAATCAAATTTATCGATTATTAAATCAAATTGCCATATAACTATTTTTAAAGAATACCTTAGAGATTTACTAAACAATCTTCGCAGCTCCAACAACACCTGATAACGGTCTTCCTCTGCCAACACTAGTCTTTTGACTCGTTGTAGATTTTTCAGAAGTCGGTAAAGCACCATTTGCGGACATACTGCCATTACCTGTAGCGTTACTACTGGGTAACACTGCTTGAGCAGGTTTTGATCTAGTGCTAGGAAGATTAGATGGATCAGATCCCCTACTTTGTTCGATCAATAATTGTAATTGTCTTTGCATTTCTATAATTTGCCTTGTTTGCGCTTCTTCTCTTTTTTTTGCCTCAGCTTCTTTCTTTTCTCGTTCTATACGCTCTTCTTCTCGTAATTTTCTTTCTTCTACTAATTGTCGTTCTACCTTGGCTGTTCGATCTTCATTGTAATGCTGAAATTTGCTTTGAAGTTCAACTCTATCGTTCACTCTTTTAGTATCATTAGAAAGTGCCGATACTTGTCTACTAACAGCTGGGCTTACAGAATTTACTACTCCTCCAGCAGGGGCTTTTTGTTGAGTTAGTTTTAATCTCATTGCTTCTTCTTCAGTTCCTCGACGATACCCATAGGTTTCTGGCTTATGACAGCAACCACTTTTACCTGCAAACCATTTATTATCTGGCGTTTTAATTCCAGACTCACGGAAAACACCAACGTCCATCCAGTAGTAGCAGGTGCGATTTAAATCCCAGGGGATCCTAAAAACTGACTCTTATTTTAGTCAAGAGACTACAGTAGTGTCAATCCTTATTGTAAAAGGATTAGGACACACACCTCTTACTAAAACTTGTTAAGAGTTAAGACACGACCCCATTGTTCGTCTATCCGCTTGCTAGAAACCGACATTTTTGTCTTTAAGCTTTGCGCGAATAAAGATACCCGAAATTCTTCTATCATCCAACGAAAATTTTCAAATTCAGGATCTAAAAAGTACGGCTTCTTTGATTGCAGAATTTTTAGGCACCGGTCCCAATACGGCTTAACCTGACGGGTTAAAGCTTTATCTTTTTCGGGATCGTTTCTTAACTTGGTTAAGCGCAACTCTAACGCTTGTAAATAAACTGGGATCCTTAATAGCCACTCATAGGGGGTATTGGAAATAAAGCCTTTGTAAATTAAATATTGTAATTGTTCCTGAGTATCTTCATTTCCCTTCAGCTTTAAAATTTTTGAATACAGAGGTAAAATAAGGCTGACGATTTTTGCTATTTCTTGAAGATATACCCCAAGCTTAGGTTTGCCTTTAGATAAACACTCGAGAAACGCCGTCTTGGTCCTAGGTAAACTAATCGCTTTTAAAAACGCATTATCGATCGCTGCAATCCATAAATCCTCAAATAATTCTTGTTTATCGCCGAGACTGGAAAATTGTAATGCCAGGGTATTTAGATTAGGAATTTGTTTCATCCAAATTTTAAAATCCTTTTTTAAAGCAAAATAAAGAAGTCGGCGCACACCTTTATGATGTTCGAAAAGAGCAGCATCGAGGGTGGTTTTATTTTCTAGAGAAACAAAATCGATTCGGTCTATTAAAGCAGGAAAGGCTTTTACATTAATCCCAGCTTGGTTTAATTCTATGCTTTCGGGGATTGAATCACCCTCCCAGGTTTCAGAAGCCATGGTTTGCTTTTTATCTAAATCTCTTATGGGGATAGATAAATTATCTTGAGATACCTGCGCTTTTAATTTGGATAATTCTCTACCCATATTAATAGTGTTCCCCGCCTCATCGACTATTTTAAAATTCATTTTGAGGTGTTCGGGAAGATTATTAGGATCCCATGCTTCTTTGGGGATTGGGACCCCTGACATTCGAGTTAATTGTTTGGATATCTTTTCGATAAGATCCCCTTGGCCAAAAACCAAATTTTCGAGAATTGCTTTGGTATATTCTGGGACGGGTACAAAATGCCGACGATAATTTTTAGGTAGATTTTTAATTAACATGGCTATTTTTTCGGGGAGTAATCCCGGTACTAGCCAGATAAAAGGTCCTTCGGACAATTGAGGCAATGCCGCAAATGGGACCATTACCGTAACCCCATCATCCACTTGTCCTGGCACAAAATGATAATTTAAGGGCAATTGCATTCCATTGACATTAAGTGTATTCGGATAATTTTCGACGGTAATGGCATCGGTATCCGATGACATTATATCTTTTGGTGCAAACTTTAATAAATCGACATCGATTGTTTTGATCCATTTTTCAAAAAGTTCACGATTATAAATATCTTCTGGAATTTTTTGATCATAAAATTCGTATAAAGTTTCTTCATTAACTAGAATATCTGCTCGACGTGATTTATGTTCTAAAGTTTCTATGGATTCAATTAACTGTCGATTATAATCAAAAAAAGGCGCGGGGGTATCATACTCTCCCAACACCAAAGCATTGCGAATAAAAATCTCTCGAGCAAGTTTGGGATCAATCCGCCCAAACACAAGCTTTCGCCCCTCATAAATAACTAATCCATAATAAGTAGCTTTTGCAGAGGCCATGACATGGCCCACTTTTTTTTCCCAATGCGGATCACTATAATGTATTTTTAAGAATTTTTGAGCTACTTTTTCTATCCATTCTGGTAGAATTTTCGCGACGGTTCTAGCATAAACTCGTTCGGTTTCTACTATTTCAAAAGCCATAACCCACTTGGGGGGCTTACCATACAAGAGAGAACCCGGAAACAATTGAAACTTAGTGCTTTTTACTCCGATATAATAATTTTTCTCGGTTAAGAATCCAATATTGCCCAACAGCCCTTTCAATAAAGCTCTATGAATTTGTTCTGATTGGGCAGGAATTTCGTTCTCTCGATATCCTTGCTCTAACACAAGTTTATGTAACTGTTGATGAATGTCTATCCATTCTTGAATGCGAACAAAAGATAAAAATTCTTTTTGGCAAAGTAATTTAAATTTATTCTTCGAGAGATGTTGCCGTGTTCCATGAACATAATCCCATAGTTTTAAATAAACTAAAAAATCGGAATTAGGCACTTTAAAACGAGCATGTTGCGCATCCGCCGCTTTTTGCCATTCTAAAGGACGTTCTCTAGGATCCCCAATGGATAACGCACTGACAATAATTAACACTTCTCGTAACGCAGTTTCAGGAACCGATGCGAGTATCATAGCCCCAAGCTTTGGATCGAGCGGAAATTGACTTAAATTTCGCCCGAACGAAGTTAATTGCCGGGTTTCGGAAATGGCGTCTAATTGCTCCAACAATCGTATACCGTCTCGAATATGAGCATTATCCGGCGGATCCAAAAACGGAAATGCTTCAATATCTCCAAGGCCTAGGGCTAACATTTGTAAAATAACCGAAGACAGATGGGAACGTAAAATTTCAGGCTCAGTGTATTCTGCTCTCATTAAAAAATCGGCTTCGGAATACAATCGTACACAGATCCCCGCCATGACACGGCCACACCGCCCCTTACGTTGATCACAACTGGCCTTAGAAATAGATTCAATCCGCAGGCGCTCTACTTGTGAACGATAATTATAACGGCGGATCCGAGCCAAGCCGGTATCAATAACAAATTGAATATTAGGGACTGTGACTGAGGTTTCTGCAACATTGGTTGCTAAAATAATCCGCCGGCCAATGTGATCCTCAAAAACTCTATGTTGTTCTCTGGCATTTAATCGCGAATAAAGGGGTAAAATTTCGGTATGGGTTGGATGATGATTGCTTAATGCTTCGGCCGTTTCTCGAATTTCTCTTTCACCACTTAAAAAAACCAGGATATCACCCGAACCCAAAAGGGAAAGCTCTGAAACCGCTTGGGTAATACCTTCAACTTGATGAATAATTTTTTCTTCCTCTCCTTCTCCAACCAAAGGTCGATAAAGGACTTCCACAGGATATCCTCTCCCAGACACTTCGATAATAGGGGCGTTATCAAAATAACGAGAAAATTTTTCGGGATCTAAGGTCGCAGAGGTTATTATGATTTTTAAATCACACCGTTTAATCAGAATTTTTTTTAAAAGCCCCAATAAAAAATCAATATTCAAACTGCGTTCATGGGCTTCATCAATTATCAACGTATCGTACTGTTTGAGTAAGGGATCCGTTTGTGTTTCCGCTAATAAAATGCCATCGGTCATGACTTTAATCTGGGTATGGACATGGGTTCTGTCTTGAAATCGAATTTTATATCCTACGGTGGTCCCTAAAGGTGTTTTTAGTTCTTCTGCGATACGAGCGGCGACGGTTCTGGCTGCAATTCTACGAGGCTGGGTATGGCCAATTTTTTTGCTAGGGTCTCCCTTAAACATTCTTAAACACAATTTAGGAAGTTGTGTCGTTTTCCCTGATCCCGTTTCTCCCGCAACGACGATAACCGGATTTTTTTCTAGAAGCGAACCAATTTCTTCAATTTTTTGAGTAATGGGTAAATTTTCTGGAAATTTTATATCGAGCTCAGCATTCATTGTGATATAATTCTATCTTAATCAGCGCGCAAACTCAACCTTAGAGGAAAATATGCAAAGTGACCTTTGCCTTCTAACAGAAACAACGCCTATGTTTCAACTTAAAGGAGGGCTTTATACCTTAAGTTCCATCCAATTATTAGGGACACAATTAGCGCTTTTAGACAAACAACTGGATGCTAAAATAGAACAAGCACCCAAATTTTTTCATAATGCGCCGGTGGTGGTCGATCTCCAAAAAATTAATCAACCGGGAACTTATCTCAATTTTAAACAGTTAAAAGAAATTCTAATTTCCAAGCATTTAATTCCCGTAGGTATTAAAAGCGGCAATGCTGATCAACAAAGAGAAGCGATTGCCTGTGGCCTTCCTATTCTTCAAGAAGGTCCTCCTAAAAAATCAAACGCCCCTGAACCTGCTAATCAATCTTCAACTCATTCTGCAAAAGAAGAGCCTAATTCCTCACCCTCTCTGGAAACTGAAACCGATGTACAGGGGAGTAATACCCGTGTTATTACGGAGCCTGTTCGTTCAGGGCAGCAAATCTATGCCCGAGGTGGCGATTTAATTGTTTTAGGTTCAGTCAGTCAGGGGTCAGAATTATTAGCCGATGGACACATCCATGTTTATGGTCCTTTGAGGGGCCGAGCCTTGGCCGGCGTAACTGGGGATACCCATGCCCAGATTTTTTGTCAAAGTTTAGAAGCTGAATTGATTTCAATTGCGGGTCATTACAAAATGAGCGAAGATATTGAAAAAATAGCTTGGCTTATTCCTGTGAACATCAGTTTAGATAAAGGGCGCTTGCATATTCGTGAGCTTTAGGTTACATATTCAGTATAGTTCAAAAATCTTTTGTCCATAGGATGTGTTTAATGGGTAAATCAGAAACCAGTAACAAAGACTCAGGCAAATCAGAATCAAAAGTCATTGTCGTGACCTCTGGTAAAGGCGGGGTTGGTAAAACCACCACCAGTGCAGCCATTGGCGCTGAATTAGCTCAGCGAGGCTATAAAACAGTCGTCGTTGATTTTGATATTGGACTTAGAAATCTCGATCTCATCATGGGATGCGAACGACGGGTTATTTATGACTTCGTCAATCTTATCCATGGGGATGCTAATTTATCCCAGACTTTAATTAAAGATAAGCGTTGCGAAAATTTATTTATATTACCTGCTTCGCAAACCCGCGACAAAGATGCGTTAACAACCGAAGGTGTTGAAAAAGTCTTGAACGAACTGCGCCAAGAATTCCAATTTATCGTCTGTGATTCTCCCGCTGGAATTGAACGAGGGGCTTTAATGGCGCTGTACTTTGCAGACGAAGCGGTCATTGTCACTAACCCTGAAGTCTCTTCCGTTCGCGATTCCGATCGCATTATTGGCGTCTTAAACAGCCGATCACGGAAATCTGAACAAAATCAAGAAATGAAAAAGCACTTATTAATTACACGTTATATGTTAAACCGAGTGCAAAAAGGCGAAATGTTAAGCATAGAAGATGTACAAGACATTTTAGCCATTCCCCTTTTAGGCGTCATCCCAGAATCTACCGCTGTCTTAAATGCTTCTAATAATGGCGTTCCAGTCACTTTAGATAACCAAAGTGATGCGAAAAAAGCTTATCAACATGCGGTTTCAGAGCTTTTAGGTGTAAAGAAAGATGATTCTAATCAAGGATGGGCATCAAAACTACTAGGAGGCTTGCGTCTATTTAGTAGGAGTCCCGCATGAGTATTTTTACCTTCTTGGGACTTTCCAATCGTAAATCCGCTCAAACCGCAAGAGAACGACTTCAGATCGTCGTCTCTCATCAACGCATGGCAGAAGGTGGGGATGTCGATTTTTTACCCAAACTTCGCAATGAACTTCTCACCGTAATTAGTAAATATGTAAAAATCGAAAAAGATCAAATTAACGTTCAATTACAACGTCAAGGGAGTTGTTCAATTTTGGAACTCAATATTACGCTTCCCACAAATCCAACCAAAATAAATGACGGACTCACAGAACACACCTCAGAAGAAAAAGTTTAACAACTATATATATATATTCAACACTATAATGGAGTATAAAATGACTAAAGGGATTTTTTTATCATCTTTTTCATTATTTTTATTGTTATGTACTACAGGATGCGCAGGGGGTCTTGATCCAAATGATCCTGACTTTGATCGCAAATTGATAGAAATGCAAAGACAAAATGAGTCTATTAAAAGACAAAGTGAGTTTATGTATCGTCAGATGATAAAAATGGTTCCTAAAATTCCAGAGGCATGAAGATAAAAGTTGTCAACTTCGAATTCGAAAGCGCCTGACCCCATGCACTTTTCTTAACGGCCCATAAGTCTACTAATCGATCTTATATGGTAATAGTTAGATCAAAGATAGGTGGCATGGGCTTTATTTGACTGGTAAGACTTGATTTATTATAAAAACAAATTTAAACTAGTCTATAACTAGTTTAAATATTCTGGAGACGGGCATATGCACACAATCGGAGCTTTTGAGGCCAAAACGCATTTTTCTTCATTACTTGAAGAAGTTGAAAAAGGTGGGCAGGTTGTTATTACAAAACATGGTCGTCCTATTGCGAAATTATCACCTATCTCTCATCATAGTAAAGCAAGCACTGAAGAAGCAATTCAGAATATTAAAAAGCTTCAAAAACAGCACGTATTAGGAATGGATTGGAAAATTTTACGCGATGAAGGGCGAAAATAATGAATTTCATTCTAGATGCCTCCGTTACTCTCGCCTGGTTTTTTTCAGATGAAGCTACACCCGCCACTAATAAATTGTTAGATCGATTATTAATTAATACTGCTTTTGTGCCAAGTATTTGGTCTCTAGAGGTAGGAAATATTCTTGTTGCAGCAGAACGTAGGAAAAAAGTAACGTACGCAAATGTCGTACAGTTTTTGGATCATCTTGAGAAGCTGAATATCCATATTGATAGCGAAACTGCCAGTCTAGGTTTCCATGATATTTTAGCCTTAGCACATTCAGAAGGACTTACTACCTATGATGCTGCTTACCTTGAGCTTGCAATGAGAAAAGGTTTAAGTATAGCGAGCAAAGACAAATTACTGTGTAAAGCAGCGAAAAATTTAGGCGTGGACATTATTGACTTAGAAAAGGTCTGACCCCACCCGTATAGTTGACAACTTGTTACTGCTAAATAGGAACAGTGCGCTAGTCGAGAACAGATCTTCAGAATGAGCCGATTACAGCTCCTAATCGGCTCATAAAATAGGTTGATTTTGAGCCGATTAGAGGTTATAATCGGCTCATGAGGTATAATTGGCAACAAGAAGATTGGCCTAATTTTCGATATAATCTCGAGGATATGCACGAGATTTTGTTTTCGATCGCTAAAAAAGTAGGATTTATCAACGGCCAACAAAGTAATCTACCAGAAGATCTTCAAACAGAAATCATGATAAACCTTATGGTGGAAGAAGCTGTTAAAACTTCTGCTATCGAAGGTGAATATATCAATCGTCTCGATATTAGATCTTCTATTAAAAATAAATTAGGAGTACACCAAAATCATATCAAAGTGCACGATAGACGAGCGGACGGAATTGCCGAATTAATGCTTAAAGTACGAAACACTTTTAAACAGCCCCTTACAGAAAATGTACTTTTCGATTGGCATCTTTCGCTTCTATCCAGTTCCTTAAACCCAAACCTATTGGTTGGGCGTTGGCGTGAAGATAAAGAGCCGATGCAGGTTGTTTCTGGACATCATGGAAAATGGGTTGTGCACTTTGAAGCCCCCCCTTCTCAAAAAGTACCGAGTGAAATGCAACGGTTTATTCACTGGTTTAATAATACCGCCCCCGGGAAAACGCAAGCTATCGAATTTCCCCCAATTCGTTCTGCTATAGCCCATTTGTATTTTGAGAGTATTCATCCCTTTGATGATGGAAATGGCAGAATTGGGCGAGCTATCGCTGAAAAAGCTTTAATGCAAGGCTTTGGATTTCCGTCCTTATTAAGCTTATCGACCACTATTGAAGCTCATAAAAAAATATATTATGAGGCTTTAAAACAAGCTTCGAGATCAAACGAAATTACTGCATGGATCCAATATTTTGTAGATTTAGTATTGAATGCACAAATAGATACTCAAGCACAAATTAACTACATTATCAGTAAAGCAAGATTTTTTGATAGCTTTAGCGATAAACTCAATGAGCGTCAAATGAAAGTCATTAAACGAATGATGGATACGGGGATCAAAGGATTTGAAGGTGGAATGAGTGCCAAGAAATACATGGCAATCACTGGAACCTCTAAGGCAACTGCAACACGCGATTTACAAGATTTATTAGCCATGCACGCCTTTAAACAAATAGGTAGTGGCCGTAGCATTCGGTACGATCTAATTTTAGGGGGTCGTGTCTTAACTATTAACAAGTGAATATAACTTCACTTGTTAATAGTTAAGACACGACCCCCTATTTTACCTTACAAGTTTCGTTCCAAACTCGTAATAATGGATGTCCATTATTTTGGTTCTTAACTTGTCTAACCTCAACACCAAATCCTTTTTCCTGTAACTCTTGAAGTACTGGACCTAAATGTTTCGAGGGTTGACCTTGTTCATTCACGAGAGGAACAACTCGAACTTCGGTGGCAACTCGAGCTAACTCAATCAATGCTTGAATATGGAACGAGTCTGATAATTTTTCATTCGCGGCAAATAAGAAACCACCACACAAAGCCATATCAAAAGCTTCATCCTGAAAAGATAATTTGGGTAAATCCCTTTCCGCATCCACAGGAACCACATTTAACCCGGATTGTTTTAATTCAAGGGTCTCTTCCCCACCCTTTCGACCACAGTCTAATAACCTCAATTTTAACTCTTGAGGTCCTAAATCGAACTGATGTATATAGTGATCCTTATCCATGAAAAATCCTCGTTGATTAAAAAATATACAATTGCTTCACACCCCTGAGAAGACAAGGCCTAACACACATTTCCACCAGGTTATCCACAGGTCTATCCAAGTCTTTCGTGGATAAGTATAGCCAGCATCTGTGCGACTTTATCGCCTCTTGCGAAAAAATTCCCTTAAGAGTTCTCCACATTCTTGACTCAATAATCCCCCTTCCACAATGACGCGATGATTCAAACGGGGATCTTGTAATAAATTTAACACACTGCCCGCGGCACCCGTTTTGGGATCTAACGCTGCAAAAACAAGACGATGGATCCGGGCATGAACCATCGCACCCGCACACATCGCACAGGGTTCTAACGTCACATAGAGGGTAGCATCCCCTCCTAAGCGATAATTCTGAAGTGTCTTGGCCCCTTCTCGTAAAGCCAGCATCTCAGCATGCGCGCTGGGATCATGGGCGCGGATCGGCTGATTCCAACCTTCTCCAATCACTTTATTCTCAAAAACTAACACCGCACCGACGGGTACTTCTCCTGCTTCTTCAGCAAGCTTGGCAAGTTCCAAAGCGCGTCTCATGTAAAAGTCGTCGTCCATTCCATTTCTCTTTTCAATTGCTCTTTTATTTCATTCACAATTTGGTATCATTCTCGCATGAAAACACAGAAAGAGATAATGACTGTAAGTCAATTAAATAAATCGTCCCAAGCTTTATTAGAAGGATCTTTTTCGCGGATTTGGGTTGAGGGTGAAATTTCCAATCTTGCCAAACCCGGTTCGGGCCATCTTTATTTCACCTTGAAAGACGCACAAGCTCAAGTGCGTTGTGCTTTATTTCGCTTTAAAAAAACCGCACTTTCTTTTGAGCCTCAAAACGGTCTTTTGGTCCATGTCTTAGCCAAAGCCAGTATTTATCCCGACCGAGGGGATTATCAACTCATTGTCGATACTGTGGAACCTGCGGGAGAAGGTCGTTTACGATTATTGTACGAACAGCTGGTCAAAAAATTAGATAAAGAAGGACTCTTTCAGGAACAGTTTAAAAAACCGTTGCCGGCGCTTCCCACACACATAGGGGTCATTACCTCTCCAACGGGTGCCGCCATCCGCGATATTTTATCTGTCTTAAAACGTCGTTTTCCCCGTATTCCCGTCACGATTTTCCCAACAAAAGTCCAAGGGGCAGATGCAGCTCCAGAAATTATTCGTGCTTTAGCGCTGGCTCATCAACAAAGTAATACCGTTACAGCCCCGGACGTTTTAATTTTAGCGCGCGGGGGTGGAAGCCTAGAAGATCTTTGGCCATTTAATGAAGAAGCCGTTGCACGTGCCATTTTTGCCTGTCAAATACCTATTATTTCGGGGATAGGACACGAGATCGATTTTACCATTGCTGATTTTGTCGCAGATAAACGAGCGCCTACCCCTTCTGCTGCTGCAGAATTAGTCGTTCCCAACCAGTCCCAGATTTTTCAACAATTATGTGCAACCGAACAATATTTAATTAAAAAAATTACACAACAAATTCAAAATCTTGCTTTAAAAATTGATTGGTTACAAAAACGCGTAAGACATCCCGGACAAATTATTCAAAATCAATTACAACAGTTAACCGCTCTCTATAATCGATTACTATTATCCAATGCTAACTATTTCAAAAATAAAAAAGTGGCGTTTATGAGCCTCACCCGCGCCTTAGAGACAATAAGTCCTTTAGCAACTTTAAATCGAGGTTACGCCATTGTTTCTCATATCATAGACAACAAAATTGTAAGATCGAATAAAGAAGTTCAGAAAGGGGATAAATTAAACGTTAAGGTTTCGGATGGGAATATAATTTGTACTGTCGATTCGTAGGGGCTGGGCCGGCACGGAGACCGGGCGGCACGGAGACCGGGCCGGCACAGAGACCGGCCCCTACGGCACGAACAGATTAGAATCTGACTCTTGCTTGGAACCCAAGAATATCTAACCACCGAACATCTACACCTCTATTAGCTGCAACTCCCGGCAAGATTCGTGCACGGACATAGTTTGCAGAAAATCGTAAGTTATCGTTCGGGAACCAGTTGACACCCACAGTCACGTTACGCTGATTACCCCCAAATACATCTTGATCGTTTAGGTTAACAAAATCATAACGGGCTGCTAATTCAATGGCTCCAAATTCGCAGGAGGTGCCTTCTATAATACCAAAGTTACCGTCTTTAATATCATATACGTGTCTACCCCCGGTCAGTATGTAACTACCTTGAATATTCCAACCTCTAAAGGTAACGGCACCTAAAAGAGCATTCGCTCTATCGACATAGACATTGAAATACTCTCCGTTAATTAATAAAGGCCCCCATTGACGTGCAGCCTCTAAATTAAGCAACCAATAATTTTTACTTTGCAGTAATCCAGTGTCTACTAATCGTGCTGTATTCCAAACAAACCCTGGGGAAACAACTCGGGCCCGTCCACCCGGATATGCTCTAAATCGAGTAACGTTTATTGCCGTTCCATCAATTTTAGAAGCCGTTTCTCTCCACAATGCAGATGCTGCGAAATGATAAACATCACATTCCGTATGCACCGGTGCAAAAACAAATCGAGCAGTAGCCATGAGTCGATCTCTATTTGTATTCGCTCCAAATGTTTGGCTTGCATCCGTTAAAAATATATCGTCGCCAACATCTGGTTGCATAATAGTCGCAATGACGGATGCATTTTCCCACCACATGCGGCCCATAACACCAATCCCATCCCTTTGATAAAAGGCTATCGAGGGAAGGTTTCTTTCCAAAAACGGCATCCAATTTAAACTGCTAGACAAGTCATACCCAATAAACTGCCCTGGGATACGACCGATTGAAATTGAGCTATTCGGAGAAAACCCAGCGTAAGTAATATAGGTATCATCTAAAATAACTGAACTACCTAAAACGTCCACGCTCATGACATAGGACCAGTCCTCACCAACGCCTCCCGTAACACCTAAGGTCAAGGCTCTAAAACCTGCTCCACTTGGAAAGTCGAACTGTTTATCACGAGCACTGCCCATAAAAAGGGTGTCATCAATGCGGAGGAGACCGAACAATGCAAACCAAATTTTATCATTGCATTTATATTTGAGGTGCAAACCGCCTTTGGCGTTAATGATACTTTCATCATCCGTAAATTCACCTGCGATTGCATTGCAGCTCACAACTATACTAAGAGCAGCAATCCCTCCCATGACCCATTTCGCGACGTTCGCGATCTTTGAAACAACATTCCTATTCATTTTCATTGAATCCTCTCTCTTAACATCTAACATCACCATTCGAAAGGCAATTAATTTAGCCACAAACACAAAACAATAACAGACTCCACTAAAAAGAGTGCTAGCCATTATACCCGGGAAAATTCTATTCCTGTCAAGCGAAAATGGATTTATAAAAATAATTCATCAAAAATATTCGTCAAAAATAAAATGAGATGTCATACTGTAGGTTGAATGGATACTCATAGCTTTCCTATGAGTTATTAGTCGTCTCACTACGGTAGGAGAATTTTATGTTGAAGACCATCCCTTTAATTCTGCTCATTATTTTAGTATACGTATTCCGCTTAGAACTATACATGGCTGGAACTCGTTTTTATACGCTGGTAGCAGAAAACCCTAAGTTCGAAAGAATCCTCGGGGATTATTACGAAGACGCAGCGCAAAAGAACGGCTATCTAGCCAGTAATATTTACGATGCTTCCCTGAAAAAATACAAGTCACAGTTAAATACGGCACCAGAGAGTATGAAATCAGAAATTCAATATTCCATTGGTTTATATTATGAATGCGGTAAAGGGATTAAAGTCGATTTAGCAGAAGCCAAAAAGTGGTACGATGAGGCTGCTAAATCTGATAAAGCAAGCCCAGCTGTTCAACAAGCACTGGCTAGAATTAATCAGGGAGCGCCAGCTAATGCAACCGCCACACCTGGAGCACCTACTAACACACCGCCTCCAGTACATGCTAATCAGGCCGATGCAAGTACAACACCTAAAGCAGATATTCCTGCTTGTAATTTAACAAGTGAAATCCCTCCTTATTTGAAATAATTTGAATTCATGTGAATTCAAAAAGAAGGGCGGACCATGGTGTCCGCCCTTTTTTGTTTCAAACATTAAATAATTTTAAAAAGCTAAGAATAGACCTAACCTAAACGAATAGGCGTCTCTGAAGGGTTTAGCCATGGATGAAGAAAAGAAAGATCCTCCTTTAGGGACTAATCTTATTTCCGAAGTTTGTTTCCAGTTAACCATTCCGCGTATTCCAAGCACCTTAGTCATCATAAACTGTAACCCAACACCCGCACGTAACCCACCTGCATAACGGGTACTTCGAGTTAATGCGGGTACAGCAAAGGGGCCGGTTATTGTTTGGGAAACTTTTGCCCACATTGCACCGTACCCTATGGTTCCAATTAAATCAAAAGAATTACAAAAAGGAATATATCCCATTAAATCTAAATACCAGGATTCTGCCCTAACTCTTTCAGTGAGGGTAGAACCTGGGGCAGCCGCAACCCCAAAAAAAGTTTCACCTGCTTGGAAAGTATGGGATCCTGCTCTTCGAGTGGTAACGTCGTATCCGACAATTAACCCAAAGTACTCAAAAAAACGACCTCCAAGATAGAAATTGGCTCCAGGGTAATTAGATTGCAACACTTTACCCCAATTATTCTTCCCTCGCAAACGGGTAAATTCAAAATCAGCACCCACTAGCGAAAGAATGACGTCTTCTTCTACTGAGGTGTCTGTTTCCGTGCTTACGCTGGCATCGCTAGTTTCAGCCGATACTAATCCTACCCCTAATAGGGCGGTGGTGGCACAGACGAGCTTAAATAATTCTTTCATTAAAATCCATCCTTAGATTTTCTGGCGTCCTAATCAAAATCTAGGGTGGATTTTGTTGTGAGTCAATGTACTCACAAGAATAAAAAGTTAAATTGCGAAAAATACCCCTAACCCAAAGGTAAAGGCATCTTTAAAGGGCCGATTTTGTCCCGATGGAAGAGGGAATCCACCAATAGTGTTTGCCTTTATTTTTGAAGTCTGCTTCCAACGAAGCATGCTTCGAATACCAACCATATTAGTTACCATATACTGTATTCCAAAACCAGCCCTAGCTAACCCTGTAAATTGGCTAGTGGTTATCAATAACGGAGCCCCCGCTGCCGCGGGGAGCTCCAAAGTATCTGTCAATTTTACTCTCATAGAGCCATAACCAATGGTTGCAATAAAATCAAAACAATTCCAAAAAGGAATATACCCCATTATATCTAAATACCATTCTTCCAATCTCATACTATTGTTGATCATTAAACCCGCAATATCATTGGGAAAATCCAAAAAAGATTCACCCACTTGAAAGGTGTGGGTTTTGGAACGCCGATTGGTAAAATCATATCCGAAGATCACGCCAAAATAATCAAAAAATCGTGCGCCAACATATAAATTTCCACCCGGGTAAGTAGTAGGCACAAGCTTTGACCAATCTCCATTACCCCGAAGAGCCGAAAACTCAAAATCAGCACCGATTAATCCAACAAAAGAATCATCTCTTAATTTATCCGCTTTACTGGGGGGATCGGCGTATAACTTTCCAGAACATATTATGATAATGACAAAAAAAACATATTTAAATAATCTGTATCTATTCAGCATCAATAGTCTCCCTACCAATATACTATCCTGTTTTTCTTCTAAAAATCTACCCATAAAAAAACCCGATCTGTTACCAGATCGGGTTTAGTTTTCAAAAGAAGCTAGTCAAATTGGGTTAGAATCTGACAAAAGCACCTACTGAAAGGGATACTGCATCTCTAAATAATCTACCGTTACCAGTATTAGGGAAAGTACCTACTGGGATAGCAGGAATTGTACTACTACTGACCACGATGTTATTCACCTTAACAGTTGAGGTATTTTCCCAACGCACTAAAGCACGGAGCCCCACCATATCGGTGACCATCCATTGAGCACCAGCACCCAGTCTGAATACTCCTTTAGACTTACCTTTTAAAGTTTGGGAGGCTGTTCTTCCAGCAGCATCAGTAACCCTGACACTAAGATGTGGTTTCTTCCAACCGAAACCAACGGTTCCGATAAGATCAAAGCACTCATCTAAGCATAAATACCCAAGCAGATCAGCATGCCAACCATCTAATCTGGCTCTTCCTCTAGTCGTCCAGGTGTCCCCTACAGGAACTAGATCACCTACAACATCAGTTCCGGCTGTAAAAGTATTGCTTTTGTTACGACGGGCCATCCAATCGTAACCGGCTTCTATACCGAAATCACACCAGCGTACACCGATGTATGGGCTAGCACCCCAATAACTTTTAGGGAAGAGATCTGCACCATTACTCTTGGTACGCATCCAACTCCAGTTGCCATCGATACCAATGACGGGAGTGATGTCATCAAACCCTTCACAGCTGGCAGCGCCTGCTGCTAGCATTGCACCTACTATCATTAAACCTTTTGCTATTTGTTTCATTTTTTAAATCCTCTAGTCATTGAACCTTTAATTCATGAGCATCAAGCCGATGAACTTGCCCTGATGGGGGAGTAAAGGTA
>Ga0207032_1066_pt1 | contig 32513 bp, 29 predicted proteins | sample Alteio_BWMinCont_38_FD_153308 | JGI IMG/M metagenome (GOLD analysis project Ga0207032, IMG submission 153308) | Enriched cells from forest soil in Barre Woods Harvard Forest LTER site, Petersham, Massachusetts, United States -... | ecosystem: Environmental > Terrestrial > Soil > Temperate forest >... | reverse complement strand
GCCATGAACCTTGTTGTCTCGAAGATCGAGCAGGCTGGGGCAGCGCTGGTTGCGATCTCTCCGCAGACGGTGAAGCATTCGTACTTCATGCATGATCAGCACAAGCTACGGTTCCCGCTGCTCTCCGACACGGGCAATCAGGTCGCGCGGCAGTTTGGATTGACCTATCGTGTGCCGGAGATGCAGGAGGCGGTGTATCGACGAGCCTTCGTCAATCTGCCGCTGGCGAATGGGGATGAGAGTTGGGAGCTGCCGATTCCGGCGACGTACGTTATCGATGGCGACGGGAGTGTGATCTACGCGTCGGCGAATGAGGATTACACAGAGCGGCCGGAGCCGCTAGAGATTGTGGAGACGCTGAACAACGCTCATCCTCAGCAGGCGCGCCACGGGGCCTGAAGGCCGTCATTCTTGCGCTCTGACGCGGCCCTGAAGGGTCGCTCTTCCACGGTTGCGCACACGGTAGCGTGTGAAACAAGCAGCTTTGGCAGGAGATGGCGCCCCGCCTACACCCCGCTCTACGATCACGGCTTTTCGGTACACTGATAACTCATGCATTACATCTGGGGCATTAATTCGGTCACCGAGTCGCTGAAGTCGCGGGGACAGGCGTTTGAGTGGGTCGCCATGGCCAAGGAACGGCACGACATACGCTTGCAGCGGCTGATTGAAGAGTGCCGCAAGCGGAGCATCCCGGTGCGCTTTATGGCGCGGACGGACCTGGATCAGATTCTTCTAGCGAACGCCATTTCATACGGAGATCTTACGGTTCAATGTGCACATTCCGAATGTCTGGCTCGGCTTCAAGTATTTTCTTCACTGAGACCAGCATCCCGTCACGTAGTTCGATCTTTCCCTTGCCGGTGAGTCGTTGTCCGATAGATCGCCTTTTCTCTATGATGATCCGCCATTCGCCTTCGTTCGAATTCGCGCGCTCATCATCGGCGTTACCGCTTATGCACAGGTAATAACCCTTGCCTTCGTTCTTTGTGGGCAGTTCCCAGCCCCAGTCTTCTTGATAGGGCTCCGAAACCTCAAATTTCTTCTCGCGCAACGCCTCCCGAAGCCATCGAGCCAGGTCCTCTCCGAAACAGCAGGGGTTGATGAAGGTCTCGTCTATTTTGGAGAGATTGAATCGATCGGTCCTAAATAAGAGGCTGAGGGTATTCATAAGCCGCTAGAGGTCTTCTACATCCCCGGCAGTTTCATTCCCGCCATTCTTCGCGCGAAGCTCGGTTTGCCCATCTGCTTAAACATTTTCTTCATCTGCGCATACTGGCGAAGCAGATTGTTTACTTCCTGAACAGTCGTGCCCGATCCGCGCGAGATGCGCTTGCGGCGGCTGCCATTGATCACTTCATGATGATTGCGCTCGTGCGACGTCATCGAATTGATGATCGCCTCGACCCGGTTGATCTGCTTCTCGTCCACGTTGTCGGCGGCTTTTTGCAGACCGGAGAACGGACCGATGCTCGGCAGCATTCCCATCAGGCTCTTGAGCGATCCCATCTTCTTTACTTGCCGCAACTGATCGCGAAAGTCTTCCAGCGAGAAGCCGTCGCCGGTGAGAGCCTTGGTGGCCATCTCCTGCGCTTTTTTCTTGTCGATTTGCGATTCCGCGCGCTCGATGAGCGAAAGAATGTCGCCCATGCCCAGAATGCGCGACACAATGCGATCGGGATGAAACGGCTCCAGCGCGTCGTACTTTTCACCCACGCCAATGAACTTGATGGGCTGACCCGTCACTTGTCGGATAGAAAGCGCCGCGCCGCCGCGGGCGTCGCCATCCATCTTTGTGAGCACCACGCCGGTGAGGGAAAGCTTCTTATGAAATTCGTCCGCGGATCGCACCGCGTCCTGCCCAGTCATCGCGTCAGCTACGAACAGAATCTCCGATGGATTCAGCAGCTTCTTCAGCGACTGCATCTCGTTCATCAATTCGTCGTCGATGTGCAAACGTCCCGCGGTATCGACGATGAGCACATCGCAGCCGGAAACAATGGCCTCGCGCCGGGCTTCCTTCACCAGCCGCTCAACCGCTTCCGTGAGCTGCGTCGCCGTGCTGGCCTCGCCGACCGAGCCTTCGTAAATCTGCGCCTTCACTGCCTGCGCCACAACTTTCAACTGCTCGCGCGCCGCGGGACGGTACACGTCCACAGAAACCAGCAGCGGACGATGCCCGCCCGTCTTAAACCAATGCGCCAGTTTGCCCGAAGTGGTAGTCTTACCGGAACCCTGCAGCCCGGCCATCAGCACGACCGTCGGCGGCTGCGAAGCGAATTTCACGCGCGCCGTGTCCTTGCCGAGAATCTCGACCAGTTCGTCGCGCACAATCTTGATGACCTGCTCGCCCGGCGAAAGCGCCGTCAGCACTTCCTGGCCCACGGCCTTGGCCTGTATGCGGTCAATCAGTTCCTTGACCACTTTGAAGTTTACGTCGGCCTCAAGCAGCGCCAGCCGAAGCTCGCGCAGCGCCTCCGCAATATTTTCCTCAGACAGCCGAGCCTGCCCGCGAAGCGACTTAAACGCGCGCTGTAGTTTTTCCTGTAAGTTCTCAAACATAGGCGTAATGCAACATCTTAGCAGCCGAAGCGCCCACTACGTTTTAGCTTCCTTTTCAAGCTGCTCCGCAGGCTTCTAATCGCGGCTTCCCTTTTGGATAGTTCAGACGCAAGCTCCATCAGTTTAGCCTTCGCCAGCCCGAGGAATTTTCGCTCCTCTTCGTGGCTGCTCAAATTGGAAAGGTCAGCGATCACGGCATAGCCGGACCCAAGGAGCCTAAATCCCACTCGCTTGTCCTCGCCGGGCGAACGCTGCACGGCAAATTCTATTGGCCGCTTGGAGAGAACTAAGAAAAGATTCTCTGAGTACGATTCTACGGTCTCTGAGAATTCGTCCCACCACCTCTCCGTAAGTGGGCGCATTTTGTCACCGTACGCGTCCACAATCTCATATGCAGCCCAAGTCTCTTCTTCAACGCGGACGATCTCATAGTCAATGGACTTATATTCGCCGCCTCCCAACACAAAACCTGTTCCCCCGAATATCTCCTCGATCATCACCTTAGACCTACGCCAGAAGCTCTGATCCATGCTCCTTTGGCGGGCGTCATGCGTCAAAGCTGTCACAATGCTTTTTAGCCCGAGGGCGAAGTTCTTAGTAAAATCGGCGTACAGAAGACCTGCGACCTCGGGAGGCAGACTGATCTGCTCCTTGATAGCTGGGATGACCCGACAGTCGCCCTTAACCATCCGATCAGTCGCTTTGTTCAGCTCAAAGGCGAGCCATTTCGACTTTGCTGACGCAGACGACACCACGACGAGGACTGCTCCCGCTTTCATGAGAGCCTCGCTCAATTTTTGTGCGAGCGGATCGCCTGGGAGCAACTCCTTTTCGTCTAGCCATGTGCGAAATCCTGCGCGTTCCAAACCACGGGCTAGCCTTCGCGCGAATGGCTTGTCGATTGACGAGTGCGAGATGAATACCTTACCAAAAAGCGTTTTTGCGACTGACATGAACCACTTCCGATGACGCGCGATGGATCCATAATCCGAGCGTCTCTGAGGTTTCGTCAAATACTTCGTACATCGCGATTATTCGTACATTGTGTGAGTCACCGTATCATCGATCTTCCTCACGTACCTACCGGCGTGAATAAACCGTCATGGGAATCTCTACTCGCGCGCCATCCTCCCGGCTTTTACCCCATCTTCGGCCTGACCATCTCAAATCTCTGGGTCGTCCGGGTGTACTGTATCCCACCCATGCGCCCGATCATGTCCAGCGAGTTACGGTCGAGCTTGCCGTCTTTCATGTGCGCGTCGTTCATGTGAATCGCGACAATTTCGCCGATCACCAGGCTGCCGCCGGTTGGTGCGGGAGAAAAATCGAGGATCTGATGCAGCTTGCACTCGAAGCTCACCGGAGACTCTGCCACTCGCGGTGGCCGCACCATCTGCGACGGCGCACGAGTCACCTTCGCCAACTCGAATTCGTTCACCGACGCGTCATATTCGCCGCTGGTAATGTTCATCGCCTCAGCCAGTTCGTAGATCACCACATTCACCACAAATTCGCGAGTCTCGCGAATATTCCGCAACGTGTCCTTGGCTTCGCCATGAACGGCGTCGGCTTGCTTGGGCCGCCGCAGTCCGGCTGCAAACGCCAGTAGCGGAGGATCCACGCAAACCGCATTGAAAAAAGAGAAGGGCGCAAGATTCGGCTGTCCCGATGCGCTCATGGTTGACACCCACGCAATCGGCCGCGGCGCTACAGCGTTGAGCAGAAGGCCATAGAGTTCACTATGTGGAATGTTGCCCGGCGTGACGATCATTCATCGAGTATAACGGCGGTCATCGATCCTAACCGCCGAACACAGCCTTCGCGGCTAGCACCGTGTTGCAGTGAATCGCGACCGTATCCTCGACATTGTGAGCGTACCCTCCCGCAAAAGTCACCATCACAGGGATTCCTCGCACCCGCGCCACGCGAAACACCAGTTCGTCGCGCTTCTTCAATCCCTCCATCGTCAGCGACAAGCCGCCCAGTTGGTCTTCACGATAGGGATCCGCCCCCGCGATGTAGCAGAGAAGATCAGGCTCAAACTGCCGCAGTCCGGAACTGAGCGCATTGTCGAGCCACGCCAGGTAATCGTCGTCGCCGATGCCGTCGGGCAGGTCGACGTCAATCGAGGACGGCGGCTTCACCGCCGGATAATTATTGTGCTGGTGCAGTGAAATGGTGAAGACATCGCCCGCGTGCACCCCACGCATCTTCCCACCATGCGCTGGATTCATGGTTGGCCCGGCAGCCGAAGGAAGCGGCCCACTCGCGGTACGCGTGCCGGCAAAAATCGCCGCGGTGCCGTTGCCATGATGCACGTCGCAATCGACGGTCATCGCGGTGCGAATCTTGTCGTCGCGCTGCATCCGCCGGATCGCCACCGCGACGTCGTGGATCATGCAGAATCCTTCACCATGATCGGCGAAGGCATGATGAAAGCCGCCGCCAATGTTAATCGCGACGCGGTCGATCAATGCCCGCTGCGCCGCTAGAATCGATCCCCCGGCTGCCAGCCAGAAGGCCCGCACAAGTTCGGGCGAGAACGGAACTTCAAGCTTCATTTCCTCGCGCGGGCTAAGCGTGCCGGTCTTCAGCTTGTGAACATAAGCGGGAGTATGCACGAGCAGAATGTCCTGATCGGACGTTGGTCCCGGAGTCAGGAAGTCGGCGGCTTCGGCGGCTCCGGTCTCGATCAGCCGATCATGCACCCGCCGATACTTCTCCGCCGGAAACACATGCGCTCCGATGGGCAGATAGTAGTCGTCGCTGTAGATGAGTTTGAAAGGAAGCATGGGCACTCAGCATGTATTGGCCGCCGCTGCTGCGATTGTTATGATACGCGTGCAACTTGGCGGTCGGCATCTGGTAATGTCCATCGTCACACAAGGATTGTTGGAAGGAAGGCTCCTTCGCATGTTCGAAGACTTATACGACGCGGCGTCGTTCTTGTGGAGTTGGACTTGGCCAACCGTCGACGGGAACATAACGGAAGTCCTAGTTGAGCGTATCAGACATAATCGAAATCCAGATACCTTCCGTTTGTCAGTTACATATGAGTTCTCCGTCGGAACCGACGGTCCATATACTGGCGAATCGTTTTGGGCGCCCACGTTTTGTCGAAAGAGGCGCGTAACCGCTGCCCGGCACACGATCCGCAGACATCAGCGGGTACCGGTGCGATACCGTCCGGACGATCCCAGCGTGAACAGACTGGATCGTTCGGTCTGGCACGAGTTGTAGGGATCCTTCGACTGCGTCGCCGCACGCTTCGCGCGCGACCACTTCGCTCAGGATGACAAAACGAAAAGATGCGCGAAAGAAGCTAGCGCTTCTTTGCGGGCGCCTGTACCGTAGGTGCAATCATCGTTCTTCTCACCGGCACAATCGCGCCCTTCGACGGATCGGCCGCGGCATGCGCGCGCACCAGCACTTCCTGCTGGATGTACTGCACGAATTCCTGAATCTGCCGCTGCATCTCTTCCATGCGCTCGCGCATTTGCAGGATGATCGCCATCCCGCTGATATTCACGCCCAGGTCGCGCGCCAGCGAAAGAATAAATTCCAGCCGCAATAAATCCTCATCCGTGTAGAGGCGCGTGTTGCCCTCGGTGCGCGACGGCTTGAGCAGTCCCTCGCGCTCATAAAGCCGCAGCGTCTGCGGATGAATCCCATACATCTCGGCCACGGCCGAAATCATGTACGCACCCTTGGATTTGCGTTTGGTCATGGATTCCCGAAGTGTCCGAATCCAATGTACAACAAAAACAAATCAGCCACGGACTTTTACGGACCCCACGGACCACTTTCAAATCCGTGTCAATCCGTGCGAATCCGTGGCTAACGGTTTTATGCCGCCGTTTGCGGTTTCTCTTCCACGCGCGTCCATCCTTGCGGCTTGAGCGCAATGTTGACGGAGTATGCGACGAAGCCCGCCGCGATCAGGATCATCCCGAAGGCGAACGAACTCATATTCCAGATCTGCTCGTGCTCGCTGCGAATCACCGAAAAACCCAGCAGCAGCATGGGCGGAATGCCAATGGCAATCGCGCCAAACCAGCCACCCGGCACGCGGAAAGGACGCGCCAGTTCCGGCTCCCGGAAACGCAGTACAGCCAGCGCCACGAACTCCAGCCCCAGACTGCACCCGTAAAGAAGGATGTCGATCGTCACCAGCCGGGCGAAGCCCAGACCCAGACACATGGCCCAGCCAATCGCCAGAGCAACAATCGCCACCCAGGGCGCGCGGGATTTCTTCTGCAGTTTGCCGAAGATTCCCGGCAGCATCCCATCCTGCGCCATCGCCAACGGCAAGCGCGAATAGCTCATCACCAGCGCGTTGAACATGCCAAAGGCGCTGACCATGCCGCCCAGCACCACTCCAGCGCGCAGCAACGGTCCGCCCAGCAATCCCGCGATGTCCGCCCACGACCCGGTTTCCCATGCCGTCGGCGTAAGCTTGGTCATCCACATTGCGGCGACGGGAACAATGTAGCTGAGGGCCACAATGACAACCGCAACCAGCATCGCCCGCGGATAAGTCCGCTGCGGCTTTTCAACCTCCGTGGCGATAGTGGAAGCGTTGTCCCATCCCATGTAATTCCACATGCAGATGAGCAGCCCGCCCAGAATATCCACGCCAGAAGTTGACGGCTTGGTGACGGCATGCGCCAATGCACCCATCTTGAATGGAGCTACGCAAACGATAATCACGAACGGTGCCGACAACGCGAAGAACAGCCACAGCGACGTCAGCGAAACTACTTTCACGCCAGCAATGTTCAGGGCCGCGCACGCGATCACTACGGCGAGCGCAACCCACCATCCGCGATTGTTAATCGAGAACCACGGAAACATGCGCGTAAGATACGCCACGAACAGCGTGGGATAAATCGCCATGTCAAAAATCGACGCAACCAGCGACAGCCAGGCCTCCTGAAATCCCCAGAAGTTGCCCATGGCGCGGCGCACCCAGGCATAGTAGCCGCCTTCATATGGTAGCGCGCTCGACAGCTCGCCGATCATGAAAGCCGTAGGCAGGCTCCAGAGCAGCGGCGTGAGCAGCAGAATAAGGATGGCGCGTCCGTAGCCGGCGCCATGCACAATGTCTTCCGTGCCATAAGTTCCGCCCGACACCATAAAAAAGGTGGCGGCGACCAAAGGCCAGAGCGTGAGGCGGACGAACTTTTTCCGGTTGGGGACGGCGGAGAGAGGCTGGGGCTTTTCGTATTGTTGACGCGGGGCGCTAGCTGTTGCCAATTTCTATGTGTTCCTCCTCGAGCGACTCACTCTCAGCTACTCCGCAGCGGGCTGGCCGTTCTTGAACAAAGCGTGCTCGAGCTTTCTGGTTTGGTTAGATTCCAGAAATTCCGCTGGAGTTAGTTCGCATTTGTGAGATTACGGGAAATTTCAGACGATGCAAGAAAAATATTGAAGAATTTTGCGAAAAGTTGGTTACGGTGGTCTGGGTCGGAGGTAATGCCAGAATCGTTAACACGGGGACCCGGAGGAACACAGGTAGACATATAAAGGGAAGATGACGCAACAATGATTGTTTAGTTTTATCCTGTGTCCTCCGTGTCCCCTGCGTTAAAGATTTTCCGGCCAACTACTTTCCCAGCCCGTGCCATCGACCATACGTTTGATCCCATCGCGCAAATGAAGGACGTAGAAGTTAATCAGCAGACCCACTCCGATACCGCTCAAGCGCATATACGACAGAAGCTGGGCGTGATGAATCGGATGAATTGCCTCGATACTTTTCACTTCGACGATGACTAAATTCTCGACCACCAGATCGATTCGATATCCCAGTTCGATCTTTTCTCCCTCGTAAACCACTGGCAGACCAACCTGGCTGGCCACCTGAATCCCACGCTTTCTGAGTTCATGGGCAAGACAGCCTTGATAGGCGCTCTCCAGCAGCCCAGGCCCGAGCAAGGAATGAACGTGCATAGCGGAAGAAATAATCGCGCCGGTGATTTGGTTTACGCGGAGATTGCGGAACGGAGCCGCTGTAGCCATGGCAACTACATAACACACTGAGGGACGGTTACCCGGTGATCCCCAGTGTGCTCTGTGTTAAAAGATTTTGGGCAAGTTCCGATACGGAACGAGTGAGACTAAACTTTCTTCCACAACTCTTCCCGCGGATCCTCTGGATTCAGCTTGGCCAGTTCCCGCAGCAACTCTTTCGTGCGCTCGTCCCGCGGCATGGAAACCGTCACGTTAATCTCGACGATCTCATCCCCGCGCACGCCCTCTTTCGTGGCTGAAGGCACGCCCTTCTCCCGCAGCCGCAGCTTCTGCCCCGACTGTGTCCCCGGAGGAATCTTCAGCAGCGCTCGCCCGTCGATAGTTGGCACTTCAATCTTCGCTCCCAGCGCTGCCTCGGTCACGCTCACCGGCACGCTCAAATAAATGTCATCGCCATCGCGCCGGAAAATCGGGTGGTCTTCCATGCGGATAATCACGTACAGATCGCCCGCCGCTCCGCCACGCCCGCCAGCGTTGCCCTTGCCCGGCAGCCGAATGCGCTGCCCGTCGCGTGTCCCCGCCTTGATGCGTACTTCCAGCGGCTCCGTCTTCAGTACCGTGCCTTCGCCATGACAAACCGGACAAGTCGTAATATTCTTGCCCGTCCCATGGCACCGCGGACACTGCACATTGAACTTCATCCGCCCGCCGGTCTGCGTAATCTGTCCCGTCCCATTGCACTGCGGACACTTCCCCGGCGCTTCCAGAAATCCCTGCCCGTGGCAATTCGCGCAAACATCGTGACGCGAAATATTCAGCCGCATCACCCCGCCGCGAATCGCCGTCCAGAAAGGAACGTTAACTTGATACTCCAAGTCAGTCCCCGGCTCGGGTCCTTCCTCGGCCACTGCCGATCCGCGCCCACCGCCAAAAATGCCGGAGAAAATATCCTTGAAGCTGCTGCTCCCGCTGCCGCCGCTAGTGCTGCCGCTGCGCCGGGCGTTGTCCATCAAATCCGAAAAATCGAAGCCGCCGAAGTCGAACGGAACTCCCTGCGCCCCCCCGGCTCCAGGCCCACCTCCAGGAAATCCGCCCGGCGCACCGCCGCCCGCCCGCGCGTAGGCCTCCGCCGTCGCGGGATCGATGTTGTCCGAGTAGAACCCAACCTGATCGTAAATTTTCCGCTTCTTCGGATCGCTGAGAACGTCGTTGGCCTCGGAGAGCGTCTTAAACTTCTCCTCCGCCCCCTTGTCCCCAGGATTCACATCAGGATGGTACTTGCGCGCCAGCTTGCGAAACGCCTTGCGGATATCGTCAGCCGAAGCCGACTTCTTCACGCCGAGAATCTCGTAATAATCTTTTTTGGGAGCGTTTGCCATTGAGCGCAGTCAGAAATCGAAATCACGGAGCCGACCGAGTTAATTCAGAATCCTCCGCCTATCTTTATCTTCTATCACCAGCTGCAAATCCTCAGACTCCGCTCCATCCACATAAACCGGAACCGGACGCGACCCATCAGGTGTTGCGACAAAAACCAGCCACTGGCGTTCGTTCTCGGCCAGACTCAAGAAATAAGTTTCCCCATTCACCTGGAAATCCATTCCCGATCCCCCCTCTCCGACCAGTCCACAAAACGTAATGACGCGGGCAAACCTGCCCGCGTCACTACGATCAAGCTAAAAGCTAGTAGCTAAGAGCTAGAAGCTTTCTTACTTCTTCTCTTCCACATCCACGTACTCAGCGTCGATAACGCCCTCATCCTTCTTCTGACCGCCGCCATTCCCGCCCGGACCCGCACCCGCTCCATCGGTGGGAGCCGCACCGCCTGGCGCTGCGCCCGCAGGAGGCGTCTGCGCCGCCTTGTACATCTGCTCCGCCAGCTTGTGCGACGCCGTAGTCAGCGTCTCACGGGCCTTATCCATCTGCGCCTTGTCGTTCGACTCCAGCGCTTTCTTGGCGTCGGCCACCGCGTTCTCCACATCGCCACGCTCCGAACCCGAGATCTTGTCCCCGTGCTCGCGCAGCATTTTTTCCACGTTGTAGAGCATGCTATCGAGCTGGTTCTTGGACTCGATCGCTTCGCGCTGCGCCTTGTCCTCCGCCGAATGCGCGTCCGCTTCTTTCGCCATGCGCTCGACTTCTTCCTTCGACAGACCGGAAGACGATGTAATCGTGATCTTCTGGTCTTTCTGCGTGGCCGTATCTTTTGCGGTCACATTCAGAATGCCGTTGGCGTCGATGTCGAACGTCACCTCGATCTGCGGCACGCCCCGTGGCGCCGGCGGAATCCCGGTCAAGTGGAACTTACCCAGAGTCCGGTTCTGCGCCGCCATCGGACGCTCCCCTTGCAGCACATGCACCTCAACCGACGTCTGGCTATCGGCCGCCGTCGAGAACGTCTCCGTCTTCTTCGTCGGAATCGTCGTGTTGCGCGGAATCATCGGCGTCGAAACTCCGCCCAGCGTTTCAATCGAGAGCGACAGCGGAGTCACGTCCAGCAGCAGCAGATCTTTCACTTCGCCGCCCAGCACGCCACCCTGAATCGCCGCGCCAATCGCCACCACTTCGTCGGGATTCACTCCCTTGTGGCCTTCCTTGCCAAACAATTCTTTCACCAGCGCCTGTATGCGCGGCATACGCGTCTGTCCGCCCACCAGCACCACTTCGTTGATCTTGCTGGCGTCGACGCCCGCATCTTTCAAGCACTGCTTGCACGGACCCACCGAGCGCTGAATGATGTCTTCCACCATCCCCTCAAGCTTGGCCCGGGTCAGCTTCTTCACCAGATGCTTCGGACCGCCCGCATCCGCCGTAATAAACGGCAGATTGATCTCGGTCTCCATCGTGGTCGAAAGCTCGATCTTCGCCCGCTCCGCCGCGTCGCGCAGACGTTGCAACGCCATCTCGTTGCCCTTGCCGCGCAGGTCGAGCCCTTCGTCTTTCTTGAATTCGTCAATCAACCAATCGACAATGCGCTGGTCGAGATTGTCGCCGCCCAGGTGCGTGTCGCCGTTCGTGGCCTTGACTTCAATCACGCCCTCGCCCACTTCCAGCACCGAAATATCGAACGTTCCTCCGCCGAAGTCGTACACGGCGATCATCTCGTCTTTGGTTTTGTCGAGCCCGTACGCCAGCGCCGCCGCCGTCGGCTCGTTGATAATGCGCTTCACTTCCAGCCCGGCAATCTGCCCGGCATCTTTCGTGGCTTGCCGCTGCGCGTCGTTAAAATACGCCGGCACCGTGATGACCGCCTCGGTCACCTTCTCGCCGAGATAGTCTTCCGCCGCCTTCTTCAGCTTCTGCAAAATCAACGCGGAAATCTGCGGAGGCGTGTGCTCCTTGCCCTGCGCCAGCACCGCCACGTGGTCGCCCGACTGCACCACCTTATAGGGCACCATCTTGATCTCTTCGCCCACCTCGTTAAAGCGCCGCCCCATAAAGCGCTTGATCGAGTAAACCGTGTTCTCCGGATTGGTAATGGCCTGCCGCTTCGCCACCTGCCCCACCAGCCGTTCGCCGGTCTTGGTAAAGCCAACGACGGAAGGCGTAGTCCGCCCCCCCTCTTCATTCGCGATAACCTTAGGCTCGCCCCCCTCCATCACTGCCACGCAGGAGTTGGTCGTTCCAAGATCAATTCCAATAATCTTTGCCATAAAAAGCTCCTCTTTTCGAATCTAGAATTGCTAAGTGCTTTAAAATCAGTGCAGACATGATTGCGCCCAACCTCATGCTAAGACCTGAGTGAGTTGCTGTCAAGGTTTAGATGCGGCGGGGCGCGGCAGGATGCGACTGAGGGTAGACCTAAATGACAGGTTTTCCGGCCAGAGGCTTCCAAAAAACAATCACATAGATGCCGCCGACCGTTTGTGCAATTTCCGGTGGCGAAATGCATTCCCGCTTCTCTATCTGAAAGCCCGACGCCTCGGCCACCCTGAGGTAGCTCTCCACGGTCACTTTATAATCGACACGCGTCTTGGAGTTCGGAAGGCCCGAGTCCCATGCAGCTTTTTCCAGTTCTGCCAGCTCTGTATTGTGCTCTCGATTGGCCTCGTTAATGATGTACTGGTGATACTGTCCCAAGGCATCTTCGTACTGGTGCGGATCATCCTCGTCGTGAGGACGCAGGAACTCGTCCCCTACAATGAAAAAGCCTCCCGGGCGAAGAGCTCGCCGTATTCTTGATAGATATTCTTTTCTTTGCTCTCTCCTGATGTGATGTTCACTGAATGACGAAAATACGAAAGCGTAAGTCGACTCGACATCAAGTTCCAGTGCGTTACCGACGTTAGTCTTCATAACATTCCTGCGATGGTCCAATTTATTGGCCAGCACCTTTTGCGCCTTTGGATCCGGTTCCAGAGGTGTGATGCGCATTTCAAAGGGTTGTTGCGACAGCTTCTTTGTGAAGTGACCCGTGCCGGCACCAATCTCGAGAATGTCAACAGCGGAACCGCCGTCGAATGCAGCCGCGTGCGCTCTAAACTCATTGAGCATTTCGCGATGCATTTCGCGATAGAAAGGGTGATCCTCCTCGAAGGCATCATATCGATCAATAGGAATAGCATCCGAGTGAAACAGTCCCAGCTGCACATGCTGATGGAATACAGTCTTTTCGAACTCGCCATATTGCTGTCTATCCACACTCCCGGCAGACCAACCCTCCGGAAATGGATGCGCTCGTTCTTTGATATGGTCAAACGCCCACCGATTGCGACTTACGACGACACGACTAGAAGTAAACTTTATGCTGTGCGTCGCATTGTCGTAAAAAGCCGTGACCGCGTTTCCGGTTTCCGGATCAGTTAGAACAGAGAAGTCTCCGGCGATTTCATGACGCCTGGCTGTGACGTCGAACTCAGCCCTGGACATTACAAAAACGTCGTAGCTCGCTCGGTGCTGTATTAAGTTATCAAGGTACCGTGAGAGATCATCCGCATTATTGAAAACGAAAACGCGACAGCTGTCGGAGCGGGCAGACTTGAGAATATCTACCCCCGTTTGCTGCAACCAAAACTCTTCGACGTCATCTACCAAGGCCACAGCAGTGGCTCGGCAACGCAGCCTCTCTTGGAGATGGATGAGGTACTCGGGATACCGACCTCGCGGAAGGCTGATCTGAGGGGAACTTTTCAGCGTCCTAAAGGCGTCGCCCAGATCATAGAGCGTCTTGCGCGCCAACTCACGCATGCAGGAATTTGCCTCGAGCTCAGGAAACAAAACAGACTCATCAACGGCCTCCTTGACTGCGAATATTCCGCTCCTCAGGCCCGACATCTTCTTCTGCCGCCCAGCCAACTTGCTTGCCTTCTCATCCCAAGCCTGTCTCCTCTGTTGTAACTTTTCTACGAAAACCTCCTGTATCTTAAAATCCAGCCCTCCCAAGAGTGAGCGAGCAATGTCTAGGATATTTTCGAAGACAAGGCCATCTTTCATCTGCAAGTCGGACAGCGGATGGCGATCCGGCAACTCGTCGCAGAATCGGAGAATCGGGACCTCGGTGAGCTTTCTCCCCAACGCAGATATCTCATACAGAAACCATGGGCGGTCGATAGCGCCGTCCGTCAGGATCCCTACACAGTTCGTTGCGGATGATAAATTCTTGTCGAGGTCGGTTCTCCACTTAGTTCCGGCTGGAGTTGCCTCGGAAAAATACACCGCCAACTCGGGAATTTGTTGGAATATGTTCTCCTTGAGCCAGCCAGCGATTTCCCGGGCTTCGTCGCCGCCCCATGAGATAAAAAGATGTTTCATAGAGTACCTCCTTGTTTCAGGCACGCCAGCACCACCACTCCGCAATATCGCGCCTGAATTTATTTCTTTGGCGGCGCTGTCGCTCCGCTCGCGTCTGCAGGCTGTTTTATCGGCGCGTCCGGCCCAGTACACGGTTCCTGCTTTTCGAAGTACATCGTCGTAAGACTCTTCGCTTCGCTACCGGGGGCCTTCTCATGGCCCTTCGTTAACGGCGCCGCAATAGCGACGGCGACGAAAAGTGCCACGAAAGCGAAAGGTATTCTGGTCTCGATATGCGTGAATGGCAAATAGAGCCCTGAGGCTTTCCCCTCGCCCACAAGCTCCCACTCTGCTCGATATGGCCGCACGGGAAGGAATGACTCCATCCGCCCAACTACTTTGAACTTGGCCGAATTTAAATCCCGGTAGGATCGAATAAGCCGATACCAGACCAGGCACAGTAATATGCCCACGACGGAAACTAATACGAACCAGGGTGTTCGAGCGATTACAGCATCGGTCGGCCATGTAACACCCAGCGCGCCCAGCAGCGCGCTGCACATACCAATGAAGAACGTATTTGCCGCCTGCCGCCTCTCGCTGATCTTGTCAGCCATCTCGACATAGAGTTTGTACTGTTCTAGTAAATGGTTCCTATACTCGCTGCCGTACTGCGCTTCTGCCGCGCTTGCGATCTCGACATCCGAATCCGAGCTCATGAGAACTCCCTGCTGGGGATAGCTGACCTTGTCGCGGGATTATAACTCACTAAGGTTAGGTCTAATGGCAGTGATTAACAAGAGTGCCGGGGAATCTTGATTCGGCCAATGTTGTTCTCTCGCCAGAAATGACGGGGTATAATCGCATGCCGCAGTCGGGCAGAGGAGTCCATGGTCTTTGCCAAGCGTCTTCGCGAAGGGGTGGTTCGCGGCGACATTACTTGCAGCGTCAGGATTTGGACGGGGCCCCATGTTACGGAAGGCCGCCGCTATCGCATGGGAGACGGCGAGATAGAAATCGAGTCGGTCACATCGATCGGTTTTCCTGATATTACTCCGGAACTCGCGCGGGAATCCGGCTTCCTTGGAGTACTCGATCTCCTCAAGGTCGCGAAGCACGGTAAGGGCAATAGCATATATCTGATTCGATTTCACTACATTCCGCCTCACAGGAAACGCAGGCGCGGCTCGAACCGAAAATAGACAAGAGGAGCGGCGGGTGGCCCGTTTCTCCCGTCCCGCTCCACGAAAAGGGGTGCCCCATGCTTCGCGCTCTTTGCGAAACGGGGATTCCGCAGCCCAATCCCATTTGGGCTTTCTTTAGCATGAGTGCGCTGTTTCAAATGCGCTATGGCATGCTCCTTATCTTTGCGAAGCGCGCAACTCCATCTCCTCATCGGGGTTTTGAGTCTTTGATGCCGCGCCGGATTGCCCGTGGAACCGGATTGATTCAGCGCCGAGCTTTGCCGTACCTTAAACTCCTGAAGTTAGACAACACCGGAGAGGAAAGACACGTTTGACATTCCTTGTCGATGGAAAAGCCTACTTTGCACATACGCTCCCAAATAAACGATCCCGCGAAATCATCCTCTTCTCAACCCTCCTCCTTGCCAGCCTCGCAATTCTTGTGTCTCCCGCACGCGCCCAGCAGTGCGGCTCCAAATTGCCGGACGTCACTTTCGATTCGAAGTGCACCGGCGGTCCCCGCGATTTGTTAAAGTTTAGCCCTGACAGCATCGTCGGGGACACACGCGCTCTGCCGCTGGAGAACGAGCCAGAAGGAGATTCACAGAACCCGCCGTCGACGCAAAGACTGCGAAAGACGAAACCTCCTGATTTCAACCGCGAGATTTATTACCGGAACAAATTGGAATTCGGCCTAGACTTTGGATTTCTCCCCATCAATATCCCTTTTCCTCTCGACATCTTCGTGGGCGATAACTACAACACATATCCACTGCACTACACACTGGCGCCAATTTTTGCCTCGCTCCGATGGCAGATCGACGGGCTGGAAGGACCCTGGATCCTGCGCGGCAATTGGGATATGACCTTCACTGGAGCCGTGACCCTGATTCCCCGGGGACCGGAGAGCCGGTACTTCGCTTACATCATGGGGATTCGGCGCAATTTCGTCCCGCGGAACTCTCGGATCGCGCCCTACTTCGATATACGCCTTGGCGTCGGCAACACCGATGCACAGGGGCCTTCAGGCGTGCTCTATGCGCAAGGTCAGGACTGGACGTTTACGGTGAACATGGGCAGCGGAGTGCGCTACAACTTCAGTCCTCGCTATGCGATTTCAGCTGGCATGCATTTCATGCATCTATCGAATCTTGATATGTCCGAACACCCGTGGACACCGCAGAATCCCACCTATGGAGTTCGCAACTATGGCATTAATGTTTACGGGCCGATGGTTGGGATCGATATCCAGTTGCGCAAGCACAAACGACACTCTGAATAGTAATATCGTGGCAGGAAGCATCTACCTGCTGGGCAACAAATATCGACTGCTGGCCGAGAGCCGCACCGATGTTTTCGGAACGACCAGAGAGAGCGTAACCGTGCGTGTGATGTTCCCTTGATTCCCCAGAATCGTAACTGGATAAGTGCCGGGCGCGGTCGAGGGACTCGCCGTCACTGTAAAAACAGATGATCCGGTGACGGCAATCGTGGAGGGATTGAAGCTGGCCGTCAACCCGGGCACGGAAGAAATACCGTCCGCACTGAGCGCTACGTTGCCTGTGATTCCTCCAAGCGCGAATGCGGTGACGTTAAAGCTGGCACGTCCACTGGAATCCAGGGTCGCACCAGCATAGGTGTTGGTTGCCAGCCAGAAGTCCGGAGAAGAAGCTTGCGCCGAACAAACAGTGGGGGCGCTGGCCGATGCCCAGTTGGAATTCGCATCCTGTCCGGTCGTGCTCTTCCAGGTGGCGAAATCCACGATGGTTCCAGCTTTAGGTGTTGGTATTGCGAACGCTGCGGTACTCTCATTCGATCCTGCATAATAAGTGTTTTGGTTGGATTTCAAGGTGCGGACAAACGTAGTCCAGTCCGATCCTCCGAGGTAACTGTCGGAAAAGAGGCCGGGCATAATGCTGTAGAGTGTGTTTCCTGAAGAGGAGAGATTCTCGGTGAGTAGTTTGTAACTCTGTCCCGTTTCCCAGTTTGTGATCGGGATTCCGCCGGGCTGGCCGACCACGGCGAGTTGGTCGGTGCCATTGTCATAGATTGTGGTTCCGCTGATCGTCACTCCTTCGGAATTACGCACCACGATCCCACCTCGTTGTGTAATTCCAATTGCATTGCTGTAGCAGATATCGCTCTTGGCGACAGTGAGAGGTCCTTCGCTTTTTTCGATCTGGATTCCGTTTCCCAAATTGTTCGCCACGACCAGCCCAGTGAGAGTCACGTTTAGTTGGTCCGTGTCGAATGCCACCCCGTTCGCTTCGTTGAATAAAGCAGATACATTCGTATAGGTACCATCGTGGTCCCACATCCACTTCGCGCCGCCTGTATCCCACGTGTAGAACGCGCCCTGCGCGCCGCGCCAGTTGTTGTAGTTCGCAATGTCGGATTGCCAGAGGTCGTACTTTGCCTGGTGCGAATGGAAGCCCAATTCGCCGTTATGGTAGGCCACACTGTTCTGCACGGTGTAGTATTCCGCAGAGTTAAAGGCCACACCCATAGCGTTGTTCCACACAAAACTGTCCACGTCGAAGAGAGTGTTTGTATTCCCGTCCACTTCGGCGGCGGAGTTTCCGTGGCACGTGTTGCCGTATTCGAAAGTTAATCCCCGTACTACGACGTTCGATTGCCCAGCAATGTGCAACACACTCGGACGCGTGGCGACCTCCACGGTGGCGGTAGACATGTTCGTGCCGGAAGGCGGGTAAACGTAAACCATGGCGTGCTTGTCATCGATGAAAAATGTGCCGGGCAGCATCGAGGCCAGGGAAAGTACTTGCGTGAGCGGCATTCCATTCACGATGAGCATTTCGGCACGCAGCACGATTTCCTGTTCGAAGGGCGCGTTCGAACCGGCGTTCGGGCAGATGCCGAAATTGTAAGGCCAGTTATTCTGAGAGATCTTCGTGTTCCCCGAGTAGGTCGTCCAGCCCGTCATTACATCTGCGCCTGAGATGAAGACCGTGTCGTTGGAGGCCGCTTCAAAGGTCATGGGCAGGCTCGTGCTTTGGCTGCCGCCACCCGAGATCAACACCGCCTCGCGGTAAGTACCCGGGTTGATGATCACACGGGTCCCCACGTCGTCGTGATTGTTGTTCGTTGCCATTGTCACTGCGGCGCCGATGGTTTTCAGAGGTGAGCTTTTTGAGCCGTTGGTGGTGTCGGAACCAGTCTTGGTGTCGACGTAAACGTCCACGGTTTCAAGGTTCTCATTTACGTTGGCCTGACTCCATGAGCAGCACGAAAAACCAGCCACGAGTAGAAACATCAGGACTGAGGAAACAGCGTTTCTTGGTTTCGCAATGAGCGCAAATTCAAGGGAGTGCATGGGGGGAATATCCTCGATCCTAGTCGTTAAGAAAAATTGATTTGGCTTCTCGTGGCCGCCGCGAGCCGACAAATACGTTGGCAGCCTCTGACCCGCAGCACACAGAACCCAAATACCTGTGACAAAGCGGGTTTGATTTATTAATGAACTATTAGTGGTTGACGTTGCCGAGGTGGCGCGCTGGGAACTACAAACTCTTGGGCAGATTATAGGGGACTTCGAAAACTGCGCCAGACACAGAAGTACCTCTCAAAATCGCATCCGTGACGAGGCCACTACTCACTCTGATTGTGTTGTGCGAGTCGCTTTGCTGCTCTACTCCGATTCCATCTTCCAAACTGGTTCTCCGCCCAGCGAGTGATAGAAGCCCCATCCTGCCAAGGCCACGACACTGAGCAGCGCCAGGACGGCCGTGCCTGCGTACCACGCCGAAAAGTCGGCGGTAAAGGGCACGTTGGCAAGCATGTCGACCGTGAAGGCCGCGACGGCGAGGGGGACCAGGCCAAAACGAAAAATAATCAGCACCAGAATTGCATAAACCAGAAGAATTACCGGTATATCAACGGTGGGATGCGAGCTCTGGAGAGAGCGTAAGCCGACGTAGATGGCGACGAAGGCGATGGCGGCAATCCAGTCTTTTCGCAGCAAAACTTTGAGTCCCAGGGCCAGGAAGAAGAACTGGAGCGTGCCGATAATCGAAGACGGAATCTGCAACAGCCACTGGCCGAGGGCTTGACGTCCTCCGAGAAGGTAAGCGGCGGAGCTCAGCGGTGGGGCCGCGCCCATGCGCGCCTGCGGGATGTAGCTGAACTCAAAAATCAGAATCCAGAGGACGCCGAAAGCGACGCCGAACAGGATGTCGCGTCCGACGAGCGGATCGCGCAGTTGGCCAGATACCAGACGGGTCCACGAAATGATGGCCTGCGGCCAGCGGCGGCGAATCCAGGGTTCGACGGCCAGATAGATCGTCCACACAGCTCCGCCCACAAAAAGCCCGCCCGCTATGGTCAGGATCAAAACACCGAACATTTCGAAATCAGCGGCGAAATGGGAGCGGCACAGCACAATGAGAACCTGGAATACAAACATCACCACCGCCAGACTGAAGGCCCCGTTGCGGTCTGCACGGCCCTGCCGGTAATTCTTCCGCGCGAGCAGGGCCGCAGTGACCAGAACCGAAATCAGCAGTAAGAGTCCAATGATCTGGCTGATGCGATTTTTCGTCTCGTCACTGCTGGATGGCGTGACCATGCGCCAGGGTTTGTTCCAGTCGCCGATCATCGCAAAAAAGACGGGTTTGCCGTGCCATGACGCAGCTTCGATGCGGAGAGGCCGGGTGGAACCGGGCCATACGCCTGTCCATGCGGCGCGGGCATCGGCGGTGCCCAGAGCAGTCCACTGCGGCGGTATGGTTTGCAGCTTCGAGGCATCCAGATCCGCTGCGGCAAACAGGGCGGTCCAATCCGGCGCTGCGATTGTCGAGACAGGAGTTTCCTTCTGCGGCGGTATAGCCTGGAAATAAATCAGCCGTCCTTTTGCGTCTAGCTTGACATTCACCATTCCCGACACGGTCGTCGAAGGGTCTTCTTCCGCGAGGATGTCGGGGGTCAGAAGAAAATCGCGATATCCGCTCGCGAACATCGCCTTAGGACTCTGGCGATACCAGAACTCAAGCATCGTTGGACGGCCGTTGATGACCTGGTTCCAGTCTGGACGCGTTTTCTCCTTCTCGGCCGCATTGAGAAAGTCTGTGTCATAGTCGAAACCGAATGCGTCGTCGGTGGGCTTTTCAGGATAGCCAAGTTGCGCCACGATCTCGCGTGCTTTATTGGTCAAGACCTCGGGTGGCTGATCGGGATGTAGTTTCTCGAGCGCACTGTAGCGGATGGTGAGGTAGGTTCCGATCGCGAGTCCCGCCAGGATCGCAATCAGGCAGGCGACAGCGACGCGCGGCCGCAGTCCGGTGGTTTCACCGGAGGCTGCAACCATTTGCGGCGAAGGTGTTTCGCCAGCCGCTAGCGCGGCTGCCAGTGGATCGCCGCCGGGAAGCGCAGCAGCCACACTGAGGACGGTCGCCGGGCGAGCGGAGGGCTCGGTTTCGATGCAGCGAAGAATTACGCGCTCGATGAGCGGATCGAGATCTCTTACCACCGACGACGGACGGCTTGGCGTGCGATCGCCATGCTTGTGCAGCGCTCCGGTTGCCACTTCCGCGAACGCCCGTTTGCCGGTGAACACTTCATAGAGAACCAGCCCCAAGCCATAAATGTCGCTGCGCGGGCTGACTTCTTTTCCGGCCAGTTGTTCGGGAGCCATGTAGGCGGGAGTGCCACTGCGGATCTCGGCGCCGCGAATGTCGTCGGCCACGCCAGCCAATCCGAAGTCTGTGATCACTACCTGGCCGCGCCCGTCGAGCATGATGTTTGCCGGTTTTAGATCGCGATGTAGCACGCCCTTGGCGTGGGCGGCGGCAAGTCCAGCGCAAAGTTGGCGCGCGATGTCGAGAGCCTTGTCTTCAGGCAGGCGGCCAATCCGGCGAAGCAGGGAAGCGAGATCTTCGCCATCAACGTATTCCATTGTGAAGAAGGTGTGACCCTCGAATTCTCCAACGTCATAGACACGGCAAACGTTGGGATGAGAAATTCGGCGGGCGATGCGGACTTCGTTGCGAAAGCGTTCAAGCAGATTCTCATCTTTCGCGGCTTCGTCGGGAAGAAATTTAAGAGCGACGGCTTGACCGAGCGTGAGATCGTCGGCACGGTAAACCTCGCCCATGCCGCCTTTTCCCAGCAGCGCGATGATGCGGTAGCGGCCTGCGAGCAGGCGACCGGGTAGAAACCGCCCTTCATGCAGCAAGTATTCGGCGGCACTAGAAGTGTGCGATGAAGAAGATGATGGTGGCCGCGAAGGTCTGGGCGAAGCGGCAGTGGCGAAGTCGAGCGTCGCCAGATCGTCGGTGTTCCCGACAGGGATTCCGCAGGCGGAACAGAAGCGGACGCTGTTCGAGAGTTCCGTACCACAGGATGCACAGAAGGCCATGAATTTTTCCCGCTACAGTTTAACCCGCCAGAACGGAACGTGTGTCCGCCTGCCCAGCCCGACCCAGTTTGCGGCAGATTAAAGTCTTTCGCGCCGCCGCCGATGCGTTCTCCGAAGCGCGAAGTTCTGCGCCAAAAGTGAGGACTTCCTTATGCGAATTCGTTCCACGCCGACTTTGCTGACACTTCTCCTGCTTGCCAGTTGCAGCTCCACAACGCATGTGGCTCCGCCGGCGGCGGCCGCGCGAACTTATCACGGTACAGCATCGGTGGGTGATTTCATGACCCTCACGATTGACTCGACCGCGCAAACTATTACGTATGACGACGTCTCCAATGGCGACAAAGGAACGGTGCCTTACACCGTCAATGCCGACGACACCTACACGCTCAGCGACCCCAAGGGAAACTTGATCGCGGCCTACGAAGTCCCGAACTACGCGCTATTGATTCAAGCGGCGAAGACTGGGCCGAACATGAATACGCCTGCCTTGATCACTGCGGTCGAGAGTGGATCGATTTCGCTATCGACCTTCGAAACGCATGCCTACAACTACATGCAATTCCGAACCGCCGCGGGCGGTCTTGAAGTTGGATCGGTGGCGATCAGTACGCAAGGGATCGGATCGATCTCTTCTTTTTGGCCCTATGGATCCTATAACCAGGGCAATCAGAGTGGCAGCCCGTTTCACACCGGCATGATCGATCTGACTCAGGCGCAGGAAGATGCTTCGGGAACATTCTTGAAAGTGCCGGAGATGGGAGGCAATGGATTCGATTATCTGTTTGGTACGGCAAATGGAATCTTCGCAGTGGACTCGGGTAACGGAGCCATTCTTGGTTTGACGAAAGCGGCCAGCAAAGACTTCGATCCTGCTGTAGCGGGGACGTACAAAGCAATCTATTACCAGAAGACTGGCGCCAGCACGGGTGCAGGAAATGTGGAGACCGGCACGGCGAGCCTGGGACAGGCCTCTCTGGCCGTGACCAGCAGCGGCGGTGTGACGGTGAGCGATGCGCAGGGCCACACAATTGTGCAGGCGGTGCTGACTCCGGTGGCCGATGCATCTTACTTGTATGGCAGTTCGGGGCAACTGCAGGATCCGTGCAACGGGGTGTTTACTTTTCGCGTGACGACGGCGAGCGCGCAACAAGATGTCTTCGTCACGTTTATGGACAAGTCGATGCTGTTCAGTTCCTTCACTGCGAACCTACCTTGGGCGTCGGTGGGTACTTATAACTATCTTTACGGAGTGGGACTAAAATAGCCGGTCTGGCTGCGCCACCGATCCCCTCCTCTCGCACCTGTTCCAGCGCCTACGGCGCACTCACAACGAAGCACTTACGACATGCCTGAAGGCATGTCCTGATACGAACCTTAATTGTCACCACGGGATACGAAGCCTACTTTCAACGCGGGTACGAAGCTTACTTTCACCACGGGTGCTGGGAATTCGGGTTGCTGCAGCGCTCTCAGAACGTTCTCGATGTCCGGCGGGGGCAGTGCCGGGCAGGACTCCGGCCTCGAGCCCCAGAGTCCGGTTGGGCAAGACGGAGGGGCAAGGCCGAGAATCGTCCCGGAGGGCGCTGGGAACGGTGGTGCTATTTGCCTGCCGCGGCAGTAGCTCCATTTGGAGTCCGAGGTTCGTTCAGCACGGCCCAGAACTTCCCGATAGTCTTAACCGCGTCGGCGAACTGCGCAAAGTCCACCGGCTTGACGACGTAGGCATTCGCTCCTAACTGGTAGCACTCGTCCACGTCGGGTCCTTGCCGCGACGAAGTCAGCATGACGACGGGAATAAATTGAAAGCGGGGGTCGGCCTTCATGGCGCGCAGGACTTCGATACCGTCCACTTTCGGCATCTTGATATCCAGCAAGACCACGAGCGGATCGATTTCGTGGCGGTTGGTGAAGGGGCCGCGCCGGTAAAGGAAATCAAGGGCTTCGGCCCCATCGCGCACGACCACGATTTCGTTGGCCACTTTATATTGCGCCAGAGCGCGTTGCGTGAGTTCGAGGTCGTTCGCGTTGTCATCGGCCAGCAGAATGTACCCTAGCTTGTTCGGCATCTTGTCTCCTTGTAGAAATTGATAAAGTCGGAATCGAAGCGGCGGGCAGCGAAAGATAAAACGTAGCGCCGTGGCCTAAGCTGCCGTCGGCCCACACTCTCCCGCCATGGCGTTCAACGATGCGACGCACATTGGCCAGGCCTACGCCCGTGCCTTCAAAGTCCTCGGCCCGGTGCAGACGCTGGAAAACCCGGAACAGCTTTTCTACGTATTGCATATCGAAGCCCGCGCCGTTGTCGCGGACGAACAGGGTGACACTGTCGCCGCTGTCACCATCACCATTCAGGCATCCCACCTCAATGCGCGCGGCTGCACACTTACGCGTATACTTCACAGCGTTTGCTAGTATATTGAACAGAGCCTGATACAGCAGCGCGGGATCGGCGCGGACGCTGGGCAAAGGGGCAATCTCCCAGGTTACGATGCGGCTACCGATTTCGGGTTCCAGTTCCTGCCGCGCCCGGTCCACTAGTTCCCGCGGGTCTACCGGACTGGCTTGCACTTCGACTCTTGCCAGGCGGGAGAAGTTCAGCAGATCATCCACCAGCATGCCCATCTCTTTGGATGAGATCAGGATCTTACCCAGGAAGTGGCGCCCGTCCTCGTCGAATTTGTCGTACCACGCTTCGCGCAGCAGTTCCGCGAAACCGTGCATGTGCCGCAGTGGTGCGCGCAGGTCGTGCGCTAGAGAGTGGGTGAAGGCGTCCAGCTCGCGGTTTGCGTTGACCAGTTCCTCCACTTGTCCTTCCAGGTCCTGATTCAATCGCTTGATTTCATCCTGGCCGCGTTTGCGTTCTCCCATTTCCTTTTGAATCACAAAACCAGCGATACCTAGAAAGAAAAGCGCCAGCACATTTCCCAGGACCGTCACACCCTTGGTCTTGCGTGAAGCAGCGGCGGCCACGATCAGTCGCCGTTTCAGCAACCGGTTCTCCTCCTGGTTCATGCTCGCGGCCAGCTCTCGAATCGGGCCTAGAAGTAGGTTGCCAGGACCTTGTTTCACCGCCTCGGCGCTGGCATTCAGTCCCTGCTGTTTGCGTATGTCGATCCGATGCTGCATCTCTGCAAATTTGTCCGCGACCATGAGATCTAATCTGTCCAAATTGTGCTGCTGGATCGGATTGTCGGACGTTAGCTCACGCAGATTCCGCAGATCTGCCGCAGCATGGCTGCCATCGAGAATGAATGGTTGCAAGAAAGATTCTTCACTGGTCAGGATGTAGCCGCGTTGAGCCGCCTCAGCATCGGTGATATCAATCACAACACTGGCGATTCCCTCCAGCACCTGGTGTGTATGAGCGACCCATTCTCTATCGCTATCCTCTTTGACAGCGTTGTTGTATGAGGAAACTCCAATGGAGGCAAACGCGAGGAGCGCCAAGCCGATTCCGACTGTAGCTTTGTCCCTGAAATTCATGAGATAGGACGACTTAGTGCATATCGGCAGTGCTGAAATCTTTCATTAGTTAGCCGAGTCAGCCTTTGGTCTCTGGGAGAGCTGAGTTCCAGGTATGTATTACCATCCAAAGTGAATGATATTGCGCTGGCAGGAGCGTTTTCGTGATCCTCTGTTCTTGTTGTGTCTGACGGCAGGGCTGCTCGCCTGTGTGGTGCAGTCCGGCGAACTGGGCACCGCCGATACCATGCATCGGCTGCAAACCACGCACTGGATGTGGACTTCGCAGCCGCAGGTTTTTCCTAACGAATATCCCGAGTTCGGTTTGCGCGGCCGCGATGGCCAACTTTTCAGCTGGTATGGCATCGGACAATCGCTGTTGATGTTTCCCGCCGACCTTGTTGGCACTTGGATCGCACGCTGGCGCGTCTTTTCGGGATACGAAGACGATCCGGCGGTGCGTAGCATGGTGGTCAGCTACAGCACCAATATTTTAGTGAACGTGCTGACGGCGCTGATCGCATTTCGATTGCTGCGGCAGTTGCGCTTTACTGTCCGCGAAGCGGTTGCCGGAGTTCTGGCTCTGTTGTTCTGCACCACCCATCTGCATTACACGCAGAACATGATGGAGAACAACTACATCATGCTGCTGACACTCGTGGGATTTTCGTTTCAGTTCGAGTGGCTGCGCAGCGGGAGTGGAAGCGCGCTGTTCATCGGATCGGCCGCGCTGGGATTGAATCTGCTGACGCGGCTCACTACAGGCCTCGACCTGATTGCGGGAGGCGTCTTTCTTTTAGCTGTTCTTTGGTTCGAGCAAGTGCGAGGCCGTGAGTTGTGGCCGCGTTTTCTGGCTTACTGCAAAGTTGCTGCGCCGGTTTATTTCTTTTTTATTCTGCTCGATCGGGTCTATCAGTTCTATCGTTTTGGATCGTTCACCAATACTTACGTCTCCCTGTTCGCCAAAGAGCAGCGGCTGGCTGATCCAACGTTGCCAGCGAATTTCCCCTGGAGCACGCCTTTCTATAAAGGATTTCTGGGGCCGCTGTTTCAGCCGGAGAAGTCCATTTTTCTTTTCGATCCTCTGTTGTTGCTGGCGCTTGTGTTGCTGGTATTGCTGTGGAAGCGCCTGTCATCGGAAGTACGCGCCTATGCGGTGACTTCGCTTTTGCTGCTGGTTGGATACATCGGCTTTTATGCGAGATATACCTATTGGGCTGGGGACTTTGCCTGGGGCGATCGGTATGTGTCGACGGCGGTGGAGTTGGTCGCGTTATTATCCGTGCCGCTGCTGATGCGAGTGCGTAGTCACTTGGACCCGAGTAAGGCAAGATGGATCTGGCGCGCGGGGATGGCAATTATTTCAGCCAGCTTCATCATTCAGATTGCGTCGCTGGCGTTTTGGCTTCCGTTGGAGATTTATCAGATGGAAACTCTGGGTCATCCGACATTTGTGATCGCGCTGCGGTTCAAGAACATTGCCGCGTTCGCGCTGGGAAAGATGGATGCGTGGGGGCTGAACAACGAATCGATGATGCAGGATGCGTGGGACTACGTCCACATCACGACGTGGAATTTCCTGCCCTTCCTATTGCGGAGAGTGGGTGCGGCGCCGGCCTGGGTTGTAAGGATGGTGTTTGTGTTTTGGAGCGCCGCGCTCGCGGCGCTTGGTGGGATGGTCTGGCGGCTACGTCAGGCTCTGCGCAGTGCCGCTTGACTTATTCTTAAAGATATAGTATAATACTAAAGGCCTTTCCCGCTCCCTCGTTGCTGTGCAGGAGGCTGACGAGCGGGTAGAGGCACCTCTGTTTCACGAAAGGAAACCTTCCCAATGTGTTTCGATACGGATTCCACGCCGCCGCCCATCTTTGCGGATACAGGTCAGCCCGATGGTGCGGTCGACGCCAGTTCCGTGATATTGAGTTCTGCCGATGGCACCGCATTTTCAGGCTTCCTCGCCCGGCCGGAGCGGCCTTCCGGAGTGGGGATCGTTGTTCTGCCGGATATGCGTGGACTGTTCCGCTTCTACGAGTTGCTGGCGGTGCGGCTAGCCGAACAAGGGCATACGGCGCTGGCGATCGATTACTTTGGGCGAACTGCCGGGCTGGGACCGCGCGGCGAGAATTTCCCTTATATGGAGCACATTGTCCAAGTGTCACGGCAGACGATTGATGATGATGTTTCTGCGGCGGGAGTGTACTTGCGGGGGCCGGGCGGCGGTACGTGCCGGGCCGTGTTGGCGCTCGGTTTTTGTTTCGGTGGACGGCAGGCGTTCTTTGCGTCTGCGCCGCGCTTTGGTTTCGCCGGAGTCATAGGGTTCTATGGCATGCCTGGGATGTATCCCAATGGAGCCACGGGGCCGACGCAACATGCGGCGGAGTTGGCGGCGCCGATCCTGGGAATTTTTGGGGGTGCCGATCACGGTATTTCAAGTGTCGAGCTGGAGAAATTCGACGAAGCGCTCAAGGCCGCCGGAGTGGAGCATGAATTTGTGATCTATCCGGACGCGCCGCATAGCTTTTTCGACGTCAAGTATGCAGAGCATGCGGACGCCTGTGCCGACGCCTGGGGGCGAGTTCTTTCTTTCATTCGACGGATTCAGGCGGAGAAGCAATGAAGGTGAATTCTCCTTCCGAGTAGGAGGTTCCGAGGGCGTGAAGCGTGAAGATAGATGCCCGATTGTGGTAGAATGGTAGAATAAAATGGTAGAAAGGTCGCTATGAGCCTGAACATAAAAAATGAGGAAGCCCACCGGCTGGCGCGGGAATTGGCAACTGTCACCGGCGAAAGCATGACCGTCGCCGTTAGCGAGGCCATTCGAGAGCGGTTAGAGCGTGTTCGGGGAAATTCCCGGGAGGGCCTGGCGGAGCGTCTTCTGAAAATTGGACGAGAGTGCGCGAGCCACTTGAAAGAGCCCTATAAGTCCATCGACATCGACAAGTTACTGTATGACGAGAAAGGGATGCCGAAATGATTCTGGACTCATCGGCGATCGTGGCAGTCCTGCGCGCCGAGCGGGATGCCCCCGAATTTGCGGCTGCGATCGCATCGGCTTCAAGGTTGCGGGTTTCGGCGGTCAGCTACGTGGAAGCCGCCGTCGTCATTGACAGTGCAAAAGACGCTATCGCCAGCCGGCGCTTTGATGATTTTTTTCGTGCGTCAGGCATTGCTGTAGAAACCGTAACCCCTAGGCAGGCAGAAATCGCCCGTCATGCCTACCGCGATTTCGGTAAGGGGCGCCACAAAGCAGGGCTGAATTTTGGTGATTGTTTTGCCTATGCGCTGGCGAAAGAGGTGGATGAGCCTTTACTGTTTAAAGGGAACGATTTCGCACACACCGATGTCGAAGTTGCCGAGATTTGAGTCTTGCCTACTCTACCGTGACTGATTTCGCCAAATTTCTTGGCTGGTCTACATCGCATCCGCGGCGAACGGCGATGTGATAGGCCAACAACTGCAGAGGGACGATTTCCAGAATCGGCGCGAGTTCTTCGGGCGCAGGCGGAACGTAGAGGACGTGATCAGCGCCTTCTTTGATATCTTCGTCGCCTTCGGTAGCTAGGGCGATCACGACTCCCGAGCGCGCCTTTACTTCTTTTAAGTTCGACATCGTCTTTTCGTAACGTAGCATGGAGCCGGGATTGTTCACATCTTTTGTGGCGATGACCACGACGGGCAGGTTCTCGTCGATCAGAGCGTTAGGGCCGTGTTTCATCTCTCCAGCGGGATAACCTTCCGCGTGGATGTAGGAAATTTCCTTCAGTTTGAGCGCGCCTTCGAGCGCGATGGGATAGTGAATGCCGCGGCCAAGGAAAAGAAAATCGCGCACCCGCTGGTAGCGCTTGGCCAGTTCGTCGGTTTGTTCGTCGCGGGTGAGCAGGGTTTCGAGTTTGCCGGGAATGCGCGTGAGTTCCTGCACGGCGGCGCGGGATTGCTCGGCAGTCATCGTGCCGCGGACCTGCCCGAGGTAAAGTGCGAACAGATATAGAGCGGTGAGTTGTCCGGTGAAAGCCTTAGTCGAGGCTACGCCGATTTCCGGTCCAGCGTGAGTGTAGATGGTGCCGGAGGCTTCGCGAGTGATCATCGATCCGACGACATTGCAGATGGCGAGCGTCTTCGAGCCGCGTGATTTGGCTTCGCGCTGCGCAGCGATCGTGTCAGCAGTCTCTCCGGATTGCGAAATGACGAGCGTGATCGTGTCCGGTTCGACGATGGGATTGCGGTAGCGCCACTCGCTGGCGTAGTCCACTTCGACGGGGATGCGGGCGAGCGTCTCGATCATGAACTTGCCGGCTTGCCCGGCATGCCAACTGGTGCCGCAGGCGGTGATATTGATTTTTCTGGCGGCCCGGAATTCGGCTTCGCTGATCTCCATTTGATCGAGAAAGATTCCGCCGGTATCCTGTGAGACGCGTCCGAGTGTGGTGTCGCGGACGGCGCGCGGCTGCTCATAAATTTCCTTGAGCATGAAATGCTTGAAGCCGCCCTTCTCCGCCATGATGGGGTCCCAGGTTACGTGCTGAATGTCGCGGCGAACGGGACGGCCCTCGAAATCGGAGAGATGAACGCCGTCGGGCGTGACTACAGCGAGATCGCCATCGGCCAGGAAGAAAACGTCGCGGGTATGATGCAAAATCGCGGGGATATCCGAGGCAACGAAATATTCGGCATTGCCCAGGCCGATCACAACTGGAGGCCCGTTGCGCGCGGCGATGATTTTGTTCGGTTCGTCGGCAGAGATTACGACCAGAGCGAAGACGCCGGTTAACTGCTTGACCGACTGACGAACAGCATCTTCGAGGGATGGCCGTGGGCTACCAGCTTTCAGGTGATATTTCTCAATGAGATGAGCGATGATTTCTGTATCGGTCTCAGTGGTGAACTTGTGGCCCTCTTCGGTGAGACTTTTCTTAAGCGCGAGATAGTTCTCGACAATTCCGTTGTGCACCACGACGATGGTTCCGGTGCAGTCGCGGTGAGGATGCGCGTTTTCTTCGGTGGGACGTCCGTGAGTGGCCCAACGGGTATGGCCGATGCCGTAGGTTCCATGGAGTGGCTTCTGACGGATTACTTCTTCCCGGTTGCGCAACTTACCTTCGGCGCGGCGAAGCTGAAGACCCTCTGAGTCGCCCGCGACGGCAATTCCGGCAGAATCATAGCCGCGGTATTCGAGCTTTCGCAGGCCTTCGATGACGACCGGAACGACATCTTTCTTACCGACATAGCCGACGATGCCACACATGGAAGGACCTCAAAGAGATTGATCTGCGCTACTCCGCCAGGGAAAAACGGAACTCCTCGATCACCGGGTTGGTCAGCACTTCGCGGGCGATGCGCTCGACTTCCGATTGAGCCTCTTCACGGGAAAGGCCACCGTCGAGCGTCAACTCGAAATATTTTCCCTGGCGCACGCTCTCCAGCCCCTTGTAGCCCATCTTCTTGAGTGCGCCCTGAATGGTTTTGCCCTGGGGATCGAGAACGGTTTTCTTGAGCGAGACGTAGACGTAGGCTGTCATGGAAAATTTATTATACGTTAGGAGCGCGGAGGCTTCGACCGCACGTGAGGGCGACTCCAATAGGGGCAGGGATGGGGGAGTTTTTACTTGGGTTCCAATCGTTTCAGTCTTTCATCGAGGTCGGCGAGGCCGGTTTGCAATACGCGCAAGTGGCGGGGCGCGGGATTGGCCGCAAGTTGTTCCAGTACTCTGCGGCGTGAAAGTCGGAGACTTTCGATTTCGCGCGAGCGCGCGGCCTGTTCCGGGCTCATGCGCGGTCGCGACGGGTTCGATTTGTCGGCGGCCTCCGACTGCTGCTCTTCTACCGATTTACTTTCCCATCCGCGGGCCACAGCTCGATTATATTCTCCGGCGCTGTGGTAGATTTCAAACAAGCCATTTCAAAATAGAGATGAAACATATTGCCAATTGGGCTCTGGATGCCGCGGCATTACGCGGTGCGACTTACGCCGACGTGCGCGTTGTCGCGCAACGGAGCCGCGCGCTTACCACGAAGAACGGCAAAGTGGGTAGTGCGTCAGACGCCGAGTCGGTTGGCATGAGCGTGCGCGTACTGGCCGAGGGCGCGTGGGGATTTGCAGCGTCGGCTGAACTGGGCCGTGGCGCGGTCGAAGCGACAGCGGCCCGTGCAGTCGAAGTGGCGCGCGCGTCGGCCAGAGTTAAACAGCATGACGTTCAACTAGCGCCTGAAAAACCCGCCGTGGCGGAGTGGACTACGCCGCACCTTATCGATCCTTTTACGGTTTCGGTCGAGCGGGTCATCGACTTGCTGTTAAGGATCGATGCGGAGTTGCGCTCGGTCGAGGGCGTGACTCTTGCGGAAGCGAACGTGAATTTCAATCGCGAGGAGCAATGGTTTGTATCGTCTGAGAGTGCGGACATTCACCAGACGAAGATTTCAACGGGTGCTGGATACGCAGCATACGTCTTCGTTGATAACGAACTGCAGAAGCGGTCGTATCCCAATTCTTTCGGCGGACAGTGGCAGAACAAAGGCTACGAGCTGATCGAAGAATTGAAGCTGCTGGAAAATGCGCGGCGCATTGCGGAAGAAGCTGTCGCGCTTCATCGCGCTGATCGATGTCCAGAGGGGACGTTCGACATTATTCTCGACAGCTCGCAATTAGGATTGCAGATACACGAATCGGTCGGGCATCCCATCGAGCTTGATCGCGTGCTTGGCATGGAAGCGAACTTCGCCGGGACATCCTTTCTTACGTTGGACAAATTGCGCACTCTCCGTTACGGCAGCGATTTGGTGAACGTCGTGGCCGACGCGCGGCAGGAGCATGGCTCTGGACTGGGAACGTTTGCTTACGACGATGAAGGTGTTCCCGCGCAATGCACGCCCATCATCACGAACGGATTGTTCACCGGATATTTGAGTTCGAGGGAGACGGCGCACACTATCGGCGAGACTCGGTCCGGTGGAACACTGCGCGCCGAGGGATGGAACCGACTGCCGATGATTCGTATGACGAACATCAGTTTGTTGCCGGGAGAGAAGCCGTTATCGCTCGAGCAACTCATTGCGTCGACCGATCATGGAATTCTTATGCAGACCAACCGCTCGTGGTCGATTGACGACAAGCGTTATAACTTTCAATTCGGTTGCGAGATCGGATGGGAGATCAAGCACGGCAAGCGCGTTCGCATGGTGAAGAATCCGTCTTACTCCGGGATCACCACCGAGTTTTGGAATTCTCTGGA
>Ga0207032_1057_pt1 | contig 32748 bp, 40 predicted proteins | sample Alteio_BWMinCont_38_FD_153308 | JGI IMG/M metagenome (GOLD analysis project Ga0207032, IMG submission 153308) | Enriched cells from forest soil in Barre Woods Harvard Forest LTER site, Petersham, Massachusetts, United States -... | ecosystem: Environmental > Terrestrial > Soil > Temperate forest >... | reverse complement strand
AGAAAATACTACCAAAGAAATCAATGAATTACTGTCCCTGATTGAATAAAATCGTCTCTCACAACCTTAATTCTATAATCAAGATAAAAATGATATAAGACTATGTATCATACCGAAAATGGTATTTCCTTTTGGGTGAGCATTTTAGGATTTTTACAAACCCAATAAATATAATTTGCTATCTTTTAGGAGGATATGTGATTTCAAAAACGTTGTGATCTTTCTCAAACTTGATTCGAAAATTATCAAAAAATCCCTCATGACCTAAAAGAATATCTACAGCAGGACTATCAATAAAAGCGAATGGAATGCTAACTGGTAAATCAAAATGTTTAACAATTACTGGAACATTTGCAATAAAGCATTTCATTTGTTTTCCCTCAATACCTACGTACTCTTTATTCCTTCCATATTGAGGGAGAATTCCAAGCGGCTCAGCATATTTATCATATTACAATCAGCTCCTGAATCAATCAGAGCGAGACCATTAACCCATTTTTTGCCAACGAGTTCAATTTCAACCATTGGACGCTTAGCATAACGTCCTTGTGTATCGACTGCTAAGGTTGAGGTGTAGGCGTATTTCATGTCTCTTACAGCACAGTGGGAACATATGCGAGCATTGTGGGTAATACCTTCATTATGACTACATCTCTAATATCTACCTTCTTACTCAAAGATTTTAAGCTTTCTGCTGCAGCAATAACTTCGGTATATCCAGGAGAAAATGCAACCCACCAGTTGGGGTGGATATTTTCTATTAGTTTTAAATCTGGTGCCTTTTCTATCATGTTGAGATTATACCAAATCCTACTTTATATTTCAAGTGTTGAATATTAGACCATAGCTTTTTTGCAAAGACAGTATATTTCTTAGGGTTACTTTATTTTCTAAATTCCCTTATCATATTCATTATGAATGAATATGAGCAACAATTTTGTACCCCGGTTGGAGTAACCAACTTTAGAAATCCGGTTGAATTCTATATCAAAGATGCTGACCGTTTAGGCCACATTTACTGCATTGGAAAAACCGGTGTTGGGAAAAGTACATTGTTGGAAAATATGGCAATCAGCGACATTAAAAAAGGTAGAGGATTGTGTATTATTGATCCGCATGGAGACATTGCCGAAGATATTTTGCACTATATACCGGAAGAAAGAATCAAGGATGTAATATATTTCAATCCGGCTGATATTACACACTCCATTGGTTTTAACCCCCTTAAAAGTATTCACCCTGACCATCAGAACTTAGTTGCATCAGGTTTGATTTCAACGTTTAAGAAAATCTGGGCGGAATCATGGGGGCCACGTTTAGAATACATACTGAGGTTTATCCTTTTAACACTCTTAGAATACCGTCACGCCACATTGCTTGATATACAGACGTTACTTACTGACCAATACTTCAGAAATGGAATATTGATGCGTATTAAGAATCAGCACATTTTAGAATTTTGGCGGAATGAATTTGAGAAGTATCCGCCAGCTTTGAAAGCTGAAGCAATTGCACCGATTCTAAACAAAATCGGGCTTTTCCGGGCCAGTATTCCGCTCCGCAATATCGTTGGCCAAAAATATTCCAGTTTTACCTTTCAGGACATAATGGACAACAGTAAAATATTCATTGCCAATCTGTCTAAGGGAAAATTAGGAGAAGATACCTCAGCCCTATTAGGCTCCATTCTTATAACAAATATTCAATTGTCTGCTCTTTACCGTGCCATCCAGAAAGAAGATGTGAGGAGACCCTTTTATCTCTACGTTGACGAGATACATTCCTTCACAACTAATTCATTTGCAGATATTTTAGCAGAAGCGCGTAAGTACAAGTTAAGCTTATTCCTTACAAATCAGTACATTGAACAGCTTCCCGAAACTACAAGAGCTGCCATATTTGGCAATGTAGGAACAATTATAGCATTCAGGGTTGGAGCTACAGATGCCGAATACTTGGAAAAGGAATTTTACCCAATCTTTAACAAAACCGATTTTGTAAACCTGTCAAGATATTCCATGTACCTCAAACTTATGATTGATGGAGCTACATCTCAGCCATTTAGTGCAGATACATTGCCTTTAGTTGAATGCTACAAATCTTTTAAGAATGAAGTGATCGTAGCATCACAAGAAGCATTTACCAAGCCAAGGAAAGAAATTGAAGAAGAAATATTTGCAAAGCACCTTCCTGAAAACAAACCAAATACACTCTTTTAGGAAATACTAAAAAAACAGGAAAAAGGTCGCAAAATTATTCCTATTATTACTGTATAGAAACAGTATATCAGCATCCCAAAGTTACATTATTTAATGCTGGACACTCTACTACACCCGATCTTTACTGAACTTTTGCTGTAAATGTTCCATTTGTAATTGTAACCTTGTCTGAAGCGTTTTTGGTGTTGACGACGGTTCCCTGAAAATTGCCATTTATATAGCTGTTTGCATAATTCGTAATAGTAATTGTCCCTGAACTAGCTATATAATAAGTGCTCGAATTTTTATTGTATGTAAGGGTGTAAGTTGAGCCATTTACGGTATAAGTTCCCGGAGTTACATTATCGGGCACGGCAAGGGCAACACTGTTTCCTGTTGCATAACTATATCCTGAAATATTCAAAACATTAGTAGTCCCTATGCTTGCACTCGTAGCACTGACATTGTCTCCTGACCATGCAACCCCACTAATAGTGGCAGTCATTGCCGGAGTTGTTGAAAAACTTACTGAAGTAGTTGTGTCTGTTTTTTTTGCACAGGCAGTCAATAGGATGATTCCTGCAAATGCAATCGGCATTAATTTGTTGATTTTCATAATGGAGGTTTATATTTAGAATCGATTATTCGAGCAAGTTAATCGTTTTGTTTTGAATATATCTCTTTGAGTTAAGTTCTGATCAAGAAACAGGTTACTAAAAGGTAGAACTGTACTTCGGTTTTTCTATTGTAATCCTTGTCTAACATCTTTAATTTATATTGGAATCGCTGTTTTTATTAGCCATAAAATCGGCTTCGATTCTAAGTGCAGTAATATCATTACTTTTTATAAAATTCATATCTATCCCCACCTTCTTCTACTTTCCATATAAAAAGATTGTTCCACGGAGGAGCATTTTCTGTAAAACCACTACCAGATATCAACAAATGTTCCTCAGCTCCGTATTTGAAATTAGTTTGTTTTTTGTAGTCTAATTCTACAACCCAAGAAGCCCGGTTCCACGAACTACCTGTATTCTTGATGTCCCAAACTCCATAACCTCCAAATCGGGTTACTGAATCCCTCGAAAGATTAAATATGCAATCGGGAAATCCTTCCGCTGAAAAGGTGCCATTTGGTTTTAAGATTAAAATTGCTCCATCTGAACTCGCCCATTTACCAGAAATTTCTTCCACCGTCGGAGTATATTTTTTGGTGCAGGCGGCTATTACAAATATAACCAGGGAAAATATTAATGTATTGACTTTTACCATTTTATAGTTTCTGTCCAATTTAAAGTTTGCGTTGTTTTTGACAAGGGGCCAGTTGGGAAAAGCTTATCTAAAGGTTTTGAAACATTATTACCCCACCATTGAGTATATCCAGGCCAAGGTGGGCGAGTAACAGATGAAGCAGTTGTTTGATTGACAGCTGTGAATTGCACAATTGCGGTTCTTTTTTGGATATCTGTAGAAGTAACAACATAATTTAATTTGTAAGAACCAAGATATGCTACTGAAAGGTTACCAAATGTTCCTGCGGAAGCTACTGCCAATATATCTTTCATAAGTAATATTGGTATTCGCCAACCCTTATCACCCAGTTCATAGTTGGGGTCACCTTTTATTATTCCGCTATTTGTTCTTATTCCATTTTCTACTATTTTTCTTGCATTGTCCATCCAATCAGATTTTTGCAATTCTTCTAAAAAAGGATCTCCGTTAGTAAAATTATGTTCTCTGGGGCCAGTTCCTGTTACAAATTCCCAACCAAGATGATATGCGCCAGTGGCATCATTTACCATATGATTCCTACCATTCCAATCATACCTTACTTGCATTCCTATATTTACAACTCCTGGCTCACCTCCGGCAATTTTTATTGATTTGCTAACATTATATTCGCCGTTGGTCGACCTGCTAACTTTGCCTCCATGAAATAATGAGTATAAAAGAGCACCAAACTTGGTTTCAAATGCACCATTCGGGTCAACAAATACAATAGGGTTGTTTCTATACGGAGCATATGGACTTTGGCTTGGTTCTGGTACCGGGTCCAAGTTCCATCTCCTTCCCAGCCTTGAATCATACTCCCAGAACTCTGCCGTATAATCATCGCCCTCAACGCCAGAAATACTCGCAACCTCATTATCCTTTTCCATTCCGTTGAAGGCATACAGGTGTGTTACACCTGAAAGGGGAAATTTTGAGGGCTCGGGACTGGCTCCTGACAATGCAGGGTTCAGCCAGGACACCTTCAGTGCCGGGATCTCAAACTTATCAGAGGTTAAGTATGCCGATAGCTTTAAACAGCCCATTGCAATGGCAAGTTAAACCTTTTTACATTGTGGGTTAGCTACGATAAAATTTATTCGTTGCTAAATGCGTCCTTGGGTAGTATGAAAAGGTCAGGAGTTTCGATTGTGGCTAATTCATTCAATTTTGCCCTCATGGTACCGGTGATTAATCGTTTCCAAGCAGAATCAGATGGAGATATATAGGTCCCATCGGGTTCTTTCCATCGTATTGAAAAATGCCAAAAATTAGAACATGTCGGGGTATGTACTATTTCCGACACAACAGTAGTTACAATATTTTTAGGCTTTGTAATCGGCAGCTCGATTTTATTGTGAATTTCTCCTATTGGGATAAAGAACCACCCTTTAGATTTAACCTCTTTGAAATCTTCATTGTAAACCGGAACTTCAACAGGCCTCTGAAAATCCCATTCTTGACGAAAATCCTTCTTCTTTTCCCCACAAAGCTCCAGATAATTGTGTTTTAACTTGAAATGCCCTGGCAAATTGGTTGAGTAATCAAAAAGTTCTTTTGAATCCTTGTACAAAGCAGATTCTGGCAAATTCTTCCCAATTTGGCTTATCCATAGAGTGTCCTCTGTAGTTCTGCAAATAAAATAACGCGATAGATCAACCGTTATCTGCTTATAACCAAGTGCTGGAAGTAGAATTCTGGGGTATTGCATAGCCATTCGAAAAAAAGTCAAAATAGTCTTTTTCAATTGGAACAAAGATTTCCCCCATTTCTTTAACCATGTCAGCAATGTTTCCATTGTTAGCCAATTTGTGATTCTTGTTCTCGAAAACATTAACGACAGTTTCTATATATTTTCCAGTTTGTTCATCAAAAAAAGACTCCAAATATATATTATGGGAGCCAACCTTTGCAAATAGATACAGACTCTTTGCAGAAGTGATTTCAACAGATATATAAGATGGGGAATGTTTTAGCAATTCTCTGGCAGAGATAATAAAATATTGCAGCAAAGCTTTAATAGGAATGATATTGACTATTGCTTTCTTGGTTACCAGCTCTTGGAAAAACTGATTTGAAAGATTTAGAACTTGCTTCAAATCCACTTTTCTGCTCTTTTGCATTTCATAAATAGGCGCAATGTCTGAAAAAACTCTTTTTTTTAATGGAGAATTTTCTGCAAAATTCTCCATTCGTGAAGAATCAACAAAATAATACTGTCCAACAGAGGGGGCGGTAGCAGTGGCAGATAGCATAGTGTTTTTTTTAATATTCGGGATTGAGTGTTTGCAAAAATTCTTCCTTGAGCATACAAAAAAAGGAACTTTTCTGAAGTTTATGAGCTTCGTTTATATTTTTCATAAGGCTATCCATATCATAGATTGCCAAATTTTCTCTGATAACGTCCACGTCAATTAGAGAAACAAACTCAACATCCATGCCAGAATCTGTAACTATGGCATTGATAGGTAATTTCGAAGCAAACTGAATAATCAACTTATCTTGTCCATGTAGCCACTCAGTTCTGAAATTCCGGCTTTGAAGGGTAGCGTCTAACTTTTCAATATTTAGCGAAACGTTTAAATGGTCTTCAATGCTTATATTCGGGAATTCGCTAATATACCTAATGCCAATTCTGGTAAACCCACTCAGAACTTCCTTTTCGTAAAGGAATCCGAGAACCTCTTTTATGACAGCTTCATATCTCTCCCATCCAATGTATTCATTAAGGCAATTAAAAATGATTGAGCCATTTTGATTCAGGAGAATTTTAACATCTTCATTAAAAAACAAATGCTGAGGTAGTAGGTTTACTTCAAATACATTAGTTGCTTGAACGTTGGTAACAGACAAATCACTCTTCGGAGGGATTGGCCGATTAGTATATGAATATCCCTTTTCCTGCAAATAACTATATAGATAGCCAATTAAAGGATCAAATGGAATATCGGAAGTAAAAAAGACCTGCACGATAGAATCCCTTATCCTATCGGGAGTGATTTTTTTTGGAAGTCGCATTTCTCTCTGGTTTTGCATATAAACTAACACTTGAAATGCAAAATTAGTGCGAAGCTACATTAATTTTGCAAGCAAGCAAATTACAATGTAAGTGAATTTATCCCATCGGATGAAATTGTAAAAGGGTATTTCTCAGCCCAACCATATCAGTTGGCTTATATTTTTCAACCGTTGAAGCATATTTGATCCCCGCAAAAAGCTGTACCTCGCGCAAGCCCCAGCCCTCTTTGAACTTATTTACGATAACACTTTGCCGTACGGTGATGCAATTTAGCGCACGGTTCGGGAACAGGTAGTTTGAGGATTCGAGAAGGTAGTGTACGCTATCCTTGTCAATGGGTGTTCCAGTCATTGAAATAAATAAAATATCGGTTTGTTTACCCTTTTTGACAAGTTCTGGCCGCTCGTATTCAATGTAATTACGGAAACAAACCAGTTCAGCCGGTTCCAGTTTCAAAACCCTGGACAGGGTATTTGTCTTTGCGGCTACGAAAATTTCTCCGGTATCAAGCAAAATATCAGATAATCTGAGAGCGACCAGCTCACGCCTGGTAAGTGCCTGAAAAATCAGGAGTGAGATAATACACTGGTTACGGTAGCGAAGCATCTCATAGCGTTCCTTGCGGTAGAGAAGCGATTTGAGTTCCTGTGGGGTGAACAGGTTTTGCGGCTGCAAGGGTTTGGCATAAGTGTCTTTTAAAATAATGGAACGGGCAGGATTGTCAATCCGTGTGCCATCGCTTACCAGAAAATTGAACAATGCCTTGACTGCGGCGAGTTGGGTGCCAATATGGTTCGGATTATGTTCTTTGTTTCTGAGGCTGGTTATATATTCCATAATATCCTGGTAGCGCATCGCAGCCAGGTTTTCTTCCCCGGTTTGTTCTATAAAATGAGCCGATGCCCAGAGATAGGTTCTCACGGTTTCTTTTTTGTAGCGTTTACGCAAATAGCGTTCAAACTGTTCAGTATTCATAAGTATTAGATTTTCTAAAAAGTGCTTGTTCCTGGTATTTGAGATAGACAGCAGTGGTATCTACAGAGCTGTGCCCCATTAAGAGCCTGATTGTTTCCACAGGGCAGCCGCGCATTTTTAAGTGAGTGGCAAAGGAATGCCTGAGTGTATGGAGGGTAACGATCCTTTCCAATTCTGTTCTGTAAACGATTTCTTTGAACATGCGGTAGGCAACCCCGCCTGTGACCCTGTTTCCTTCTTTATTAAGCAAAAAGGCTTTTCTGGAATCTTCGTTTTGTCGGTTCAAAAGTTCTTCCCGTTGTCCCTGATAGTATTCTTTAAGGTAATTGAGCATCCTGGAGGGCAATGGTAATTCTCGCCGTTTGTGGTATTTGGCTTCGACCACAATAAGGTACTGTTCGTCCCAAATAATGTCCTGACAGTTCAACAGGCTTATTTCCCTGCGGCGCATACCAGAGTAGGCTAAACACAGTAGAGCACGATCAATAGGTTCCTTACAAGCGGTAAACAAGGTTTGTACTTCCTCTTCTGTAATGGCGATCCTGTAAGGGTTGCCGGAAACTGGGAAATCAAGGTTTCCGCTCAATGGGTTTGCCTCAATCAGATTTGTCCTAGTCAAAAAGGCGAACAGCATCCGTAACCCATAAATATGACTGCAAAGCATTCCGCCAGACAAACCTCCCTGTGCAGGGCCATACTTAGTACGGGTTTCCAGGTGGAAATAATGCTTTTGGATATGTACAGGTTCTACAAGCAAGATGTCATAGATTTCCATGGAGCTTTCCAACTGGCATAAAAACTCCGCTGCCACAGTAGACATGGCCGTTATGGAATTGGGAGCATAACCTTCCGCCTTCAGGTGTTCTTTAAAAGCATTGAGAATATGGCAGAAAGAATTTATGTGGATGTGAAAGATGCCGAACTGCATAGTGGTATTGTTAAAAAATGAATGTGTTTTTTGCCATTTGCTGCTTTTGTCTTTTTAGGGCCAGTTGAAAGCCTGCCATAGCAGATTGCAGGTCAGAGAGATGTATGCACAGCCTATTTGCTGCCATATACAATGCGCGTTCAATGGAATCGGTAAATGAAAGGTTTATCGTTTGCCGGAACACTTTTAGTGGACTGGAAAACAGGTAGATTTTTAAGGTGATGATACTTTGACCTGGACTGAGGAGGCCAATGCAGTCTATGGCAATAGCACCTTGGCGAAAGCGGAGCATGGCAGGGTTGGCCGCATCAAACGACCAGTCCCGTCCATCCAGGATTCCGGCAAAGCTATCGCTATGTGTATATGTTTTTGAGGTCATGGAAATTGAATGCTAAAAGGTTAAATTGGTGCTGTAAAGATACGAAATATTAAAATATAAAGTATTTATAGTCAATGATTTATTTAGGGTAATTTGAATCTGATTTTTGCTTTCGCAAAAGCAAAAATGTTCGCCTGTGAAGGCGGTACCGGCCAACCGTTTTTGGCATATCCGAAGGTTTAGCTTTTGATATGACGAAGATGGTTGCAGGCGGGGCATGGTTCCCTGATTTATGTAATATGTGGAGTGAGGAGCGCTTCGTATATTACATCAACCAGGAAACACGGAAATACATCAGACCAGCCCGCGCACCGTCCTGTTTGCGGCTAAGGCAATATGATAGTATTGACGAAACCGGAATGAGGATGGCAAGCACCATGTGAAGCGTTTGGAACAGCATTAAATTTGCGAATAGGGCTGCCTACAGGTAAAGCCTTTTTTGAAAATTCTGATGGTGTGGAAAGCGCGAGCAAATCCCAGTTACCGAAAAGCAAGATTGCTTTTATTTCTCTAAAGCCTGAATCAAAGATTTAATAATGTAATGTGCTTGTGATAAGACAAACAGCAATGTTTGCAGTATCAGAATGAGGGCCTTTTTTATAAGCCAGACCAGCACTTTTACCAGGATCATTCCAGGTTAGTTTCAATGGTAACGGAAGCATTTTTCCGTTCCATCAGGTAAGATTTTAAGAGCGAACTTAGTATAAAATACGCATTATCATCTTTCTGGTTTACAGTCTGATGTATCAGATGTATGCGAACCGAAGCAATTGAATTTTTCAAAGGGCAGGCACTGTCCAACAGGTTGTAAAATTGTTCCGGGTTATGCTGAAAATTATTCAGAACGGCACTATCATAAGAATCGAACAAAAGCGTCTCCCGCAAATCGCTCAGTAACGCACATTCCTTTGTCTGATAATTACTTGCGCCAATGGCATTTAGTTGACGAAAAACCACATTAAAGATAGCTGAGCCGTGTAAACCCTTTTTCATGTCCCTGAAATGTTCAATGGCAGTACGCAATTCTTTTTTGAAATTTTGTATCTTGTTCTTGCGTTCCAAATCATTACCGGCAAAGGAATACTCTGGTTCAATGTATATTGAAACAGAAGGGCTTTGCCTGAAATTGGATATTTCAACAAAGCGGACAAATGCGCCCCGCCAGGGATCTGTTGTCAGTACGGGAAGGTTACGGTAAATGGCATCACTGTCGAGTTCTTGCTCAGGAAAATAGTCCGTAACGTCAATGAGTATGAGCCTGCTATCTGTCCTACTTTCTTTAGCCGTGGTGTTACAGCCCTGTGCTAATACAATGATGATGAGAAAATAAAATAGCGTTTTCACTGCTGTGCTGTTTCAGTTTGCCAGATGCTGACTTCAGGTGAAATGTCTAATTCCGGGTCGGGGCCGTTAAAACAATCCGGGACACCGTTTCTGCGTTCCATGTTTGAATGCCGGTAGTGTGACATGGATAAGTGGTAAAGTTTGATAATCCTGTTTTTCATATTTTCTGCGTAGGTTATAATTTTAACTTTCAGTTTCAGATAATTATGAAGCTGGTCAATGGCATCATTCAATTGTGCCCGGGCCTGTTCCAACCTGGCTCTTTTCCTGCGTTCTTTTTCCTCCTCTCTCTGAAGGGCGCGGGCGGCCTGTAGCTCTTCGATAGCGGGTATTACCCAGAACTGTTCAATTAAGAAAACCCCCAGGAAGAAAAGGACTGACAAGGTAAGGAATGACCAGAAAGATGAGCTGTTGCCGTACATTTTTTCCTGATATTCAGACCTGATGATGGAGAGAAACAGCAGGCAGGTTATTATAAGTAAGATAACTCCCAGGCGGATAAGACGTTTAAGGAGAATTGAACGTGTGCGTTCTATCCATTTTTCCGAGAAGAAACCTATCGCAAGGAATGATACCACCACGGCCACCCCAATGCAGAAGGAGCCAAATAAGCTCTTTCCCAATACCTGTAGGCTCAAGCCCATAAACCAGATGTCTCCCAGGCAAATACAACTGATGACAATAATTCCGAGAACCAATTTTGACTTTGCCGATTTTACTTTTTGATTTGCCGATTCAACAGGTGCTGGTTTTGCTCCGCTATCCAATGCCTGCTGCATTTCTTCTTTGTCAGCCTCTGCCTGTAAACCCTTTATCCTGGCTTCCATTTTTTGTCTTTCGGCACTGCCGGATCTGACTTGGAGGCTGACATCTATCCTGCCTAAAGCCTGATTTAAAAGTAAGTTATATCCTGACACTGTTGTCGAAGCATACAGTGAAAGGGAACCTCCTATAAGAGGGGGTTGGTTTGCGCTTGCCTGGGATTTGCCAAGCAGGATGGCAGCTTGATGAAGCTGGTTGTGTTTTTCTTCCACAAACCTTTCAATTTCAGGGTCTGTGTAAGATTCTGAAGGATGTACGTGTAATTGATTTTCCATAAATGTCAGATCGTTTGTTGTGAAGGATAATTGATTTTAACCGTGCAGGGTTTCGTCATTTCCATGATGGAATGCACGATATCATTGATGAATATTCCCGACCCAGGACGGTCATAAAGTTTGCCTATTTCAGCAATATCTACCGCCGGGTAAAGCCTGGCATGTCCCAGGATGTCCTGGAACCTTTCACCACTCCGGTTTGAAATGGCATGACTCGTCTGATGGGCAATGTAATACGTTAGCTCCCAAGGAGAAAGGATTTCAACAGACCGTAAACTGATGACAGTTAGACCCCATCCCGGATGCGTACACGCACAACGGTGGCATGGCCGGAATGGAATATCAAGCGGATCGGTCGAATCTATATATTCCGGCCATATTTTTTTTAAAAGGGCATCCTGGACACCCTTTCCTAAGCTAATAAGAGCTTTCTCTGATGTTGTAATCTCCATATATAAAAGTATTTGTTTCGTTTATGATTGTTCCGGCCGGGTTGGGAAAGTGAAGTTGGCATACATACCTGGCAGCCTGTTTTGCTTTATCATTTCCAATGTTCGCATCCACTGAGCTTCTTCAGCTTTGTGTTCGGCAAGTAGTTGTTCTGCCATTTTTGAATAGCATAAAACCTTTGGCGGGTTGGCATCCTTTTTGTTTTGTAAATCCTGTTTCATAACTATCGTATTTAAGTGTTTATAATTAGCATAAAGAAGGCTCCAAAACCACGCTGGGAAAACCGGAGCCGGTGGGTATGCAGAACCCGAGTTTTAAATATAAAATAGAAGGATGTTTTTCGCTGACCATTTCATCTAAATTGTGCAGCAAAGATTTTCAATATCAGTAATATATACTTCTCTTTATTTACGGTTAAGTTGCTCTGAATCTAACTATAACGTTAAGAATATCTTTGAGAAATCAAATTGAAAGCAAGAAAGACAAATTTGCTTTTTACCAGCATATAGACATCTTCAAGGTAAATGAATTGCAATTTGCCGTTGATTTGCCTATACAGCAAAATAGCAGCAAATTGACGGCAAATCACGGGTAGAAAAAGAGTTTTATGCTTTTGGATATGTTTTTACCTTTGGATCAAATTTTTATCAATGCCCTCAAGCGACGAACATAATGTTGAAAGAACAAGTCAGAGAGTTAGGGATTTGATCAATAGCTTCAAAGGCAGTTCTGGAATATCATGGAATGACTGGCACGGATACGTGCTTGAGATTACCAACTTAGAAACTTTTACCGAATTTAAACATTTTCCTGATTCCGGTAAGTGGACTAAATTGATAAGTTCAGAAGCTATAGGTAAAAGAAGAAATATTGGATGGTGGCAAGATTTGGAATTAATCTCAAAAAAAATAATTCAAAATTTTTCAGAAAAAAGCTATTTGCCCGAAAAATCCAAAAATAATAATGGGCCTTTTAAGCCTCATCCAAATGATAAAGAACAAGTTCATTACATTGTATTCCCTTGCCAGGATACAATGTTGGCCTCATTCTTTGAGGATTCTTATGTAAGCAATTCAATTGATGTTCAGTTTCATCATTGTGTAAATTGGGCGGAAGGTTTACCTCAATTGTTTGACCGAGATACTAATGTAGTGATTGTTCATAATTTTTCAACTGCAATTGCTTATAACTCCTTAAAGCCAAAGGCTCCGCTATTATTTTGGCCCTTCTTTCATTTCAAAGGATACGGACTATTTATTAAAAAGGAATCGGTTAAAAGTTTTTGCGCAAAAAATGGTATTCCCGTTACCTCTTTTATGGAGTTGGAAGAGAATGAACGAATTAAATTCCTGGAGAGTATTTCGATTTTAGTTGAACAAAAAACGGATTTTGAGTGGGCTTTGAAAACCTTTGTCGAAAAAGTTGGCGGAATTTTTTCAAATGTTCATATTATTAACTGGAATACAAATTCAGCGAAAGCAGAATTCATCAAAGGTCAAAAATATGCAGCTTATTGCACCAACCCAATACATATAGTTGATATACTGGCTTCCGCAAATAAAGATGATTTTGAGTTGATTCCACTGCAAAACAAATTAAACCATAAGAATTTCAATGGCCTGATTTGCAGCGCCGAATATTACTCGCAGCATCCAGAAGTTATTGATGAACTGATAGACAAGTGGTTTGCGCACACAGGCTCATTTCTAAAAAAATTGAGGAAAATAAATAACCCGAGTTTTTCAGAGGACAAATCAGCTATTTCCTTCACAATTTCTAATCTACAATCGTTTCTGAAAGAACATACAAAATCAGATATTAGCGAAGATCAGGTCGGCAAGGTTTATGATGAAGATAATAACCACTTTTATTCTGACCTTCTATCAGCTTTTAAAGAATTTTATGGTAAAGCGTTGAATAATAGTGCATTTGTGCAGAATTATATTGAAATAGCCAAAATCCAGCTTGGCTCCAATCAGAAAAGCGAAGAAGAAGTCAAAAACGTTCTATTTTCTATTAAGCAACGCATGGATGAAATTTATAATAACCGATAAAATGACCAAAGGTATATTTATCACAAGTTTGAACTCGCGCAGATTGCAGGATGCAATCAATAACAAGCATAATCCCTGCTTTAGTAATGACATAGATGAATTAGACATTTTTGTCTTTGACACTTTTGAAATACTGAACGGGATTTTCTTTTCTGACGAAAATGCAGGTACTCAGAAACAGAAAATAGAAAGCATCATACAATGCCTGGAAACTGATTTTCTATCGGTTGATTCCAGCAAGAGGAAATTGATACGGTGCAGTAAAAAGCGCAAAGAAATCAATCCTTACATATTGGCTGTATACACTGAATTTTATACTAATCCTATATTTGAAAGCCATTGTAAAAACCAGGTCTTTCAGAACCTTCAACCCAAACTTAACAGGCTTTCAGTGGCAAATAACAGGTCAAACCTGATAGATTTGCTTATCCCTTTTTTATTGGTGGAAATTGCCCTCTACTTGTTCATCTATCACAAAGATGAATATTGCAAAATACTTGGGATGGAAAATGAAATGAATATCATATCTGCGATCAAGACACACAAATATTCCTCTTTCAGCAATTTTTTAAGCTCTGATATAGACTATATTAAAATTCCCGTTCCACAAAATGCTTGAATTAAGGAACATACGGTTCGGATATCAAAACGGCATCAAGTCATTTGATATCATTATTGACAAAACCCAATTTAATGATTCCCTGATAACCTGTGTATTAGGGAAAAACGGGTCAGGTAAGACAACGATTCTTAACTTGATTGGCGGACATTTAAAAGTCGCGGAAGGCCAGGTAATTTTAGCCGGTAAAGAAATCACAGATTTGACGGCTGAATTAAGACCTACCTCAACAGTATTCCAGCAAATTGGCCTTTTTCCTCATTTAACCGTAAGAGGCAACATTGAACTTGCCATCGAACCAAATACCTTGATTGGCAAGTCTGTGCAAACAAAACAAAAAGCTGAAAAAATCCTTGCAGATTTTAACCTTTTGGAATTTGAAAAAAGGAAGCCTTCCCAATTAAGCATCGGGCAGCAACAAAGGGTTGCCATTGCACGGGCGTTAAGTTCTGACCCCCAAGTGCTTTTATTGGACGAACCTACCTCTGCTTTAGACTTCGCAAACATCAACGTCTTAAAAAAGATGCTGTTGGAGATAAAGGAAAATAAAAGTGTCCCTATAATTATTATTGTTAGCCATGACCTGCATTTCGTACTGGATATTGCTGACAGTGTCAAATTTATTGACAGTGGCAGATTGATGTTTGAGGGTACGACAAAAGAATTTAGAGATTCTGGTTTTTTTGTAAATTAAAAATTAAATACCATGGAAAAGAGTAAAGAAGACAATTACAATTCAAACTGGTCCAGACGGGATTTTATCCGGGTTGTAGGCATGACCGGGGTGGGTCTGAGCGTATTAGGTATAACAAGCTGCGTGGATACAAAACATTCCCTGCGCTTCTACGGAACAGGCACATTGGATATTGGGGACAAATGGAAAAAACTTGAACAAGACTTAAAAATAAAACTGTTGTTCCAGGATAATGGAAACGATACAGGCCCCGTGATTGCCAGTATGATAAACGGAACAGCCGCGATGGATTTTGATATTGGCGGCTTGCAGGGCGGCGCTGAAAGAGAGCTGGCTTTGGCCAACAAAATTCTGCCCTGGGATTTGAGCAAAATACCCAACTGGGATAAAACCTGGGAATGGGTTAAAAATATTCCGCACTGTAAAGTGGACGGCAAACAATATGGGTTGCCTGTAGTAGTAAACGCTGATTCAATTATTTACCTGCCTGAGAAAATTGGAGGTACGGTTGACAGTTACGAAGTTATATTTGACCCCAAATTCAAGGGCAAAACCGCTATGGAAGATGCCTGGATAAACAGCGCCATCTTTGCTGCAATTTATCTCAAAGAAAATTCCATCGTAAAAATTGACAACCCTGGAGACCTTTCTGAAAGCGAGCTGGGCAGTGTCATGGAATTTTTAATCAAAAAGAAAAAAGAAGGTCAGTTCAAAACATTTTGGCGGGGATGGGAAGATGGTGTGAGGCTCATTAAGTCCGGTGAAGTTTACGCAATGACCGGATGGGAGCCGATAGTTTACGAAGCCCAAAAGGCAGGAATAAAAGCCGAATATGCCGTTCCGAGGGAAGGTTATGAAGGATGGTCAAATGACCTGGTCATTCATATTGGTGCAGAAAAAAGGGAGCTTATTGATACCATACACAAATTTGCGAATTGGGAACTGGATGGCTATTACGGCTGTGAACTTTCAAAGCAAAGAGGTTATATCGTTCCAAATGACAACTCCATCGACTATGCGCGTAAATCAAAAGAATATGATGTCGCTGAACAACAGAAGAAACTGGAACACGTCAGGAATAAGTTTATGAACAATGGCGGCAAAGTGTTCTGGCAGAATACCAGGCCCAAAAACTACAAGTTATATGAGGAATGGTGGTCTAAACTAAGAAATGCTTAAAAAGCCGTTGCAAATTTCTCAAAATGAATTACACATTTTTAGGTAAAAAAACGCTGGTTGCGCTGTGCCTGTTTCTCATATTCCCGATAGTGATTATGAGCATATTGGCCTTTTTTTCGGCTGATCCTTTAAATGGCAAAACCAGTCTTTCGCTTTCAGGGTTTCGTGAGCTGTTAACACTATTGAGGGTCAATGAATTATTAAAGATTTCAGGGAGAGCGATGATTGTGTGCCTATCGGCAACAACCATCTCCTTTCTTATTTCTTACGCTTTAATTTTATATACGTCCAAGACATTCCAATCAATCTTTTTTATCCTCATTACGCTGCCTTTTTTGGCAAACGAATCAGTCCGGGTATTCTCCTGGCAATATGTTTTGTCTGAAAACGGCCTTTTTAACCAGGTTTTGAGCATCTTACTCCGTCATCAGGTAACTTTATTCAACGGTTCTAATTCTTTGAACGTGTACCTGGTTATGATATTAACCTGTGTGCCATTTGGTATTTTTATCAATTCAGCTTCTTTGCAGACAATCCCAGGCATCTACTGGAAAGCCTCCAATGACTTAAATATCAACTCATTTGGCAAGTTCTACAAGGTCGCTCTGCCGTTGTCAAAATTTGCTATTCTGGCAAGTATTATCGTTATATTTTTTATCTCATTTTCTTTGTCAGGAGAGGTCAATTTTTTGGGTGGAGATTCAAAAATCAGCATAAGAAATTTGGTGCTTAGTTTAATGAGCGCGAGTAAGTTTCAGGCCATATTTGTACTTGGTTTTGTTACCGTTCTTTGTTTACTGGTTTTAGCAACGGTTTATAGAACATTTAACTTAAAGAGCACTAAAACTTTAAAATGAAATTAGCAAAGACAATACTGCTGCTGTTTCTTGGGTTACTGATAATTCCCATCTTCTCAATTATCATACTGTCCTTTCACAGCAGTAATGGCAACCCGTTTAAATGGTATGGCGTTATTCTTCAGAATGAAAATTTCACCACAGCATTTATCTTGTCGGTTTTAATTTCTGCTTGCACGGCAATCCTGAACGGTTCGCTATCTTTTATTTTAGCCCTGTCCTGGTTCAATAAGCGCCAGTTGTTCCTTGTTTTAATAATGATTCTCATTTTGGGATTGTTGCCGCCTGATATTCTGGCATTGAGCATCAGCAAGATTTCACAATTTGTTGGTATCTCCGATTCAAACCTTTTCTTTGTGATGATAGGGTTAACCTTGTATACTTTGCCATTTGGTGTACTGCTCTTCTGGTCAAGGTTTTATTTTATAGAAGCCGCCACTATTGCCACAGCAAAGGACATTGGCATTAGGAAGTTCTACATCGTAACAAAAGTCATTTTGCCATTGTCCAAAGCAACTATGATTAGCTGTTTGCTGCTTACTTTTTTATTGGCCTTTAATGAATATCCGAGAACCTATTATTTGAGCGGGTCATATGTATTGGTAAGCGAATTTCTTAATGGAAAATTGAGTTCCGGGGCAGATGAATCTATTTATGCCGGTGGAAGTATAACCATCATTATCACAGCATTTTCAATCATCATATTGGCTTTACTCTCTGCTTTCTTTTCAAGAAGAAGGCTATCTGTAAAGGCAGATTAGAAAGGATATGTTGGCCAGGTATGAAGATAGCCGCGAATCCATTGGATACACGGCTATCAGTTATCAGATTACAGCCTTCAACCAATCAAGGCTGCAAAAGAACGAAACCCCTGTGCCTTCTACTCCATAGTCCGGCTGAATGCCTTCTATGTTGGCGCCATCATCATCATCGAAAATTCCAAAACTGACAAATTGTGTAGGCTGATGAGCAACGGTGTTGGTTAGTGTGTACTCATCTTCAAAGATACGGGTTCCGTGATGCCTTTCATATGCGGTTGCATATGAAAACACTTCAGAAATCCGTGGGCGGAAATATTTGTTAACCTCAAGGTTACAAATAGGTTCTACGGTTTCCTCCTGCCTGGCTGAATTTATCATGTTCCTGAATACTGGCGTTTGTTGTTTAAGCTCGGCGCACGCATCTTTCCAAAAAACTGTTTTTGACAGTTCCGGGAGCACATAATTAACGTAGTCCACGAGCATAAGGCTCTGGAAAAGGGAATCCTTTCCTTTGCTTCCGGGAATACATCTCATCCCCATTAAACAAAGTCCTGGACGCTGTCCTTCTTCGTGGAAAAAGGTTTCTTCACCATAGAGTTCCAATGCGTTGTCAAAAAGGAGTAATCCCTCGCCTGATTGCTTGTTTTCAAATTGTTCATAGATTCCTTTCATTGTAATTTGAGGAAAAGCAATCATTCCAATCTGTTGGTTATGGAGTTCCTTCATGCGGGAAGCGGTCAGAAACTCTGGCAGATCCTCGTCAACAAATACTGTTGTCCCAAATATTTTGTCAATAATCCTGGGAGTTAAAGCATCGGTTTTGTGGGTCATCAGTTTTTCAATTTTGTGAAGGTTTAGGGTTTTTGTTTTTAAAGTGCTTGTTTTCATTTCTATAAAAAATTTATGGGTTAACAACAAGGACCCTGGACTCCTTTTGATAACCCACAACGAATGTAAATAGCAATGAAAAGTGTGGTTTTTTTGGAAACTAGTGTTTCCAAATTCCCCTGAAGGGGAAAGCTGTGACAGAAGGCACAGGCCACACCTTATGGCTATTTTAACAACAAATGGGTTATCTGTCAACTACCTGATTAACAGCATATAAATACTATCTTCTTTCCATATCCAAATCCTGGTCATCTATATCTTTTTCTTTCATGGCCCTTTCTTCTTTGCCATCCCTGATAGCTTGGATTTCATCCAGGGCTTTTTGCTCTTCAGCCCGGTCAACGGCTAATCCATTAAATTGCTCATTGCTGATACCCATACGGGAGAACCGGAATTTAGTGTCCTCATAGGTGATGCCAGTGGCTTTTCCGCTCCGTTCATAATGGTGTAAGCCCTTGTCCCGTAAAAGCTCAAGAAATTCCTTCTGTGATTTTGCCACGTCAAAACAACTTTTGACTTGGGCGCTGATTTCACTTTTCAGTACAGCACGTTCATCCTTGTGCCTTGCCTGCCATTCTCTGTCAGTTACATACTCCTGGCCTTTCCCGTGCTTTGGGAAGCTCTGTTTAATCTCCGGGTACTTTTGCTTGTGGTATTCCTGAAGTTTAATCTTGACCCCCTGCAATTCGTACCTGGACATCCTGAATGCCATACCCGTTCTGAACTTTACACCAGAAGTGCAAAAGTGAATGTGCGTATGGCCTTTTTCCTGGTGTACCGCACCCATAAAAACGCCGTCTTTGCCACGCAAGGAAATGTATTGGTTGCCAATATCATCCAACATTTCTTTGGTGATTGCGCCAGTTTCTTCCTTATTAGAGAATGAAATAATTTCGTGATAGAGGTACACCTGGTTGGAACGGGGATGCTGCCTGAGCGCCTCATTTTCAATATATTCTTTCACCCATCCCTTTTTATCTTCAGAACGGAGGTTATGGGTAAAAACCTGCGGTTCCTTGCCTTTGGCACGGGCGCCCTTTAATATGTAACCTATCAACGAATCATAACTTGCATTATGTCTTGAAAGTAATTTGACAATCATGTAGATGAGAATTAGTCTTTGAGATATTCGAGCAATATCTTCTCTGCCTGCTCAATAGAACTGGCAACGGTTTGTATATCTGTTGCTCTGCCGTGTTTGGCTTTGAAAACTGCAATGGAAACCATGCTAACTAACTGTAATACTGACAGAAGTTTTGCTTTTTCTGGGATGGCTTTTCCTACACCCGCAGAGGCTAATGCAGATTGTTTGATAAAGATGGTTGGCGTTAAACCTACCATCTTAGCGGCTATTTTCAATTCCTTATACTCTCTGGCAGTAAACCCAGGTCGTAGCTCAATAGGTTTGATAACTTTATCCTGTCTCCATTTCCGCTTATATTCCCGTCTGTAGTTCCGTTTAGCGCGTTCAATATCCTCCTGGGAGCCTTGTAAGGCTCCGGTATCATTTAGATATTGCCAAAGGGCTTTGCTACGGAATTTCATCAGAGATATGCTATTGGATCAGGTGGAATGTCCCCGGTAAGAGGCATTGGCTCCATATTGCTGTATGAACTGTAAATGAGAGAATTAAAATACGGACTTGTCCGGCCTTTGATTAAGGGATGGTTGCCAGAAAGGATAAGCACCCTGTTTTTGTGCAATTGACGTATTTCATCAATGGTTACGAGGGACTTAACTTTCTCAATCCCTTTTTTATCAACGTAGGTTGTTTTGCCGCTCAACGCTTCAATATCCCTCAAAACGTCCATTGAAGTCTGTCCGGGAAGAAATATTTTGGTAACACAATTTGCTGTAATATTCTCAGAATCATCTTTGTAATACGTGGAAAGCTGCCCCGGCGTTTGGACACAAATGAGGTTGCCAATCCGGTGCTTACGGGTATTGCTGATGGCAATTGGCAATGTTGGGATATACATTGAACTCGCTTCCTCCATAATGATAAAGAGGTCGTTTTCAGATTTTGCCGGAAGTTTGTTCAAAAAATGGCCGTAGAGCTGTTCAAAGAAAATAGAGTTCAGAACGGAAACATATTTTTGGTCGCTGATGCTGTTATGAATAAAGAGGGCAAATGGATACAACCGGAGCGTATCAAAATCAATAGAATCGTGGGCAGTAACACGGGCAATTTCAGGGTCTTCAAATATCTCCAGGGCGGCTTTGCCGCTTGCCACAACATTCATTAAAGTTTTCTCTGGCATTGCCACAAATGATTTGTAGTCAAGGAGTAGCTTTTCATCATTTGCACCCGCAACGAGCCTGTCAACCCTGTCATATTCAGCCGCAAACAGGTTGAGCAAATGGAGAACATTTGCCATATTTTGATAGTGTGGTTCCTGATACATAACCAGCCGGATGAATAACGAAAGCAGGCTCTTAGCCTGCAAAGACCAGAATGGATCACTGGCATTTTTACCGATGGTAGTAGCCACAAGCATTGCCGCAATTTTATGGACATCGCTTGGCTTTTTAACCCGTGAAAGCAGGTTATATCCCGAACTCATAGAACTGTCCGAAAAATTTAGGGTCAATAGGTTAAAATACTGTGCCATATATCCGCTTGCCTTGAAATACAATTCTTTGCTTGGGTCGTTTATAATCAGGCTGCAATTTTTGAGCGTGTACAAATTTTTAAGCAACAACCTGGTTGTTTTTCCTGAGCCAGTTGGCCCCGCCAAAAGCACGTTTTCAAAGGATTGTCTCCGGGTAAGTTTCCGGTGTTTTGAAATCAAAAATCCTTTGTTAAAACGTGAAGCGACATCACCTTCACTGCCAAATTCTGCATTGAAGCCCTGTTTCTTTTCAAAGGCATCAATTAGGGCAGAGAAAAAATCGCCAATCAGGCTGCCTATAAAAGATAGGACTTTGAGTAAGGATGCGAAAAAAGTATCCATAGATTTAAGAATTAGTTGCGAACGCAAAGATCAAACGAACCGAAAAAGGGTTACTAAAAAATTGAGCTTAAAAAGTATCGAGCAGAAAGCAGATACTATTTAACGCAGATGCGCTGAAAAATACTTTTACAGAAGTTATGCCAAAGATTTTCTTTGACACAATGTCATTAGGGATAATTAAGGATAGTAGAATCTGACCAACTAATAGGAAAATAGGCCGATAAAATTATTTGAATAAAGCCAATATTGCGTAGTATGCTCTAAAAAGCTACGCTTATTTTTCGTGCTTTCTGAAAACATTTATTATACTCAAGTTAAATTTTGCTAAATCTGCTAAATCATCCACAAAATCTAATACCTCTCGAGATTGTGATCTGGTGGTCGTATCAATCATATAAAACCCTCCAAAAACACCACCGAATTCATACTCACAATCATCCGGCAAATAATTACGACTATTACCAAGTAACCCAAACTCAAAAAGTCTATGCTGAGTTAATATCATCAACAGATAAGTTGTATTGGAAGAGAAAATTACACTTTTCTTTCTGCAAATTGTGCATAGTACATTTTCGTTAGCCCTGAGTTCGTTTTCAATTTGCGAATACATTTTTTCAAAATCAGCATCCCAAGTTTCGGGCATTTTTTTTAATCCTTCCATTACAAGATTGTAATTGCCTTGATTTCTCATATTTTGGTTGAATATATTTTTAATAACAACAATACCATTTTCTTTAATCAATCAAGATAAATGTGTAAAAAATTTTATTAACCCATGAATTATATGTATTTTGGGTTTAGCGGGGTTCGGGGTGCAACCCCGCAAGATTGCCTGTCCGAACGTGAAGACTACTGTCCACGGAGCGACAGGCAATCTTGCTACCCGAGCATTTTACTACTCGAGCATTTTAACTAATTCTTTTATGTCTGATTGTTCCTTATGTCCTTTATAAAACATCTAATAAGAAAATCCCCTTCAACTATAAAGAAAAGTAGTCAACTTTAAGCCGGGGGACATAATTTGAAACGTCAGAATAGTATTGAATAATTTGGTCGTGGAATTGATCAAAAGCATGTTTTAAGTCGTGAACGCAGTTAACAGCGTAATGCGCTTCTTTTGCATCAATCACGTTGTATTCGGACAATGCTTCAGATAATAGGCTGGTATGTCCGGCAGCAACATCCATTCTCATGTGTTCAATAATCGGATTTACAACGTCCAAATCAAAACCATAAATCTTGCTTATTTCTAAGAATTTTTTCTTTGCACTTTCAAAGTCATTCTTTTTCGCTTCAAATAGTGATGTACAGGCTATGTATGATAAACTACTTTGCCTGCCAATTTCACACAGCATGTTTATTAAAGACATGGTGCCAATAATTGGATGGGCATTTATAACATCTTCTTTAGCTAATCCCATTTTTATCAGAGACTCTAAATATAGACCTGAGTGGTCATATTCTTCAGTGAAATAGCTAACTAATAATTCCCGCCATTCTTCATTTTTACAATTTGAAATAGCAACTGCGATGTGCTTTGATGCTGATTTTACATAATGATAAGTTTCAAGTAGCCAGCCAATAAATACTTCCTTTCTGCAACTTTCATTGTCCAAAAGGCTAAATAATCTGTGGAAGCCTATTTGCTTTTGCCACATGTCGCAACTATCAGTGACTTTTGCTATAAACTCATACGTCTTTATCATTTCGATTGGAATTTCACTCCTTAAAATTCCAATGTCTTTAAACCCACTTACTATTTCGCTTATATCCTCAATAGGCACGGCTGTTTTATCTGCAATTTCTTTGATCGTATTTCTTCCGTCAAATAAACTTTTTACTTTCAAAAACCTATCCCTTCCTCCTGTAATAGTAGAAATCTGGAAGTAGGACTTTCCAACAATCATGGTAATTGGTTCGTTTTCCTCTCCTGCAAGTAAAGTACAATGTCTAAGTCTTGGAATATATGTTGGTTCTAGCATTTTTGAATTTCAATTTTACAAATTGGATAAAGAGGAATGTTTTTAAATCCCTCTTTATCCAATAAATTTAACCACAAAGTGCAACTTTTGATGCTACGCTACCTAAATCTTTTGCATCAATGCGATTCACCTCAATTTTAAGGTTGTTGTCGGCTTGTACTTTAATGTCCCTTCCTTCAAGGTCATTACTGTCATCAACTTCAACAACTCTGACGTTCACGCCTTTTCTAACGTGTACAACAAGTTCATTTTCATTAATTTTGTTCATAAATTTGACTTTAAGTTTATAAAATACAAACGTAAACAATATAAATTGCAAACAAGCGCTCACTAAGAAACTTAACTCTAATATAATTCGCGGACGCCAAAAATCCAGCGCCCTCGTACCTCGTGCTCCCTCTGTATTTTTGCCGCCCTATATGTCCTCATAATCCCTGAGCTTTTAAGCCTGCACCACATAGCTTTTTCTCACTTTACCGCACTCTGTGCAGGCTGTTGCGAAAAATCTAAGAGGTGCACTTGGCCGACAGCATTTCCTATTTCGCCCACGCCGTGACCTCAACCGGAAAAGCTGTTTCTGTGATCGAAGGGCTGAACACTTTTGACCGTATCTGCTGGAGGGGATGGGATTATGGGACATTGCCGCTATGTCAACATAATGCGAGGCTGAATTATGTAACAGGGAGGTAGAAAAAATTTAACCCTTTTACATAATTCGCATTATGTGTAAATAGCTCCAAATGGTTTAGCGAATTTATGATTTCCACTAATTAAACGCTCCACCAATAATTTGATCTGTAAATGCTCGATACGCCTTTAACGGCGGCCCAGGTTCTGGGTTCCCACATATTTTTGCCATTCTTATCAACCTTTGATTCACTGTTCAGCTGATTATAGACGGTATCGGAAATATAAGTGTAGTATGAACCGTCTCGAATTGAGCTTAATTTGGCGGCAATATTTGGTGCGCGCCCCACCCAAAGCAAATCGTTATCCTTTCTGATCCCACCGCGAACCACTAAAACTTCCGATGTGTCTACTCCCACACAATGAGCCAGTTTTATGGTTCCATTTCTGATTGCCTCATATTTTGCTTCAAATGCCGGCTTGATTATTTTTTGGAAGGCGTAATTTATTTGCAAAGCACATTTTGTGGCAGAAGTATTTTTATAGTCGCCAATAAACACTCCCATAACACGGTCTCCATCAAAACTTCTGATTTCCCCACCTGTATCTTTAATGAGCCTGGAGGCACAGGCTAGAAATGCTTTATAAATTTTTGCAGTCATCTTTCTGTCATATATTGCCAGCTCGGTAGAATCAGCTAAATCGGCGTATAGCATCGTTGCATTTAAGTTAATGCCGGAGTTTGCAAGTCCCAATGATTCGGTTGTGGGAACAGTTTTGCCATCCCGTAAGTCGAAGGCTTCGTTCACAATATCTTTAACGGTTTTTTCTAATTCTGAGGTAGTTGCCATATTATTTAACTATTGCTTGGGTTGCCAAGTGATTTTTTGAAACAAAAATTGATAGGGATATTGCCCACGGAACAATTGTCAAAGCTGTACACACAAAAGCGTTTTTTATCGTCTGATATTTTTTGCTTGCTATCTCGGCATTTCGCCACGTCTGCCCCATAATGTCTTTTGCAAAGTCTTCTTCAGTCTGCGCTTGAAATTCTTTCATAAAGTTGCTTTCGGTGCGTTTGCAAATTTCCCGAAAATAAATTAAGGAAGACTGCCCCCCATGTAAGCTTGGATATGAGCTTTGGTAAAGAAAATATAACGTGGCTGAAACCGAAATCAAAGGCAAAATGGGGACGAACATATACCACTCCTTAAATAAATCAAGGGCGGGCATATTCGATCCCAATAGGGCAAGCATACCTGTATTGATTGCTAATAAGGTAGAGATTTTGGCATCCACTCTTGGTATAAAACTCAATACCTTGTCAAAAACGTATTGCCCCCGTTCAATCACCTCTTTTGTGTCCATATATGCTGTATTTTAAAGCAATTTACCACATTTTGCAACCAGGAATACTTGCCAACACAAGAGCCTGGATACTATGCTCCAGAGTTCCAATCTGAGTACACAAGGCTATTATGTTAAATAGCTAGTGCGAATTTTATTTTTGCAGCCACTTTTTGTTTAACTTACCCTCCAAAAATGATATATGGATAAGGTTCCTTTAAGTACCCCTTTAAAAACCGTAGGGGATGTCGCAGATGTAAAGAGAAAAATACTGGAAAACATACCCGAAAAGATCTTATTTTCAAAATCAGAGGAAGAACTCTGCTTTTATATATTAAGTCAATTTGACTTTCCAAAAGACACAATAAAATTAAGTGATCTTCCAAGTATTGAAGCAGCTAGTGAGGTCATCCTGAATTTAATGGGCATTGATGATGATTTTGAGATGAAATTAGATCTGCTTAACGATAGCAAGTTTAGGAGTCCCATTATGAGGTTTTTGCACTACTTTTTGGGTATAAAAGAATTACCTGGTGATTGTAAGGAACAGTTGGAGGTGAAAGTCAATATGGATTTGGATACCATAAATTCACTTATTACTGATTATGAGAAAATTGACTTTATAGCAAAAAAGGAAACTCCAAGAAATCACAACCAAAGAACTCAAAAAGATTTTTACGATAGATGTATTGAGGAACGAGCCAAAATTGAAGAGCATTTGAGATCAGGCGTTAACGATAGAGCTTTAACCAAGGCATATGGCGAATTAAATCTAGGCTTTGTGTATGCCTTCTTTGAAGAATATAAGGATAGACCCTACAAGCTACCAATGCCTAAATCTAAAGAGTATTTTGATATAAATAGCATTGATAAAGTTGGGCACAGACTTAGAAAAATTACTCCAAGTCAAGGCACGTTTCTAAGGGATCTTTATAAAAAGAAGAAGTCAGAGTTCTACGAAAAGATGGAAGAGTTCATTTCTGATAATGAAGTAATTGATTCAATAAAAGCACATATACAATTTCTTCCCTTCATTAGTGAGCAAAGGAAAATTATCTTTAACGAATTAGCTGAGCTGTATAAATCAAAAAAGATGTTTGGATTTTGTGCACTTGCGCTTACACAAATAGAGGGCCTTTTCACCGAGATGTGCCATATGTGTGTTCCTAAATACAACAGCCCCTCCGCATCATTGCCCGATAAGGTAAATACAGTAAGGCCTTTTTACCCTAATTCGGAAACACAGTTTGATTATTTTCAATATCATTTACCTAATTTAAGAAACCGATTTTTGCATCTTGGATTAGCAAGTGGTGAAAAGATAGAAATACTTAGCAAGGAAATACTTTTCGACTTAGAAAGGGTGGTATCAATTTTTGGAGGCCTAAATATTGATGCAAACTGGTTCTTGAGATTGATCAGAAAAAGAGATGATACTGACTTTATGAGCATCAATACATTATGGTTTTATTGTAGAATGATTCAAAGCCTCAAGGAGAAAAAGCAGTTTCATTATTTTGAGAAGGAGATTGAAAGTCTTAACCAGACCTACATCCCAGATACGGTTTATAATGTTGTTTTTGACTTGGATGCGAAACTAAATGGAATCATTGAAAGTATTTACGAATCTATGAAAGGCCAATCCGCACTCAATGGATTTGAAGTTGATTTAAGATCAATTTCAATGAAAGAAATTGCTAATAATAGAAAAGTGATTAAAGATTCCCTAGATAGTTTTATTAATTGGCAAATGAAATCTGAAATCACAGAATTGCTATCTGCACAAAAGTTTATGAAAGCCTATGGCAAATATTTAGATTTGGAATATCTATCTGCCGAAGTTCAGAATGGTATTAATGCCCTGGATGCTAAGTATAGCGATGTTCTTAATAAAATCCGCCTAATCTCCTTGTATGTTGGATTTGTGCCCGAATAATTTTGCCTATCTTATTCACTATTGTCTAATTCCTTTACCTCTTTGATTGCTTTTAGTTTATTATGGAAATCTTTGCGTTGGCTGAATAATCTAAAAATTGAATAAATAATTACCGCTAGTAAAATAAAGTCCACCCAGATACATGCCTCTGCTAAAGGGAACCTATATCCTTTTAGTCCTTTTTCGATGTTTTGAAAGGTACAGAGATTTATTAATACATAATAAAATGACCATGCGAATGGCAAAAGATATCCGATACCGATACCAATTGCGGTTAATTTCAATGAAAATCCTTCAATGCCGAAGTTTGTTTCCCAATTGAAAATAGTCATGCCTGCTTTTTGAAAATATAACTCAATTTCTGCTTTTTTAAAAGCGATTCTTGAAGTTGAGCCCATTGAATAGATTGCCATGATAAAAAGCAATCCCAGTAAAGGGGGCAATATAACAAGTAGTATTGGCTGAGCCCCTGTAAATGCATAAACTAGCCCGGTTAATACAGCAACAACAAATCCGATGGTTATACTTACCGTTTGAGTTTGATTTGCGATAATTTCACTGTGCAAAACTTGATAAAGTGTTATTAGGGACTGAAAATACTGCCCATCTTCGTTTTTGATTTTTTTGATTTCGTTAAGAACAAAGTGGTTTTCCACTGGCTTTTTCATTGCAAAAAATTTATGTAAATGTACGATTATTTAATCTCTGGAAGAGATTTTGGAATGCCAAAACAAAAGCCCTGAACCATAAGGTTAAGGGCTTTATCAAAATTGCTTGCTACAACACAATCTGTTGCTCGATTTCTTCAATATGCGACTGTATCTCGTTCTTAATGAGATCGGCACATTTCTGGCACAGGCTTGAAGAGCGAATCGGATACTTTTCTCCGGTATGTGATACCAGGATAATCTGATCCTTTTCCTCATACTCCCCAAATTTGAGCATTGATACCATATGAAAGTGGTCTTTCAATACTTCGCGTTTGTGGATGTTGTCCTGTAGTTCGTTTACCCTTTTGATTGTTTCTTCAACCGTCAAAGGTCCGTTTTCCTTTAGCTTCACCTCAAGGGTTTCGGCTTTAGGTTCGTGCTTCACAAGGCCTTGTTCGCCTTTCTTTGGTTCCGGCGTACCTGGTGCACCGCTACCGTTTTTTGCAGGTTCTTTCATATTATTGATTTTAAGAAGTTACTGAATGAGTAGTTAAAATGGCAGGTCATCCAAGTCATCGGATACTGGTATTCCCTGCGAAATAGCCGCTTCAACCTGTTCGGGTTGCTGTTCTTCTTCCAGTGTATCGAGGATATAATCCACCGCTTTTTGAGCCTGTGAGCTTGCATGGAAGACATACTTCTGGTCGCCCTCCAACTTTTTGAGCCAGCTATCAATGTATGAGGCATTGTTTTGGAATTGGAAGTTGCTGATTCCTGCATGGAATAGTAAGAAACAAGCTCCGATTTCAGCCGTCAATTCCTCAATAGAATAGGAGAACATATCATTCTTGTTCAGGCTCTTGCGGTCCAACCTGCTTTTGTGGCCGGTACTGTGGATGAGTTCATGAAAGAGCGTTTCATAATAGCTTTCATTGCTTTCAAACGTTTCCATTCGGGGCATGTTGATGATGTCCTTTTCAATGTGGTAAAAGGCTTTATGCTTTTCATGCACAATGTCTGGCCGCTCCGGCATGAATTGAATGATTTCAGCACAACGAGCTATTGGCTGAGGTTCAGGATTCGGAAGGGGTGCAATATACTTTTCGGGGATATTCTCGCATTGAGCGATATTGAAAAGCAGATAGTACCGTAATACAAATTTTGGTTTTTCATCCCCGGGTTCAGCCTCTCCCTCTTTTGGTTTAAGTTTCTTCCAAAAGATAACGAGGTTTGCTTTTTCACCCTTGCGGATTTTTGCCCCATTGTCTGCTGCCTGTTTGTAGGTTAGAAACAGGTTTTGCTCATACCCCAACATGCTTAATAAAAGCCAGTTGAGATTTTTGTACGGCCTCCGGGAGATAAGATTTCTCGGAAGTCCGGCCTTTGTCCATGACTGCTGCCAGGGAACAGTCCCTTTCTTCAGTTGCTCGATGATGCGCTCAGTAACAATCTGATAAACGTTTCGTGCTTCAGTTTTTGTGTTCATTGCTTATGTATTTAATTGTGAAAGAATCTTTCTTTCAGTGTAATATTTTAAGCAAGAAGAAATTAGGGGGCACAATGTATCTGGGTAGATACAATTTTGGCGAGGTATAGACAAAAAAGAGGCTTTATGATAGAAAGTCTGTCGTAAGACCAGTTCCGGCCCAAAAGCCTTTACACCATGAAAACCAACCACGACCGTACATTCCTGATAAGGCTTAGCAGGCACTTAACGACCCTCTTAGCCTTATTGCAAAAGAAAAAGCCCGACACTGCTTATTCAAAAGCAGAAATACGGGCATTTTCCGAGTTCTCACGTAAAGAGCTGTTTATGGGTATTTTGTACTGTGTGAGAGGCTTACACACTCAATTGTATGCAATACCTTTCCTTATAGGGGCCAAACCTGCTGACATAATTTTCTACATTCAAAATCAGATAGCATGGGCTGATCGGTTATTTATCCTTATTGACAACCTTGAACCCGAACTATTGCAAGTCATAAGCAAGAAACTAAAGAAATATGATATTGAGAATGTAAATAGGAACAGGCTACCTTCAAGCAAAAACATAGGATTTGAGAAACTGATTCAGCAATTTTTAGAGCACGGAAACATTATCACGGAACATACTTTCTTAGAAAATCTTAAACTGATAGAGTTATATATTCCACTTTTTAGGTATTACTATTCCCACCGAAAACAGCTTGGCAATACAAAAGAAGAATATATCTTTTTAGCTATTTCTGAATATATATTAAATGCAAGAAATTTAGAAATTATCTTCTTATTGAATGCGAAGCGTTAACGCAATAACCGCCACAGCTTCAAAGAGCTTAATGTAATACAATCCCTTTCCGCTTTGTACTTTCCGGTATTCTTTTTGAAGTTCGGGATATATGTGGAGTATCCAGCTTACAAATCCCATTTTATTCTTTTTGCCTTCTTTCATAAACCTGTTTTCTATGTCATCAATGGAGTATAAATAAAATGGAATTTGCTTGCTTTGAGCCAAACAACTCAACGCGGAAAGGCAGTAATTGATACCTGCTGACCTTTTTTCAGGTTGTGAAGCTTTCAGGGCAATTGCTGATACAGGATAAATCTCAATAAGCCGTTCTACAACCCTGCACATTTTACTCGCTTTCGTTGGGGTAAATACCCCTGCAAAAGCTTTTAACTGCCAGTCAATCAATTCCTTTTTAGTACCGATTGCTACACCTAAGCGCCTTGTTCCCAAACTAATGCCGAGAATAACGTCTTTCTTTTCTGCCATAGCTTTTGAGGATTGAGTTAAAGTACGCTGCCTTGTTGTCAATTTCACCTTGTGGTTTTGAGAGAACATAAGCCAGCTTTTCGAGTAAATATTCCTTTGGGATGATTGGGGTGAATTTGAGGTAATAGTCAACGTTGTTGGGTTCCCCCAGGGCTGCCGCCAAATCGGAAGCCAATTTGTATTCTTCTTGTGGAGTGAGTTGATTCATAAATCGTGTAATGTCTTTATTGCTAATTCTTTTAATGCAATCGTCGTTCTCGATCTTATTTATATTTATCGTTAACGTCGTTACACATTTTTCACTTTTCTTCTTCTGTTGTTTCGTCATAGTGTAAGTACTTCTTTCTATTCTCAGAAATCTTCTTCAAGGCAATTTCATCCATTTCAGGATACAGCAATTGAAGGATTGTACCGAAATGGCGGCAAATCGCCATCAAATGCTCTTGGCTCGGCCATTGAACACCCCGTTCCCATTTTGATAAAAGGGTTCTTTGCACACCAAGAATATTTGCGGTTGTTTGCTGCTTTTCTCGCCTTGACCGCCTGAATTTTCTGAGCCTATTTGGAATATATCGACCTGTATGTCCCATATATTCAAGGTACCAAGTTTTTTAATTTTAGATAAGGGAACAGATTGTATCTCAAGCGATACAAAATGTGGAAAACTGAAAATGGACAAAAGAAAAAAGCGATCATAAGTCGTCTTTTAAAAATATGTAAACCACCGCCGGGACAGTATCCCTGATTATATATCATTTGCGCCAAAGAGAAAATGAGTATCCACAGTTTTCACTTTTCAAATAATTTATTTTTGCTAAACTATTCAGTATGGGGAATAAAAAACCAATCAAAAACAATCTTAAATACTATCGGGAGAAAGCAGGCTACACACAAGCTCAGGTAGCGGCTATATTAAGCATGGTAAAGAATAATGACTCCCATAAACTTCCAAATAATCTTAGGTATTACCGTGAAAAACAAGGGTTATCCCTAGAGGAAGTTGCAAATAAAATAGGTGTTAATTCTCCTAAAACCATTGAGAAGTGGGAAAATTCCCAAGCTATGCCAAAAAATACCAGGCATGTATTTATGATGGCGATGTTGTATAAAACTACCATGACTAATCTATATGAGAAAATGCATGAGGCGAATGTCAGGGACATAGCAAAAGCCAAAAAGGCACTGGGCTTAAAATAACCGACTCAACTTGAAAATAGACATCAGATTATTAATCCGTATTTTGGGATAGAATACCTTTTAAAACGTTGCATTCCCTTATAAATGAGTTCCAAAACTCAATACTGAGGGGCACCTTAGAAGAAATCTGCTCTAAAAAAGCATTTTTGTCCTTAAAAATTAAGGATGTTTCCTGAGTTCCAAATTTTTCCCCGTCAAAGGTGATCCCTGAGGGGAATTGGAACCATTGTAATCTAACTTGATTTCTCAATTTGGCTTTTTCCCATGCCAAACTTGGTTTTAATAGGTACATTTCAGCCAAATCAACAGCTTCTTTGACATCTCCATAATCAGTCTCAGTTTCAAATATTTTGCTTTTTAAGTCATCTATTTCTTTTTCAATCGTGTCTAAATGTCGTTTCAGAAGCATGTCATTTATTACGCCTTCCGCATTTTTATCGATCAAATTGGCTTGTCTTTCAATAAGTTCCTTGATTCTTTGTTGACATGCTTTTTTGGACTTTTGCCCCTTTGCTATAGCTGTAAAATAAGCGGATATCACGAATTTTCTGATTTTTGCAATGGCATCTTTCTCAAAACTGTATGTATC